>OFHA01000996.1_pt1 | contig 21886 bp, 16 predicted proteins | sample 1521891 | NCBI WGS metagenome assembly OFHA01 (sample SAMEA3504089, study PRJEB24116) | mouse gut metagenome | biome: mouse gut; feature: mouse-associated habitat; material: faeces | place: Denmark | collected 2011
TTGCAAAAGGGGCCAGAAGACGGTATATTTCTGCCTCCGTCTGCGGGTTTTTCTCTTTTATCTCCTCGGCCAGATAAATCTTTTCGATTTTCATATCCCGGACAACTTCTTCGAGCACTTCTAAAAAAGACGGACAGCCGAAGCGGAGCGCCAGGTCTATCCGCTCCGTTTCTTCCGGTATCGGAAGGCCGCAGTCACCGATGCATATCTGGTCCGTGTGCCCCATATAGGAAAGCACCCGGGATATTTCACTGTTTAATATTCCCTGTCGTTTCATATTTTGTTCCCATGCTCCTTTTCTGCTTATTCCGGCTGTGCTGCGGTTTTTTCCAGTTCCTTTTCCACTTCCTGTGCGGTTGGCATTCCGGCCTGCGCACCGAATTTTTCCGTAGAAAGGCTTGCTGCCGTATTGGCATATAATAAAGCTGCTTTCAAGTCATCTCCTGCTGCCCTTCTGACACAGAAAGCGCCGTTTAACGTGTCTCCTGCACCCGTCGTGTCTGCTACCTGTGCCGGCCTTGCCGGAACCTGCAGGATTTCCCCGGATGCCAGGCAGGCGGACACGCCCTTCGAGCCCTGCGTGATAATCAGTTTTTCCGGGTACTGCTTCAAAAGCTCCGCTGTCTGTTTCCCTTCCCCGAAAATCAGCACTGCTTCATGCTCGTTCGGCGTGACATATGTCACCTTTTCAATCACGCTCATTGGCACTTCTGCTGCCGGAGCCGGATTTAATACCGCCTGGATTCCGTTTTCTGCACAGAAATCCACCACATAGGCAACGGTGTCCAGCGGGATTTCATGCTGGAGCACGACCATATCACATTCCTTTAAATAAGGCTTGATTTCGTCTATATATGCACGGTCTGCCCTGCCGTTTGCCCCCGGCACAACGATAATCGTATTGTCATTTTCTGCCACGGTTATCATGGCTATTCCAGTCGGCGTATCTTTGCAGACTTTGATGTGCTCTGTCTTTACCCCGGCCTGCTTTAAGTTTTCCAAAAGCAGCGCGCCGTTGCCATCCTCCCCCACGCAGCCGAACATTTCCACCTGCGCGCCCAGCTTTGCCATTGCCACAGCCTGGTTCGCACCCTTGCCGCCCGGTATCAGGCTGATGCTGTCCCCGCGCAGCGTCTCGCCCTTTTGCGGAATCCGCTCTGCCGTAACGGTCATATCCATGTTAATGCTCCCGACCACGGCCAGCTTTTTCATGCCCTGCGGCATCTTGTTTGTATTTCCTGTTTCCTGTTTCATAGCTTCACTCCTTTCTCCTTGTCGTCTGGCGTTCTACCAAAGAAACGTCCAGTATGTTTTCCTGCTGGAACGGCAGCCCCTGCCCATGGCGGATAATAATCTGGACTGCCATTGTCCCCATTTGTGTAATCGGCTGGATAATGGTTGTAAATTCCGGCGTAAACAGCCAGCTGAACCGGATATTGTCAAATCCGATAATCTGGATGTCCTGCGGCACGCGGTACCCCGCATTTGTCAGTATCTTATACGAAGCAATTGCAACCATATCGTTGCTTGCGATGATGCCGTCCGCTTCCGGAAACCGCTCCACCAGCTCTTTTGCCGCACGCAGCCCGTCTTCATACTCATACAGGCAGTCCACGTACTGCTCTTTTACGCCATGTTCCCTGCAGGCCTTCTGATAACCCTGATACCTGCGCAGCCCGCTGGATAATTCCAGAGGCCCCCTTAAAAATACTACATTGCGGCAGCCACAGCTTAACAGATGCTCCGTGGCCATCTGCCCGCCCTTGTAATGGTCTGCTTCGATAGAAGCACTCTGTCCGCTCCCGGTCAGCCGCCGGTCTACAACGACTGTCGGAAGCCTGCATCTGGCCAGCTCCTGTCCGGTCTTGTCACTGTACGTCAGGATAATGATTCCGTCTGCTTTCATCTGGTTCAGAATCTGAATGTTCATCAGCTCTTTTTCCGTATTGTTATTGGAATTGCACAAAAGCATCCGGTAGCCATTCCGGTATGCCTCCTCCTCCACTGCTTTTGCAAGCTCGTTGTAGAAGGGGTTTTCAATGTTTGGAACAATGACTCCGATAATTTTGGATGACTGCTTGAACAGTGCCCTTGCCAGTTCATTTGGTTTGAAACCCGTTTCTTCTATCGCCGCCAGAACCCTCTGCTTCTTGTCTTCATCTACATTTGCTGTCCCGTTCATGACCCTTGATACGGTAGAAGCGGAAACCCCGGCTAATTTTGCAACTTCCCGGATGCCTGCCATTTCTGTTTCCTCCGTTTCGATATTTGAAACGCGTTTCTTATTGGTTAAAGTATATATGCTGTGTAGAGATTTGTCAATGCGGATTGTGATTTTCGCTGTTCTGCATAGTTTTTGGAGAGTGGTTTTGTGTATATTGCATAATTTCTTACTTCCTGCTTAAAATATCCGCAATCGCCAATGCCACAGCCTTTGCATCATCAAATGCATTATCATCCCCAAAGGAAATCCTGACTGTGCCATGTGCATATTCTTTTGGAACACCAATTGCTTCTATTACATGGGAAATTCTGGCATGTGCAGAATCGCATGCAGAACCCGTCGATATGCAGATTCCTTTTAAGTCCAGCCTGTGAAGCAGCATTTCTCCATCTGCCCCTTTAATCGAAATATTGATATTTCCGGGTATATGCCTTCTGGCTCCGTTTCTGATATAGCAGATGCCGGCACTATCTAACTGATTCAGAAAAATCTGTTCCATCTCATGCAGGCGCTGTGTGCTGGCCTCCATCTTTCTGCAGCTTTTTTCAAGTGCACAGGCCATTGCTGCAATGGATGCGATATTTTCCGTCCCGGCCCGCATCCCGGCTTCCTGTGCCCCGCCATCTGCATAAGAATGAATGGGCGTTCCTTTTTTGATATACAAAAAACCAACACCCTTTGGCGCATGAAATTTGTGTCCGGATGCTGAAAGCAGGTCGATTCCCATTTCAGCCACATGAACAGGTACATGTCCGACTGCCGAAACAGCATCGGTATGAAACAGTGCACCATGTTCATGTGCTATCTGTGCAAGTTCCGCAGCTGGTTCAACTGTTCCGATTTCATTATTGGCAAGCATGACGGAAACCAGCTTTGTCCTGTCTGTTATCGCCTTTGCCAGTACCTGCGGATGAATCATTCCCTGCCTGTCGGCTTCCAGATAAGATACCGGACATCCGAAGCGTTCTATTGCAGCACAGGCATTTAATATAGCATGATGCTCAATCCGGCTTGTTATAACCGTTTCGCCCGCATATGGCAAAAAGCCCTTAATCGCCCAATTATCACTTTCCGTTCCGCCGGATGTAAAATAAATTTCCTCTGGCAAAGCGTGAATGCACGATGCAATAACTGCCCGTGCATTTTTCAGCGCCTTTTTTGCAGAACGGGCGAATGAATACGGTGATGACGCATTTCCATAATCTTCTAACAGATACGGTTTCATTGCTTCCCAGGCATCCATATCCAGCTTTGTCGTTGCAGCATTGTCCGCATAAATCATCCTTCGCACCTCATTCAAACAGTTTACAGCCTTCTTCCCGAAATTCCTCGATTTTATCTGATATATCCTGCTCAGATACCGCCAGGTAATCCGCCAGACAAGACATACAGTAAAACTGTCCCTCTGTTTCACCCAGCAGCTTCTGATTGATTCCTATTTCATTTTTTTTGAGCGGTAATCTTCCGCATGCAATACACGCATGTCTGTCTCTGTTCTTTTTCATTATCCATTAATTTCCTTAACTGCAAAATCTGGAACTGTCTGTCCAGCATGTTTTTCATCCGCATATCCCATCTGAATCCGAATTATCCCTCTCATATTCATAGCAGGCTGAAGACAATACTGTTTAAAATCACGTCCAGAAATATCACTTGCTGTACGGACATTTGGAAATAACAGCTTTAAATAAGCAGTACAGATTCTTTTCACCGCCTCTGTATCTCTGGTATCAGCTCCTTTTGGCAATACTACCAATTCATCAACAACCGCACGATATGCCGGGTCATCACGCAGCTCATGCATAACCGTTGCATAATATTCCGAATTCAAAGCCCAGCCGCATACTTTCAAATCATCCGTCATACGAGGCAAATCCCATCCTTTAATAAATCCATGTATACGATCCAGAAACTGTGGCTGATGAAATGGCTTTGGCAGTTCGCCAAACATATTCTGATATTCACTCATGGCACTGGATGAAATATTTCCAAGGAATACAATACCAGCATTTACAGTAACTTCATGATTATCCGGAGCACGATACTTGCCGTTTTCCATAATTGCCTGCAAAGCAGACTGAATCTCCGTATCTTTCATATATTCAGCTTCACGGATTTCATCCAATGCTACATAGTCACGAAATGCAACTACACCATCTTTCTTTTTTCCAATATCATAAATAAGTTTTGCCCGGGTTACTTTTCCAGATACAAGCCACCCATAACGGCTTACCTGCCCAAACAAATAAGACTTTCCCGTACCGGCCGGAGCAAGCTCCATCAGGTTAATGCCTTTTTCTACAAATGGAAGCAGTCGCTGAATGACTGCCAGTTTCTGTTCGGAATTCTCATAACCAGCTGCATTATAATCTATTGCTCCTAAGAGAATATCAATCCATTCCGAAAGTGAAAACTCCTCACGAGCGAATTTAAATTCATCCAGTTCTACTACATAGGGACAAAAGTCCTGAAAACTTTTAAGAGTAATTTTTCCAGGCTCTTTCGCAGATAACGGTGCCTGATACCCAATTTCCACAATTCCCCAGTTTTCCTCTGCTTTCAAAAGCTCTGTACTGTACTGCTCCCATGTATCCTGTTCAATCACAGTATCTTTATACAGCAGTCCGAAATCTGGCAATTCAAAAGAAACTGTCTGTGTCTTGATATCGATATTTACAGCAATTTTAGCCAGAAACCTGACATGTTCATGCTGGTTTACCACACGATTAACGATTCCTTTCCAGTCATCCTTTTTTGGAATAAACTGCCTGATAAATTCTGAAGCACTCTCAATATCAATGGAACCATCTTCATCCTGAAAGCGTTTTAAAACCCAGTCCCGCATAAACGACGGGAGCTTAAATGACGAAATAAAATTACTTTTTTTTAAGTCTTTGTATACAACCATTTCATCAAAAGCATCCCGAAAACGTTCTATAAACTCTGGCGTCTGTCCAGCCATATTTTCACTCATACTCCTATTCCTCCTAACCAGACAGGCTATAGCTGCAAGATATCTTTCCCAACATTCTTCTGTATACGGAACGAAAGTCCTGCTGCCAGTTTCCTGTCACCATCATAAATATCCGCCATACAATCCCGGCTCCGCCTGAATTCTGGCATTTCAAATTTTGCATGTTTTTGGTCTCCAGCAAATACTCCTTCATAAAAATGCCCATTCACCAGCATTCGCGGCTTTTGTAACGGTATATTGGAAAACAGTGTAATTGCAGCTGTTTCTTTGCCATGAAGTTCTATAATTGGATTTACAAAACATATTTCTATATTTTCAGGCTTTCTGGAAAGCAAAATGACAGGCACTAGTACTTCTTCCAGAGCAGCTCCTCCATGTACCTCTGCATTTGCCCTTCGTCCGCCTTTAAATCTGCTGTAATTAGCCAGCACGGAAAATCCATTCTCATACGCTGCAAAAGGAATCTGCGGATCTGTATCTGTCTGACAACAGCGTCCGCTATGTTCTGCTTTTTCATCCAATGCCAGAGAAGACTTATTTTCTTCTTCATGAATAACAGCCAGCCTGCTCGCACCATGGTCAGATACCACTATCGCTGTATCAAACACCCGCTGAACCAGCTGGGACTGAATCTGGCGCAGCTGCCTGTCAATAATCTCTAATTCATAAAATAAATGAACCGGTTCCCTGCATTTCTGATAATCAATCACCTGACTATGATGTTTCAATTCATCCAGTTCATCGATTTTAAACACTCCATTAGTAAAATACTGTACAAATTCCTTATTCTTTTCCGTAATCGTCGGCAGACAGGCATGACCTACAGCAATCTCCGCTGTCATGCCATATGTATCACATTTTGCCATAATATAGCTTAAATACTCTGCTCCAAGAGCATCAAAAAAATAAATCTGTGCGTTGTCTTTCGGCAGCCTACTGACAATGCTGCTGCGGGCTTGCAATTTATTGTATGGCCTTGCCTGTGCATAAGATTCTACTAGCTGGAGAAATTCAGGCCATACCCGGTTGGTCAATTTTTGCATTTTATATTTTCTGAAATAATCCGAAAATTCTTCTCTCAGACAGGAATCTTTTTCAGAAAGCATCATATTAGCACTCGTAAATTCAAACGGCTGCATATACAAATATAGCGGCTGGAAATTTCTTTTAATAATTTTCATCAGTTCTTCCTCGCTATAATCATACATTCCGAGACAGCGTAAAAACTCATGTTTTTCTTTCCCGCTCAAATCTGTAAGGTAATAAACTGCATTTTCTCCATGTTTGCCAGTCATGCTGCAATAAGCATCCAGCAAAGACAAGTTCTCAGGCATATCTTCAATCAGACTCTTTCGCTCAGAATAATACCGTCCAAATGAAGAATCCGATACAGATATCTCCAGCAAATCCATATAGATATGTTTTACAAAATCATCCACAGAACTGCTGTTTTTCATTACATACACCAAATACGTGTTCCCACCAGCCCCAAACACTCTCATCATAATCCAAAACAGCCAGATTCGAAAATCATCTCCTGAATTTATAACCCTGCCAAGATACAATGCAAAATCTGCCGGAGCCCCAAACTCATCTTTTAATACAGCTGACAATGAACCTGCTTTTTCTAGTTTTTCAGCAAGACAACGCCATTGGTCATTAGTACCATTCGTTTCATTTGTGCTGGATGATAAATCAGAATATAACCCCGCCAAGCCTTCATATATATTATCACATATACTTACTGAATACATAGAATTTGAAAAAAGAGCAAGTGAAAACGGCGAAACAGCCGTAATATCACACATAGAATTTCTTTCATCCAGTCTTTCCAAATGCGCAAACAGATGCTGCATATCCGGCAGCGGCTCTCTGCCAAAACATTCTTCGCGTGACTTTACAAGGCGGATGCGTGGCAATATCGATTCTTCTCCATCTGCCAGAACTGTTTTCCGTTCTGTTTTCAAATTCCTCGCTATATACCCTTTTAAACAGGACCCTGCATGTTCCAGCAGCACAACTGCATATCCACGGACGGGAAGTTCCAGCAGCATGCCAACAGTCTGATGCAGTGTCTGTGCACTGCGCAACATCGCAGCCTGAGAAATACCAATTAATACAAAATGTCCGTCACCTGTAATCATAGAACAGATATCATCAATATTTGGCAGTCCTTCTGATGGACAATGCTGTGAAACAAAGATGCATTTTTTTGTTTTATCCGCCTGCAAGCGAGCTGAAATCTGCTGATATAAACCATAATTTTCTGTATTCACGAGCAAGACGTGTCCTGTTTTTTCACCATTGCAATATGCATCTATTTCTGCAAAACAAGACTGAATATCTTTACAATTCATCACCTTCTCCCTCCATTTATTCACTTTTCAGAATCTGTATGCCAAAATCTGTATCATCCAGAATCCTGTCTCGTAAATAAGCCCGGAGCTGTTCCGCATCCATCCTGTCTATCAGCTGCATCGCACGGTCACACCCAGTAATTTTATACTGTCTGTCTGCCATTATCCGCAGATAATTCTGTACTGAAGAATTATCCATCCATTCATATACTCTGTCACGTACATTCTCCATCAGCTCACGGCGCACCAATGCAATATCTTTCAGCAAAACTGAATAACTGCCGATAATGCGTTCCTTGAAACATGCATCACGGACTGCTTCGTTCTCCAGTAATTCAAAAAAATCTGCATGGCTAAGATAATCAAAAGCTTTTTTCACTTCAGCCTCTGGCGGATTAGCAGCCATAATACATTGAAAAATGAAACGGGCTGATGCACGCTGTGTATCTGAAAAAATGCACAGAATGGGCGTTTCATATTTTTCTGACCAGTCTGCCGGACTTTTTGTTTTTGTTTTTTCATACCAAAGGTCTTTCAATTTTTTCTTCCACTGATTTTGCAGATACCTGTCCACTTCACCCTGAACATATTTATAATAATCGGTTTTAGTCTTCGTAAATTGTCCTTGTGAAAAGCTGTTATATAGCTCCTCAGTCTCCTCTGAATTCAATTCCCCTAAAAATGCACTTGCATCTTGCGCAAAATAAGAAACCTGCTCTTTGTAAAATTTATCAAAATTTTCCTTCTGTGTCAGCAAAAGGTCATAAAATTCCTGTCTGTACTGTTCTGAAATCCCATTCCCTTGTTTCATATAATATAGCTGCCACAAAAAAGATCCCAAATCACCTACATGTTTTGCCACTGCCTCACATGGAATTTTAATATTATTCGTCCTTGCATTCCATGCATTGACCACTTCTCTTATAGAAGCATAACTTCCAAGTATTTTACTGCTCTCATAAACAATCTGGTATTCTAAAATAACATCCGAAATCTTTTCCTCAGCTGTAGAAATATCCCAGACCCAGTTCGCATCTTTTGCATTAAAGCGTGTTTTTACACACTCCAGATAACTGCCGCCATCCCCAATCTTACCAGCCAGCTCAGGAAGAAGGCCATTTTGATATTGTGCAATAAACGAAAGCATTCCCTGACGGCATTTTTCACTCGTAAACAGCCTCACGAGGTCTTTCTCCACATCTGCATGTTCCAAAACCGCATTTCCGATCTGTTCTGCCAAATCATTTTCCGTTGCTTTATTACTATTAGCCGTATTAGCGATACCCATATAATCATCAATAATATGGGCAATAATATTCTCTGTAGTAAAAAGTGTTTCATCTTTCAAAATATACTTCACGCACCAGACAGGAAAAGTAAATTCTTTCATTTTAATGCGAATCTGGTCACGTGTACTCTCCACACTGCCACATTGTTCCACAGGAATGCCAAATACCTTCGATGTACATGCTAAAAAGCTGCGCAGTGATGGTGTCATAGCAACTATATATTCATCTTTATACCTGCTGTTTACATTTACTCTCTGATTCAGCGCATTGGCAATCATGGTTTTCATTTTATCAGTGGTCATTGTTTCATTGTTAGACCCGTTACTCCAAAAATAATCAGAAGATGCATATTCTTTCAGTACAAATCCCATTATAAATGCTGTTACACTAGATGGCATAAATCCATATGGCTCTTTTTCGAGATGCTCTAAAATGGACATTATACTTACCCGGCCTGCACCGCTTTTAAATCCGGCCTGTACATGTTTTTCCACTTCTTTTTTTATGTGTACAATAGTAAGACTCTGGCTGGCAGGGTCTTCCCAATAACGTTCAACCTTCCATGCACCTTCCAGCGCCTTTTCAAAACTCAGTTTTTTATTACTATTGCTGTAGGCACCAGAAAGTTTCTGTTCAATACCAAAGCCAGCACCATTTGCAAGCTGATATAACCCATACATCGTTGTATTCAGTGTATACTGTTCCAGTCCAAAACAATATTTTTTACGATTAACAGCCCGCAGCTTTTCTTGCAAATCTGCAAGGTCTGCCATCCTCTGCCCGCCCTTATTTTCTGCATCATAAAACATAAAAGCTCCCGATGCAATTTTATTGCGCCAGTCTGTAAGCACTCCCATTGCCTGATTCTCATAATGATCTGCCTGGTCTTTATTTTTCTGCATATTGTATCGGCTGAAAGCCATGCTGTCAATGTACTGCTCATACAAATCCTGTCCCATAGGCACCAGGCTTTCAATAAAAAGAAGCTCATTAGCTGGCATATTAATACTTTTTAAAATTTGCTGACGAATCTGCTTCATTTCTGTATCGTTCAATGCAAATACAAGAATCACCTTAAACCGCTCTGGTGCAGACTTCTGCATTGCTTTTGACACAACTGCCGAAAAATTTGCATGTCCTGTTACATATCCTTCCATGAGAAAACGCTGTTTCACAGCAGCAGGAATCTGCACTGCATCCGCAAGGGCACCATTTACAATCAAAGCCTGCGTCGTCGTTTCTTTAATGACTTTTTTACGGTATGGCTCAATACTTTCTCCGCCTCCTGCATTTACTGCACAATATTCAAATTTTCCGCCAGCCACAGGTTTTTTAAACAGAACATTTTTTTGAATAAGTCCATTCGCAATAGCAATTGCCTTTCCTTTCTGCCAGTCCGTTCCAGCAAACGCAAGGTCTGTATTCTGATCATTCGGAATAAGAAGTTCATTTCCAGTCACCCGCATGGAAATAGCCTGCAAAAGCAAAATCGTTTTCAATACGCGTTCTTCTTCTGGCAGCAGCTTTCCTGAGCGCAGCATCTCATAGCTGTCCAGAATCCCCCGTACATCATCATTCATGCCATTTTTTTCCTTACCACAGAAAAAATCCCAGAGTAAATCAATCGTCAGCAAGTTAATATCACTTTCAGCCCCGTATTGATTAATAAACCATTTAAACCCTTTTGCGTCTGTCATATCATTGCTGATAATAAAATCAAACATGCTGCGCTGATTTGAATTAAAGACCGTTGCAATATGTTTTAAAAGCAGTGCTGCATAAGGGTGAATTGGCACGATTCCCTGCAATTCTTTGTCTGAAAGCTGCGTTTTCCTGCCAAGGCTGCTCTGCTTTTTCACTGTATTTGTAATAACACTGCGAACACCTGTAAGTTCATTATTTAAGGCAGGCTTATCCTCCTGTTCCCATTCTTTGGAAAGAACCGGGTCATCTGTAGTCTTCATTGCCTGTGCCATCAGCTGGAATGCCATATTTTCAGGCAGTTCAATCTTAACTGAAGGTTCAAAACGCCCCAGCGTCTTATTTGCCGTGTCCCGGTCCGCAAACAAATTGCGGCTCTCATGAGCCACAATCATAAAATAAAAAGGATGTGACTGGCTGATTTCAATCAATGTCTGAAAACCGGTCAATCCGACTGGATGATTCAGAAAATACTCGGAAAACTCATCCCAGACAAACATTATAGCAGAAAGACCATTTTTTTCGATAATGCTTTTAATCCAGTCAGCCATATCATTAACATCATTGAATAAACCATACTGGCCATTTTCTTTCAGCACCTTCATAACATTGCGCATCATGGCTTCAATTTGAACATCCGTTCCCGTTTTTAGCCGCTGCTCAACATCATCTGCTTTCATTCCGTTAAAATCCCACGCATACTTTTCTCCTTGAATCAGGGTATCAAAATATACCCGGCTGCCTGGTTTTTCCAGCCATGAAAGAAATGCATCCCGCATTGATTCATCGCCTTCATTTTCAATACCATTTTCTTTTAAGGCAGCCATAACACTTTGCTGTACTGCAAGTATCAGGTCTGTATCTGTCTGAATTCCTGCCGAACCAATGCGGTGTATCGTCAAAATTCTGCCACTATTTTTAACAGAAATCATCTTATCTCGTAAATCAGAACGCAAACCAAAATCCTGAAAATACTCCTCTACCTCATCATCAGAAGCATCTATCATAGACTTCACAGTAAGCGCAGCATGTGATTTTCCTGTTCCATAAGCCCCTTCAACCCAAATGGAACGGGTAGCAGCCCCAGATAACACTTTATATGTAGTTTCCAAAAGCTTAATAAACGTATCATGCGGATAAAACTCTTTCCAGCTGACCTTTCCCTGCTCAATCAAATCTGCAGTAACTGCCGCATAATATTTCGGATTAATATTAAAATAATCCTTATACAGTTTTGGCATTTTCCTTTCCCTCCATTAAAGCAGTTGCAGCACATCTTCTGCTCTTTTATCTTCACGCAATGTAATGTTATCCAAGTCCAGTGTAAATGACACTGAGATAAATTCAGGATAATTAATAGACAGACCATTCAAAATACGAACCATGGTCTCATGGTCTAAACCAAAAATACGTGTTGGACTGACACCATCCCTCTCAATGGAATTATCGAGCAGTGTTTCTAAGGAAAACTGGTAGTAATCCCCACAAGCCTCGGCAAATTTATAGAGAGAATAAAGAATAATTTCAGGCACTGGCTTATACCACGTACTTCTTGTAATGGAAATCAATTTTTTCCTAATCTCTCCATTCTTCATTGTTTTTTGTTCAATCTCAGGCTTTCCGAAACCTATATTTTGAAAAGACCGATTTGTATCCAATATAACTTTAAATCCATTCCAAAATTCTCCCCGTGCTTTTTTCGTTACATCTTCCAAATCAAATGAAAGCTGTTCTTCTGTATATGGTACAAAAAATGGAATATTTTCAACATACCAGCCAAATGCAGGCGTACAAGCAAGATTGCATAGTATTAAAGCCCATGTTTCATCCTTATCCAATCCCATGCTCATCACCTTCTGTCCAAATGGTGTTACTTTCCGCTTACTTGTCATCATGGCATCTGTCATAAATCCAAACATTACATCAGTCTTTCGATTTCCTGGTTCAAATGACGAGTCTTCTGCATACATTTTAATCCAATTTGCATCGACACCTACACTCAGATATCGATTAATTCCCTTCAAACTTTTCATATCTTTACTCCCCCTTACAGAATTATAGTATAAACATCCACTTGGGATTTTTAAGCAGGCATGACAGCGTATACAATTATCTGAAATAGATAGTTCACTATTTTCCATCTTTATATACCGCAATGCACACTCTGCCACACACGCTTTACATTGAATACAATATTGAGATTTTGCCAGCAGGCATTTAAACAAATATACAAATTCTATAGAGTTCTTAGAACGGCTCTCATTTTCAATATTGAATATCGTTGTATTTTCTTTTTTAGTAATATGGCATTTTCTCCACACACCTTGAAATTCAACTATTAAATCTGGCTCTATACCTCCCAGCCGGCCAATTGTTTTATACCAAATTTTCCATTCCGGCCTGAGGTCTTTAACATAAAAAACAAGACTTTCTTTTTTTTCTTCAAAACTAAACCTTTCTTCTTCAGAAAACACAAGTTCTCTGCCACTTAACCTGGTTTTCCAGCTTCCAGCTTCCAGAAATTTTTGAGCATTTGTCCCTGATAAATCTTTTCGGCTTGTAGTCTTAATAATGTCACAGTATTTACAAACTTCTTGGGAAAAAACCTGATTTTTAATATACTCATGTTTATCAGAAGAATTTGGACACATTATACACCCAACCCGGTTAAAACCACACATATATGCCTTGTTCAGCATTAACTTGCATTGGTAAGTATACAAATAAACTTCTGCAGATGACCATTCCAAAATAGGGTGAAAACTATACTGGCCAGATAATTTCTTGCCCATACTGAGGGTGTCATAATCAGAACGTGCAGCACTCTCATCTCCCCGAACACCTGTTATCATCATAGCTTTTAATTTCTTCAATCCATATATTTTACATAAATAATTCACAATAGGTGCCGTTTTATGCACTGTACAGCACCAGCGGTTTCGTCTTGCAGGAGGTCCAAACTGTTCCCAGGAGTCTTCTGCTGCAAATTCTGCTTTTACTTCGATAAATTCAATACCATTCTTCCTGCAAATTAATTCTACCTCCTGAATCATATTAAGTGTTGTTGGAAATTCCATATCTGTATTTCCAAATAAAACTTTAAAACTATCATGCGGCAGTGCCCTTTGTACTAAATCAAAAACTACAACGCTATCTTTTCCTCCACTAAAAGCAACATACAGAATATTTATCCTTTTTTTGTATTTTCGATATGTATTATAAATGTTCTGAACAGTCTCTTGCACCAATGTTTCCATTAAAGCAGCATTCTTTTGGCACATTTCTTCTACTTTTACAAATTGCAAAGGTCTGCCGTCCGTTTCTGGTTCTTCCAGAAGAATAATTTCCGGCTTCGTATATAAGGAGCCTCCCTTCGTCCTTGCCACTGTTCTGCCCTTATAAATATAATTATTTGCTTCTGCCCATAATAGCGGTGCACTTTCATCTTTTGGATAATTCCAAAACTGGTCAAACCCTAAAATATCAAGCTCTTTATAGTAAACAGGACGGGGCTCTTTACTGAATTTTGCCTGCTCTGTTGTTAAAAGCAAGCCTCCTGTTTCTGAATCCCAGACATATTGGTACATGGGCGTGTCCTCATTTCTCCTTCTTTTCTAATTTTTCTTTTAAAAGCAGTGCCTGCTTTGTAATCCTTGAAAAACCTTTCCACCTCCTGTTTGCCCGATATCCAAGCATAACTAAAAGCTCGAGAGCAGATTCTTCATTGCTCCATTTATTTGACCGTGCAAGCATGTCAATCACAACCTGTTCATAATTATTCAATTCACAATTTCTTCGAACCATAACACCATAACAGCCCGCCTTTGTTATATTTGCCTGGTCCAGACGGAACATTTTACTATATTGCCTCAAATAACATTCCAGCACATAAATATTCCATGGAATCTCCATAGCCGGAAACTGCAAAAACAGTCCAATATCCTGAATGGGAATATAATTACCCTTGCAAAGCGTATCGAGAATACCGTCAGCTGCTTCCACATTAAAATGGATTTTATCTTTATGGATAAAATCTGTTGCAGATATACGAATCATAACTGTAAATATATCATCCCAATAAATGGGAACATGTATATCGATTGAAAATTCCTCCAGCTCATCCAGTGTCATTTTTTCTCTTGCCTTACAAAAGTCCTTATATGCATCAGATACTGAAAATTTTTCGCCTTTTTTATTTACAATAGCATCATTAAATTCAAAACTGTTACGGAAAATATACCCTAATGCATTTCTCAAGCCCCAGTCTTTCATAAAAGCTGTATCAATAGCTGCAGCAGGGCAATGCTGCTCCATTAATGTTTTTAAATGCTGAGCTGTAAGAAAACCTTTCTGGTCAATCTCCTCCTGAATCACATGAAGCAAAATCTGCTGTTCATTTTCGGAAATAGGCAGATTTGGTGCATAAAAATAAGTTTCTTTATCCACATTTACAACAGAAGATATTTGTAACAATGATTGTTTTATCTTTTCCATCGGAAGATACCACAGCTTTAATTTCATCTCGTCATATGTCACAGGTTCATGGCTATTTTTCAAAAGCCTTAAAACATCTTCAGAACAATCTGCCCGCCCATGAGAATTGCAGATATATCCATGTCGGATATAATAATCATCCGGCTTATTTTCCATTAGCAAAGCCTTTAATGCATCTACATTATATATCCCTGACTGTTCACCCAGCGGCTGTCTATATCGCTGCAAAATCATTGAAAGATAAAGGCACGTTGCACCACTGCAAAAAACACTGCTGATTTCATTAAATATTTCATTAGTCAGTGAATTCTGTTCCACAGACTGTTTTGCATAAATTCTCCCATCACGGATTGTTCCAATTGAAGTCAGAATGGCTGAAAGCTCATCCCGTCCTATTTCAATTTTTTCGTTGAAATATTCTTCATATTTTTGAATAAATTTCTTAATATGAATGATATTTTGACGCAAGCCATCTGGAAAAAATTTTGTTAAAATAAATACATATTTTTCATCTATATGTAATGAATTAAACTGTTTTATTGTATTTAATTGCTCCGATTCCGCATAAGAAAATTTTCCTTCTTGTATAACAGAGAACTCAAAATATATTTCAAACGCATTTCGGAAACGATGCTTCATTTTTTCGTCAAATACCATGAACACTTTATCGTCCTCAAACAATTGTTTTTCCATCCGTTTCAATGCATCCGATGACGATATTAAATAAATATTCCTGTCCGTTAACTTTTTATCATTTGCATACTTATCACATTGCTTTAAGGCCAGAAGGTTGCTGCTAATCCATTCTTTTGACATTCCCTTTCCTGCCATCCAGCTAACATAAGCCATGCATGTTTCATGAATTTTATTACTATCATTTAACCTATGCTTTTCCATCAAACCAGCACTTTGCCTATACTCAATCTGCAAATTTTCAAACTTTACATCGCAAAGTTCCATCAGTCTGCGTAGTCTTCTCATTAAATCCGTCGCACTAAGATTTGTTTCTACAAACATTTCATCACCAATCTGCCTTGCAGATTTCATGACTGATGCAGTTTCACCGTCCCCTGCCTCAATACGCTGCCCGCCAGCAATCGATTTTCCTTTTAGCTGTTCAAAAACCTGTGGATAATCTTTATACAGACATTTACAGCAATTTACATATAATTCTTTCCATTTTGATACATCTGTACGTTCTCCAAAATATATATAAGCAGCCGGAACTGCGTATGAATAATCTCTGATTTCTTCCAAATTTACCAGAAACATCCCGTCATCATCTCTTTTGGACAGTTCCTCTTTCACATACATTATATAATAATTTATGGCAGATAACATTTGGACAGGACTATATTTACAGTCAAACTTCATTTTTACATTTTTCTCTATCATGCTCCGGACTTTAGCAAGAACTTCCAGATTAGTTGTCTGGAAAATAGGCTGTTTTAGGATTTCATAAGAAATACAGAATTGTTCAATATCATCATATACCAAATGCAATTCAGATAGCTGGACAGAAGAAACACGTCCAGATAGCCAGACAAAAAATTTATTACGCAGTTTGTTTTCTGTACTGCTCATTTCAGTACCCTCCTCCAGCAGTTATTCAGCCTCTCAGTTTCTTTCGTATTTCTATGCAATCCAGTATTACAGTTTAGTCATACATTGCAGAATTTTCTTTGCTAATTATATAAAATTTTTGCAGATGCATCTTACTTAGCAGCAAAAAAATTCTCAATGAACGGCACTCATTTATATTTCATTCTAACATCGTTTAAACAAAGCGTCAATACGAAGACTCGTAATTCGGCAAAACCTTAATTGCTGTTTCCGTTTTCTACAGGCCCAAATCCCATCCGCAAATTCTGAAAAAAGGCATATGCCTGTTACTGAAGCAAAGCAGCCAGCGGCACATGCCTTTTTATCCCTTATCCAGCCTTCCTTATGTATGATTGCCATCAGCCCATAACCGCAGGCCCTGCGTTTCCGGCAGGCTTTTTTATTTTCCTTTTTCTCCAGTTGTAATCGGCGTAATTACGATATTCTCCGCGGAAACCTTTGTCTTGCGTTTTACGATGTCTTCAATCTGTGCGCGCTTTGCGTCTGTCACATCGCCCATATTCAGCACGACGTCTGCTGCATCTTCCGTAATGCTTACTACCACATCGGTAAAGCCTTTTGCTTCCAGAAGCATCTCTGCATCGGATTCACGCTGCGCGATGTCTGTCAGCGATACCATTTTATCTACGGCTTCCTGTTTTTCTGTATCAGAAAGCGCGGTGCTGTTAATGACTTCCATCAGGTTTTCCTTGTTCTGGGAACGTACCTGTTCGCGGTTTAATTTGGCTTCCACGGCAAAGTCAATGTTGGATACGCTGGTGCTTGCCAGCACGGTTTCTCCCGGATTGTCTATTTCCTGTCCGCCAGATTCGGAAGAAACTGCACTGCTGTCTGCAGCAGCGGCCTTGCCGGAATCTTTTTCCGTTTTTTTGCCTGCTTTTTTGTCCGATGCTTTTTTGCTGTCCGCGTCCCCGGCGTCTGCTTTTGCATCATCTGCTTTGGAATCTCCGTCTTTGGCAGTGTCATCCGCAGTATCGATTTCTGCTTCTGCAAAAATTTCTGCATCTGTCAGTGTTTCGTCGTATACGATGTCGTAATCTTCCTCTGTCAGTCCGGCACTCGTCTGCGTCAGGCCGTCATCACCCAGGCTGCTGTGCGTATAGCTTAAATATCCTGCTGCCGCAATCATCAGCGCCAGTGCAGTAATAATGATTTGGTTTTTTTTGAACAATTTTTTCATGATGATTTCCTTCTCCCTGCATGGTCTTTTTGCTATTTTATTGTATTCGGCTTCCTGTGCTTTTATGACTCGCTCTGCATCTTCACGATTTTTATTTTATGCGCTTCTATCGGAAATAATGCCATAACCGCATCCAGAATATCCCTTTTGATGCCGGAATCCCCGCCTCCCTGTGCCACGACAAGCACGCCTTCTACGGAAGGCAGCTTCTGCTGGCTGACGTATGGCTGCCTGCCGTCTGTTTCTTCATAAACAGACGCTTCCTGATACTGGCTGCTTTCTGTGCTGTTCCCGGATTTTGTCACGTCCTTTTCCACAACCGACCTTCCGTTGTCCTGAAATGTAATCATCACATGTACCTCGCCCACCCCGTCCATGCAGGCCAGAGACTGTTCCAGCTGTGCGGACAGCTGCTTTTCATAATCCTCATTCCGGTTTTCCTGCTGTTTTTCACCGACGGATTTCTGAAAGGCTTCTTCCTGCCGGTCACTGCCTGGCTGTTCTGTGGGCAGCGCAAGAACCAGAAGCAGGATGCCGCTTAAGCCGAGAATCATCCATTTCGTTTTATCCATCTTTTTTAACATGTCTGTAAGCCATTTCCATCTCATTCCAGCTCATCCGTCCTTTCTGATGCATCCTTAAAAGCCGCCGGGGCGCGTCTGAAAATACTTTTCGTAAGGTGTACCCTAAGGGGCATGCTATGCTTCGCAGTCTGTGTAATATTTACGCCAGATTCAGGCTGCATAGCCCATGTCATCACAGTCCATAGATAAATACCTGTCCTTCGTCCAGTCCGTATGCCTCACACAGATATTGCGCAAGCCGGTCTTTGTCTGCCTGGCCCTGCCTGCCCCAGGCCTCCTGCTGTCTGGTGAAATCCTTCTGATTTACAGAACTTTCCTGGTTTGCTGGTTTTTCCTGATTCGCAGAACTTTTCTGATTTGCTGTTTTTTCCTGATTTGCTGAATCCTGCTGGTTTTGTGTCTGCATCCATGCTGAAATGCTTTCGATTTCATAGTCAGATGATATCTGCACACGCACCCTGCCAAGCGGGATTCCCATCTCCTGCACACGCTTTAAAATGCCCTTCTCCGCAGCCATTTCATACCTTTCTGCAAAACGGCTGTTCTGCACGGATTCAAAGTCCATCGTTTCCTGCTGTGCGCGGTCAAGCTCCTGCCAGAACCTGTCATAATAAGCCTGCAGGCCGCCTTTATTTCCATTTCCGGAAAATCTCAGCAGCGGCGATACCAGTACTGCCAAAAGGATTATCCCGGAAAAGAAACGCAGGTATTTTTTGTATGGCTCCGCGGCGGCAAGATGCATCAGTATGGTAAGGATTAAATAGATGACCAGAAATTCTTTCATCCATTCCCGGACTGCTTCCATAATTGCTGCTCCTGTTTTCTGATTTTATTTCTTATCCTGAGATTTTTTCATCTGTTCCTGTTTCACTTTTCCGTTTTTATCCTGCAGCTTTCACCCATTCCTGTTCCGCTTTTCTATATTCCTGCTTTCAGCGTTGTGGACGCACAGATAACGGCCGTTGTCAGGAAAAACAGCATGGCTGCATAAAACATCAGCTTTAAGCAGAGTGCTGCCGACTGTCCGAGTGCTCCTACGGCTGCACAGAAACGTTTGTCCGAAACCGGCTCCATCAAAGCCGCACAGCCCCTGTACAGCAGCACAAACACGCCGGCCTTTACAAGCGGAAGGAAACTAATGACCGCAAGGATGATAAGTGCTGCCGCACCGACGCTGTTTTTCACAAGCATCGCTGACCCGGCCAGCATCTGCGTCATGGAATTTAAAACCTGTCCGGCTCCCGGAATTGCCTGGACAGCTCCGGCAATCGTGCTGCGTTTCAGCCCGTCTATGCCAGGTGCCAGCAGCCCCTGCACAATGCTTAATCCAGCCATCGCCGTCATCAGTGCCCGGACACACCAGCTGACCCCATCCGATAACAGGCTGGCAATTCTGGAAAACCGTTCTTCGGTCAGGTAATTGACCATCTGCAGCACCATATACACCTGTACGGCCGGCAGCAGGATTTTTACAAATACCGCATCGACCAGATAAATCAGAAACAGCAGCAGCTGATAGTAAGCTCCCGCACTGATGCTCCCGTTTGAAAACACCATGCTCATGCAAAATGCCGGCTGGAGCACCTGCATAAATTCTGTCAGCCTGGACAGGTAGCTTTCTGCGGTTCCTGCCACGGTTAAAAACAGCCTCAGAAGCAGCAGCATGACCATCAGGTAAACGCCCGCAAAACCAAGGTCTGGAATATAGCTTTTCTGCAAAACGGAAGTCATCTGCATCAGCACGGAAAAAGCAATTGCCAGCGTTAACACCTGGATGAGCACGGCACGGTTTTTCACATAATCTGCTGTCACGGCCCGGCGGATGCTCTCTCCCACAGCAGCAAAATCAAGAGACAGCCCGTTTTGCAGCAGCTCCCTGGCCAGTCCGGAAAATGTAAGGTCTCCATATCCTGCCCCGCTTAAAAAGTCATCCAGTTCCGATAAATCCAAATCCGAAAGAATATCCCCGGCTTCTGCATCGATGCCTGATTCTTCCGCATCCGGCTGCATATCTGATTTTTCTGTTTCTGGCTGCAGCTGGCTGATTTCTTCTGCATCGGATGCACCTGTTTCTGTCTGCGAAGTTTCCATTTCGGACGCATATTCAAACACCTGCACAGCTTCTCGCGTTCCTGCTTTCAGAAACACTTCTCCTGACAATCCGGCTGCCAGTCCTATCATAAAAATCAGAATCCCAGCTGCTTTTCTTCCCGCTGGCCAGTCTGTCTTTTTTCTTCCCGTCATTTTTCTTTCAGTTGTTTCTCTCCCTGCTTTCTTTCCCGCCGCTTTGTCCCATGCCTGCCCCGTCCTGTTCCTTCTCACAGCACTTCCCCGATTGTCTCCACAAGCGCCATCAGTACCGGAAACCCCAGAAACAGAATGGACACCCTGGCGAACAGTTCTATCTGGCCGGCCACTGCGCCATACCCGGCATCCCTGCAGATATCGGAAGCAAACTGCGTCACATAGGTAATCCCAAGCATTTTCAGTATTGTGTCCAGATAAACCGCGTCGATATGTATAAATGCTTCCAGCTGCCCGACATAGCCAAGCACTGTGCCAAGCTTTGACAGCAGCATAAGGAAAATGAAAATGCACACAGCCATGCTTAAAAAAATACTGTACTCCGGCTTTGTCTGTTTCAGTATCAGCGCCAGCAGCACCCCGCTTACTGCCAGCACCGCAATTTTCATAATATCCATATCCAAACCCCCGCTTTTTTGCCATGCAGGCTCCAGCCCACGCCTGGGCAGTATTGCAGCATTTTTTCCATAGCCAGGCCCCTCCTATAACGCAAACAGCGACTGCATCGTTTCAAACAGCTCATAAATATATGGCACAACCCAAAACAGCACGACCATCAGCCCGGCAAGGCTGATTAAAAAGGCGTGTTCATCCCTTCCGCTGTGCTTTAATACCTGGCTTAAAACCGATACGATAATTCCGACTGCCGCGATTTTAAAAATCAAGTTCACATTCATAAGCTCTCCTGCCCGGCCCCTGTGGGCCTGTTTTTTATCTCCGCTTGCCAGCTTTCTCCAAAATCCTGCGCCCTGCCAGCTTATCTGTCCTGCCTTTTATTTCAGCTTCTCCCGCCCGAAAATGGCTTATGGATAAGCTCCCGTTTTCACAGCAGTATTATAATTGCAAACAGCCCTGCCATGCCGCAAAGACAGCAGTACAGCTTCCTTCTGCCTGCAAATTCTGCGCTGCGGCTTTCTATCGACGCAGCCAGCTTTTTCCTGCAAAGTGCCAGCAGCTGCAGTGACGCTTCCATGGAATCATAAGCAAAGATTTCCCCCATGCGCAGCAGCACCCCGTAATCGTCGTCTGCCAGGGCAAGCTGCGGACGGTACTGTGCACAGGCATCTTTCCACAAGACCGGAATGTCTGCTTCGCTGTTATCTTCCATTTTCCGGCTGCCCTGAACAAGAATCTCCTGATAAGGCTGCGGCTGGTG
>OFHA01000997.1_pt1 | contig 21875 bp, 21 predicted proteins | sample 1521891 | NCBI WGS metagenome assembly OFHA01 (sample SAMEA3504089, study PRJEB24116) | mouse gut metagenome | biome: mouse gut; feature: mouse-associated habitat; material: faeces | place: Denmark | collected 2011
GCCGATGGAAAACTTGTGGCCGGTGACGGGTTTGTGGTGGCGGTGGTGGGCGGCTACAAAAGCGTTGGCCTCTTTCAGTGATACCGGGGTTAAGGTGAGCATATCACCGCGCCCCTTTGTCCGTATTCCGTTCCTGGGCAGGAGCCGCCGCTTCTCGCACCCCCGTCTCTTTCGCCGCGCTCTTGAGTGCGCCGCGCACGGAAGGGGGACGCTCCTGCTCCACCGCTTTCTCATATGCGCTCAAAACAGCGGCGTTCAATGCCTGCCGCATTTCCTTGGTGGTGGGGCAGCAGATGTCGTGATATTTGCCGTCCTGCCCCTTGGTGCTGGGCATGGAGACATACGGCCCATTCTCCGTATTGTAAATGCGGATGTTGTTGACGGCGAATACGCCGCCCAGGTTCACGCTGGCAAAGCCCAGCAGCTTGCCATGGTCCTTCTCCGGGTCCTTGGGGAGATAGATTTTCACGTCCACGCCGGGGACGGCAGGGACCTCCGCGCCGGTTTCCGGTGCTTTGTTCTCGCTCAAATGACTGTCCTCCTATCTTAATGTGCGTTGAAAATAGACCGGCTGACCGAGCCGGTCTTAAACAGGGAGAAGCACAGCAGTACCGTGTACCCGGCGCATTGCCAGATGGCAATATGAAGGTTGGTTCCGCTGGTGATCTGCCCGATCAGCACGGCATAAATCGCCACGCAGATCATAATGAAAAAGCCTTGCAGCCCCAGGGCAACGAGGCCGCGCAGGTAGTTGTTGCCCATCTGCCCCCACTCCCGGTTGGTCATAGTGGCGAAGGGAATCGCGCCGATGGAGCAATAGATGTAAATTTCTATCATCCGGCCCACCAGCACAATCATCACGCAGAAGGACAGAATGGGCATGGTGATTTTCAGAAGCATTGTCTCCACCAGAAGTCCGAACAGCTCACCCAGCTCCATAGCCTCCAACTGCGCGGACACGTCACCTATCACCGTGGCAAAGTCAAGGCTGGTGGTGCCGGTGATAATTCCGGCGCTCTGCTGTACCACGTTCTGCCCCATCTCAAAGATTGCCATGGTAATATCAAAGGTGTGGGTGACGAGGTACACGGCGATAAACGCCTTGAGAATCCATTTATAGATGGCGAAAGTTTCAAAGTCGTGGAAGTTATTCTTCTCCATGAGCATACTGATAAGCTCGTAGCACAGGACAAAGGTAATAATTATCCCGGCTATCGGAACCACCACGTTATCACTCAGATTGCGGATCATGGAGAAAACCCCGGCGTTCCATGCCGCCGGGGTCGTCCCCACGTTTGCCGCAACTTCCCCGACCTCGCTGTTGATCTGGTCAAACATCCCGTCCAGGTTGCCCATAATGCAGTCCCGGAGGATGCCCTTGATCCAGTCTGTGATTATGTCGAGGATGTTCAGCATTGGTTACGTCCTCTTAGCCGAACAGGTTCGCCAGCAGGGGGATGAGCTGCATACCGATCAGGGCAACACCGCCGCCCGCCATGAGCTGTTTCATCTCAAAGTTAATGAAACAGCCCACGGCGGGCGGCGGCATCCTCGGTCAGCATCACCCCGGTTCCTCTACTATCCGGGCCTAATGTTGCGATATTCAGTTATTTCTCGCGGATAATCCTGCGTTTATCCGCCTTATCGTTGAAATTGAAATGGATTTCCACAGTCTGGCGAACAGTCTCGCCGTCTATGTCCTCGTGAATGACGATTTTCTGAACAAGCCGGTTCAGCGTCACAGCGTCCAGCTCTTGAATGTCCGCATAGTCCTTGATGATTTCCAGCCAGCGTGTGCTGTCCTCCTGCTCCTGGGTCTGCTGGGCCAGCCGTTCCCGGTTCAGCATGACACGGTTTTTCAGCGTGGCCTGCTCCGTCTGGCTGTTCTCCAGGATGCGGTTGAAGTTGTCCTCGCTGATGCGCTGGGCAATCATGTCCTCATAGACCCGGCTGATGATGCGTTCCAGAGCGGTGATGCGTTCGCTGTCCTCGTCAATGCTCCGCTGGATGGCCTCACGCTCGGCCTGCTCGTCCGCCTGGCAGTTCTCCCGGAGCTGGGCCGCTGCCTCCTGTTCATCGGCAAGGGCCTTTCTCGCACAGGCCCTAATCTGTTCCAGCACGATGTTGTAGAGCGTATCATACTTGATGCGGTGCTGGGTACAGTGGGCCACTCCGTACTTGTTGTACCGGGAACAGGTGTAAATTCTGTCGTTGCCCTTCTGATTGGCGCGGCGGATGTTCATGGTGCTGCCGCACTGCCCGCACTTCACCAGTCCAGCGAACAGGCTGAAGTTGCCCCAGGCGTCCGCCCGCTTCCGGCTCTTGACCTTCTCCTGCACAATGTCGAAGGTGTCCCGGTCGATGATGGCCTCGTGCATCCCCTCAACGATGATCCATTCCTCACGCTTCTTATCGCCCATCCAGCCGATTTTGAAACGGTAGTTGACCTTTTGGGAGGCGATAGCGCCGATGTAAACGGGGTTAGACAGGATTTCCTTGATGGTGGTGAAGTCCCAGATAAACCGCCCGCGCTCCGGGTTCTCGCGCTCAAACTTGGTCACATGATCGCGCAATCCCTTCTGACGGTTCCACCATGCGGGACAGGGGATTTCCTCGTCCTCCAGCCTGCGCCGGATGCGGTTCGGGCCGCTGCCGTTGCGGGCATAGTCATAGATTTTGCGGACGATCCATGCGGTGTCCTCGTCAATGAGCAGATGATTTTTGTCCTCCGGGTCTTTGCGGTAGCCGAACGGGGCCAGACAGCCGGTAAACTTGCCGGACTTGGCTTTTGTCAGGTAGGACGAATGGACTTTCTTGCTCACATCCCGGCTATACATCTCGTTCAGCAGCGAGCGAAACGGGGTTATCTCATTCTCAACCTCGCTGTCTACGGCATCGTTCAGAGCGATATACCGTACCTTCTGCCGTGGGAAAAAATCTTCCAGCAGTTGGCCCACCTGCAAATAGTTCCGGCCCAGCCGGGAGAGGTCTTTCGTCAAAACCACATCGAACATTTTCCGCTCAATCGCCGCCAGCATCCGCTGGAAGTTTCCGAAAGCCACGGCACTGTCGTAAAAATCTTTTTCACTTTCCACCATTTCAAGACATACGGTGTGCTCTATAAAAAGGAACACTCTCCAGTAATTATCATTGCTGTCCTTGTAAAAACTTCCGCCCTCCCGGGTTTTTACCACGTTTAAGGTTTCCCGTTCGGGGTCGCCGTTCTGGGAGAGGATTATATTCCGTAAGTATTCTGTGACATTGACTACATTCTCCATCAGTTCTTGCGGCTGCCTGAAAATGGTGTGGTTCATCCTCTGTAAAATATACTGCTTCTGGCTGTCGTCGGGCATTTTGTAAACAAGCAGGAAAGTGTCGTTGATATGGCCGTTTCCATAGGGCTGTTTCGTCATAAGCTGCCCGGAAAATGCAAACTGTTCAATAACTTCGTCTATTTTGGCGCAATTCTGATTTTGTCCGCTCATAGGTTCTCCTTTTGATTCATCCGCTGCATTTTGATAGTTAATATAAGTATAAAAGAATTATTTTTTATAATCAAGCTGGTTGTTGCTTGATATTTTATGAATATTGCTTTTATTCAAAATGCAGTGAAAAACAATGTAATAATTTTGAATATTGTATATTTTGCATACTATAAGCGCACCGACAGACATATGTGCTGAAATAAATAAAACAAAATGTACAAAAATGCATGCTGTATATTGCATTTTATAAAAATAAGAGAATGCAGGAGAGAAGATTTTTTTATATGTGGACAAAATATATAAAAGTTGTTATATTGAATTTATAAAAAGGAAAGAGGAAAGAAGCATGGGAAATACCAGACACAGGATTGAGGATGGAAGGATATCTTCTTTTGGGGAATCAAAACTTTTATATGTTACCACTTCCAAATATGAGGGGGACTGGCAGAGCATTTTACATTCCCACCCTTTTAGCGAACTATTTTATGTAGTAAACGGAAGCGGTTTTTTTATTGCAGAGGATGAGGGGTTCCCGGTAAGCAAAAACGATATGGTCATTATCAATCCCCATGTGCAGCATACGGAAAAGTCAGGGAGTGAGTCCCCGCTGGAATATATTGTATTAGGAATAAACGGGCTTTCTTTTTCTTTTGAAAATGTTACGTCCGCCCAGGACGGCATATCCATGCAGACTTCTTTCGGTACAGTGTATAAATACAATATGCAGGGCTGTCATGTGTGTGCCTGCCTGAACATGATGCTGGAGGAGATTACCCATAAGAATGAAAATTATGAGACGGCCTGCCAGAACCTTCTGGAGGTGCTTCTGATTTATATACTGCGAAATGACGATTTGTCTATTGTGAAAAGCGGCGATACCATTTTGAACAGGGAGTGTGCACAGATTAAAAACTATCTGGACTCCAACTATTCAGAGAATATAACGCTGGATACACTGGCAGCCATCACCCACATGAACAAATATTATATGGCCCATGCCTTTACCAGATATACGGGACTCTCACCCATCAATTATCTGATTCAGAAAAGGATACAGGAGGGGAAATCCCTGCTGGAATCCACCAGTTACTCTATCGCCCAGATTTCAGCCATGCTGGGTTTTTCTTCCCAGTCCTATTTTTCCCAGGCATTTAAAAAAGCTACAGGCAGTACGCCGGTCCAGTACAGAAATGAGTTCCGGGGGCAAAAAGAATGCAGGGCTGGTGAAAATACCTATATCCAAAATGAATGAAATAGTGTAAAATTAAGAACGTACCAGTTTTTTACAAGGCTCCGGAGGGATAAAGATATGGATATATTTGATGTACTGACTATGATAGGCGGACTGGCGTTATTTTTGTATGGAATGGAGGTGCTTGGAGACGGACTAAAAAAAGCTTCCGGTGGTAAGCTGGAAATTATTTTGGAAAAACTAACCTCCAACAAGCTCTCGGCCATTCTTTTGGGAGCAGGGGTGACAGCCATTATCCAGTCTTCTTCCGCAACAACCGTTATGGTGGTGGGCTTTGTCAATTCGGGAATCATGAAGCTTTCCCAGGCTGTAGGGGTCATTCTGGGAGCCAATGTGGGGACCACTGTGACTGCGTGGCTGTTAAGCCTGACAGGGGTGGAAGGCTCCGGGCTTTTTTTACAGTTTCTAAAACCATCTTCTTTTTCTCCCATTCTGGCATTTGCAGGGGTAATTATGCTGAATATGTGCAAGAGGGACAAGCATAAGGTGGCGGCAGCCATCATGATTGGCTTTGCGGTTCTTATGTTTGGAATGGAGACCATGTCAAGTACGGTAAAGCCTCTGGCAGAGAACCCTGACTTTATAAATATGCTTCTTATGTTTTCCAATCCGGTGCTTGGAATGCTGATTGGCCTTGTTCTGACAGCAATTATCCAGTCTTCCTCTGCATCTGTAGGTATCTTGCAGGCCTTGTGTGTATCGGGCGCGGTCAGCTATTCAACGGCGATTCCTATTATCATGGGACAAAATGTGGGGGACTGTGTGGCGGCGCTGATTTCCAGCGCAGGTGCGGGAAAACAGGCAAAGAGAGCATCCTTGATCAATCTTTACTATAAAATCATAAAAGCAGTGGCGTTTATGGTGATTTTCTATACGCTGAACGGGATATTTTCGTTTGCGTTTTTAGGCAGGCCCGCAAGCGCTTTAGGGGTAGCTGCAATACATACAGCTTTTAATGTGGCGGCGGTAGTTATTATGTATCCCTTTGCCTGGGTTTTGGAAAAACTGGCATATTTGACGATCCCTGAGAGCGGTGAGGAGACCCAGGCTGCAGAGCTTGCCAGAAAAGAGATACAGATTCTGGATTCCCGTTTCCTTGCAACCCCGGGTCTGGCCCTTGAACAGTGCAAAAATGCAGCCGTTGACATGGCGGAACACGCAAGGGATGCACTGTTTCTGGCAATGAATCTGTTTGATAAGTTTGACAATAAAGAGGCCGAGAGGGTAATCGAACTGGAGGAGCTGGTGGACCATTATGAAGATGAGCTGGGTTCCTATCTGGTCAAGCTAAGCAGCAAGCATCTTACGGAAAAGGACAGCCAGGAGCTTTCCGTTCTGCTCCACTGTATCGGTGATTTTGAGAGGATTTCAGATCATGCTATTAACATTATGGAATCTGCCCGGGAGATGGAGGAAAAGAAACTGTATTTCTCCAAAAAGGCGGAGGAGGAGTTAAAGATTTTTACGGGAGCTGTCAGGGACATTGTCAATACTTCCATATTGGTGTTCCAGGAAGAAGATTTAAACCTTGCGGGTATGGTGGAGCCTATGGAGGAAGCGATTGATTACCTGAACTCGGAAATCAAAAAGCGCCATATCAAGAGGCTGCGGAAAGGAAAGTGTACTATTGAAATGGGATTTGTCCTTTCCGATATTACCACAAACTATGAAAGAGTATCAGACCACTGCTCTAATATAGCCCTCTGTCTGCTCCAGCTCAATGAGGATAATTTTGAAACTCATGGGTATCAGATCAACCTTACCAGTAAGGAAAATGTGGCGTTTATGGCGGAAGTCAAACGTCTGCGGGAACATTACGAACTTCCGTAGGGGGGTTAAAGTCCGTTTTATAGGACTGCTTAAATGTTATTCTGTTAATAGAGGCGGAAGTATCCATCAGGATAAGGATACCGCCTGGGAAAAAGAATGGCAGGAGGCAGTATTTATGAAAGGATATTTTGTGAGCAATGGTTATATGGGACTGGTAGACGGAAGCTATATGCTTTTTGCCAGTGAAGAAGATTATCTGGATTATCTGGAAAACTAAGGCGGATAGGTGTATACTGTTGTAAGAGTGTTTTTAATGGCAGCGAACAGGGGAAGGCGGTCATTTCTTATTCGGGTGATTCCGGCAGATGGGGAAAAGGAATTAAAATGGCAAAGAGAATGGGAAGAAGGGCCTTGAGCCAGCCTGCGGAACAGCTTGCGCCGGAGCTTCTCGGAAAGCTGTTGTGCAGAAGAACGGATAAAGGGATTTTCAAATACAGGATTATGGAAACGGAATGTTACTGCGGCGAGGAGGATACGGCCTGCCATGCCAGTAAAGGAAAGACCCAGCGGACAAAGGTTCTTTATGAGAAGGGAGGCACTTCTTATATTTATCTGTGTTATGGGATGCACGCTCTTTTTAACGTGGTGAGCGGGAAGGAAGGGCATCCGGAGGCTGTGCTGATCCGGGGCGTGGAAGGATATAATGGCCCGGGAAAGCTGACCCGGGCCATGGAAATTGACAGGACCTTAAATGAGGAGGATATGACTATTTCCCGCAAGCTCTGGCTGGAGGATGACGGATACAGGCCGGAATATGTAAGGGCAAAGAGAGTGGGGATTGATTACGCCACCCGGGAATACAGAGACATCCTGTGGCGTTTTATTGTAGACGACGGTAAGTACAAGCCCGTAAAATAGACAGGAGACGGCGGCAGTGGAGATTATTTACGGAACCGGAAATCAGGCTAAAATTGCATATATGAAACGGGCTTTGGAGGGACTTCCCCTGCATATTACAGGACTGGCACAGGCCGCGGCGGCAAAAGGGGTCAGTCTGCCTCGGGTGGAGGAAACAGGTATGACGCCGCTTGAGAATGCCCGGCTGAAAGCGGAATGCTATTTCAAGATTTTTGGAACGCCGGTGTTTTCCTGTGACAGCGGATTATATCTCTGGAACCATGAAACAGGAAAGGCCCTGCCCCGGGAGGAACAGCCCGGTGTCTGCGTCAGGGGGAGGGGAGAAGCGCGTCTTAGCGATGAGGAGCTTTTATCCCATTATATTGGACTGGTAAGGAAGTATGGGCAGATACGTGCCAGATACAAGAATGGGGTCTGCCTTATCTGGGGTGAGGAAATACGGGGGGAGAGTATGGAGGAGGATCTGTGGGGGGAGGATTTCCTTCTTACAGACATTCCCCATTCCCGGAGGGTGGAAGGCTTTCCCCTGGACAGTATTTCTATCGACAAAAAAAGCAAAAAATATTTTTATGACATGGAAGAAAACCAACAGGATGATCTTGTATCACAGAGCGGGTTTCGTCGTTTTTTCCGGTGTTTTCTGAAAAAATATGATTTATTGTGATATATCTTTGTAGATGCGCGATGAATAACAGCTATTCACATATATTGGCGTAATTTATACTTAAGTAACAATTATGTTGTATGAATTTGAAAGCGGGGGAATTTCATTATGCAGAAAGACGCAGGAAAGAAGATGGAGCAGTTGGTTTCACATATGATGCTGGATATGGGTGTACCTGCCCATTTGAAAGGATACCGGTATGTGCGGACGGCTGTGCTTATGGCAGAAGCGGACATGAAAGTGGTGGGCAGTGTTACCAAGCTTTTATACCCGGAAATAGCGAAACGGTACAACACCACTGACGGTAAGGTAGAGAGAGCAATCCGCAATGCCATTGAAATTTCCTGGGAGAGGGGAAATAAAGAAACCTTCGAGAGCCTGTTCGGCTATTGTGCCGAAAGCGGGCAGGGAAGACCTACCAACAGTGAATATATAGCGGCGATGGCAGACACTATAAGAATACAGATGAAGCCGGAAAAGGAAAGAGAAAACGGAGGATGAGCGATGGACAAGCCTGCAATATGCGGAGGAAATCCTATTCGGGATACGAAGATATTTTACGGTCATCAGTATATTGATGATGCAGATATACAGGCAGTGGTGGATGTGCTTAAAAGCGATTATCTAACCTGCGGACCTAAGATCACAGAGCTGGAAGAAAAGCTGTGCCGGATAACGGGGGCTGCTTATGCGGTGGTATGCAGCAATGGCACAGCGGCACTGCATATGGCCTGTCAGGCGGCGGGCGTGGAAGAAGGGGATGAAGTCATCACAACGCCCATTACTTTTGCGGCATCGGCCAATTGTGCCCTATACTGCGGTGCAAGGCCGGTTTTTGCAGATATCAATGAGGAAACTTACAATATTGACCCGCAGCAGGTGAAGGCCCTTACCACTGAAAAGACGAAAGCTGTGGTGGCGGTGGACTTTACCGGACAGTCGGTGGAACTTGAACCGCTTCTTGCCCACTGCCGTGCCAGGAATCTGGTGCTGATAGAAGACGGCGCCCATGTGATCGGCACCCGATACAAGGGGAAGTGTAACGGTTCCATTGCGGATATGACAACTCTGAGCTTCCATCCGGTAAAGACCGTTACCTGTGGGGAAGGAGGAGCGGTACTGACCAACAGTGAGACCTTTTATAAGAAACTGCTGCTCTACCGTTCCCATGGGATCACAAGGAATTTGGAGCAGATGGCTCATGAGCCGGATGGTCCCTGGTATTATGAACAGACGGCACTTGGAATGAATTACCGGATGACGGATATGCAGGCGGCGCTTCTTATGAGCCAGTTAGACAAGCTCCCCATGTTCAGTGTAAGGAGAAAGGAAATTGTCAGGGCATATGACGAAGCTTTCTTGAAGCTTCCCCAGATTATTGTTCAGAAGGAGATACCGGAGTCAGATACTACCAGGCACCTGTATATCCTCAGACTGGATAAAGAGAAGCTCCGCATTGACCGGAAGCAGTTTTTTGAGGCTTTGGAAGCGGAAAATGTGTGCTGCAATGTGCACTATATTCCCACCTATTATTTCCCTTATTATGAAAAGCTGGGATATAAAAGAGGGCTGTGTCCGAAAGCGGAAAAGTTATATGAGGAGATTATCAGCCTGCCTTTGTATTATGCAATGTCAGACCGGGATGTGCAGGATGTGATTTGTGCGGTTACAAAGATTGCGGAATACTATAAACGGTAATTCCGGCAGGGAGAAACAAAATGAAACTTAGCATTATTGTACCTGTCTACAATATGGCTGCCCAGGATAAGCTTGTCTGGTGTCTGGACAGCCTGGTAAATCAGACCATACCAGATTATGAGATTATTGCGGTGGACGACTGTTCCACCGACAATTCACTGGAAATACTTAGGGCTTATGAGGAGAAATACCAAGGTAAGTTTAAAGTGATTGCGTCCCCTGTCAACAAAAAACAGGGCGGCGCAAAGAATCTGGGGTTAGAGGCAGCAGCGGGAGAGTGGATCGGTTTTATCGACAGCGACGACTGGGTGACCCCCGACTATTACGAGAAGCTGCTGCGCAGGGCGGAAGAGACCGGCGCGGACATGGTGGGCTGCGACTACAGCCTGGTGGATTCCCACACCTTTGAAGTGGGGCGGGTGGTGCGGAACAATTCTGCGGAGCAGACCGGGGTGCTGGACCGGGAGAAACATGGCCGGCTGATCATGCGCTCCGGCAGCATGGTGATTAAGATTTACAGACGCCAGGTGATTATGGAGAACCACCTGGATTTCCCGGAGGGAATATTTTATGAGGATAACTGCGCAGGGCCGGTGTGGTCTCTGTATTTCAAAAGGTTCGAGCGGGTGGAGGAGCCTTTGTACTACTACTACCAGCATCAGACGTCCACGGTGCACCATGTGTCCGAGGAGAAATGCCGGGATCGGATGAACGCGGCGGCGCTCATGCTGGAGCAGTGCCGGGAAAGAGGCTTTTTGGAGCAGTATTACCCGGAAATCCAGTATCGGTTCACGGAACTGTACTATGGAGTGACTCTGTTTTCCTACATGCTGGGCTGTCCCCGCAGGAAGCTGTCTTTTGTGAGGGAATTGGGAAGGGGTATGCGGGAGACTTTCCCGGATTTTCAGGAGAATGCTTATTACCGGCAGTACACAGACCCGGAAGAGCAGCGGATGATTGCGCTGCAGATGCGGTCGGACGCCCGTTTTTTCTACTATTACGGGCTGAAAGTGTGGGTGCGGGGTGTGAAAAAGTTTGTTCGGGCAAGATTGCGGGGGTAGCGGGTTGAAGCGCATTGTGGATCTGATGGGAAAGCCCTTCCTGGCAGCGGCGGCGGTGGAACTGCTGCTGCTGGTACTGGCGGTCATGGGGCTTTTCGGAAAAAACGCGATATATGAATATGGGGCAGAGCAGCAGGAGGAAGGCGTTTTCCGAAATATAAACCTGCCGGCGGGTACCTATGAGGTACGGCTGCGCTTTGAGACGGATGTGGACGCAGTCAATCTGTGCAGCGTGATCGACACGGCCCAGGGCTTTAAGCGTCTTCTTACCAATGGGGAGGTGCTTTACTCCGGCCGGCAGGAAACGGGCTTTATGATGTGGCTGCTGCAGGATACCGCCGGGCTGGAGGTACAGGCTGTTCACAACGGAGGCAGCCTGGAGGTACAGGGCCTGACCCTGGCGCAGAATAACGGATTGCAGCGGATCCGTCTGGCGCTGGCGGTGACGGCCTGCCTGCTGGTCGACGGTGTCTGGCTGTGGTTTGCCCGGGACCGGCGGTATGGGATTGACCCGGTGAAAAAGACGGTGGTGTTCAGCCTGGGACTGATCGCCCTGTTTGCTTCCCTGCCTCTGATGACAGACTATATCCTCTCCAGTGGGGATGTGGGCTATCATCTCATGCGCATAGAGGGGCTGAAGGACGGTATTCTGGCGGGACAGTTTCCCGTGCGGATCGCCCCGGAGTGGCTTCAGGGGTACGGATATGCGGATGCTGTATTTTACGGGCAGACATTGCTGCTGCCGGCGGCGCTGCTGCGCATGCTGGGCTTTACCGTGACCACCAGCTACCGGCTGTATATTTTCGGTGTTAATCTGGCCACGGCCTGGGTGGCTTACCGATGCTTTCGCAGAATCTTCGGGCATCCCTACATCGGCCTGCTGTGCAGTATGCTTTACACCCTGTCTCTGTACAGGCTGTACAAGCTGTATATGCGGGGCTCCCTGGGAGAGGCGCTGGGTCTTTTGTTTCTGCCCCTGATTGCCTATGGCTTCTGGCAGGTATTTACGGAAGATCACAGGGCGAAGGCGTACAGGTGGTGCTTTGTGCCGCTGGCGGTGGGTTTCGCGGGGATTATCCAGACCCATTTGCTGACCTGCGAACTGGTGGGAGGATTTACCGTTCTGCTGTGTATTCTGCTGTGGAGAAAGGTATTTCGGCGGGAGACTTTTCTGGCCCTGGCCAAGGCGGCGCTGTGCAGCGCACTGGCAGCGGCCTGGTTTATCGTTCCTTTTCTGGACTACATGGTTACGGGGGACTTTATGATTCATCATGCCTATGGCAGGGCCATTCAAGAGCGGGGGCTGTATCCGGCTCATCTGTTCTCGGTGTACCCCTTTACCGGAACCAGTGTTTTCCCGGCGGAGGACGGGATGGTACAGGCCATGCCTGTGGGAGTGGGCTTTGCTCTGCTGGCCTGTCTGCTGCTGTGGGGATATCTGCGGTTTCTGGGCCGGAAATTTCTGAAAGAGCAGGAGGGACCGGAAAAAAAATATGTAATTCTGGGGGATATCGGCCTGGGATTTTCGGTGCTGGCCATGTGGATGAGTCTGTCTTCCTTCCCCTGGAATCGGATCCAGTCCCTGCACCGGGTCACGGCCACGCTGGTTTCCAGTCTGCAATTTCCCGAGCGCACGCTGATGATAGCGGGCATCGGTGCGGTGTTGGTGGCCGGGGTACTGGCCTGCTGGGCTTTCCGCAGACAGCACAGAGGCTGGAGGATCGGCTTTTGCGGCTTGACGGGGGGGCTTACGGTGCTGACCAGCCTGCTTATGCTGGACCATATGGTACACAATACGGGCTTTGTCAGGATTTATAACGACGAAGGCATGGGGAGCGGTTATATCGCGGGGCAGGAATATCTTCCCTATGGGACGGACGCGGCCCGGCTTCTCTACCGGGGGCCTGTGGCCGGCGGAGATGTGGAAATAGAAGGATATGAGCAGGGCCCTCTGCGGATGGATGTGTCCTGCAGGAATCCGGGCGGAACCGGCAGTCTGAATCTGCCCCTGCTGTACTATAAGGGGTACAGGGCCCATGATGTGGACGGGGGAGCGGAACTGAGGGTGTATGCTGGAGAGAACAACACGGTACATGTGGAGATACCCCCGGGGTATGAGGGGACAGTTCGGACTGCCTTTGTAAGTCCCTGGTATTGGAGGCTGGCGGAGGGGATATCCCTGGCCGCCTGCGCGGGACTGGCAGCAGGCTATTATAGGGCGTGTAAAAAGAACAGGCGCCAGGGGGAGGAAAGGAAAGGACATGCGTAAGATCGCGATTATCACGGCCCGGGGAGGCAGCAAGCGGATCCCCCGGAAGAACATTAAAGAGTTCTGCGGGAAGCCTATATTGGCTTATTCCATAGAGGCAGCCAGAACGTCCGGGCTGTTTGACACGGTGATGGTGTCTACGGATGACAGGGAGATCGCGGAGCTGGCCAGGAAGTATGGAGCGGAGGTGCCTTTTTTCCGCAGCGAGAGAACGGCGGGGGACTTTGCCACCACCAATGATGTGCTGCTGGAGGTACTGGAGGAATATGAAAAGCGGGGGGAGTGCTACGACCTGGGCTGCTGTATTTATCCCACGGCTCCCTTTGTGACAGCGGCCAAGCTGAAAGACGCCCTGGGACGGCTGGAGGGCAGCGGGGCGGATACTTTGATTCCTGTGGTGGCTTTTTCCTATCCTCCCCAGCGGGCCATGGTGGTACGGGAGGACCGTCTGGTATTTGAATCTCCCCAGTATCTGGACAGCAGGTCCCAGGACCTGGAGCCCCATTACCATGATGTGGGACAGTTCTATCTGTTTTATACCGAAGCGTTCCGCAGGAACGGGAAGCTGATGGTGGGGAATATCCTGCCCTATGTGGTGTCGGAGATGGAAGTGCAGGACATAGATAATCAGACGGATTGGGAGATCGCCGAAATAAAGTACCGCTGTATGGAAGGGCGGACGCGCAGCTGAAACGGGAGAAGAGCATGGGAAAGAAGATTGCGGTGTTGTCAAATGTGAACATGAATTATATGATCCGTCTGTTGAAAAAGGAACATCAGGTCTATGAGGCGGAAGGCTATGGCAACGAACTGGGCATACTGATGAACGGGCAGTCCTCTTACCATGTCTTTGCCCCGGAGATCACTTTCCTGCTGATGGATCTGATGGAATTGCTGGGGCATGATCTCTACAGTCCGGAGCTGTTGGGAGAGAGGACTGCGGAAAGCGGGGCTGCCCCGGATCGGCAGCAGGCTGTGGAAAAGGGGCCGGCGTCCCGGCTGCGGGAGTGGTTTGCGCAGATAGACGGCTGCATTCGCCCCGGGCAGTTATACTATCTGTCCGATGCCTGGCTCTGGGGGCCGGAGACGGGCGCGCTGCCCGAAGTCTCTCTGGCGCAGCGGCTGGAGGGGCAGTGGCTGGAGGGGCTGGAATGGCTGGAACAGCGTCATGAAAATGTGCGGGTCTTCCCCTATCGACGGATCATCGGCAGCCTGGGGGAGGAGAACAGCTTTTCGTTAAAGACCTGGTATCTGGGAAAGATTCTGCATACCAATCTCGCCCAGAGGAGGCTGGCAGAGGAAATCGGCAGACTGGCGGAACTGGAGCAGAGAACGCCCAAAAAGGTCTTGCTGGTGGATCTGGACAACACGCTCTGGGGCGGCCTGGCGGGAGAGCGGGAGCATACGCCCCTGGAACTGTCGGAGGAACATCAGGGACTGGCCTACAAGAATGCCCAGAGAGTGCTGCAGCTGATGGAGCGGGCAGGCGTGGTGCTGGGCATTGTGTCCAAGAACAATGAGGAGGATGCCATGGCCGTGATCCGGGAGCATCCCCATATGGTATTGAGAGAGCAGGATTTTGCCATCCGGCGGATTAACTGGCAGCCCAAGCATGAAAACATCCGGGAGATCGCCCACAGCCTGAATCTGGGGCTGGACTCCCTGGTGTTCTGGGACGACAGCCCCGGGGAGCGGGCTTTGGTGCAGCAGATGCTGCCCCAGGTGGAGGTCCCCCCCTTTCCTGACAGTCCTGTGGAACTGGCTCCCGCGCTGGCGGAACTCTATGAGAAATATTTTCAGAAACCCAGGCTCACGGAGGAGGACCGGCAGAAAACCAGGCAGTATGCGGAGAATGAGCAGAGGAACCGGCTGGAAGAACAGACGGGGGATTATGATCGGTTTCTGCGCCGGCTTGGGATTCGGGTGCAGGTTCTGGACCCGGGGCCGCATATGGAACGGCTGGTGCAGCTGGTGAATAAGACGAACCAGTTTAATCTGACCACACTGCGTTACAGCCTGGAAGAAATGCAAAAGACGGCGGCGGACCCTGCCAAAAAGGTGTATCTTTATAGGGTGGAGGACTGCTTCGGGGATTATGGCATCGTTTCGGCGCTGATTGTAAGCCTGGCAGGCGGGATACCCATGGTGGAAGAGTGGGTGCTGAGCTGCCGGGTCATGGGGAAGCAGGTGGAGGACGCACTGCTGGGCCATGTGGAGGCGGAACTTCTCAGGGCGGGTTATACCGAACTGCGGGGCAGATATGTGCCCACCGGGAAGAACCGGCCGGTGGCGGAACTTTATGACCGGCTGGGATACCGGGAGGTCTCCCGGGGGGAGGGCGGAGAGAAGGAATACAGTCTTTGCCTGAAGGACGCCCCATCCAGGGCGGCCCATGTGGCATGGCCGGATTGAGGGGAAAGAGAGGTACGGATATGAAAGAGAAAATTTTGCGCCTGATTGAGGAGATCCTGCAGGTGCCGGAGGGCCGGGTGACGGAAAATACTCTGATGGAGGAACTGGAGGAATGGGATTCCGTGGCCCAGGTTATGATCATAGGGGAACTGGAGTCCCGTCTGGGCGTCAGGGTGGATTTGGAAGCGGCCATGGAGATGAGAGGGGCCGGGGATGTTCTGGCCGCGGCAGGGGTATCCTTTTAAGGCGGTTGCTTTACGGAAAAGAGGCAGATATGGGCGTAACTTTGCGGGGAATCCGGGAAGAAGATCTGGAGACCATAATGAACTGGCGTATGGATCCGGAGATCACCCGGTATATGAACACGGACCCTCAGCTGACCCTGGAGGGGCAAAAAGAATGGCTTGCGGCCATTCAAGGCAATCCGGATGTGCGCTACTGGATGATTCTGGTGGACGGCCGGGAGGCGGGGGTTATCAATCTGACCGGCCTTACCCGGGAGGACGGGGTGCTGGGCTGGGCTTATTATATGGGGGAGAAGAAGCTGCGCAGCCTTAAGACGGCGCTGGCTCTGGAGATGAGCCTGTACGATTATATCTTTGATACCCTGCATAAGGAAGCGCTGGTCAGCGATGTCTTTTCTCTGAACAGGGGAGTGATCCAGCTGCATCTTTTATGCGGCTGTCAGGTGGTGGAGGAGAAAAAGGCTCATGTGTGTAAAAACAATGTCTGCTATGATGTGACTTTTCTGCACATGACCAGGGAGCGCTGGCAGCAGGCGCGGGAAGGGAAGAAATATGAGCATGTCTCCTTTGAGGAGGTATGAACTATAAGGGCATTATGCCGCAGGATTGTGTGCCGTATGCCGGAAAGAGGAAAATATGGAGAAAACAATCAAAATCGGTGATAAGCGGATCGGCCCGGATTCTCCCGCCTTTATCGTGGCAGAGATGTCGGGCAACCATAATATGGACTTTGACAGGGCGGTGGAGATTCTGAAAGCGGCCAGAGAGGCAGGGGCGGATGCGGTCAAGATCCAGACTTACACGGCGGATACCATCACGCTGGACTGCGATGCGCCCTGTTTTCAGATCACCCAGGGAACACTCTGGGACGGGATCACGCTGCACAGGCTGTACCAGACGGCCTACACCCCCTGGGAGTGGCAGCCCCGGCTGAAAGAGATCGCCGAGGAAATGGGACTGGTGCTCTTCTCTTCCCCCTTTGATTTTTCCAGTGTGGATTTTCTGGAGGAGATGGATGTGCCTGCCTACAAGATCGCGTCTTTTGAGATTACGGACATCCCTCTGATCCGCAAGGTGGCCCGGCTGGGCAAGCCGGTGATCCTGGCCACAGGTATCGCCCGGCTGGCGGATATCGAACTGGCGGTGCAGACCTGCCGGGAGGAAGGCAACCACCAGGTAATATTGCTGAAATGCTGTTCGGCCTATCCCACTCCCTACGAAGATGTGAATCTGCGCACAATCCCTCATATGGCGGAGGCTTTTGACTGCCTGACAGGACTGTCAGATCACACCATGGGCACGGCGGTGGCCACCGGGGCCGTGGCGCTGGGGGCCCGGATGGTGGAAAAACATATGACTCTGCGCAGGAGTGACGGCGGTCCGGACGCCGCGTTTTCCATGGAGCCCCAGGAGTTCAGGGAGATGGTTGACAATATCCGTATCCTGGAGAAGGCGCTGGGGAAAGTGTCTTATGATCTGTCCGACAAGCAGGTCAGGGAGAGGGAGCACAGCCGTTCCCTGTTTGTGGCCCGGGATATGAAGGCAGGGGAGGTATTTACCCCGGAGAATCTTCGTTCCGTGAGACCTGCGGACGGGCTGCACACCAGGTATTATGAACAGCTTCTGGGCAGGAGGATCACCCGGGACGCCGGGCTGGGAACCCCCATGTCCTGGGACTTGGTGGGAGATTGAGTTTGGAAGCCGGGCGGGAGGAGATCATGACGGCAGGGAATAAGGCGTATCTTGTGATTCGGGCGGACGGGAACGCGGATATCGGTGTGGGCCATCTGATGCGCTGCCTCACCATCGCGGAGCAGGCGGGAGGCCCGGAGCATGTGGTTTTCTGGTGCGCAGACGAAGGATCCGGGGCGCTGGCCCGGGAGAAAGGCTATGAGGCCCGGGTGCTGGGCACGGATTATCGTCATATGCTGCAGGAACTGCCGCGGCTGGAGAGGCTGGCCCGGGACCTTGGGCCGGGGACGGTGATTCTGGTGGACAGTTATTTTGTCACGGAGGAATATCTGCGGGCCCTGGGAACCCATGCCAGGGTGTACCTGCTGGAAGATATGCCGGGACATACCTGGCCCGTGGCCGGGGTGATTAATTACAATGCCTTTGCGGACAGGGGCTTTTATCAGCAGATTTACAGGCGGGCGGGACTGGACACATGCCTGTATATCGGAACCGATTATGTACCCCTGCGTTCCCAGTTTACCGGGCATGCCTGCCGGGTCCGGCAGCAGGCGGAGGAATTGCTGGTGACCACCGGCGGCGGTGACCGGGAGAATATAGCCGGAAAGATTTTGGAGACAATAGGAGATGGCATGTGCCGCATTCATGTGGTGTCCGGCCCCTACAATCCCCACGGGGCATGGCTGGACAGCTATGCGGCAGCCCATCCCGGGGTGACGGTATACCGGCAGGTGACCCGGATGGCGGAACTGATGTCGCGATGTGACCTGGCGGTGACAGCCGGGGGCACCACGGTGTATGAATTGTGCGCGCTGGGTGTGCCCTTTGTATGCTTTTCCTATGCGGAGAATCAGGAGGCGCTGGCGGAGTACGCAGGGGCACGGGAAGCAGGTCTGTATGCGGGAAAATATCATCAGGCTCCGGCAGAAACATTGGAAAATATAGGAAGTATGGTCCGGCGTGCGGCGGCAGATTCGGAACTGCGACAACGGATGTCCCGCAGGGCCAGGGAATTGGTAGATGGCCGGGGCGCGGGGCGGCTGGCGGAGGCGCTGCTGGAAGCCGCCGGGTGCGGGACGGAACGTACCCGACCCTGCCGGAGCGGAAGCGCAGGCAGCGGCAGGATCACAAAATCGGGGAAGTGAGGACGGTTTGGAGGAAGAAAAACGGAAAGAAAGAAGAAAACAGAACTTGGTATATGGAATCTGCGGCCTTTTGCTGATGCTGGTGCTGCTGCCTATTGCGCTGCGCCGGGAGCGGCAGGCGGATCTACAGGCGGAAGTGCTGTTTCTGGGAGACAGCATATTGGGGCAATACCGGGATGAGACCTCCATCCCTTCCCAGGCGGCCCGGCTGATGGATGTGTCTGTGTTTAACGGGAACTTTGGCGGTACCACGATGAGTCTACAGAACCGGGAGGGACGGGAGGCTTACTACCGGGACGGGCTCTCTTTTTCCCAACTGGCCAAAGCAGTGGCGGCCTTGGACTTTGGAACGCAGCAGACCATACGCACCAAGGACTATGTTACCATGCATTTCGGCGATATTGTGGACGAATTGGACAGAGTGGACTTTTCCATGGTGAGGACCTTGGTGGTCAGCTATGGGATGAACGATTATGTTACGGGCAGTCCGATCTGCAGCCCCGGGGAACCGGAGGATACTTTTTCCATGGAGGGAGCCATGCGCACGGGAATACGTTTTCTGCAGCAGAGTTATCCGGCCCTGCGGATCGTTTTTGTAAGTCCCACCTATTGTTGGTTTATAGATGATGACGGAAGTGTCACCAGCACCTGTGAAAACCGGGATTTTGGCGGAGGTTTCCTGGAGGATTATGTGGAGGCCCAGCGCAGAGTGGCTCAGGAGTGCGGCGTGGAATTTCTGGATTTGTACCACGGCTATTATCCCCATGAGGAACCCCAGGACTGGCGTGTGTACACCAGCGACGGCATGCATCCCAACCCCGACGGCCGGCAGAAAATCGCGGAAACCCTGGCGGCATATCTGGAGGAATAAGGCCATAGCACAGATATCCCCGCGGCAGGCGGGGAACTTTCAAAGATTAAATTTAGTCCGCCGAAGCGGGCATGGAGTATAAACTATGAAAAATCCCACGGAGACATGGAACAACTTGCGGAGACATTGCAGAAGGGAATGGAAGCTGGCTTTTTTCAGTACCTTTCTGCTGGGCCTGCTGATTCATATGCCCATTATGCTGCGGGACATTCCCAACCACGACGGGTTGGCCAGCATGTATTTTGACCAGAATATGATCACCTCCGGCAGGTGGTTTCTCACCGTGGCCTGCGGCATATCTTCCTACTATACGCTGCCCTGGCTCATCGGCCTGCTGGCCATGTTATACCTGGGCATAGCGGCCGTGCTGCTGGTGGAATTCCTGGAGGTGCGGCAGGGTTGGGCGGCGGTGCTGGTGGGTGGTCTGCTGGCAGTTTTTCCCTCTCTGGCATCCACTTTTGCCTATGTATTCACCATGGACGGCTATATGCTGGCGGTGCTGCTGGCGGTGCTGGCGGTGCTTCTCACGAAAAAATACCGCCTGGGCTTTCTGCCCGGGGCGCTGTGCCTGGCCTGCAGTCTGGGCATCTACCAGTCTTATTTGCCTTTTGCGGTACTGCTCTGCCTGTACGGCCTCTATATGATTGGGACATCAGAGAATATCATACAAAATAAAATTAAAAAAGGATTTTCCTATGTGGGGATGGGAGGATTGGGATTGGCCTCCTACTATGGGATCCTGCAGGTGCTGCTGCGCATTCAGGGCAGGGAACTGGCTTCCTATCAGGGGATCAGCGGCATGGGCAGCGCTCCCCGGGAAGGCCTTTTGGAAACAATTTCCCATATGTACCGGGACTTCTTTGCTTTTACTCTCAAGGGGAAGATATTTATGAACAATCTTTTTGCCTGGGGGGCCATGCTGCTGCTGGGAGTCTGTGTTATGGCAGTACTGCTTTTCCTGTGCGGAAAGAAAAAATGGTGGAAAAGTTTGTGGTTTTATGCCCTGGCGGCATTCAGCCTGGCGGGCCTGCCTGTGGCCATGAATCTGATTCTGGTGATTTCGCCGGATGTTACCTACCATCTGTTGATGCGCTACCATTGGGTGCTGCTGCCCATCTGCATGGTGGCGGCGGTCAGCAGGCACAGCGGGCGTATGCCCTGGGCCTCCTGGCTGGGGCTGGCCTGCGGCCTGGTACTGATATTCAATTATGGGGTGATGGACCAGATCGCCTATTCCAATCTGGAGAAAAAATACGAAAAGACCTATGCCTATTGTATCCGGCTTCTGGACCGGATCGAGCAGACGCCGGGATACTATCAGGGGATTCCCATCGCCATGATCGGCGTGGTGGGGGATGAACCCTATCCGCCCACGGATCTGACAGGAGATGTGACGGCGGGCATGATCGGCATGGGGGGAGACAGCCTGCTGTACACCGGGGCCAATTATCAGGCTTTTATCCAGAATTACCTGGGAGCGACCCTGAATATCCTGCCGCCGGAGGCCATGGAGGATATGTATTATAGCGAAAGCTACCGGGAGATGGAGAGTTTTCCGGGTGCGGATTCCATTCGGATCATGGACGGGGTGATGTATATCAAGACGGAGAACCGGGAGTGAGGGAGAGGCCGGAGACCGTTCCCGTTGGCACGGGGATCTTCTGCCATTTGAAAAATTGATTGATTGCCTCTTGGCAAACCAAAATAAGTGTGTTAAGATAAAACCATAAGACAGAAAATTAACCTTTTGCAGGAGGTATGGATATGGATATTGCAGGATTGTCAATGAATATGGCGATGATGGATGTGCAGTCCCAGGTGGGGATCAAGATGCTGAGCAAAGCCATCGACATGGGTGAAGAGCTGGGCGCGGGCGTGGTTCAGATGGTAGATGCCGCGGCAATGGAGCGCAGTGTGAATCCGGCAGTGGGAGGCAGCATAGATATTCGTTTGTAACGGATTGGTAATTTTTTCCGACTATAGGGGTGGTGGGGCATAGAAAAAAGGCCTGCCACCTTTTTTGTGACTAATTATCCATTAATTTTTCACAAAAACCTATTGCTTTTTCTGCGATTTTTTTGTACATTTGTATTAAATAGGATTTTCGGCATTTTTACTAATATCTATATGTACGGAGCAGAAAGTACCTCACACAGGAAAAGGAGTAGGAAATATGATATCAAATCAGATTTTGCAGAGCACCATAGACGGACTGAAGGGGATCGCCAGGGTTGATATCTGCGTTATGGATGTGGACGGTAAGCCGGTGGCATATACCGCCGATATGTCGGGCAGCGGCAGGGCGGTGGTGGAATTCGCCAAGTCTCCGGCGGACTCTCAGGAGATTCAGGGGTATCAGTTTTTCAAAGTATATGACGAACAACAGCTGGAGT
>OFHA01000998.1_pt1 | contig 21873 bp, 19 predicted proteins | sample 1521891 | NCBI WGS metagenome assembly OFHA01 (sample SAMEA3504089, study PRJEB24116) | mouse gut metagenome | biome: mouse gut; feature: mouse-associated habitat; material: faeces | place: Denmark | collected 2011
TTATGGAAAACTTCGTTTTCCTGATAACAAACAGAAATAAAAATTATTTTTAAAATTATTCTTTTTAGACACTTCCTATTATATTAATGCACTTATCATATGAAGCAATGCTTGTGATAAATGAATTTCTATCAATGATGCTATGGCGATTGCTACAACAGAACCCCAAAGCAATATAGTATACTCTGTCCAAATTCTTGTTTGTTCTCTTTTCAATGCACCTTTTCCTATTTGTCCTTTTTTTTGTTCCATCAAAAAGCAATAAGCAAACCATGTCATTAAGAAATAAATAGGCAATAATATTATATTTTGAGGTAACATAGAACATATTACAACAAATATTCCTTTTGCGCCATATACTCGAAATACAACAGCAGCAGTATATCCCAAAGATACCCCTCTAAATGCAAGTGTTCCAGCAGAAAGCACTGCACCATAATAAAAACACCCTCCCAACCATATCAATACATCATATTTTAAATATTTTAAAAATACACTCCAAACTGTAGGCGTATATTGTTGTTCTGTTTGAAATAACGTGTTTATACTTCCCTGTAATCCCTCCATTTGTTCCAATGACAATCCATTTGCTAATAATGCTCCTGCTATGGTAGAAAATAAAAATAAAAGGCAAATCATGACAGTCATCATTTGCCTTTTTTGTTCTTTGTTTGCTTTTCTTGGCATATAATTCCTCCTTCAGACAAATTGTTCATTTCTTGTCCTATTTAAAATCATATGCACAATTTTATAATATTATGTTTTTTATATCATTTCTTACGTAATACAATTATTTTTGTTTTAATTTTTGAGCTTGATAAGCATAAAGGAGCAATATTGTTTTTGCATCTTTTATTTCTCCTTTTGAAATCATATCAAGTGCTTGTTCTAATGTATATTTTTCTACTTCTATAAACTCATCTTCATCAAAATTTTGATGTCCTTTTTCCAAATTTTCTGCAATATACAAATACAGCACTTCCATACAAAATCCTGGTGTGGGATACATTTCACATACAAACTGCAATTCTTTTGCTTTATAGCCTGTTTCTTCTTCCAATTCTCTTTTTGCACAATCATATGCTTGCTCTTTTTCTTCCATAATGCCTGCTGGTACTTCCAAAATCATTTTACCAAAAGGATGCCTATATTGACGCACAAGTATAATATTTCCCATATTATCTACTGGCAATATTGCTGTTGCTGCTCCTCTTTCTACCACTTCTCTAAAAGCTGTATTCCCATCAGGCAATGTAATTTCATCTTTTTTAACAGATAAAAACTTTCCTTTATATGCCATTTCACTTTTTATTACTTCATAACTCATTTATGTTCTCTCCCCATTTATTTTAATTCTTTTACAAATTCTTCTATTCTATCCATACCTTTTTTTATCAATTCCATAGAAGTCGCATATGACAAACGAATATAATCTTCCATACCAAAATCTGCACATGGTACCACTGCTACATATTTTTGTTCCAATAATGCCTGTGCAAAATCTGCTGCACATTGTATTTGTTTTCCCTCTGCTTTTTTGCCATATGTTTGTGACACATCTACAAACAAATAAAATGCTCCTTCTGGTTTGAGTGCAGAAAGCATAGCAATATTTTGCTCTCTTTCAAATATATAATCTCTTCTTTTTTTAAATTCTTCTGTCATATCTTCTACACATTTTTGAGAACCTTTTAATGCTGCTACTGTTGCTTTTTGTGCTATAGAATTTGGATTTGATGTCATATGTGACTGCAATGCACTGATACATTTTGCAATTTCTTTTGGTGCTGCTGTAAAGCCAATTCTCCAGCCAGTCATAGCATAGCTTTTTGATACCCCATTTATTACAATTGTTCTATTATAAATTTCTTTTCCTAATGAAGCAATACTAATATGTTTTTTATCTTGTTCATATATCAATTTTTCATATATCTCATCTGAAATGACAAAAATATCTTTCTCTACAGCAAATTCTGCTACTGTTTTTAAGTCCTCTATTGTAGAAACCATTCCTGTTGGATTAGATGGACTTGTAATTACAATCGCTTTTGTTTTTGTTGTATAGGCATCAATCATTTCTTTTTTAGTCATCATAAAATGATTTTCTTTTTTGGTATATGCCATTACAGGAACACCTCCTGCAATTTTTACCATTTCAGAATAGCTCAACCAATAAGGTGCAGGTATGATAACTTCATCTCCTTCATTAAGTATTGCCATAAATGTATTCATAAGAGAATGTTTTGCACCATTACTAATAATAATTTGTTCTGGCTGATATATTATGTTATTGTCTTTTTTTAATTTTTCACACACTGCTTGTCTTAATTCCATTGTACCAGATGCTGGAGTATATCTTGTTTCTCCGCTTTTTATGGCTTCTATTGCTGCATCACAAATATGTTGTGGTGTATCAAAATCTGGTTCTCCTACTCCAAATGTAACCACATCAATACCTTCTGATTTTAATTGTGCAGCTTTTGCAGAAATTGCTAATGTAGAAGATGGTTTAATTTCTAATGCTCTTTTTGATAATTCCATATCTTTTCTCCTTTTTATTACTACAATTTTATATCCTATACTAAAATAATATACTACATTTCGAATTACTTTATTGTATATATTAGCACTACAACATATTGCTTGTAAATATGAAATACTATATTTTAACATTTTTTAGAAATAAACCATATGATTATTTCTTATTTATTTGATTGCTTTTTCTATATTCACTAGGGCTCATACCCATTTTCTGATGAAATATTCTTGAAAAATACAAGGGGTCATCATAACTTACAGAATGTGCAATAACACGTATAGACATTGTAGTATCTCTTAACAATATACAAGATTGTCTTATTCTATAATCTAGCAAATAACTTTGTACAGAAACATTTGTAAAAGACTTAAATATACGATGCAAATAAGAACGATTGATATTTAAATGATTTGCAACATCTTCTATTCTAATAGGGTCACAATAATGTTCTTCTATGTATTGTAATGCTTCTTCTACATAATCTGACTTTTTTTCATTTATGCTGTATTGTTTATTAGGAAATTTATTAGCCAAATAAAAAAGATATTCATACAATATACTATTCATAATTAAATCTCTATTTTGAGGCAATTTATCTGCTTCAGACATTTTTTCATGATATTGTATCAGTTGTTTATCTTGTCCATAATGTACTACAAGTTGTTCTAAAAGTGATGTTCTTTTTAAATACCCTTTTATTTTTATTCCCTGCATACCTATCCACGTATAACTCCAAGGATGATATTTGTCCGCTTCATAATAAATCAATTCATCAGGACATATTAAAAAAGCATCTCCCTTTTTCAGTCGAAATAATTTTCCTCTTGTTTTATAAATTCCCTCTCCACTTAACACATAATGTATCAAATAACCATTACGTAATATAGGACCATAGCTATGTCCTGGTTCACAATTTTCATAACCACAAGTATATATCATAGCATCTATATTTCTAAAAAAATCATTCGAAAAAATATAATCTATCATATTATTCCTCCTTTTTTGATTATCATAGAAAATATTGTCATAATGTTCAATATCTAAGTCACATATCTCCATATACATTATATTATAACAGTGTATAATTATAGATACAATAAACAAATGAAAAAACGTTTTTTTACCGTAGCTATGGGAATTTTTAATGTAAAATACTTCTCTAAAAATAACAAAGTGGGATTACAATATGGACGCAAATAAAAGACAAAGATATGAAAAAATATCCATAGAACTTACAAAACTCGTTGGCGGAAAAGATAATATTCAAGGTGTAGCACATTGTGCAACACGTTTAAGGATTGTTTTAAAAGACAATGATTTAGCAGATTTAAAAGCGATAGAAGATGTTGACCTTGCAAAAGGTGTATTTGTGGCAGGTGACCAAGTACAGATAATATTTGGTGCTGGTTTAGTAAATGACGTTTATGAAGTGTTTGCAGAACACAATAATATGAAAAATATGAGCTTAAGCGATTTAAAAACAGTAGCAAACAAAAAAATGAATCCTCTGCAAAGAATTATAAAAGCACTTTCTGATGTATTTGTGGACATTATGCCAGGCATACTTGCTGCAGCACTTTTGACAGGACTTTCTGGCGTATTAGGAAATTTCGATTTTGTAAAAGCAAATGAAACACTTTTTGGTATTAACAAATTAATCAATATTTCATCAGGGGCAATATTTGGTTTTTTACCTTTAGCTGTAGCATACAGTGCTTGTAAGCGTTTTGGTGGTAGACCAATATTAGGTATTGTAATAGGTTGTATTATGTTAAGTGATAGTTTAGCAAACGCTTATGCCGCAGCACAAGGCACAGTAGAGGTTACTGTATTACATATATTTGGATTAGGTGTAAAATTAGTAGGTTTTCAAGGGGGTATTATTGTAGCGTTACTTATGGGATTTGTTACAGCAAAATTAGACCTCTTTTTTGAAAAAAAAGTACCTGAAGTAATCCGTCTTTTAATTTCTCCATTACTTACCACATTAGTAGGTGCATTGCTTTTATTTACAATTATTGGTCCTGTAGGACGTGGTCTTTCTTCTGGTATTACAAATGCTTTAGTATGGATGACTCAAAATTTAGGTGTTGTAGGATATGCCGTATTTTCTGGTTTACAGCAGTTGGTTGTTATCACTGGTCTGCATCACATATTTGGAGCAATAGAAGCACAGCTTTTAGCTGATACAGGAAGAAACTTTATAAACCCTCTTATGTCTGTAGCAATTATTGCTCAAGGCGGTGCGGTACTTGGTTACCTTATTATGCACAGAAATAATGCCAAAACAAAAGAATTATGTATACCAAGTTTTGTATCTGTATTATTTGGTATTACAGAACCAGCATTATTTGGTATTAACTTAAGATACCGTTTTCCAATCATAGGAGGTTGTATAGGTGGTGCTTTAGGTGGTATTATTGTTTATTTGACAAATTTAGCAGCACTTGGTTTTGGTACTACTGTTTTACCTGGTATTGCTTTAGCTGATCCAACAGGTAACGGATATGTAAATTATGTGATTGCACACGCTGTTGCTATTGCAGGTGGATTTATTATGACATTGGTATTAGGCAAGTTTATGGACAAAACACCTGTAATGGAAACAGTCGTTTCTAGCACAGCACAAACAGAACAAACACAGCAAATAGGACCTATTACATTTGACATACCAGACAAAGAAGAATTTTTCGGATATGCCAAAGGACAAATGATTGCTATAGAAGATGTAAAAGATGAAACTTTTGCTAATAAAATATTAGGCGATGGTGTAGCAGTAATACCAGAAGAAGGTAAAGTATATGCTCCAGCAGACGGCAGAATTATAAGTATATTTGATACAAAACATGCTATTTGTTTTTCCAGTAACTGCGGAACAGAAATACTAATTCATATCGGAGTAGATACTGTTAATTTACAAGGAAAATATTTTACCCCTCATGTCAATACAGGAGATATTGTAAAAAAAGGGCAGCTTTTAATTGAATTTGACAAAGAAAGCATACAAAAGGCAGGTTATGATACCGTTATTCCTATGATGTTTACAGACTTTCCTGATGGAAAAACATTGGAAGTTTCTGCACCATGTAATATGACAATAGATACAAACATAGCAAATGTTTATAAAAAAGCATAAATAATATCAGAATTGAGGAATGAGCATGAATAAAAAATTGATTTTTTTAGATATTGATGGTACACTAGTTTCTGAAATGCTCCCACCATCTTACAATGTCATTGAAGCAGTAAAAGGGGCAAGGGCAAACGGTCACAAAGTATTTTTATGCACAGGTAGAAATATGCCTATCATAGGAAAAGATATTATTGATGTAGGTTTTGATGGTATTATTGCCAGTGCAGGAAGTCATATCGAAATAGAAGGAAAAGTTCTTTTTGACCATATCCTTCCAGAAAAAATAATACAAGAATGTTTGTCTGTATTTCATTCACATGGTATATATTGCAGAATTGAAACACCAGAAGGTATTTATACAGACCCTCAAATGGAGCAATTGCTTAAAACAGCAAAGCCAGACAAAAAAAATTCAGAGCTTATTCGTATGCAAAAAGAAATTGAAGCAGGTATCAATATACTTCCTTATCAAAAATATCCTTGTAATGGAGCATACAAAATATGCTTTACCAGTACCAATTTAGAAGCCATAGAAAAAACAAAGCAATATCTTAGTGACAGATTTTGTTATGCAGTATATCCTTATGCAAATACGACATACTGTTTTAATGGTGAAATTATTCCTAAATGCATTGATAAAGGCAGTGCTATATCATTTGTTTGTCAATATTATGATATAGATATAAAAGATACCATTGCATTTGGTGACAGTATGAACGATTATGAAATGATGAAAGCAGCAGGTATCAGTGTTGCTATGGGAAATGCTTGTGAACAACTCAAAAGCATTGCTGATGTGATATGTGGCAACGTTTGGGAAGACGGTGTTTACTATGAATTTCAAAGAATGGGACTTTGTTGGCAGAAATAAAATAATTTTGTAATATAAATAATAATCTCCTGCCTTTATAGACAGGAGATTTTACTAATAAAATATAATGAGGTATGGTAATATGGCGATTATAATAGACAAAAAACACAACACTTTTACATTGCACACAAAGAATTCCACTTATCAAATGAAAGTGGATAACTATGGCGTTTTACTTCACTGTTATTATGGTGAAAAAACAGACAATACAGACAAATCACTTTTATACTATCAAGCAGACAGAGGTTTCTCAGGCAATATTTATGAAGCTGCAAAATCAGATAGAACATATTCTTTAGACTCTCTTACACAAGAATATAGCGGATTTGGTATAGGGGATTACAGAATTACAGCTTTAAGAGCACAAAATGCAGACGGCAGTCAAGCAACAGAATTACGTTATACAGGCTATGACATACAAAAAGGTAAATATACTATTGATGAATTACCTATGGTATATGCAGACGATACACAATCAGAAACACTTGTGATATACCTTCAAGATGTTTACACTGGTTTAGAGGTTTCTCTTTATTATGGCATACTAGAGCAATTAGACATTATTACTCGTACTGTCAAAATTACAAATAAAGGTAAATCAGATATTACATTGCAAAAAGCTGCTAGTTGTCATATAGACTGGGAATATGGTGATTTTGATTTGATTTCTTTTTATGGCAAACATAGTATGGAACAAAACATACAAAGAACTAAAATTCATCATGGTATACAATCTATAGGAAGCGTTAGAGGTATCAGCAGCCATCAATATAACCCTTTTGTAATGCTATGTGAAAGCAGCACCAATGAAACAATGGGCAGTTGTTATGGTTTTTCATTTGTATACAGTGGGGAATTTTCAATCGAAATAGAAAAAGACCAAATTGATAGAACAAGATTTATTTGTGGTATTCACAGCGACAATTTTAAATGGACATTACATAATAATGATATGCTTTGGCTACCAGAAGTAATTATGACACATAGTCAATATGGTACAGGCAGTGTTAGCAGAAATTTACATAAAGTTATAAGAGAACATATTTGCAGGGGTATATGGAAAAACAAACGCAGACCTATTTTAATAAATAGTTGGGAAGCTACTTATTTTGATTTTACGGGAGAAACACTTATCAATATTGCAAAAGAAGCAGCACAACTAGGTATAGAATTATTTGTTATGGACGATGGCTGGTTTGGAAAAAGACAAGATGACAACACTGGTTTAGGAGATTGGTTTGCTAATGAAAAAAAACTTGGCTGTACATTAAAAGAATTATCTAAACGCATTATTGCACAAGTAATACAATTTGGTATTTGGATTGAGCCAGAAGGCATATCAGAAGACAGTGATTTATACAGAACGCACCCTGAATGGGCTGTACAAATTCCTCAAAGAAAACCTTGTTTAAGCAGAAATCAATTAATATTAGATTTTTCAATAAAAGATGTACAAGACTATATCATACAAACTATATCTGATTTAATTAAAGATGCTTCTATTTCTTATATAAAATGGGATTTTAACAGAGCTATTTGTGATAAATTCAGCAGTTTACTACCTCCAGAAAAACAAGGAGAATTTTCTCATAGATACATATTAGGTTTATACAGAGTATTAGAAGAATTAACAACAAAATTCCCTGAAGTATTGTTTGAAAGCTGTGGCGGAGGTGGTGCAAGATTTGACACAGGAATGCTTTATTATACCCCTCAAATTTGGGGCAGTGATAACACAGATGCTATAGAAAGATTAAGTATACAATATGGTGCTTCTTTTGGCTATCCTATTTCTGCTATGGGTACTCATGTTTCTGCTGTTCCTAATCATCAAACAGGACGTATTACACCGTTTTCCACAAGAGCCTGTATAGCTATGTCTGGTACATTTGGATATGAACTTGACATTGCAAAATTGACAAATGAACAAAAACAGCAAATTAAAAAACAGATTGCTGCATTTCAAAAATATTATGCACTGATACAATATGGTGACTATTACAGAATATCCACTCCATTAGAAGGCACTTGTACTGTATGGGAATTTGTAAATGAAGATGGTACAGAAGCATTAGTAAATGCTGTTTATCATCATGTACAAGCTAACGCCGCTACAGTTAGAGCAAAAGTTTATGGCTTAAATGATACACAATTTTATCAGCTTTCACTAAATGAATATTTTACAGAACAATGCCCTGAAAAACAGCTTCCTTATGGTTTTCGTTCTGGAGAAGTAATTAGTGGTGCTGCATTAAGACAGGTAGGATTTGTAATACCAAGTGCTGTAATTGATTTTCAAGCATGGCAAATTTATATTAAACAATGTGAAATATAATATAAAAAGGCGGAATGATAATATTCCGCCTTTTTATATTATTGCAAATTCTTCTATTTATCATAAATAGACTTTATCACTTTTGTAGGGATTCCTCCTACAATAGTATTTTCTGGAACATCTTTTGTTACAACTGCTCCTGCTGCAACTATAGCATTATCTCCTATTGTCACACCTCCTAAAACAGTTACATTTGCTCCTATCCATACATTTTTACCTATCACAATAGGCTTTCCTGTCATATTTCCTCTTTTTTCTGGCATAAAATCATGGTCAAGTGTCGCCAAAACTACTTTATGCCCTATCAAAGCACCATCATTTATAGTAATACCTCCTTGGTCTTGAAAACAGCAGCAAGAATTAATAAACACATTTTTGCCTATATTGATATTTTTGCCACAGTCTGTATAAAATGGAGGAAACATTCTAAAACTTTTATCTACTTCTTTTCCAGTCAGTTCTGAAAAAATAGCACAGATTTCTTCTGGTGTGTGGTAACAAGTATTTAATTTTGTTGTAATTTGTATAGCCTGCTGACTTAGCTGACACATACATTTATGTACTTCAAGTCCTTCCTGCACTGGTAATCCTGCATTTAAGTAGTCTAAAAATTCATTTGTATTCATAATATCATTGCCCCTTTTTATTTTCTTTATTTATGCCATAATTTTATCATAGCAACACTAAAATAACAAATACTTATAATAAATAGTTTACTATGCTTTATAGTTATATTATTATTATTATGTTATACTGATAAAAAAGGGAGGTTATTTATGGAAATTAGAGTGTTAAAATATTTTATTACCATAGCAAGAGAACAAAATATATCTGCTGCTGCTGAAAAACTTCATCTTTCTCAACCTACACTTTCCAGACAAATAAAAGATATGGAAGACGAACTTGGAAAACAGCTTTTTATTAGAGGAAACAGAAAAATTACACTCACAGAAGATGGTATGATATTAAGAAAACGTGCAGAAGAAATACTTGATTTAGTCCAAAAAGCAGAAAATGAAATTGCTGTTTCTGACAAATTAATTAGTGGAGAAATTATTATTGGTACAGGAGAAGTTGATGGTGTACGCATTGTTGCAAAAACAGCTAAAAAATTAAGTGAACAATATCCTAATATACAATACAATATTATCAGTGGTGACTCTGTTGACATTATTGAAAAATTAGATAAAGGTTTAATTGATTTTGCTGTTTTAGTTGGTTATGCCATTGACATTTCAAAATATGATTCTGTAAAACTTCCTAATAAAGAAACTTGGGGTGTTCTTATGAAAAATGATTGTGTTTTAGCACAAAAAGAATATGTTACTGCTCAGGATTTATGGGATAAATCACTTATTGTTTCTCGACAGGCTATAAAAGGGAAAATTTTAACAGATTGGCTTGAAAAAGACATATCACAATTAAATATTATCGCTTATTATAATCTTGTTTATAATGCTTCTCTTATGGTAGAGGAAGGTTTAGGATATGCTCTTTGTATTGATAAAATCATAAATATTACAGAAGATAGTAATATTTGTTTTAAACCATTTTATCCTAATTTGGAAGTTGGTATGGACATTGTATGGAAAAAATATCAAGTATTTTCTAGGGCATCACAAAAATTTTTAGAAGCATTAAAACAAATGTTATAAAAATAAATCCCCTCCAATAATATATGCTATGGAGGGGACAGTTTTTATTATCTTTTTCTTTGCATATTATCTTTTTCTTTGCATATAAATTCCTACTATTCTACCTATTACCGCTGCTGCAACAACGACACCTATTCCAAAAAGTCTTATAGCAAGTATTGACTTTAACGGTTCTACAGGCATTACAAATAATTTTCCTTTTTCATTTAGCTGATATTTCATTCCGTATTCAAAAATATGGTCATCTACTACAATGTTATTACCACTATATTGCATATTTTGTTCTGCATTTAACTGCAATATATAATATTGTTTCCATTTATTAAAATACAAACTTTTTATATAAGTTGCTACTACTTGTTCTCCTTTCTCATTTTCAAAAAATATTGTTTTACTATTACTATAATTAAATTTTTCTATTATGCTACCTTCCGTAATACCTTTTTGAGCAATGTCATTTAAAAAATGTGTTTCGATATTTTTTTCTGCTACAGTATGTACTGTCATTCCATTTAAAAAAAACAATATTAACATAACTGCTATTATCAAAAAAAATATTGTAATCATACGACTTATTTTGTTTATCATATTCCACCTCAAATTGAATAAAAAAGCTTGAGGTTTTATTTTTCCTCAAGCTCCAAAATATTTATTTTGCATATTCTACTGCTCTTGTTTCTCTTATCAAATTTACTTTAATTTGTCCTGGATATTCGAGTTCTTCCTCAATTTTTTTCGCAATATCTCTTGCTAATAATGTCATATCATCATCATTAACATCTTCAGGCAATATCACAATACGTAATTCTCGTCCTGCCTGTATCGCAAAAGATTTTTCAACACCTTTAAAGTTATCTGCAATTTCTTCCAGTTTTTGAAGTCGTTTGATATAAGATTCCAAAGTTTCTCTTCTTGCTCCAGGTCTTGCCGCTGAAATAGCATCTGCTGCCTGTACCAGCACAGCAATAATACTTTCTGGCTCTACATCGCCATGATGTGCCTCTACAGCATTGATAACAGTAGCAGATTCTTTATATTTTTTGCAAAGACCTACACCAATACTTACGTGTGAGCCTTCCATTTCATGGTCAACACTTTTTCCAATATCATGAAGTAATCCAGCACGCTTTGCTATATTTACATCAACGCCCAGCTCTGCTGCCATTAATCCTGTTAAGTGTGCCACTTCCACAGAATGTTTTAATACATTTTGTCCATAGCTTGTACGATATTTTAGCTTACCCAAAAGTCTAATCAATTCTGGGTGAAGTCCATTGACTCCTGTTTCAAATGTTGCAGCCTCTCCTTCATCTCTCACAATTACTTCTACTTCTTTTTTAGCCTTTTCAACCATTTCTTCAATACGTGATGGGTGTACACGTCCATCTACAATCAATTTTTCAAGAGCAATTCTTGCAATTTCTCTGCGTATTGGGTCAAAACCAGATAATATAACAGCCTCTGGAGTATCATCAATAATTAAGTCTATACCCGTTAATGTTTCCAATGCTCTAATATTTCTACCCTCACGACCTATAATTCTGCCTTTCATTTCATCATTAGGCAGTTGCACAACAGAAACTGTTGTTTCTGCCACATGGTCTACTGCGCATTTTTGTATTGCATTTGCTACAATTTCACGAGAACGTCTGTCTGCTTCCAATTTTGCTTTATTTTCCATTTCTTTAATCATTATGGTAGCTTCATGTTTGACCTCATTTTCCACTGTTGCTAAAATATAATGTTTAGCATCTTCTGAAGTTAAGCCTGAAATTCTTTCTAACTCTTGCAATTCTTTTTGCTGTAACTCTTTTACTTCTTCTTTTTGCTTTTCTAATTCTTCCATTTTTTTAGACATTTGTTCTTCTTTTTTTTCATAAGATTCTACTTTTCTATCCAAAGCATCTTCTTTTTGAAGTAAACGTCTTTCACTTCTTTGCAATTCATTTCTTCTGTCACGTGCTTCTTTTTCTACATCATTTTTAATACGAATACTTTCTTCTTTTGCTTCCAATAATATTTCTTTCTTTCTCGCTTCTGCATTTTTTGTGGCTTCGTCTACTATTTTATCTGCACGTTCTTCTGCCACGCCAATTTTTGCCTCTGCGATACGTTTTCTATAATGAAAGCCTATTGCAGCTCCAAGCAGTATTCCTAAAGCAATACCTATTATCATTGCTAACCAGTCGATGAAAAACACCTCCCCTATTTTTATTTTTTAATTCTATCTCTTGAACCTTTTTTATCACTAATCATGATAATATTGTTGGCTAACACCACCAAACAGGTCAATTTTTCAACAAGCTCTATATGTCATTACTATTTTCTATTTTTATGATAAAAATCATAAATGTGTGTAATATGTTTTATCAAAAAAATGTAAGTATTTTTTTAAAGAGCCTTGTTTTTGTGTAAACTACACCTTTTTTATTTTAAAACGTTTCATTAGTTATGTCAAGACAGAATTAGCAATCATACATACCATATGCTTTATTTCCATGATATATCAAATATACCAAATGCCATATTTTCATTTGATACACATATTATTTTTTTATCAAATTGCCTTTCCAGTTCTTTTTGAAATATTCTGTTTTCTCCGCAAAAAGCATTTAATAATTTTTCATTGCCTTCTATCATAATATTTTGATATATAGTATTTTCAAATATAGATGTCACTTTTCTTCTCATCTGTGCAACTAACCAATTTAAAGAAGGTAGTCTGCCTGTACCATCACAGCATTTACATACTGTTGTCATCATTTGCTGTAAAGAGGGTCTTGTTTTTTTTCTTGTCAACTGCATTAGTCCTAATTCCGTCATACCAATTACAGTTGTTTTGATATGGTCTTTTTTAACATATTGCTTCATTGCTTTTGTTAATTCCTGTTTATATTCTTCTTCTGCCATATCAATAAAATCAATAATAATGATACCAGATAAATTTCTTAATCTCATTTGTTTTGCAATTTCTTCTGCAGCCTCTAAATTTGTTTTTAATATTGTTTTTTCTAAATTTTTTTTACCTGTATATTTTCCAGTATTTACATCAATTACTACACACGCTTCTGTTTGCTCTATGACTATAAAACCACCACTTTTTAACCAGACTTTTTTTTCTAATGCTTTTTGAGCCTGTCTTTCCACAAAATATTCTGCAAAAAGAGTATCTTTTTTTTGTGACAATATCACATTTTGATACTCTTTACTAATCTCATCAAATATATATTTGTCATTTACTACAATTTCATCAATATTACTTGTATAGCAATCTCTTAATTGTTTCAAAACAGCATTACCATATTCATATAACAGTGCAGGCGGTTTTAAATAAGCATATTGTTGTTTTATTTTTTCTGCTCTTTTAAAAAGTACATCTATCTCCTGTTGAAATTCGTACTCTGTTTTTTGTTCTCCATTTGTTCTAACAATAATACTATAACCTTTTGGCAATATATTCTGTATACATTTTTCAATACGATTTTTTTGTTGTTTTTGTTCTATTTTTTTTGAAATACCAATTTCTCCTGCACCATCTGGCAAAAGTACAACAAATTTTCCTGCGAATGAAATATCATCTGTTACAACAGCACCTTTTGTTCCAACAGCGTCCTTTTGCACCTGTACTAAAACACTATCCCCCACTTTAGGCTTTTTACTGTTTTCATTAGGTTTATTTGTTTCTGCTCTTTTGTTTCCATAATAATAATAAGCATTTTTTTGCTGTCCAATATTTACAAATGCTGACTGCATACCTGTTAATACAGCCTCTACTCTGCCCACATAAATATTTCCTACAATACTTTTATTTTGTTTGTTTTCTACAATGTATTCTACTAGTTCTCCATTTTCTACAATACCTATATTCACATGATGTACAGAAGAATCAATCAATATTCTATTCATTTTTTCACCTCACAGTATATAGCGAAACTATTCTGAACACAAATATAAAAGTTCTTTGTTAACCTTTTCATGAAAAAATTCGTTTTACTATATTTACTATATATTTAGCAAATTCCTATATTTTCTCCAAGTCCCACAAATCCTTTATTGATATCATTTCTCATCAAATCCACTCTATGATATTTTATATGGTATTTTTCAAAAGGTAATGATAAAAATTCATAAAAACTTTTCATAACCACTTCTGGTTTCAAATTTTGTTTACTTCCTGCAGCTAAATAAAGATATATTTTATTTCCATATTCATCAGAAATATTTTTCATATCAAATATATCTTCTCTAATATCTGTTATTTTTTCATTTCTTTTTGTTTTTTTCATGACTAATATTTCTTTCTGTAATAAATATTGTTCAATTTGATTTTGTAATAATTTTTTATTTAATTTTTCATCTGCAAAAACAATATATTTTGCTGCCTCAATAGCAGCCATAGCACTTTCTGTTTTTTCTGTTATCAATACACTTTTTTCTATATTCACACCACAAGGCAATGTTTTATTTAATTCCTGCATAACAATATAAGGTTCTATTTTTTCAGCCATTTCAATATCACCATATTCTCCCTCGCTTGTTGCACCCAATGTCAAAGGACTAGCAAATGATAATAATTGATGGGGGTTAAATCCCTGAGAATATGCCACAGGCAATTTTGCCCTTTTAATTGCTCTTTGGAACAATCTCATAATATCCAAATGCCCTATAAACTTTACTTCTTCTCCTTTTGTAAATTTCACTCTATATATATAATGCTCTTTGGGTTTTGTAAAACCTTTTTGAGTATAATCAATTTGTTGTTTATTCATAGCAAACACCTCCACCAAAACATTTTGCGCCACAGTGTGAACATTGTTGTCTACAATTTGGCGTTACTTGTTCTTTTAATGCTTTTTCTCTTTCATTTATCAAAAATTGTTTTGAAACACCTACGGAAATATGGTCCCAAGGCAATATTTCATCATAACTTCTTTCTCTGTTAGCATAAAAAGTGGGGTCAATGCCTGTATCCTCAAATGCTTGTACCCATTTATCATATTGGAATAAATCTGACCATCCATCAAATTTACAACCTAATTGCCATGCTCTATATAGTACTTTTGCAATTTTTCTGTCGCCTCTTGCAATCACGCCTTCTAATGAGCTTAATTTTGCCTCATGATAATTGTATTTTATTTGTTTTTTTGTAATTTCTTTTTTCACTGTTTTTGCTTTTTGTAAAAATTCCTCAGCTGTATTTTGTGCGTCCCATTGAAATGGTGTAAAAGGTTTTGGAACAAAACAAGAACTGCTTGCTGTTACCTGAACAGGTCTAGGACGTTGCTGTTTAGGCAATTCGTAATATTTTTCTGTTATTTTTTCGCAAAGTGATGCAATTCCTTTTAAATCCTGTTCTGTTTCCGTAGGCAAGCCAATCATAAAATACAGCTTTACTCTTGTCCATCCTCCTGAAAAAGCCAATTCACAACCTTTCAATATTTCTTCCTCTGTCAAATTTTTGTTTATAACATTTCTTAGTCTTTGTGTACCTGCTTCTGGTGCAAATGTCAAAGAACTTTTTCTAACTTCTTGTATTTTTTCCATCAAATCCAATGAAAAAGCATCAATTCTTAATGAAGGCAAAGAAATACTCACTTTTTCTTTTGAAAACTGTTCCAAAAGACCATTCGCTAAATTTGAAAAACAAGTAAAATCACTTGTACTTAATGAAATTAAAGAAATTTCTTCATGCCCAGAGGCATCTATCAATTCCTTTGCTTGTTTTAATAATGTTTGTGTTTTCTTTTCTCTTACAGGACGATATACAAAACCTGCTTGACAAAAACGACAACCCCTTATACAGCCTCTAAACAATTCCAATGTTACTCTATCATGTACCACATCTATAAGAGGCACTAACTGCTTTTCAGGATAATATACAGTATCCATATCTGTCACAACTGCTTTTTTTAATATCTTTTTTGCATTGCTATGATTTGGTAAAAAAGATGCAATTTCCCCATTTTGTTTATATGTCACATCATAATATTGAGGAACATAAATACTATCAAATTGCAACATTTTTTCTAAAAATTGCTTTTTTGTTCCGCCTTGCTTTTTATTTTGTTTATACAAGTCTAATATTTCATCATACAGTACTTCGCCCTCACCTAAATAAAAAAAGTCTACAAATTCAGCCAAAGGTTCAGGATTATAGGCACAGCTTCCTCCACAAATAATAATAGGGTGTTCTTCTGTCCTATCTTTTGCAAAAAGTGGTATACCAGCCAAATCCAACATATTCAGCACATTTGTATAACTCATTTCATATTGTAGTGTAAATCCTAAAAAATCAAAGTCTTTTACATATTGTTGTGTTTCAATAGAAAAAAGAGGAATATTTTGCTCTCTCATTTTTTGCTCTAAATCTATCCAAGGCGCAAATACTCTCTCACAATAAGTATCTTCTCTCCTATTCAAAAAATAATATAATATTTGTAAACCTAAATGAGACATACCAACCTCATAAACATCAGGAAAACAAAATCCAAATCGAATATCTACTTTTTGGGGATTTTTGATTACCATATTGATTTCATTTCCTGTATATCTTGCAGGTTTTTCTACCTGCAACAATATTTCATCTGATATACAATTTTTCATTACATTTCCTCCTAAAAAATAATAGGATACTGTTTGATAATAATAAATAATAACATAAACAGTATCAACAGCACTTTTATCATAACCCATTTTTTATAAAATTGCACGAAAAATATTTTTAATGCAAAAACAAAAACCTTCCAAACAGCACGTTGCTATCTGAAAGGTTACAATTTTATATACTATTGTTCTTCTTTTTCAGCAGAAAGAGCATACACAAAATTTGCACACTGCAATATTTCATTACTTATTTTTTCTCCTGTTAATATTACATCCATATAAGAAGCTCTTTTGCATAATGCGCATTGGAGTTCTTCTGCCGAAATATATCCTCCTTCCACAGCATCTAATATACTATTTAATATTAGTATATCACATTCTCCTGTTTCCAGTATTTTTTTTGTAAATGTAAAACTAACTCCAATTTCATTAGAAATTTCTTTTTTTACACATTCATCTGTTTCGTCCACAAAATCTCTTGTTTTTTCAAAACAAAATACTCTAAAATCTGGCTCAAGTTTTTTTAGTGGCTCTATCTCTGTTTTATTATCACAACCCATAAATCGCACCATTATCACAGAATGACCTTGGCTTAATTCATGAATACCTCGTCCAATGGCAAGTGATGTTTTGCCTTTTCCTTTTCCATAATAAACAAATACATTGCCTTTTCTCAATATTCTTCAGCTCCCATATACATAAAATGCAAAAGCAGAATCATTACTGCTTTTTATTATTTCCCTTCTACATGGAAACTACCTGTTTCTGTACCATTTACAACATAATAACAAGTGCCTTCTTCTGGTTTATAATATAAATCCAGTTCTCTCATGTCTTTAATTTTCTTGCCTTCTTCTTTCCAAACTAATTTTGCTTCATCTTCCAAATCTTTCACTGCAACTTTTTTTCCACAAAATTCTATATTAATATTTGCTTTCATTTTAAAACCCCCTATTGTTTAATATCATAATCTTTTTGTTATGATACTAGAATTTTATTAAAATGTCAATGTTTGAAGTCTAAAATGAATGATTTCCCACAGAAAAAGCCTGTTTTTCTTCTTCTCTTTTGTTTGCTCCCACTTCAATTTTAGAAATCGATACTTCATAGGCAATTCTTTCTTCTAATATATCGCCGTTTTTTTTCTGATATTTTCTGCTTTGCATACGTCCCCATATTTTAATATTTTCACCAACAGCCAAATTTGATAAATATCTTGCATTTCTTCCCCATGCAATACAGGGAATATAGTCGGATTTATTATAAGCTCTGTTTACTGCTACCAAAATATCAGAGATTTCTCTGCCAAAAGGCGTTTTTCTATAAACAGGTGGTTTACAAATAAAACCATTTAAAAATATTTGATTAGGATTTTGTTCTGTTTCTTCTTCTAGTAAACTAATTTCTCTTGCAAATATTGTTAATACCAGTTTATTTTTTTTACTGCCATAGTTATTATAACTTCTTAGTTGTCCTATCACTTCTACTCTTGTGCCTAATGTCAATTTTTCTTTTTCAATCAATCGCTCTGAAATGGTGATAGGTAATATATCCTCGTTGTCACTTAATCTTTCTGAAGAAATTTTAAATAAATAAAAGCCTTCTCCATATACCTCATGGCTAAAAACGCATTCTTCCGTTACTTTGCCTGCAATATAAATGCTGTTATTTTCCAACAATCCTTCTGTCTGCATAACCAAATCTCCCCTCATTGTTTATTTGACCGTTTTTTATTTCTATAAAAGTATTCGCTTTTTTTCCATTTTTTTAAACACAAGAAACGGTTCTACATTTTACTTCTGTATAGTATCATATTCTATTTCTATTCTCTTTAGAATCATTTTTATTCCATATATTCCGTTTTTTAACATATTTTTTGTTCTTTTTGTATTTTTAAATATTTCTACATCATGCTGTAATTTGCCGAATATGCTTTTCCATTTAACATACAATAAATTAAATATCACCAAATTCTACATCTGCTGCAATTAATGCTGTAATTGCTGCCAATGCTCCAGAAACACTTTTTTGTCCTTGCTCTAATAAAAGTGAAAATTCCTGTGGTTCAAAAATGTTTCCTGAAACAGTGGGAATCTCTCTTTGTATGCAACACTGAATTTTGCCTTTTTCATATGCCATAGGTTCTAAATAACTAGAAAGCGTTACACTTGCTCTATGATTCAATCCGCAAGTAATCAATTTATTTCCTGTTTTGAGTTTTAATGGAAAAACCCGTCTATCATCTGTATTGACCACTAATATCGTATGTTTTGACAGATAAGCAATATCTTCTTTTGTATTTTCATCATTTTTAGTATTGCCTAAATACAGAAAAATAGAAAATGATAAATTTCTGCTTTTGCAATATTTTATTGTTTTTGCATAAATTGGTACTAAAAAAAGCGAATTTTCAGTATTCTGAGCATTTTGGTATGCTTGTTCAAATTCCTTTTCTTTTTTTGTTCCGCAAAAACAAACATAATTGTCTGCATATTGTTTCACAAAATAGATAATTTGTTCCATCGTTTGTTCTTTTAAATTCTCCCCCAATATACCAATGCACAACATAAATACAGCCTCCCTTGCATTTTTAAGCTATACTTATCATTTGTCCATTGGTGTAAAAATATGCAGTATGAAAAATCTCTCTATTTACAAAAAAAGCCTTACACCAGTACAGCAGTGTAAGACATTCTTTTGTGAAATCAATCATGAGACTTTTGATACTGCTCTACTATACTGGCAGAATATTCAAAATTTTCATTTGTTTTTTACTCTAACTCTACATCAATTTGTTGGCTGTTACGAAAGACAAAAGCAATTTTCACGCAGTCAATGGCAACAACCATTGTATATTCCCTTTTTCGATACACCATAGGCAAGCCGTTTTTTTTCACAATTACAGCGTCTACTCTTTTGTTTTTTCTAATCCAATAAGAAAGAAAATAGAAATCCTCTGTATGACGTATTGTCCACTCATAATCAAGAGGCTTTATAAAAAACTCTCCTTCACATTGAAAAAACTGCAATACTTCATTTTGTGTTTGTATCCATTCTTGTACCACATCTCTGTCTTTTGTCATTTGAATCCTCCAAAATCTACTAAAAACTAGCTAATTATATGGTACAATCTTGTTTTGCTTTTGTCAATACCTAAAAAAATACAACATTTTTTTCGTTTTTTTTGTGCAACAAGTCATAAAATGATGGTAAAAATCATTGTTATAAAAACATATTTTCTATTTTATATTTCTTCTATTTGTTTATAATTTGATTTTATCATAAAATGGAAATTTTTTGTAGTATTTTTTTAAAAATAAATTGATTTCTTTTATTATTTTTCTTTTTTTTACAAAAATATGATTTTTATAAAAATTTTTAATTATTTTTTGAAACAAAATGTGGAATAATATTGTTCAAAAAATAGTAAAATATTGTTTTTTTATAAAAGTCGTTTTATTGTTTTTCCAGTACAGCTTTTAAATATTTTGCAGTATAGGAATGTTCTATGTTACAAATTTCTTCTGGTGTACCTTCTGCAATCACTTCACCACCTTGATTTCCACCCTCTGGTCCTAAATCAATAATATAATCTGCTGTTTTTATTACATCTAAATTATGCTCTATTACAACAACAGTATTTCCTCCTTCTGTTAGTCTTTGTATAATATAAACCAATTTATGCACATCTGCCGTATGCAGTCCAGTAGTAGGTTCATCTAATATATACATTGTTTTTCCTGTACTTTTTCTACTTAATTCTGTTGCTAATTTTACTCTTTGTGCTTCTCCTCCAGAAAGCGTTGTAGAGGATTGTCCAAGTTGTATATAACTTAATCCCACATCATACAGTGTTTGTAATTTATTTTTAATTCTTGGTATATTTTCAAAAAATGTCAATGCTTCTTCTACTGTCATATCCAAAACATCAGAAATCGTTTTTCCTTTGTAATGTACTTCCAACGTTTCTCTGTTATATCTCTTACCATGACATACATCGCATAGTACATATATATCAGGCAAAAAATGCATTTCAATTTTTAATATACCATCTCCTGCACACGCTTCACATCTTCCCCCTTTTACATTAAAACTAAATCTCCCCTTTTGATAGCCTCTTAATTTTGCCTCTGTTGTTTGTGCAAATAAATCTCTTATCATATCAAAAAGTCCTGTATATGTTGCTGGATTACTTCGTGGCGTTCTTCCTATAGGTGACTGGTCAATATTTATCACTTTATCTAATTTTTCTATCCCTATAATATCTTTATGTTCTCCAGCACGCACTTTTGCTCTATTTAATTCTCTTGCCAATCTTTTATACAATATTTCATTTACAAGAGAACTTTTTCCAGAGCCACTAACACCTGTCACACAAGTAAATACTCCTAAAGGAATATTTACATTTACATTTTTTAAATTATTTTGTTTTGCGCCCAATATCTGTATTACAGCATCTTTCTCTGCTTTTTTTCTGACACTAGGTATTTCAATTTTTTTTCTTCCGCTAATATAATCTCCTGTAATAGAATTTTCATATTTTATTAAATCTTGCACACTGCCCGCAAATACAATTTCTCCTCCCGATTTTCCAGCACCTGGACCAACATCTACAATAAAATCTGACGCAAGCATAGTATCCTCATCATGTTCCACAACAATAAGAGAATTGCCTATATCACGTAGTCTTTTTAATGTTTTAAGTAATTTGTCATTATCTCTTTGATGTAATCCAAT
>OFHA01000999.1_pt1 | contig 21865 bp, 15 predicted proteins | sample 1521891 | NCBI WGS metagenome assembly OFHA01 (sample SAMEA3504089, study PRJEB24116) | mouse gut metagenome | biome: mouse gut; feature: mouse-associated habitat; material: faeces | place: Denmark | collected 2011
GAAGCGCTGGATAAGAAAACGCCGCTGCTCCGTTCTATGGAAGCGCTGAATAAGCAGGCAATCCGTATTCTCCGTCTGTTTGGAAATGACAGCGTGAAATGTGTCCGCACATCCGTAGGACCGGAACAGGAATATTTCCTTATTACGGAAGAAATGTATGAACAGAGGAGGGATCTTCGATTTGCGGGTCGTACTCTTTTTGGCGCGAGGCCACCAAAGGGACAGGAGATGGACGATCATTATTTCGGAGTGATCAAGCCGAGGGTCGCGGCTTATATGGAAGAGCTGAATGAGGAACTCTGGAAGCTGGGCATTCTGGCAAAGACAGAGCATAACGAAGTTGCCCCGGCGCAGCATGAGCTTGCCCCTATCTATACAACAACAAACATCGCGACAGACCATAACCAGCTGACAATGGAAATTATGCAGAAGGTTGCGGCAAAGCATGGGCTTGTGTGCCTGCTTCATGAGAAACCCTTTGCCGGAGTAAACGGAAGCGGAAAGCATAACAACTGGTCTCTGACTGCGGATGGAGGCGTGAATCTGTTGTCGCCGGGCGAAACGCCGTATGAAAACGCACAGTTTTTATTATTTCTTTGTGCGGTTATCAAAGCTGTGGACGATTATCAGGATCTGCTCCGTCTTTCTGTGGCGACAGCAGGAAATGATCACAGACTTGGGGCAAACGAAGCGCCTCCGGCAGTCATTTCTATTTTCCTTGGAGAAGAATTGAATGCCGTACTGGAAGCGATTGAAAAGGGTACTCCCTATGCGGGAACCGAAAAAACACAGATGAAGCTGGGTGTGGACGTACTTCCAAAGTTTAACCGCGATACTACAGACCGCAATCGTACATCGCCCTTTGCATTTACCGGAAATAAATTTGAATTCCGTATGCTTGGTTCCTCCAACAGCATTGCGTGCGCGAATATCATGCTGAACAGCGCAGTGGCGGAAAGTTTGAAAATCTATGCGGACAGACTGGAAAACGCGGAGAATTTTGAAGATGTACTGCATGAAATGATTCGCAAGACTATCAAAGATCATAAACGTGTTATTTTCAACGGGAATGGTTATGACAACACATGGATTAAAGAAGCTGTGGAAAAGAGAGGGCTTCTTAACTATCGTACAACACCGGATTGTATGCCGCATTTACTGGATGAAAAAAATGTACGGATGCTGACTTCTCACAAAGTATTTTCAGAAGCGGAACTAAAGTCCAGATGTGAAATTATGTTGGAAAACTATTGTAAGACAGTTCGGATTGAAGCAAATACCATGATCGATATGGCAAAGACAGAGATTGCCCCTGCAGTAAGCGCATATGTATTGGAACTTGCAAATACTGCGGCGGCAAAAAAGGCGGTCGATGATTCATTTTCACGCAGTTATGAGACGGAGCTTATGAAAAAACTTGTAAGATTGGAAGATCTGATTGCAGCCAAGACAGATGAATTGGAAGAAGCAGTGATGAAACTCCAGGATGCGGAAGATGTGGCGGCAGAATCTTATATGATTCGAGATGCTGTTTTAGGAAAAATGGGAGAATTAAGAGCTGCCTGTGATGAGGCAGAAACAATGACGGCAAAGAAATACTGGCCATTTCCAACTTACGGCGATTTACTGTTCGGCGTAAAATAGGTTGATAAATTTAAATTGCGGAACTTCTGATCGGAGGAAGAAGATATGGATGAAGCTATGAAAGGACTCGTGCAGGAAGCAGTATACGGCGAAGTGTTCGGAGTCTGGTTTTTAATTGGCGCTGCATTGGTGTTCTGGATGCAGGCAGGTTTTGCAATGGTAGAGGCGGGTTTTACCAGGGCAAAAAATACAGGAAATATCATTATGAAGAACTTGATGGATTTTTGTATTGGAACCGTAGTATTTATACTGATTGGTTTTGGTTTACTGATGGGAGAAGACCTGTGGGGATTTATCGGAAGACCGGGATTTGATTTGTTTACTGCATATGCGGAGTTTGATTTTTCAAGTTTTGTATTTAACCTTGTATTCTGTGCCACAACGGCGACCATCGTATCCGGTGCAATGGCGGAACGTACAAAATTTCTTTCCTATTGTATTTATTCCGGTGTAATTTCCGCATTGATTTATCCGATTGAAGCACACTGGATATGGGGAGGAGGATGGCTGGCGCAGCTTGGCTTCCATGATTTTGCCGGTTCCTGCGCGATTCATATGACAGGCGGTATTTCTGCATTGATTGGTGCAAAAATTCTTGGTCCCCGTATCGGAAAGTTCACCAGGGATAAGAGTGGAAAAGTTGTGAAAGTAAATGCGTTTCCGGGACACAGCATTGCGCTTGGAGCGCTTGGGGTATTTATTCTCTGGCTCGGCTGGTATGGGTTTAATGGTGCGGCCGCAGCTTCCATTGCACAGCTTGGGTCTATTTTCCTGACAACAACAGTCGCGCCTGCTGCTGCAACGCTTGTCTGTATGGTCTTTACGTGGATAAAATATGGTAAGCCGGATGTTTCCATGTGTCTGAACGCATCGTTAGCAGGGCTTGTGGCAATCACGGCGCCGTGCGATGTGACGGACGCATTCGGTGCGGCTGTAATCGGAGCAGTGGCAGGACTTTTGGCCGTGTCTGGCGTATGGCTTCTCGACCATGTGCTTTATATTGATGACCCGGTTGGTGCGGTTGCCGTGCATTGCATGAATGGAATCTGGGGTACGCTGGCAGTTGGATTATTTGCTGCAGATACAGCTCCCGGGTATAGTATTGCAAATGCTTCGGGAGAAACTTTAACCGGTTTGTTTTATGGCGGCGGTTTTGAATTATTAAAACTTCAGTTTATCGGCTTTGCCAGTGTCTCGGTATGGACAGCGGTTACGATAACCATTACCTTCCTTGTAATTAAAATGGCTGTGGGCCTTCGTGCGGACAGAGAAGAAGAAATGACAGGCCTTGATGTGGCAGAACATGGTCTTCCTTCTGCATATGCAGGTTTTGCAATGCTTCCAGAGTATATGGAAGAAGGAAATGATGTTGTGGCGGTATCCGGGGAGATTCCGGCTGCTGAAGCGATTCCGGTTAAGAAAGTTCCTGCATTTGAAGAAGGGACGCCGAAGTTTACAAAGATTGAGATTGTCTGCAGGGAATCCAGATTTGAAGCATTAAAAAATGCAATGATGAAGCTGGGAATTACCGGCATGACAGTATCTCATGTCCTTGGATGCGGGATTCAGAAAGGAAGGCCGGAGTATTATCGCGGCGTACAGGTAGAAACGAATCTGTTTCCAAAAGTACAGGTAGATATTGTAGTCAGTGCAGTTCCGATTCGCAAAGTGATTGAAACAGCGAAGAAGGTACTTTACACAGGGCATATTGGAGATGGAAAAATTTTTGTCTATGATGTAGAAAATGTAGTGAAAGTAAGAACCGGAGAAGAAGGATTTGATGCCCTTCAGGATGTGGAATAAAAAAGAGAAGCATAGCAGCTCCTGTATGAATAACACTTTACAAAGCAGGTGCCAGGGAGAGAGTTTTCCAGGCAGCTGCAGTATTGTGCGGTGTGTTTGTATCTGAAAATGAAACAGTTTTTTTTCGTGCCTGGCAGTGACGATTGTACCGAAAAACCGGACGATTATCCCGCGCCCCTTTTCAAAGAAAAGGGGCGCATTTATATTATAATAGACAAATGCTGGCTGCATGACAGCCAGAAAGACAGCATGAGAAACAGGAATAAGAACGAAACAAAAGCAGTACAGACAGATGAGGGGCTTTTATGAGAGAACGGAATAAGACAGATGTAACGATGGATAGCGTATCAGCCGAAGTTTTGGCAGGGCTGATTGCTGCATATGGGAAACTGCCGCTTGTTTCCCCGGATTCGAGCTGTGAACATGTGGAAAGGAAGGCGGGGAATGGAGCGGAATGCTGCGCCAACTGTGTACATGGTTCTTATACTGACGGTTTATGGGAATGCTGCTGGATGCGGCGGCAGGCCGGCATCCTGAAAAATGTTCATAAAAACTAGAATTCTCAGAATTGCATTTTTTTCAGCCCTGTCATAGAATAATCCCATAACACAGCTGCACAAAGCCGGAGGCTGGTATTTCAAGGAGGACAGTAGACAGTATGTTTTTGACAGGAAGAAAGTTAGAAAGACGCATCAGGGAGATAGAAAAGTACCGTTACAGGGATGTCACAGGGCTGGAAAGCTTTGAAGCAGCCGAGGACTGCGAAGGGATTGTAAATCCGGCGATTCCGTCTTTTGATGCATGCGAAACAATCCGTACAGGAGAGACATGGAAGGGACGCGACCGGTATTTATGGCTGCACAAAGCCATTACGGTGCCTTCGGAATGGAAAGGAAGAAAAATCGTCGGAATCTTTGATTTTGGCAAAACCGGCGATGGCAATAATTCCGGTTTTGAATCGATGTTATATGTCAATGGCAGGATGTATCAGGGCGTCGACGTTAACCATAAGGAAGCATTTTTGGATGATGCGCTCTGCGGGACAAAAGCAGACCTTGTATTCCGCCTGTGGTCAGGACTGGAAGGCGGCGGCGTTCCGGCTGAGCAGGAGCACCGGATTGCGCGTGCGGACCTTGCATGGCTGGACGAAAAAGCGGATGACTTTTATTATACAGCATCCATGGTCTGGCAGACGCTTGGGGAGCTGGACGATTCCCGGCCGGAAAAGCACGAGCTGTTAAAGGCACTGGACAGCGCATGCCACTGCATTGACTGGTCAGACCCGGGCAGCGGGGCTTTTTATGAGTCGCTGCATCAGGCAGACGACGCACTGAATGAAAGCATTGCATCCATGGATAAGCATTCCATGATAAATGTACACTGTGTGGGACATACCCATATTGATACTGCATGGCTGTGGCGGTTAAAGCATACGAGGGAAAAATGCTCCCGTTCGTTTTCGACCGTGCTGCGCCTGATGGAGCAGTACCCGGAATATATTTTCCTGCAGACACAGCCGCAGTTATACGAATATATGAAGGAAGAATTTCCGGATATTTATGAAAATATCAAAAAAAGGGTACAGGAAGGACGCTGGGAAGCAGACGGCGCCATGTGGGTGGAAGCGGACTGCAACCTGACCAGCGGGGAATCCCTGACCAGGCAGATTTTAATTGGCAGCAGGTTTTTGCAGGAAGAATTCGGCAGGGATGTCCATTACCTGTGGCTGCCGGATGTATTCGGCTACTCGTGGGCACTGCCGCAGATTTTGAAAAAGGCCGGAATCGATACATTTATGACGACCAAAATCAGCTGGAACCAGTATAACCGGATGCCGCATGATACGTTTATCTGGAAAGGTATTGACGGCAGCGAGGTGCTGACCCACTTTATTACAACACCGGAGCCTGGCAATCCGAGGGATTCCTGGTTTTATACCTATAATGGCAAGCTGCTTCCAAGGACGGTCAAGGGTGTCTGGGATGCTTACCGCGACAAGCAGGTAAACAAAGACCTTCTGATTTCCTTTGGATATGGCGACGGGGGCGGCGGGGTAAACCGCGACATGCTCGAATACCGCCGCAGATTAGATAAAATACCGGGACTTCCGAATGTCAGGATATCCACCGCACGGGAATATTTTGAAAAGCTGCATGATACCATCGAGCATACAAACCAGTACGTCCATACATGGGACGGGGAGCTGTACCTGGAATACCACCGCGGCACTTATACCAGCCAGGGCTATAACAAGCGCATGAACCGCAAAATGGAGCTGCTTTACCGCAGAACCGAATGGCTCACGGTGATGGATGCGCTTCATGCAGGAAGCCTTGCAGGGGCACAGCAGGAGCAGCTGACCAAAGGGTGGAAGCACATTCTGACAGACCAGTTCCATGATATTATTCCGGGCTCCTCGATTCATGAGGTTTACGAGGATTCCCGTGAGGATTATAAATATATCGAAGGCATTGCCCGCGGCGTAGAGCAGCAGGCCTGCCAGAACCTGTTTGTGCCGGAGAAAAACACATTTACGGTGATAAATGCTTCCGGCTGGACGAAACATGAGATTGTAACAGTCGAAGGCGATGCAGAAGGCTATTTCCGGGATGCAGAAGGAAACGGGCTGCTTTCACAGAAGGGACATGGCGTGACTTATGTGGAAGTAAAAGACGTTCCGGCGATGGGAACAAAAACGATTGTATTTGAAGCTGCAAAACGGGATGTGCCAAAAGCGGCCTTTACCGTAAATGACCGGGAAATCGAGACGCCGTATTACCAGATTTCCATGAATCAGTACGGGCAGATTGCGAAATTATACGATAAAACGAATTCCCGCAGCGTGCTGCCCAAGGGGCAGCGTGCAAATGTGCTGCAGGTATTCGAAGACAAGCCGTTAGATAACGATGCATGGGACATTGATATTTTTTATCAGGAAAAAATGCGCGAAATCGTGGAGCTGGAGGTTTTTGAAATTACACAGATGGGCCCGCTGCGGTTAACCGTTCATCTGGAATGGAAATATATGAACTCTTATATCAGCCAGGATATGATTTTATACAGCAGCAGCCGCAGGATTGATTTTGAAACCAGGGTGGATTTCCACGAACAGCACCAGCTGTTAAAAGCGGCATTTCCGGTCGATATCCGTTCCACATACGGAACCTTTGATGTGCAGTATGGCAATGTCCGGCGGCCGAATCACTGGAATACAAGCTGGGATATGGCAAAATTTGAGACGGTGGCACACCGCTGGGCAGATTTGTCCGAACGCGGTTACGGTGTCAGCCTGTTAAATGACTGCAAGTACGGCCATGATATCAAAGACAACGTCATGCGCATTTCCCTGCTGCGTGCAGGAACAAGCCCGGATTACCTGCAGGACCAGGGCGAGCACGTATTTACCTACTCACTGCTGCCGCATAAAGGGGATTTTGTGGAAGGCGAAACGGTTCAGGAAGCGTTTGCCTTAAATGAACCGATGCAGGCAGCAGCCGGAAAGAGCGTGCTTGCTTATGACAGCTTTTTGTCCTTTGACAATGAGCAGGTAGAGCTGGATGCGGTGAAGAAATCCGAGGATGGCAGATACCTGGTTATCCGGTTCCATGAATTTGCCGGGTCAGCCCAGCAGGTGGCGGTGAAAACCGGATTTTCCTGGCGTGCCTGGGCAGAATGTGACCTGCGGGAGCGTGCAGTGGCGTCATTTACACAGGATGAAATCCGCATGAAGCTGCATGCATACGAGATAAAAACAATCCTGATAGAGATATAGGCCGGCATTCCGTGTTCTGGCAGCCAGTTTTCTGAAATTCAGAAAGGAGTTTTCGCATGGAAGAATTGTTTCAGATTGAAAAAATACTCGGTTTCTGCGAAAAAGTGTGCTATTTTTTCGTTATCAACCTTCTGTTTGCAGCGTCCAATATCCCGGTGCTATTGTTTTTGCTGTTTGCAGGTGCCGGGCAGATACGGGAATGCCTGCCGCTGTTTCTTTTGTGCCTTGTTCCAATGGCACCGGCCCTGTCCGCGGTTATGTATGCCATGAACCGCCTGATACATGGCACCGAAGGGAGGGCGTTTCGTGACTATAAAAAAGGCTATTGCTCCGGCTTTATGCAAAAGGCCGGCATTGGTGCCGGACAGCTGCTGCTGATACTGATGTTCTGGACGAATATCGAATTTTTTTCCATACAGGTTCCGATTCTTCCGCTTGCAGCTGTTTTTGTGGCATTATTTGCCGCTGCGGTGCTTGTGACGCCGAATCTTTACATGCTTGCGAGCCGCTACGAAATGAGCAGCCTGCAGACGGCGAAAACGGCGGCTGTCCTTCTGATTGCAAAGCCGGTGCTTACGCTTGGCAATCTTGCAGCGCTGGGGCTTGTGCTGGCGGCATATGAAATTGCGGCGGGCACGGCCGTACTGTTTATGGGAAGTGTCTATGGGTTTCTTGTCATGTTTATGAACCAGAGTGTGATGCGGGAGCTGGAGAACAGATAATGTTTTGCGAAGGAATGCAGGAAGATTGCGGCTGCATTCCTTTTTGCTATGGAAAACTGCCTTGAAAGACAGAGGTGATACCTTTATAATAGCATAAAACCGCATGCTGCAAAACGGACAGGCCGCTGCGGTTTGAGAAAACATGCAGGAAACGAGGGACAGGAAATGGACAGGAAAGGCACAAAGCGGCTGTACAGCAAACTATCCTATATATACACGGCGATTCTGGTCTGTGCGATATCCATACTGGTTTTTTATTTTTACAGGAGCACCAAAAACCGCGTTCTGGAACAGAATATGAGTTATACCAGCATGCTGTGTGAATCCGTGCAGTCTTATCTGGAAGATACGTCGGACATGGCGGATTATATTCACAGCGATTTATACAAGTCTGACATGGAGCTGTGGGACGTGCTGCATTATATGTCGGATGAAGTGCCGGATTACCTGCGTTACCGCCTGAATATTTACAGTGAAAATAAAAATGCGGAATACAAAGGCATTGATAAATTTTTCCTGGATGCATTCCAGGCATACCGCAGCCTGAATCATATTACACTGTACAGCTACGAAAGCGAAGTAGTTACCGAATATACGAGTGACGGAAAAAGCTACAGAAGGAAGGCAGATGCGGATTTTAAGAAACGGTTTGAAGAAAATGACCTGGCAGGGGAAGACTATTTTTCATATATAAAAGAAATCCGCAACCCGCAGACCATGCAGGTCAAAGGGTGCATGATTCTGGGGTTTCGCAGCAGCCGTTTTGAGAGCGTTTTCAACTATTATTCGCGTGTGGAGCTGGTCGTGTATAACGATGCCGGGACGGTAATCTTTGATTCGGCAAAGCAGTTCCCGCTTTCCCGTATTATCGGGGCAGAGGATAACAATGTCCTTGAGCATGTGCTGGAAGCATATGTATTAAAGACGCACAAGGCACAGTACCATGCCCTGTGCTATCTGAAAAAGAACCGGGCATCGAGAGTGCCTGCGCCGGCAGTACTGATGATTCTGGCAGCCGCAACGGCAGTGGCCGTGTTCGGCGGGCTGTTTGTAAGGTACCATCTGCGCCTGCTGGAAAAAAGGCTGAACCGGATTCTGGACGGGATGGCGCAGGTTATGGACGGCAGGCTGGATGTGCGCATTCCGCTGGATAATAACGGGGATGAGCTGGACTTAATTTCCGGGTGCTTTAATGAAATGTGCATCAATCTGGATGAACATATTAAAAAGCGTTACCTGGCAGAGATTGAGCAGAAAAATGCGGAGATGGCGGCACTCCAGAGCCAGATAAACCCGCACTTTTTATACAATACGCTGGAAGCTGTGCGCATGAAGGCCATCTGCAACGGCGACCGGGAAGTGGGGAAAATGCTTTACAGCATGGCGGTTACGTTTCGGGCGCAGATTAAAGAGGCGGATGTGATTACGCTGGCACAGGAGCTGCATTACTGCAAGAAATATATGGAGCTGTTTGAGTTCCGCTACCAGAATCAGTTCCGGTCTGAAATCGAATGCCCGGAGGAGTACCTGCAGGTGCCGGTGATTAAATTTGTGCTGCAGCCCGTGGTGGAAAATTATTTTATTCATGGGATGCGCATGAAGGAACAGGACAACTTTATCCGCATTTCGGTGGAAAAAAAGGACAGCTTCCAGATTATTGTGGAAGACAATGGAAAAGGAATGCCGAATGATGAGATAGCGGCAAAAAACCGGGAGCTTGAACATGATGCAATGGTAAAACAGTCTTCCATCGGGATTGCAAATGTTAACCGCAGGCTCAAGGCAGTTTATGGCGATGCATACGGCATCCGCATCGGAAAAGGGCCGCAGGGCGGGCTGCGGGTTGTGCTGCGGTTCTGCCCGGACAGGATGTATTTGAGAGGGGATAAGCCAGGAAAGGAGAACTATGGGAATGAAAAAGGTAATGATAGTTGAAGACGAGGAACTGATTTTGCAGGGAATCCGCAATATCCTGGACTGGGATTCGCTGGGCCTTCAGGTCGTGCATATGGCGCACGACGGGGCAGAAGCGCTGAAAATGTGGGATGAGGAGCCGGTGCATATCGTTGTTACGGACATCAGCATGCCGGAAATGGACGGGCTGGAGCTTTTGCGCAGAATCCGGGAAAAGGAAGAACAGGTGCGGTTTATTATCCTGACCGGATATGATGAATTTGACTATGCCAGGGAAGCAATCCGCTTAGAGGTCGAGAATTATATTTTAAAGCCGATTGACGAAGAAGAACTGGAACGCCAGCTGCGCGAAACCGTGCAGAAGCTGGAAGCAATGGACAAGAAAAAAATCCAGTATATTGATGAAAAAGCACAGTGGATGCATTTTCTGAACGGAAAATCCGGGCAGGAGGACAGCGGGAAGTTTGCCGGAATGCTGGGGCTGGAAGAATGCGGGAATTACTATGCGGCGGTTATGAAGTGGAATATGGACGGGCTGAAAGAAAAAAAGATAACCGATGTGATTCTGGAGCTCAAAAAAGATAGCAGCATGCGCGTTGTGCATCTTCCGCCGGACAGCCTGCTTTTGATACTGGCGGACGGGCATGCAGACGAGGCGCAGGCGCTGGAATATTTTGCGGAAATGCAAAACCAGATAGAAAGCAGCTTTGAGGTATTGACCTTTATCGGGATGGGGCCTGCGTTTAAGAGCTTTGCACAGCTTCCGAAAGCGTATCAGGCGGCAAGAAAGCTGCAGAAATACCTGTTAATCGAGGGCTACGGCAGCTGCATCAGCCAGAGCCAGACGGAAAGCCGCAAGACAGAATCCATACGCATGGACGGGGACAGGCTGCGCAAGCTGATTTTGAAAAAAGAACAGGAACAGGCCATGGATTACATGGAAGATCTGTTTATCAACAATATCCGTAAGGACGCTTCCGCGGGCGCGCTGTACCAGATGGCGGTAAAAATGGCAGTGCTTTTGGAAGATATCAAAAAAGAGTACAAGCTGGAATCCGGCAGGTTTCATGACCTGACCGAATTAATCGAGACGATTTTCAGTGCAGATGACATCCACGGCATTAAGGCGGCATTTGTGTCGGAAATCATCGAGATTATTTCCTGCATGCACGGCGAGGATTCCCAGTATACCCCGGTCGTGCGCCAGATTATTGCGGAGGTGCAGCGCAATTACAAAGAGGACATGAATTTAAAGACGCTGGCTTATAAGTACCACATGAATGCCTCCTACCTTGGGCAGATTTTCCAGAAAGAAACCGGGTATTCGTTTGCGCAGTATTTAAGCAACACCAAAAACAGCGTGGCGAAAGACCTGATTTTAAATACCAATATGAAAATCAACGATATTGCAAAACAGGCCGGGTATGTGGACACAAGCTACTTTTACCGGAAATTCAAGCAGTGCTACGGCGTGTCCCCGGCATCCATGCGGGAAATGAAAAAATACTGACCGTTTCAAAATCCGTTTCCTGGAATTTGCCCCTAAATTATCTGTAATTTGTACACCGAACCTAAAAGTTTTTAACTTTTCATGAAAAGTGCACAATGATATAGTAGTTACAGATAAAAAACGCACTGCATATTGACGAAACTAAGCATATGCAGATGCAAAAGGAGGGTTAAAATTGAGTGTTCCAAACAAGGCGCAAAAGCCGAAAGGAGGTTTCCTGCAACAGCTGGCGGCCAATAAGGAGCTGCTGATTTTAAGCATGCCCGGGGCCATATGGTTTTTATTTTTTGCCTACCTTCCATTATTTGGTATTCTGGTAGCATTTAAGAAATTCCGGCTGTCAGGCGACGGATTTTTCTACAATCTGTTCACGAGTGAAACGGTCTGGTTTGACAACTTCGAGTTCTTATTCAGCAGTGGCGACGCGTGGATTATTGTAAGAAACACGGTGCTTTACAACATGACTTTTATTATCCTCGGTGTGGCGGTGCCGGTCGTACTCGCACTGCTTTTGAACGAAATCACAAACAAAGGGATGATGAAAATTTACCAGAGCTCCATGTTTCTGCCGTATTTCCTGTCATGGGTTGTTGTCAGCTACTGTGTGTTTGCATTCCTCAATCCGGAAAAAGGTTACTTCAATGCAGTTATCCAGCAGTTTGGCGGTGAACCGGTTTCGTGGTATACGGAGACGAAATTCTGGCCGTTTATCATTATTTTCATGAGCCAGTGGAAGGGCATGGGTTATAATACCGTTGTTTACCTTGCATCCATCTGCGGGATTGACAAGACCTTTTATGAAGCAGCCGTTTTAGACGGAGCAACCAAATGGCAGCAGATTAAATACATTACGCTGCCGCTGTTAAAGCCGGTTATTACCATCCTTCTGATTATGTCGGTCGGCGGCATTTTCAAGGCAGATTTCGGACTGTTTTACCAGCTGCCGAAAAACTCCGGCCCGCTGTACCCTGTTACAAACGTACTTGATACATATATTTTCCGTGCACTGAAAACAAGCGGCGAAATCGGCATGAGTTCCGCTGCGGCCCTGTTCCAGTCCACAGTCGGTTTTGTACTCATTATGATTGCAAACAAAATTGTATCAAAAGTAGACAGTGAGAATGCATTATTCTAGGAGGGAGGAAAACTGTGGCTGAGAATGCAATGTCAAAACGGAAACTGGAAAAAAGGATAAAAAAAATAGAAGCGGAAGAATGCCGGTATAACCAGATTAAGACCCCGACCAATATTTTGTTTAACATTATCCTTGCAGTATTATCGTTTATCTGCGTAATACCATTTATTTTTGTTATTATTATCTCGATTACAGATGAGCAGTCACTGACCATGAACGGGTACCGGTTTGTTCCGGAAAAGCTGAGCCTGTATGCGTATGAATATATCGTCAGCGCGGGGGAAAATATTATCAGAAGCTATGGCGTAACGATTCTGGTTACCATCAGCGGAACGATTATCGGCCTTTTGCTGACAGGTACCTATGCATATGCTTTATCCAGAAAAACATATGCCTTCCGCAAGTTTTTTACAACAGTCATTACGATTCCGATGCTGTTCAGCGGCGGTATGATTGCCAATTACTTAATTGTAACCAAGGTTATGATGTTAAAAGATACCATCTGGGCGCTGATTCTGCCGCTCTGCCTGAATTCGTTTAATATCATTGTCCTGCGGACGTTTTTCAAAACGAGTATTCCGGATGCCGTTATCGAGTCGGCAAAAATCGACGGGGCATCGGAATGGAGAGTATTTTTCCAGATTGTCATCCCGATGGCGCTGCCGGGCCTTGCAACAATCGGCCTGTTCCTGACGCTTGGCTACTGGAATGACTGGTTCAATGCGATGATGTATATGGACGATAAGAGCATGATTCCGCTGCAGTATCTGCTGATTCAGATAGAAAGCTCCATTGACTGGCTGGCGAATAACAAAGCCACGATGGGCGTAGACGGAATTGCCGTGGCGCAGAATATGCCAAAAGAAACTATTAAGATGGCGATTGTAGTAATTTCTACGCTGCCAATTATCTTTGCTTATCCGTTCTTCCAGAGATATTTTGTAAACGGACTGACGGTAGGTGCTGTAAAAGAGTAAATATAATAATCAATGAGGAGGATATGATTATGAAATGGAACATGTTTAAGCGGTTTGCAGCAGCAGGCCTTACAGCCGTTCTGTCAGCATCCCTGTTAATCGGATGCGGTGATAAAAAGGCCGAGACCAATGCTGGAGGGGATGAAATTGCCGAGCTGACCTGGTGGCAGATAGGTGATGCCCAGAAAGACCAGGACAGGGTTCTGGAAAAGGTCAATGAATATATAGGGGACAAAATCGGGGTAAAATTAAAAATCAATACTGCTGGCTGGGGTGATTATGACCAGAAAATGCAGGTTGTCATCAATACAGGCGATGACTGGGACTTATGCTTTACCTGTTCATGGGCAAATAACTACCTGCAGAATGCCAACAAAGGGGCATTTTTACAGATAGATGATTATATTAAGGACACAGAAATGTATCAGAATATTGACAAGCGTTTCTGGGAAGCTGCAAAAGTACAGGGCAAGACGTATGGCGTTCCGAGTGAGAAGGAAATCGGCAGCATGCCGATGTGGGTATTTACCAAGGAATATGTGGATAAATACGACGTTCCGGTAGAAGATATCCACAGCCTGGAAGATCTGGAGCCATGGCTGAAGGTCATTAAGGAAAATGAGCCGGATGTTGTGCCGATGTATCTGACAAGCAGTTATTCTGCACCGATTTACATGGATTTAATCCAGAATCCGGTCGGAATCGAATACGGCGATGAAACACTGACCGTAAAGAATTTATTTGAAACAGAAAAGATGAAATCCACGCTTGCAACCATGCGCAAGTACTATATGGATGGTTATATTAACAAAGATGCTGCAACTGCTTCGGATGACAAGTCCATCAAGCGTTTTGTAACAAAGGGTGACGGACAGCCGTTTGCAGAGCTTATCTGGGGAAAAGACCTTGGCTATGAGGTTGTGTCAACACCGATTATGGACACTTATGTAACAAACCTGTCTGCCCGCGGCGCGCTGACAGCAATTAATGCACAGACCAAGAACCCGGAAAAAGCAGTCGCTCTTTTGAACCTGATTAATACCGATGAATACCTGAGAAACCTGTTAAACTATGGTATCGAAGGCGAACACTGGGATAAAGTGGAAGTACCGGCTGACGAGGCATCTGCTGCCGAAGGCAAGCCGTATGTATACGAAAACAAAATCAAGCTCAATGAGGAAACAAGGAAAAACTACTCTGTATCTTACTGGGTACAGGGCGGACTGTTCAATACTTATGTACTGGAAAATGAACCGGTGGATAAGTGGGCAACCTTTAAAGAGTTTAATGCATCTTCGGTAGATGCGCCGTCATTCGGATTTGACTTTGACCTGGAACCGGTCAGCACGGAAGTAGCCGGGTTCGGAAACGTACTGGATGAGTTTGGAAAATCCCTGTACACCGGAAGCGTTGACCCGGATGAATACCTGCCGAAGCGGCAGGAAAAGCTTCAGGCTACCGGAATTGACAAGGTAATCGAGGAAATGCAAAGACAGATTGACGAATGGAAAGCGTCTAAATAAAAAGAAGCCAGATAAAAAGCTGGATTTCGGCTTAATCTGGCAGAAATGGAAAAAGCGGCACGGCAGGGCCGCTTTTTTGCATGTACAGGCCCGTGCAGCGGGAAATATGGCAGTAACCGGCATATTTTAAAATAGGATTGCTATCAGCAAGGGGATTGCTTATAATAGGAGAAAAGCTGGAAATGCCGGCAAGGAACCGGCAGGGATAAAGGGGGATTGCAGCGTGCATAAGATTTTAATTGTAGAAGACGATGCAGACAATAACCAGATGCTGTGTGATTATCTGGAAAGCCATGGATATGCCTGTGCGCAGGCTTATTCAGGCAGCGAGGGGAAGCTGCTGTTTTCGATGGAGCACTTTGACCTGGTGCTGTTAGACCTGATGCTGCCGGGTATTCCGGGAGAGGAGCTTGTTCCGCTGTTTGCACAGAAATCGCCGGTAATTGTGCTGTCTGCCAAAAGCGGGCTGGACAGCAGGGTGGATGTGCTCTCAGGCGGAGCAGATGATTACCTGTGCAAGCCGTTTGACCTGCCTGAGCTGCTTGTGCGGATTCAGGTGCAGCTGCGCAGGAGAAACCGGGAACAGGAAGGCAGGCAGCAGGAAACAGAAAGCCGTCAGGAGCCGGGGAAACCGGGAACAGCAGGCGGCTGGCAGGGGACAGCTTCTGAAAATGCCAGCCTGCAGGAAGCACGCCATGTGTACAGCTGGCGGGAATGGACGCTGGATGAAGACACGCAGGAGATGACGGCAGCCGGGGAGCTGGTGGAGCTGACAAAGCACGAATTCCTGATTCTGGAACTGCTTATCCGCAGCCCGAAGCGGGTCTTTACCAAACAGATGATATATGAATACGCCTGGGGCGAGGAATACCTGGCGGAAGATAAAACCATTCACGTACATATCAGCAATATCCGTTCCAAGCTGAAAAAAAGCGGCACGGATTCTTATATCCAGACTGTCTGGGGGATGGGGTTTAAGCTGGTTTAAAGATAATCTTTCAGCAGCTTCTTTTGGAAATTTTACACTTTCTTAAACTTTTCTGAGAGCTTTTTAAAACTTCCTGTTTTATACTTCTTTTTGTAAGGACGCCAGGCGGTTCTTGCAGGAATGCAGGCGCAGGCGGGCAATAGGTAAACACAGAAACATGCAGATATGGAAACATGGAAATCTGGAAAGATTCGAAAGAATCGCAGAAAGGAAAGAAAGGAAGGAAGTTAAAACCATGGGAACAGAAAAAGAAAAAGACGGCACGCCATATGCCGTGGAAACCATCTGCCTGACCAGGATGTATGGTTCCAGGGCGGCGGTACGGAATATGGGAATGAAAGTGCGGGAAGGCGAGATTTATGGATTTATTGGCAGAAACGGTGCCGGGAAATCGACGGCCTTAAAAATGATAAGCGGGCTGGTGCATCCGACGCAGGGGGAAATCCGCCTGTTTGGAAAGACGCCGGATGCCGCCGTGCACCGCAGGATAGGTGCATTGATTGAAGCACCGGGATTATACCCGAATATGACCGCCAGGCAGAATGTAGTGATGAAAGCAAAATGCATGGGGCTTGCGGATGAGTCGGGCATAGACCGCGTGCTGGAGCTGGCCGGCCTTTCCAATACCGGCAAAAAAAAGGCGAAGCACTTTTCCATGGGCATGAAGCAGCGCCTTGGCGTGGCGTTAGCGCTGCTCGGCAGCCCGGATCTGCTGATTTTAGATGAACCGATTAACGGCCTGGACCCGGAAGGAATCCGCGAGCTGCGCCAGCTTGTGCTGCGCCTTCATGAAGAAGGCAAAACCCTGCTGATCAGCTCCCATATTCTGGGAGAACTGAGCAAGGTTTCCACCAGCTATGGAATTATCCGGAACGGCGAACTCATAGAGCAGATTACAAAAGAAGAACTGGAAGAAACATGCAGGGATTATTTCGAGATTGAGGTACAGGACGTCCGCCGGGCGCTTCCAAGAATCCAGGAAGCATTTGCGAATGTGCAGGCAGAAGTGTCGGATTCCCGCCACATCCGGCTTTACGGGCTTAAAGATGGTGCCGGATTGAACCAGCTGATGGCAGAAAACCAGATACCGGTGTATGCATCGGGTTTTCACCATATGGATTTGGAAGAATATTTTCTGGAACGCATGGAAGGGGAAAATCAGAATGTTTAATTTACTGCGTATGGATTTATACCGGATTGTCAAAAGCAGGTCCATGTATGTCTGTTTTGGAATCGTGCAGGTGTTTGCGGTTATGTCCGTAATGCTGCTTTGGCTGCTTGGAAAGGGGCATGAATTTGCGGTTATGCTCGGAATGTCTGATTATGGCGGCCAGCAGAGTCTTTCCGGTATGCTCAATGGCCTGGATTTAATCTCGGTATTTCGGGACACGGCACTGGACGGCGGTGCGTACAGCCTGATGCTGGGCATCTGGGTTATGATGTTTACCTGCATGGATTATCAGAACGGATTTATCAAAAATATTCTGTCCGTACATGTAAACCGCTGGGAATATGTAATCAGCAGGATTCTGGCAGCCGGCATTGTAAACTTTTTCTGGCTTGTGCTGCACTATGGCTTTCTGGCACTTTTGAACCTGCTGTTTGGAAATCTGGTACCGCATGCAGCGGCCGGGGATGTGCTGTTTTACCTCAGCTGGGCATGGCTTCTGACGACGGCGTTTGCGGCACTTATTGTTTTTATCTGTGTGCTGACACGCAGCGCAGCAGCCGGGACACTGGCGGCCGTATGCTTTAGCAGCGGGGCAGTTGTGGCACCTTTGTATGGAATCCTGCAGATGTTTCATAAGGGAGGCTGGCTGAAACATACGATATATTTTGTGCTCCGGGAAGGGCCGGGACAGTTTGGCGGGATGCAGGACCTGACGGTCTATGTGACAGGCGCTGTGTTTGTGCTTGTTTATGGCCTGCTGGCAGGGATTGTGGTGAAGCGGCAGAACATATAACTTATTCCGGCACCGCTGCTGCGGGAATGAAGGATGCAGCCATGGAGGAAAGGAGTATCAATGATAAAAGCAGTTCTGGCTGTTCTGGCGGTTTTATGTATCTGCATGGCTGTTCAGCGTGTATCTGGTATTTTGGAGATGCAGTTTCTGTTACGGCAGCTGGAAGAAATCGGGGACGGGAGCCAGATGGAATTAAGCACGCGAAGCCGCCGGAAACAGATGCTGGCTTTGTGTAACAGGCTGAATGAAATTTACAGGCAGAAAAACCAGCAGCTGCTGCAGCATAAAAAAGCGGAAAAGCAGCTGCTGTTAAATATTACAGGGCTTGCGCATGATATCCGCACGCCGCTGACCGGTGCAGCCGGATATGTGCAGATGGCGCTTGAATGCGGGGAGCCGCAAAAACAGGAGCGTTATTTACAGACGGCAGCCGGCCGCATGCAGGAGCTGGGCGATATGCTGGAGGAGCTGTTTTTATATACAAAGCTCACGAGCGGGGAATTTGCGCCGGTTCTGCACGAAATACAGGTGCTGCCTGTGCTGAGTGACTGCCTGGTCGGGATGTACCGGCAGTTTGAGGAAAAGGGCGTGGCTCCTTCGGCAGAGTTTGCGTCGGAAGGGTTCCGGGTGCTGGCAGATGAGGAGTGGCTGCGGCGGATGTTTCATAACCTGATTCAGAATGCGCTGGTGCATGGCGAGGGCGGGATAGCCATCCGCCAGAAGGGAAACCTGCTTGTGTTTGAAAATGCCGTGCCTGCATCCGAAAGCCCTGACCCCGAACGGATGTTTGAGCAGTTTTACAAAGCAGATTCTGTCCGCAGAAAGGGTTCGTCCGGACTGGGGCTTTTTGTCGTAAAAGAGCTGGCGCAGAGGCTGGGCTGGAAGGTGCAGGCGCAGCTGCAGGGAAATATGCTGCGGATTGTGCTGGAGTTCCCCTGCGGGGCAGATTCCGGAAACGGTTTGCGGATGCTGGAACTTCCATCGGAATGAAATGCTGGCATTTTCCGGAAAAATCACGTATAATCAGGACAGATATGTATTTTTGAGCAGGAGGACTGAGAAAATGGTAAGACATGTGATTTTATGGCAGCTAAAAGAGGAGCTGTCACAGCAGGAAAAAGAACAGGTGAAAGCGGGTATCAAAGAAGGACTCGAAGCACTGCAGGGAAAGATTCCGGGACTTTTGGAAATCCATGTGCATGCAGACGGGTTAAGCAGCTCAAATGCGGATGTCATGCTGGATTCCTTATTCGAAAATGAAGAAGCTTTAAAGGGCTATGCTGTCCACCCGGAGCATGTAAAGGTGGCAGACGGTGCTGTGCGGCCGTATACGAAGGTGCGCATGTGCCTCGACTATCCGGCCTGATTTCTGGAAATGCAGATTTATGTTTTGCTTTGTGCGGCAGCCCTTTTTTCTGCCATAAAAATGGAAAAAATTTTCAAAAATTTGTAGCATATTATCAGATAATATTGTATAATATAAGCTATCTATATGCAGCATCAATTCTGGACACATTATTTTTGCACAAAAGCACGTCCAAAAATGTCCAGTATCGAAGGAAGGGGGCAAATACATGTACTATAAGACATCAGAGGAACATGAAGCGCTGCGGGCGGAAATCAGGGAGTGGGCAGAACGGGAAATCAAGCCGATTGCCTTTACTCTTGACAAAAACAGTGAATTTCCAAGAGAGCAGATTCAGGATTTTGCTAAGAGAGGGTTTATGGGACTTCCTTATCCGAAGGAATACGGCGGAATGGGAAAAGATATTTTAAGCTATGCCATCGGCGTGGAAGAACTTTCCCGTGTGGATGGCGGCACCGGCGTTATCCTGTCAGCGCACGTTTCTCTGGGAACATTTCCGATTTTTGCATTCGGAAATGAACAGCAGAAGCAGAAATACCTCGTACCTCTGGCAAAAGGCGAAAAAATCGGTGCGTTTGGCCTGACCGAGCCGAATGCCGGTTCTGACGCAGGCGGCACAGAAACAACCGCAGAGCTTTCCGGGGATTATTACATATTAAATGGCGAGAAAATATTTATCACAAACGGCGGCGAAGCAGATACCTATGTCGTATTTGCAGTTACCACGCCGGGCATCGGTACAAGGGGAATCAGTGCGTTTATCGTAGAAAAAGGATGGGAAGGCTTTACGTTTGGCGACCATTACGACAAGCTCGGCATCCGTTCTTCGGCTACGGCACAGCTGTTATTTAATAATGTAAAAGTGCCGAAGGAAAACCTGCTTGGCAAGGAAGGCCAGGGCTTTAAGATTGCAATGGCTACGCTCGACGGCGGACGCATCGGCATTGCTGCCCAGGCACTCGGCATTGCACAGGGCGCTTATGAAGCGGCAGTAGAATACGCAAAGGAAAGAGAACAGTTTAATGCACCGATTGCAACGCTGCAGGCAATCCAGTTTAAGATTGCTGAGATGGCTACCAAAATCAGGGCTGCAAGATTCCTTGTATACAGCGCGGCAGAATTAAAAGAGCATCATGAATCTTACGGCATGGAAGCGGCGATGGCAAAGAAATATGCATCGGATATCGGCCTGGAGGTAGTCAATGACGCCCTGCAGATATTTGGCGGCAACGGTTACTTAAAGGGCATGGATGTAGAGCGCGCATACCGCGATATGAAAATCTGTACGATTTACGAAGGCACAAATGAAATCCAGAATGTTGTCATTTCTTCCTATATTTTAGGCAAGGCAGCGAAAGCAGCTGCACCGGCACCGGGCGCTGTCAAAAAGAAAAATCCGGTTACCGGGCCAAGGAAGAAGATTATGTTAAACGAAGGCAGTTCACAGGAAAAAGTGGAAAAGCTGGTCAGCTGCCTGAAAGAGGACGGGCACGACTTTACGGTCGGCATAGATATTGATACGCCGATTATTTCGGCAGAACGTGTTGTCAGCGCCGGAAAAGGCATTGGCGAAAAAGAAAATATGGAACTGGTGCGTAAGCTTGCAGCGGCAGCAGGCGCGGCAGTCGGTTCTTCCAGGCCGGTAGCAGAGCAGCTCCAGTATGTGCCGTTAAACCGCTACGTCGGCATGAGCGGCCAGAAATTTACAGGCAACCTGTATATTGCCTGCGGTATTTCGGGAGCAAGCCAGCACCTGAAAGGCATTAAAGAGGCATCTACGATTGTTGCAATTAATACGAACCCGAATGCGCCGATATTTAAAAATGCAGATTATGGCATTGTCGGTGATGTGAAAGAAATCCTTCCGCTGCTTACAGCAGCTTTGGATGATGGCAATCCAAAGAAACCGGCTCCGCCTATGGTTAAAATGAAACGCCCGCCAGCTCCAAAGCCGGCTCCAATCGGAAAACGGTACGTATGCGGCGGATGCGGTTATGAATATATCCCTGAGCACGGAGATGAAGACGCCGAAATCGCTCCCGGCACCTTATTTGAAAAACTGCCGCAGGACTGGGTATGTCCGGAATGCGCAGAAGGCAAAGACCAGTTTATAGAAGCGTAAATAACGATGAACATCAAATTTTAGGAAAGGAAAAGCTATTTATACGTTAAGTAGCAGGACATCTCATGTATTGTGTACGTAATATCACAGAGGATTTGTACTGGGTCGGCGCGAACGACCACAGGCTCCATTTATTTGAAAATATCCATCCGATCCCATATGGCGTAAGCTACAATGCTTATCTGCTCTTAGATCGTGAAACCGTATTATTTGACACTGTTGACTGGTCAGCCTGCCGCCAGCTGATGGAAAATCTGGACTACTTATTAGACGGCCGCCAATTGGACTGGCTGGTAGTCAACCATATGGAGCCTGACCACGGTGCCTCCGTAGAACAGATTCTTCTGCGCTATCCAAATGTAAAAGTCATTTCTACCGAAAAATCGTTTATGCTTATGCGCCAGTTTGGATTCCATCCAGATGAC
>OFHA01001002.1_pt1 | contig 21801 bp, 22 predicted proteins | sample 1521891 | NCBI WGS metagenome assembly OFHA01 (sample SAMEA3504089, study PRJEB24116) | mouse gut metagenome | biome: mouse gut; feature: mouse-associated habitat; material: faeces | place: Denmark | collected 2011
GTGGCTCGCTAAAAAAATGAAATTTTTTTTATTCCTTACTTGACACAAGCAGACTTGCTCCTATTACCTCAATTATAATAAACATCTTTCGACCTTTTTCAAGTTCTTATACATAAACAGTCATCTATATTGGAGTTTCAGTCATGCACCCATAAATATAAAATGTTTCCTTGCACTCTATTATATATATTTAAAATATATATATCAACTTGTTAATGCTTATTTTTGTACTTAAAATTCATTATTGATACTTTAAAACAATTTATTATATGTAAGAAAGGTCGGTGAATTTTATGTACGATACATATTTTCGAAACAGGTTGCTATCACTAATCAATGAAAAAAATATGTCTGAATATCAAGTAAGTTTAGATTTAGGACATTGTCAAGGATATATCCATTCTATAACCTCTGGCAGAAACCTACCCTCCATGAATGCCTTTTTCGAGCTTTGCACTTATTTTGAATTAACACCTTGCGAATTTTTTGATCCCAACTTAAACAATCCTACACTTATGCACAAAATCTTGGACAACATAAAAAAATTAAGCGATGATGACCAGATTTTATTATTGACTGTACTAAACAGAGTAATTATGAACAAATCCAAACCCTAGAAAAACTTCTTTTAGTTTTTCCGGGGTTTAGTTCTTCACAGATACGCAACATTAATTATCATTATACAAATAACAGTAAAAGCGAAAAAGGTGCATAGAATCCCTATACACCTTTTCATCCTTTTTGTACCTGCTATAAAGGTCTGTCCAAACCAAATGATATTTCTTCAAGCATATGTACTAATATTTCTGCTGACTTACACTCTTACTGTTTAAGATATTTAGAATACGTATTGTTATGAGAATTTCATTAAGATTTTCATATGAGAGATATGAAAGGGGGACAGCCAATGCATCTGCAGTTCTCATGAAGTTTTCCAACGACATTGTTCTGCCCCTCATGTTCGATCCGCTTGATAGAATCAGCTGAAAGCTCCGCTTTCTCTGCCAGTTCAAATTGGGTTAAATTTTGCTTTTTCCGGTATAATTTCACGTTATCAGCAATAATATATTTTATATCCTTCATTTTCTGATTCTCCCTTCTTTCAATTTTGTTGAAATGAAGAATCAGACGGAGTCCTCTTTTCGACTGTCGTATGTATATATCCTGATGTATCAGCATTTTTCGACAATAGCAAAAAAGAGTACACCATACCGACCTGCCATGTCGATTTGTGTACTCGTGAACTGCCGTATTTACTTTTCAGGAGTATATTATACTGTATCAATCAGACAGCGCATATATCCCCTAAAGAGCAATCTATGTAAAAAATCTAATCATCAAAATTTAAGAAAAAAAATACACCCAACAACGCTTATTTGTTATCAGGTGTAATCTAAATAATATTTTTCATAAGTTTTGTGCTGTATCATGTTTTTGCACAGCAAAATAAATCATAGCAAAAATCAGCTAGAATAACAGTGCCTTTGCAGAAAACGGCAAAAAGTCTTTTTAGACAGTCTTTATTTCAAAATCGCTAGGCTTACAAATATTAGGATATGAAATATTCCATTGTGGAGAATGTATGAATGGAACGCCTAACTTCGGTTTCAATCACATAAAACTGCGGATAACAATTTAATATGTCATAAAAAACCGCTTAGCCTCTGATATTCCAGACCAAGCGGTTTTTATGAACATATACCTCAAATAATTAACAAACTGCACAAAACTTAATATTCATAATTTACAGTCACACTTAATGTTACCGTTGAAACAGGATATATATTTCCATGTGTTGTGTAACCCGAATTTATAATATAAGCCTTCCATGTACCGTCAGGATCTTCCCCATTAAATGCACTTATATTATAATCTGTTGTGCTGGAAGTCGGTCCCGATGCAGAATATACCGTACCTTTCGGACTAACCAGATATACCCTATATGGATCTGTACCGGATGATACCCTATATGCAATCTTAACGCTCGTAATGGACGCACCTTCAGGTACACTACCCGATGTAAAAGTAGACTCATTCGACTTTCCTCCACTAAAAGCATTCAACTTGGTTGTACTCTTGCTGAAATAGCTTGATGCTGCAAATACCTGCATTGAAAACATCATGCATACCATAATACATGCCATAACAGCCGTAAGTGTTCTTTTTGTCATTGTTTTCATATTATTTCGCCCTCCTAATAGTATAATATTTGAAGTATATGCCATATTAAACAAGTTCTATAGACCAATCATCTAAACACTGTAATCAATAGATTTGCTTTCAAAGGTATTGCCTTTCTGCATAAGAGTATTCTCTATTGCTTCTCTCGTAATGCCGTCTAATGCACCAGAGGGTACAGCTTTACCGTTTTCCCATGTCGGATCAACCGCCTTAATCGCTGCCACAAATGCCTGCGAATACGCCTTACGATATTCGCCTAATGTCCACCCTGCTGACAACCTATCATCTTTCTTCATTTGTTTATACATATCAATATAAATTTCCGTCTTTCCTGTACCATCCGTCATTCCATTCTTGTTCAAATAATTATTTTTTACATATTCAAACATTTTATCTCGGCTGCTTTCTGGAACATCAATAATCTTTTTGTAGCTATCACCTGTTTCATCTGTTACAAGAAGACCTGTCAATCCCGTACTCGAATCAACCCATTCTCCTCTTGAATTGTAGTTTTTCATTAAATTTTTGATAGCTTGAACACATGTAAACATACTACCAGTACAGCCATCCTTTGTCATTTGTTGAATAACTGCTTTATATTGTTTACTGTTTGTATCAATGCCGGCTGCTTTCAACTGTGACTGTATACTACTGCTATTTAATTGCGAAAACTTAAACATACCCGGTAAGGTTGATCCTGTTCCCCATGTTGTCTTTGTTCCTCCAAACATACTTTGAATGAGATAGCTATTATTTGTTATATTTGTCATAATAATATCCTCCCTTAGCCAATAATTTAAAATCCATTTATCCCTTATTGAAAACTCTTGATAAATTTTGCTACTTTTATAATAACCAAATGCGGTCAATAGTCAATTACCCTTGCAGAAAATGGACTGTTTTTGCAGAAAACGGCACAAAAAAGCCTTTCAGATGTTTTACACCACTCTGAAAGGCTTTCTAACTTCATTTAATTTTTTATATAGTGTAAGTTTCAATTCATCATTATTTGCCAAATTGATTATTAATCTTATTTCCGTTTCGGTCTTTTCGGCTGATGACCAATCCCTATGCAAAGAGGCGGGTCTCCCCATATATCTCTTTTTGCTTCATTGCGGACAATCCTCTCAACTATCTTGAGTGCAGTTTTTTTGATTTTTCTGTTTTCTTTCATTTTACACATACCTCCTGTTTTATAATTTTTGCCAAACACATCAAGAATGCACATAATATGATAGCGCCTGACATGTAACCAATATACAGAATATCAGCCTTCAGATAAACTAAGACAGCAATTATCATTATTTCCATCGCAACAATCAGCCTTGCCGCTTTCTTAGACTCCTGCAATTCGCTTTTATTCATATCCATATTGGGGTGGTTTATTGTTCCCATTGCACAGATTAAAATCACTGCAAGAAACAGCATTCCATACAGGACAGCCGGGGTTCCACAAAGCATAGGTATAGCCTGTATAAGCGCAATATATGTCATGACTGTACCTAAATAGCACTGCCAGAACTTATTCGCATGAAAACCTCCTGTCCGTTTCCTTAAAGAAATAAAGAATGTCCAAAAACAAATGGTATGTAGGAATTTTTCAAAGAATAACCCTAATAGCAAAATAGTTCCAGCTGTTACAATATTTTCAACCATAGTTATTAAAGCGTATTCGTAATATTCACAGCTTGACTTGCTTATTATCTTCTCCATCTCCATCTGATTGACGAGCTTTAATGCCATCTTCTCTATCATAAACATGCCTCCTTAGTTATTCAGTATGAATTATATATGTGAAAAATCAAGTCCCTTTGCAGAAAATGGACATTTTGTTGCAGAAAACGGCACTAAATAATTTTGTCCCAGCAATATTAATTTTTCATTCATGCGGGGATAATAATTGAAAAATAAAATTCTTTATTCTTATCCTCAATGACATATGATCCACCATATTTATCAATGATCTTTATCACATTCTTGATCCCTATGCCATGTTCATCTTCGCTTGATATTTTCGTAGACTTTATCTCGCCATTCTCATAAACAATATCATAATTAAATGTGTTTTTAACCGCAATGATTATCATATCATTCTCTTTAACAAACTTAAACTTAATTACCTTTTTATCTCCACATGTCTCACATGCTTCTATGGCATTGTTCAAAAGGTTAGCAAGTATTGTAACCACATCTTCGTCTATCATTTTCAGCTCTGAAAGATCATTTACCCTGAGTACAAAGACAATTCCCTTTGCGTTTGACTCCTGGTACTTTGTATTGAGTATGGCATTTACTATTACATTATTGGTGTTAATGGCATCTGGTTCATTATTCAAAGAACCATAAATCTTTTTTACATATTCCTCCAATTTGGAATACTGCTTTTTATCCAGTAAGGATTCTATGCATGAAATCTGGTTTTTATATTCGTGTGTCTTTCTTTTCTGATTATCAAAGTTTTCAGAGATAGACCTGTACATTTCCAACTGGTTTTTCGCCTGAATCTGAAAAACCCTGTTTTCATGCATCTTGACTTCCCTTTCCATAATATCGTTAATCAGATAAAATACAAGAATATTCATGCCCACCATTCCAAACGCAATAACAGCAAACAAATTTGCCTGTTCTACTGTCTGTACATATTCAGAAACAGATAGCATTACCGAAATCACAGCTATGGTAAAAACAGGGAAAAACAGAAACCTTAACCATTCTGTATCTAACATCCTTTCCATTGATTTTTTTGCAAACCGTTTCCTTATAACAAGAATGAGGAAAAACAGTATCACTTTTACAAGCAGATACCCCAATACAGAAGCGATTGCATGTTGCTGCTCTGACATTTTCATATCTAAAGATAACCAGCTCATAATCAAGAAAGCCAGAGAATCCATTGCAAGCAGCAGCGCATCAAATAAAATAGCTAACACAAAAGATTTTTTCATGCTGATTTTAACATGCCAAAGCATAAATACTGAAAAATTTAAAATAACCGCAATCTGTCTTATTAAAAAATGTTTTGAAAAAACATATACCAGAATATATGTACTGCAAAGTAACACAAGACGCAGATGAATATGAATTGTGGAACAATAGTCTTGTAATGGAAAAACAAGATAACGGGGAAAACGATGAAAGCGGTGGAAACGGCGGGGACAATGGAAATAACGGAAGCGAAGGAGATAATGGAAATAGTGGAAACGAGGATAGCAGCGGAGGTAATATAATTGACGTGCCGGGTTCATCGGGTACATCAAATCCACCGACAGTATCGGGTGTGCAGACGAAAGTTTTTAAAATAAATCTCTCAGGAATCTCGAAAAAAATAGCTGCCGGAAAGAAAATAAAACTTACTGCAAACATTACGCCTTCTAATGCATCTAATAAAACCGTAACATGGAAGTCCAGCAACAAAAAGGTTGCAACGGTAAACAGCTCTGGCGTTGTCACTATGAAGAAAAAATCCGGCGGTAAGAGCCTATGAAAATACGCCGGGGTTTAAAGAAGGGTCGCGTGGACAGTCTGCTGTCCGCAAAAAAGAAAAGGAAACTGCAAAGCAGGCGGATCATGGCGTAGTCCTTGACTTATCATCCTCCGGGACAGACAAAAAGAAAAAAGAAACCGGTATTTTTTCTGCCGGGAAAGAACCGGTTCTGTCAGGGGCACTGCGCAAATTTTTCGCACCGGTCGTACACTGGCTCAGGGCTTTCTGGGAATCAGACCGTCCTGCGAAAGAAACCGGCCATCCGGCAGCTGAGAGCAGTCTGCCTCCGGAGGATCTGCCTCTTGGGGATCTGCCTTCGTTAGAAGAACCGGAAACAGAGGAAGAACCAGAAGCAGATGAAAACCTGCAGGCAGCAGGAACAAACGAAACGTTTCAGGATACGGCAGCCTTACCGGAAACAGAAGATGCAGCGTTATTAAAAAAAGCTGCGGAGGAAGCGTTAAAATCGGGCAATTTATCCAGGATCGAACAGGTTGTGACAAAAAACGGAACCAAACGTCTGGCGCATAATTCCGATCTGCTGACTTATTATGACCGCCGTGGACAGTTTGTGGAAATGGATGAAACAGAAAAGCACCGGGTGCTGTATGGCGATAAAAATGTAATGAAATTATAAGGAGAAATGTTTTATGATGGACGAAGAAAAACAGCCGCTTCTTTGGTTCTGCCGCGTTCTGACAGCAGCGGCAGCTATGTTTGCCGCATTGCTGGCGCAGGTGGCGGTACCGGGAGCGGATGTGATACGGCCGGTATCGGCAGCGTATCAGAGTGAAACCGATAATTATGATGCGACAATTCCGGTGCGGACGGACCGCTTTGAAGAAGTGACATATTCCACTGTGATGAGGGAGGATGGCAGGCTTCAGATTGTAGACAGTAACGGCGGATTTGTCAGCGATATGCTTGTCGTGCTGGTAGGAGGAAATCTCTGCTATGCCGGTAAAGACGGACTGGTAGCCAGAGAACAGATGGTTACCTACGATGGAAAAAAGTATTATGCGAAAAAAGACGGTTCGATTGCAGTAAATGAGTTTTGCACCATGAAAAACGGTAAAAAGGTGTTTGCATCCAAAGACGGCACACTCGTTTCCGACCAGTCGCTGAGCAAAAACGGCAGAAGATATTATGTACAGTCGGACTACACACTTGCGAACAACGGATTCTGTAAGACCGCAAAAGGAAGCCTGGTATATGCCATGCCGGACGGAGAGCTGATTGCCGGCAAAAGTTTTCAGATAAAAGGAACGCAGTATTATGCAAAACAGTCCGGCGCGATTGCAATGAATACGTTTTGTATGACGGAAAAGGGAAGTAAGATCTACGCAGATCATTTTGGCGCCGTAATTACCAATCAGTTCTTTCGCGTAAAGGGGCGTTTATATTACGCAAAAAAATCAGGAGCGATTGTCAGAGACGGTTTTTATGCATTAAAATCCGGCGAAAAGATCTACGCAAATCTGTCCGGCAGTCTGATGGAAGACGAAATCTTCCAGGCAGGCGGCGAGCGGTATTATGCGGATAAAGACGGCTATATCGCCGTCAGCCAGTGGGTAACAGTCGGAAATTACAGATATTACTGCAGCGCGTCACGAAAAATAACCAGGATGCAGCGGATATAAACGGATTCTGAGATAAAAAACAGCTGTGGAAATCAGAAGGATTTCTACAGCTGTTTTTTCATTTGCATTCAGAGGATTCATAGTTTTTATGGTGCGACTGTCAGATTTTTGATATCCGGCAGTCTGTATTCTCGACGGTCTTTTCTTTCAGCATCTTCAGGATCTGGCCTGTAAGCCAGTGTCAGTGTAATGCTTTCCAGTCTCTTTCCAGCTGTTACAAAAACATATGAAAAAAACGATGAAAGCCAGAGAAAAATGTGATATGATAAAACATATTAGCAAAAAATGGGGTTTGCAGAGAGGAGTCTTATCATATGTCTTTAAGTAATGCAGATAAAGTGACAGGGAACGATTCGTTTGCAGAGGAATCCATACGGATTCTGCGGGAGGCATATCTGTCAAAAAAGCTGGTCTTATTCGCAGGATCAGAGATGGATGCAGGTTCGGGGATTCCGTGTCGGAAGGATGCGGTGAAAGAAATTTGCAGTCGTTTGCATCTGGAATATCATCAGGGAGCGGACGACGTCAGAATACCGCAATATTATTTTCAGGCACACGGAAATGAGCAGTATGTGGAATTGTGTAAAAAGATTTTTTGCGATCAGCAACAGCTGCGTCCGAATGCATTTCACAAAAAAATTGCGGATTTTCATGTACATACGATTATCACAACCAGTTATTCGGATTTGCTGCAACAGGAACTGTATCGTCGGGGATACCTGTATACAACCGTCTGCCAGGACAAGGAGCTTTCGGATGTGCACAATGAGAACCGGATCGTTAAAATGCACGGCGATTTTGCTCATAATAATTTTGTCTTAAAAGAAGAGGACTATTTTCATTACCACAGCAATTTCAGAAAGATCGCAGCTTATGTAAAGTCTGTCCTGGCAAACAATATCGTTTTGTTCGCAGGCTGTTCTTTACAGGATCCGGAAATCCGTCAGATCTTTTCCTGGATAAAAGAGATCGCAGGCGGCGAAACTTTACAGGCGTATATGCTGGAAAACGACAGAGATTATCGTAAAATTGAATTTGAATATTATAAAAATAATGGTGTCGGCATCATTCATACAAACAGCTTTGGCGATCAGAAGCAGGACGCGTTGCTGACGGTGATGGACCGGATTTGTTCCGGGTCCGGCGAACAGCTGTCCGATCTGGAAGATGCCAAAAACTATTTGATGCCTTTTTTGAATCTGCATTATATATTACGAAAAAATGTAGAAAAAGGACTGTCAAAATGTAAACTGGGTATCCATGCAGATAAAATATGGGTACTGGGCCAGCAGGAAAAGAAACGGCAGGAAACGAAGCAACAGGAAACGAAGGAAAATGAAACGAATCAGTTAGCCGTAAAATTGACAGAGTATTTCAAACAGGATCTGGTAACGACAGAAAATCCGTACAGCGTATTGGCAGGCGCGCTTAGAAAGAGCGGTATCCGTCAGATCGAACATTATCTGCGCGAGGAAAAGGAAAATCAGATCTATGCGCAGACAACAGAGATTCCGCATCTGGAAAACGAACTGTTTCCTCTGCTTATGACATTTGATTACGAAGGGATACGAAAACAGACAGAGGTTTTTGCGCTGTTCGATCAGGAGCAGCCTGTATACGCAAAGCTGGCATTTGGTTATTATCTGCTGGAAGATTATGCCAGTGCGTATCGGGTATTGTGCAAAGCCGTAAAGGTGGCTGTTCAAAATAAGCAGTATGACCAGTATTATCTGTCGCAGTTAAACCGGCAGAGAATCGCGAACCATATAAAAAACGGGGATGGTTTACCGGAATTGCCGCAGGATATTTATGACCAGATACAGGAAGAGACCGCGGATATCGATCCGGATTCGATCGCCGCAGAGCTGTCCGGAGTTTCTTTTTTGCATGCGTCTGTCTTAAAAGAGATCGATTCGTTTCAGCTGCATGTCGGCGTGTTTCAGGATATTTATGAGATGGTACAAACGATCGAAGAGCGGCAAAAGACCGGCTGCTTTGACGCTGCAGGACGTGCGGACCTTGAAAAATTACGACTTTATGTAAAAGATTATTATTTGTATCTGATCAGTAATGGTATGATGGCCGACAGATCTTTGCCTGCAGAAAAAGCATTTTTATCATATCTTAAATGTATGTTAAAAAATATTGGTCTTGTGGATGCTTTTGTAATTACAAACTTTGAGCTGTTTTTGATGATCCGTTATCTGTCGCCTGGTGAGATGCTGGATATGCTGACGCAATACAGCATCGACGTTCTCCCATCAGAACCGGATGGCGTTGCGGTTATGAAAACAATCGTTCGCAATCTGCAGTCGGCAGAACGCAAAGAAACTCATACAGAGCTTTGGAACAGTATTGTGCTGTGCGCATGGATTGGTCCGGATGAGGAGCTGTTGGAGCTGGCCATCGATGGGATGACCAGTCAGCTGCATCTGCAGCGTCTGGATCAGACGAAAGAGAGGCTCGTAACCGTGCTGCGTGTTTGTGCGCAAAAGAACCTGTTTCGGAAAAAACAGGATGGAGACTTTCAGATCAGCGATTATGCGGCCGGAAGATTGTGGAATCGTCTGACTGGACTTATTCTGGCAGAAACAGATACACGGACGATTCAAAAAGCCGGCAGGCTGATGCAGGATGTTGCGGCGATTGTTTATTCTGTTTATCAGGAAGGATATGCACAGGAGATTCGGGGACTGCTTTGCAGGGAAAAAGCCTTTTCTGCCGTAAAGATTTATCCGTATTGCGATGCGAATAATCAGGAGAAAATCCGGCAGTTTTTTGCAGACTGGAAAGAGGACAGCTGGCGTTGTTATGAGATCTATGCCGATATCGTCATGTATGACATCATAGAACCGCGTGCAGAGTTTGAGCAGAAGATCCTGCAAAGTCTGGACGAGATAAAGAAAATAAGCAGCGGCGATATGTCTGAGGAATATGAAGATGTGCTTGTTACGTTGTACCGGCTGTTTATCGACAAAAAGCTGGCGCATACCGGGGAATTTCGGGAAGCGCTTCTTAAATCCGACCGTCCGCTGCTGCAGTTTTTAGGCGATATGGAAACGTTTGATTACAGCGCGTTTCAGATCGAATGGCTGGCCGGATTTTCGGATAAGATGCTGAAAAAAACGGCGTTCCATAAAACTGCCAGAAGCAGTATTACCAGACGTTTTATGGAGGATGTGGCCAAGGGGAAAACAGACCGGTCTCTTTTAAATATTTATTTTCAGTATTTTACGGGAATGGAGCGTTTGTAGAAGAAACAGGCAGCTGGCGTCCAAACGGTGACGGATGTCATGCAGGAAGTTTTATTTAACGAGGGAAAGAACATGAAATCAGAAAATTCAAAGCTGTATGTCAGCTTGTTAATACTGACGGCGTTTATCTGGGGAACGGCTTTTACCGCGCAAAGCGCGGGCGGAGATGCGGCAGGGCCGTATACGTTTAACTGTATTCGGTGCATGATCGGAGGAGCGGCGCTACTGCCGGTCATTCGCCTCTCAGACCGTCTGCAGCTGACCAGAAACCGTCCAGTGAGCAGAAACGACTGGCGGACGCTGCTTGTCGGCGGCACTGCCTGCGGAATCGCGCTGGCAGCCGGCAGCAACCTGCAGCAGATGGGACTTTATCTCGGCTCGTCTGCTGGCAAAGCCGGATTTCTGACGGCGTGCTATATGCTGATCGTTCCGGTGCTGGGACTGTTTTTACATAAAAAATGCGGCTGGAATGTCTGGACAGCAATTGCAGTGGCGCTGGCAGGATTGTATCTGTTATGTGTGAAGGGAGACTTTCAGATGCAGTTTTCGGATTTGCTGCTGCTGCTGTGCGCGCTGCTGTTTGCGGTACATATTTTAATTATTGATTATTTTGCCGCACGGGTGGACGGAGTACGGATGTCCTGTATTCAGTTTTTTGTATGCGGAATCATTTCAGCCGTACCAATGTGTGCTTCAGATATTATGCAGGCGACATCCGTTTCGGCGTGGGCGCAGGGGCTGACGACACCGCAGGCCTGGATTGCGATTTTGTATGCAGGTGTGCTTTCCTGCGGGGCAGGATATACGCTTCAGATTATCGGTCAGCAGGGCGTAAATCCTACGGCGGCATCGCTGATTCTGAGTCTGGAGTCCGTATTTTCTGTGCTGGCAGGCTGGGTGATTTTGGGTGAGGCGCTGCAGTTCAGAGAGATTTTGGGATGTGTAATGATCTTTGGAGCAGTGATATTTGCACAGCTTCCCCTGGATGGCAGGAAAACGGTATCGTAAGATCTGTGGTTGTCCGATGCTGCCAGACCTTCTGCTGAATCATACCATTCATTTCATTTTTTATGCCTTTCGTCGCATTCCGCTTTAAATCATATACAATCTGCCGATACAATGAAGTGACGGCAGATTGTTACGTCTATGATGAAAGAGGTGAACGAGCATGAATATCAATCACATGCAAAGAACATTGGCAACTAAGTATCAGGCAGATGCCAGCCGGATGAAGAAACGCTTACAGCACGCAGATTCGGACACTGCTGCAAAGCGGCAGTCGGGCGATCGGGTGGATATTTCCGGAGAAGGCCTTACGGCTCTGAGGGAAAAAATGTCTGCGGCAAGGGGAATCAGCCAGCCTGCGAATATCGGAAAACTCTCGCCCCTAAACGCAGGAGCACCTGGCATGGGAAATGATTTTGAAAAGGTTCTGTTAAAGCTGGGAAACGGTTCTGCGTCTGACGATTTTGTGATACAGGACGACCTGCAGGCGGATATCGATGCGTTAAAAGCCAGGTTTCAGGAAGACGGCGCAGAAAAGAAGGATACCTTTGACCGCTATATGAATCAGATGGCCTGCGCCTGGAACCTGCTCAAAGACCGTATAGAGGAAAAATATGCGGCATCCGGCGCAGGGAAGGAATATTACACTGCGGAGGATGGAAGCACGCAGGAGCTGACGAAGGAAAAGGAACTGGAAATGCTGGATAAAGCCTATGAAACGCACAGCCGGTTTATGGCGGCAAATACGCAGATATGGAGCGACCTGCAGGATTTTCAGCCGCAGACAGTATATCATTCCGGCAGCGCGGAAACAGACAGATCCGCGGTGAAAAAACAAAGTACAGACATTAGGGAGCAGGCGTATCACGCGTTTATGGACGCGGTCGACGAGAACAATATCGGGCGGCTGAAACAGGAAACAGGCAGTCTGAACCAGTTTCGGCTGCATCTGGGAATTTCTTCTTCTGCAAGAAATACGCTGAATGGTATTTGGGATGATTATGCAAATCGGAAACGTTAGAAGGAGGTTCTGGCAGAGGAATTGTAAGCGTGTTTTTTACATCATGCATAATGCATGCAATTCGAAATCTTTATATGAGCGGGACGCTGACTGCGATATTTTATACCGTCAGTATGTGGATGGATTAATATAAATATGGGAGCTGATTTTTGGATTGGAAATACAAAAACAATAGAATCAGGGAAATCAGAAAAGAAAGCACATATCCCCCGAAGCCGGAAGAAAGCGGCTGCGGGGGATTTCTTATGCCCAGAGCGTATCCTGAAATCATTCCCACGACTCAAACATTATAAAACAGTAAAAATTTATCGTAAATCGATAAAAATGTATTGCATTTCATTGCGCTGTATGATATTCTTTTTTCAGATTACAAAAAAAGGAAAGGGGCGTGGAATATGAAACAGGCGGAAATTGCAGGATGGTTAAAAGGAATTACATACACCATCGGTATGATGGGAGCTGTAGTTTTCTTTGTACTGGCGCCGATGCTTGCCGGAAAAATGAAAACAGATCATCCGGATGCTGCGTTTTTATACTGGCCGGTACTTGTTTATAATTTTGTAATAGCCGTATGCTGCTATGCGATTCTATTTCAGTTTTGGAAGGTGTGTCATCAGATCGGGAGGGATAATTCGTTTTCGATGGAAAATGCAGTAGCGTTTAAGCAGATCTGTAGGCTTGCGGTGCTGCTGGCCGCGATATGGTTTGTCGGATTTGCGGCGATATCGGTATTACATTCGATGCAGCCGGTGATTTTATTGTTTTTGATATTTGCCATACTGATTAGCTTTGCCGTGGCGATATGCGCGGCGGCGCTGTCACATCTTGTGTTCAAGGCATATGAAATGCGGCGGGAAAATGAACTGACCATTTAACTGGAGGAGTAAAAAGTGATTATTATTAACATAGACGTCATGCTGGCCAAACGTAAAATGAGCGTTACGCAGCTGGCTGCGCGAGTTGGGATAACGCTGGCAAATATTTCGATTTTAAAAAACGGGAAAGCAAAAGCCATTAAAATAGAAACGCTGAATCAGATCTGCCGGGCGCTGGACTGCCAGCCGGGAGATATTTTAGAGTATCAGGCAGACGAGGCAGACGATGAGGAAACGGGGCGTTGAGTTATGAACGGATGCTCGATGAAAGGAAGTGCGATGAATATGGATGGAAACGGAATAGAACAAAAAGCGACAGATCGAAAAGAGGGTCACGAGTCGTCGTCCTTACAGGCGATGTATTTTAAGATTTTTGGTCTGTCAGGTTTGCTGTATGCAGCAGTCTATACGATCTGTATGTTTCAAAACGACAGCGGCATTACAATGCCGGTGTGGATTGCAGCGACAATTCTATATGCGTGTGTGACGATGCGGCAGATATCTGTGGCAGAGTCTGTAAAAGAGAAAGAACTGATCAGGGAAGAAATGGCTGGGAAAGAAGCGGCCAGGGCAGAAGTGGCTGAGAAAGAACCGATCAGGGCAAAAATGGCTGAGAAAGAACCGATCAGGACAGATGTGGCTGAGAAAGAACCGATCAGGGCGGAAACGGCTGAAAAAGAATGGATCAGAGCAGATGTGGCTGAGAAAGAACTGATCAGAGCAGAAACGGCAGGGAAAGAAGCGGCCAGGGCGGATATGGCTCAGAAAGAGCCGGATAAGACGGATGCGTCTGAGAGAGACACGACCAGGGCGGAAACAGGTACGAATGTATCTGTCGGGTCTTATGGACATCTGCGTACGGGCAGCTGGTTTTATATTACGGTTATGATGCTGCTTGGAATTGCGACGTTTCTGACGGATCAGTCCGTAATGATCTGGATGAACTATATCGGATTTTTTGTAATGTTGCTTTTGTTTTTACTGCATAATTTTTATGACGACAGTCAGTGGGATTTTACCAAAAACATGGTTGCGATGATGACGGCAGTGTCAGGGGCAGTCGGATGTGTGCTGACACCGTTTACAGATGGATATGCGTTTCTTAAAGAGAAGAAAACGAAAGAAAACAAAACGACGCGTGCGGTACTGACAGGACTGCTGCTGGCGGCGCCTGGGATTCTGGTTGTCGGGTTTTGTCTGATGTGTGCGGATGCCGTATTTGAAACGATGGTTTTGCGGATGTTTTCCGGTGTCCGCATGCCCGTCAGGGTACTTCAGGCTGTGGGAATGCTGTTGTTTGGATTTTTTTCTTCGTATTGCGGGATGCGTTATCTGATCCGTCGCGATCAGATACAGATCGAAAGCCGCCGGCCGGTCTTCGATCCGGTGATTGCGATTACGTTTTTGGCGCCGTTTTTTATAATGTATGCGGTATTTTGCGGTGTGCAGGTGCTATATCTGTTTGCGGCCAGCATGCAGCTGCCGGATGGAATGACTTATGCGCAGTATGCACATAGGGGATTTTACATGCTGTTGTTTGTCTGTGTGGTGAATTTTGGACTTGTGCTTGTGATGCGCAAATATTTTGCGCGGAATAGGATACTGCATATGCTGCTGCTTTTGATCTGCGGATGCACGTTTGTCATGTTAGCTTCGAGCGCTTATCGGATGTGTCTGTATATTTCCGTTTACCAGCTGACGTTTTTGCGGGTATTTGTGCTGGCGGCGCTTCTGGCTCTGGCATTTTTGCTGGCAGGAGCGATGGCGGTCATTCTAAAACCGAATTTTATGCTGGTTCGATACAGCATCGGAGTGATTAGTACGATTTATCTATGTCTGGCGTTTGTACATGTGGATCATCTGATAGCGTCCTATAATCTGGCCCATGCGCAGGAAAATGCGGCAAACATGGACTGGTGGTATTTGTCGCAGCTGTCCCTGGATGCAGCGCCGGCAGTGGAACATTATTACGAGCAGGCGTCTTTGGAGGCGAAAAGCCAGATGGACGATGGGGCGCGTCTGGCACAGGCCATACTGGAAGGTCGTCTGGATGACAGCATGCTTGCAGAGACGGATGCTCCGAAGGAAACGTACTGGTATTCGATGTATATGTGTAAAGTATATCAGGCAAAAAGCAATCTGGGAGTCCGGAATTTTAACCTCTCCCGTTACCGGGCAGTGCAGATGCTGGCTGGGAAATAACCAAAGTACGTTGTGAAAATTTGTTTTTAACATTTACGGAAATACAGGAAGGCGCTATGCTCGGAATGTTTAGAGACTGCGCCTTCTGATCGTATTTTTTATCAGACTATCATATTTATTATATTTATCATATTTATTATATTTATCTATAATATTCTTGCTAATTTCGCTTAATTTGGCACTTTTTTCTGTCTGCAGTACAAGAGAAAATGAATTTAAAATGAGATGATTCCGGTGTAAGGTACAAGAGTAAATCTGCGAAAAATGAGACTATTTCTGTTTTCAATACAAGAGTAAATCTGCAAAAAATGAGACTATTCCGGTCTTCTGTACAAGGTTTTTTTGCGAAATGTGTGACATTGTGCGGCTGAAACTCGTACCAATGGGAGCTGTCATGCGGCATGGCAGAGTAAAAGATCAATCCGACGACTCAATAATTTTTTGAAAAAAGATGTTTTCATCAGCTGGTAAGGAAACTCTTTTTAGTCCAAAAATAAAGTTAAATTTTCCATGATGGTATTGCTGTTTATTAGCAGGGCAAACAGACTTACATGAAGAAAATATCTGCGATAGGATTCCTTTTAAAATGGAGCGGTCCATGATAATGAAATTCAGATTTCGCTGAGGAGACGCAAAAAGGCATTTTTAAATAAACGAAAAAAAATCAAATGGATACTATCCAAATGATGTGATTTTAAGTTGTATATATTAGAAGCGTTCATGTGCTTTCACAGGTTCGAATATGATTACCTCCAAATACCTGGGTAAATATTTATGATATAAAGATATTTACCGCAATGATCGCTGGCCGGGAGGTAAATTAAATACGCAAAGTCTTATAAAATCTATGGTTAGGACTTGTTGACAGAAGTAGGAAGGTGTTTCATGGATGAAGATTTTATTTTGATTAGAAAGATAAAAGGCGGAAACGAAGAAGCTATGGATTCTTTTGTACGAAAGTATTATGCGACAATATTGCGTTATTGCAACTATCATGCGCCTGACAGGTACATAGCAGAAGACTTGACACAAGAGACATTTGTCAGATTTTTTAAGAGTATTTCGAATTACAGGCACAGTGGGAAAGCGTCTGCTTACTTATGTGAAATAGCCAAAAATGTATGTATCGATCACAGTAAGAAATCATGTGAGATACCAGGATTGGAATTTTCAGAGTTTGCCGACGAGAAATATTTAACCTCAATTGAAAGTAAAATTGTGATAAAACAAAGTTTATATGAACTGCCGGATCAGTTACGGGAAGTTCTTCTATTACATTATTTTCAGGGATTTACGTTAAAAGAAGTGGCTGCGATTTTGGGTATCGGCATTCCTCTGGCAAAATATCGAATCAGCAGGGCAAGAGAACAGTTAAAAAAAATATTAAGAAAGGAAGATTTTATATGAAACGGACAGAACAACCATTAAGAAAAGATACTGATCTGGAGAGTATCCAGCCTTGTGAAGAAAAAATAGAAAAAACGATACATTATGCGAAAAAAGCATTTTATGAGGAACTCTATAGTCAAAGAATTTCATATTTTGAATTTCTTTATCAGCAGATAAAATATATGAAAAAGATTTGGTGGACAGGTCAGGCGCTTCTTTTAGTAGTCTTTTGGTTTTTGTTAAAGGAGGCGAACAGCAGTTTTGAAATTCGAAGATGCATGGGTATATTAGCGCCGTCATTTGTGATTTTTATCATACCAGAGTTATGGAAAAACAGAACATGCGATTCTGTAGAAATAGAGAATACTTCACTTTATACCTTAAGACAAATATATTCAGCAAGAATGTTATTGTTTGCTTTGGTGGATCTGTTGTTTTTGAGCATCTTTTATACAGTGGTTTATTTGTCGGTTAAAATTGAAATAAAACAAATATGGATTGATTTTTTGCTTCCGATGATTGTGACATGCTGTATTTGTTTTCGAATACTATGCAGTAAGAGGATGCAGTCAGAGGTTTTTGCAATTGTTGCATCGGTTTTGTGGATATGTGTCTGGACGACGGTCGTATTAAGAGATTCTGTTTATCATTTGATCTCATTTCCCGTGTGGGGACTTATGTTCTGCTGTGCGATGCTGTATTTTATATATGTGATTAAAAAAACTTTGGATGAAGGCAGCATATGCTGGGAGGAAACTATAATATGGAATTAAAAATGGAAAACTTATCAAAGAATTTTAAGGATGTAAGAGCTGTGAATCATATTTCATATACAATGCACAATGGTGTGTATGGATTGCTGGGTCTGAATGGAGCGGGTAAAACAACCTTAATGAGAATGTTGTGTACATTGATGCAACCGACAGAAGGCGGCATTTTTTGTAATGGTCAGGATATTTTTGCAATGGGAGCGGAATATCGAAATTTATTAGGGTATTTGCCGCAGGATTTTGGATATTATCCGGATTTTTCAGTAAAAGATTATTTGCTTTATATAGCGTCAATAAAAGGAATAAAATCAGTTGCAGCCAAAAAGATCGTTCGCGAGCTGCTAAGACAGGTAGGACTTGACAAGGCGGAAAATAGAAAAATGAAAAAATTATCCGGAGGGATGAAACGCAGAGCAGGGATAGCTCAGGCGATGATTAATAATCCGAAAATACTTATTTTGGACGAACCGACAGCAGGCCTGGATCCTGGTGAAAGGATACGTTTTCGCAATCTGGTTAGTAAACTTTCGCAGGATCGATTAGTGCTGCTTTCCACTCATATTGTTTCAGATATTGAATATATCGCAAAAGACATATTATTTATGAAAGAAGGGACAATTTTATACGCAGGGTCTCCTGAAAATGTAAGAAAAGAACTTCCTGTAAAAGTGTGGAAAATTCAAGTAAGCAGATCTGAGATCAATCATTTTTTGCAAAGATATCAGGTGGTAAATATAAAGTCGTTGGACAACGGGGCAGAAATGCGAATACTTTCGATAGAAAAACCGCATATAAACGCGGCGGAAGAAATGGCGACGGTAGAAGACGCATTTTTATATTATTTTGGAGAGAAAGCAGGTGAGGAAGATGTTATATTATGAATTGAAAAAAGTGTTTGTAAAAACGAGCGCTAAAATCGCTATTATTTTTTTATTTGTAGTTTTAGGTATAGTATGTTATTTATCAGTTACAGGGGTCACATTTGTGAATGAAGAGGGGGAAACTGAGGCTGGTTTCCATGCTGTCTGGTCGTTAAAAAAGGCAAAAAATGAATGGAGCGGAAAATTAACAGAAGAAAAAGTGGCAGAGGCGATAGCAGAGAATATCAGGATTAATGAAACACCACAGTGCCAGTCTGAAGATGTGAAGCAAAAGAATATTGCATACGGATGGAAACAGGGAATATCAGATATACGTAATATGATGATGCATGCGTATGGGAAATTTACAGAAAATAATTATTTTTTGCCGGATTCTCTGACAATGGAAGACGCAGAAAATTTTTACGACAATCGGGTATTAAGTCTGCAGGAGTGGTTAAATACAGAGGCAATGCATCAGTTTTCTGAAAAGGAAAAAGATTTTTTGATTCAGAAATATCGATCACTAAAGACGCCGTTGTATTATGAGTATGCCGATGGCTGGAAACAATTGTTAGAAAATAGTTCAGCGATATTGATGATCATGGTTTTGGTATCAGGCTTTTTGGTAGCTGGTATTTTTCCGGCGGAAATTCAATGGAAAGCAGACGCGATATTTTACTCTTCCCGCTATGGAAGGGATAAGGCCATATCGTCGAAAATAAAAGCCGGGATATTGATCACAACGGTAGTTTACTGGGCGGTGATACTGTTATATTTCTTTGTTGTTCTTGGAGTATTAGGCTTTCAGGGGGCAGACTGTGCAATACAAACAAGTGCAGCTGGCTGGAAGAGTTTTTATAATATTACATACTGGCAGGAGGCTGTCATCGTAATAATAGGAGGATACATAGGTACAATTTTTATAATGATGTTAACAATGCTGGTTTCAGCGCAGACAAAATCTGCAGTGTTTGCGGTAATTGTGCCATTTATTGCAATTTTTGTACCGTCATTCTTAAGCGGGAGCGGCAGCAGTTTTTTGAGAAAGCTGTCAGGCCTTTTGCCAGATCAGTTGTTACAGATGAACGCTGCATTTTCTTGTTTTAATTTGTATCGGATCGATCATCGCATCATAGGGGCATGCGAGCTTTTACCTGTATTATATCTGGTGGGAACTCTGTTATTACTCCCATTCTTATACAGTATCTACAGAAAAACTGCAAAAAGATAAGCGAAAGGAGCTGTCGCAGGGAAAACGTAACTGCTGGGTATCTATACGAAACCGGAGCGGATCTGTATGATAAGAACAGATTTGCTCCGGTTTTATCCATTCGTTGACAGTCATGCGTTTTTGAATAAATCGGCAGATAGGATTAGACGCTGATCTTTTGGGATCTTTAATGAGTCCATAGCTTTTTCTGCCGACCATCCCGTGCTGTCCATCAGGTTTTTGATATTGAGAATCATTGTTTCCTGCCGGCCTTCTTCTTTCATCATCTCCATAGTTTCTGTTTCGTTATATTCAGTCAGGCACATATCTTTCACCTCCGCCCTGTTTGCTGTTATGAATTTTTTGATTTGAAAATCTTCAGGCATTTCATCAATTGTATTGTCGATGGCATCACCGGTTACGGATATCTTACCGTTTTTGTCTGCAGACAGGTTTTTTTGGGCCTGTTCGACAAACCACGCATATTCTTCAAGCGGCCTGCATGCAGAGAGCAGTTTTTTATTATGCCCGTGATTGATGTTAATCATCCGGACGTTTACTTCTATATCAGGACTGGCCGAATGGAAGATCTGCTCCACTTCCGCTGATATTTCCGTATCATCCGTTTTTTCTCCATTTTCACTATGTCTGCGCATAACGTTCTGGCGTATTTCCTCCCTGAATGCAGCGCTGAGTGACAGCACGGTTTCATCCTCTTTTTCATCGTTCCCGTTGTAAAAAGTCACGAGTTTTGGAAGCGGGAGCGGCAGGAGTTTTTTACCGTATCTGTTCAGCCCGGCTGCATGGATGAATTTATCGTACAGTTTTCCGGCATACATGAATTCACGGACAGGCATGTTTGGGTTGTAAGTGCTCTGCTGTTCATACAGCTCCATGGCCCTGTAAAGGCTTATGTTTTCTGATACGAGAATGGACAGATCATTTTTCATACCCATGTAAATCACGTCCTCAATGGTATTAATGGTGATGCCAGACAGGTCGTCATAGGATGTACCATGAATGGCGTTATAAAGAGACAGCGTCCAGCGTTTGTTCTCTTCCCGGCCGAAGATGAAGCCGAACAGCCGGGATTTGTATTCGCGGTTCCCTTTGCCTTTCAGCTGTTCCTCCAGTTCCCGGATGCGTTTTTCCAGTTCTTCGTAAGTTTTCTTCTCAGCCATATCATCCTCCCAGTCTTTTCATATGTCTATTTTACCAAAAACCGTGCCAGCCTGCAAGCGCTGCCTGTGTAGTCAGGAATTTGCCAAAACCACCTTTCCCATCCGTTTAGCCAGGAAATAACTTGAATTCGTCATAATAAATGATATAATTTTTACTATATCAGTTATGATTAGGAAGGATTGGATTGCATGGATACACATATAGATTTGACGCAGACAGGAAAGGTATATCTGGTCGGCGCAGGTCCGTCGGATCCTGGTCTTCTGACTGTAAAAGGGTATCGGATACTAAAGCAGGCGCAGGTTGTCATCTATGACGCGCTCATAGGTCCGGGCATTTACAGTCTGATTCCGCGGGAGGCAGAAAAAATATCCGTAGGGAAACGTGCAGGACGCCATTCGGTAAAGCAGGAAGAAATTAACCGTATGATACTGGAGCATGCGCAAAAAGGAAAACGGGTGGTACGGTTAAAAGGCGGCGATCCGTTTTTGTTCGGCAGGGGCGGCGAGGAGCTGGAGCTTCTGGCTGTACATCAGATTCCTTACGAGATCGTGCCGGGCGTTACGTCTGCGATCGCGGCTGCGGCATATGCAGGGATTCCGGTGACGCATCGCGCGGCTGCGTCCGGCGTTCATATTCTGACGGGACATAAAAAACAAAACGAACCGCTGGATATTGATTTTCAGGCTTTGCGTCAGGCTGGCGGCACCTGTGTGGGTTTGATG
>OFHA01001009.1_pt1 | contig 21734 bp, 27 predicted proteins | sample 1521891 | NCBI WGS metagenome assembly OFHA01 (sample SAMEA3504089, study PRJEB24116) | mouse gut metagenome | biome: mouse gut; feature: mouse-associated habitat; material: faeces | place: Denmark | collected 2011
CCGCTGATTTGACGGGCGGCGCGCCTTTCCAGCACGCCGCCCGTTATGGATCGCAAAAAGCCTACAGAATGTGCACCGACTCCGGATCAAACACCAGATGGCAGTTCTCCCCCACCTGGTAGATCCGCTTGTTCTTGGGGTTGTAGTCCGTCAGCTTCACCAGGGTATTGCCCACCATCACATGGTAGTTCTGATAGGAGCCCATGAAGCAGGACAAAATCACCTTGCAGGGCAGGCCCCCCTGGTCCGCCAGGACTGCGGACTCCGGACGGAGCACCACCGTGTACGTCTCGCCGGACTTCATGTCCGCCTTGGCGGGCACCCGGGTGGGATTTCCCTCGATGCTCAGCACCGCGTGGTCCCCCTCCAGACCCTCCAGCGCGCCGGTGAGGAAGTTGGCCTCGCCGATGAAGTCCGCCACAAACTCGCTGTTGGGGTGGTAGTAGATCTCCTGGGGCGTGCCCATCTGGGCCACCACGCCCTTGTTCATGATGATGATATTGTCCGAGAGGGCCATGGCCTCGCTCTGGTCGTGGGTGACGTAGATGGCGGTGATGCCCACCTCCTGCTGGATGCGGCGGATCTCCGTGCGCATGGACACCCGCAGCTTGGCGTCCAGGTTGCTCAGGGGCTCGTCAAAGAGGAGCACGCTGGGCTCGATCACCAGGGCCCGGGCCAGGGCCACCCGCTGCTGCTGCCCGCCGGACAGCTCGTTGGGCTGGCGGGCCTTGAGCTGGTCGATCTGCACCATCCGCAGTGCCTCGTCCACCCGGGGGGTGATCTGCTCCTTGGGCACCTTCCGGGCCTTCAGGCCGTAGGCCACGTTGTCCGCCACGTTCAGGTGGGGGAAGATGGCGTAGTTCTGGAACACCATGCCGATGTCCCGCTTATGGGCGGGCAGGTTGTTGATCACCTGCTCGTCAAAGCAGATCTCGCCCCCGTCCACCGTGTTGAAGCCCGCGATCATGCGCAGCAGGGTGGTCTTGCCGCAGCCGGAGGGGCCTAAGAGGGTAAAGAACTCGCCCTGTTCGATGTTCAGGCTGATGCCGTTGACAGCGGTAAAGTCGCCGTATTTCTTGACGGCATTTTTGATGATCACAGCGTGGCTCATAGTTGACAACTCCTCCTCTGAATACTGGTTCTAAAAATGGGAGGACGCCCCGAGGTTCAGTCGGGGCGTCCTCGTTAAGGGTGCGCGTCCGGGAGGATCAGCCCACCAGGGTCTCCTGCCACTTCTCCACGATGTCGGCCTTGTTGGCGGCGGCGTAGTCGAAGTTATAGGTCATGATGGAGAACTCGTTCAGGCCCATCAGGCCCTCGGGGGTGACGTCGCTGCGGATGGGGCGGCGGCCGAAGTCCTTGTTCTGGGCGGTCTGGCACTCGGCGGACAGCACGAACTCCACAAACAGCTCAGCCAGCTCCTGGTTGGGGCAGTCCTTCACGATGGCCACGCCGTCGGGCACGGCGGAGGTGCCGTCGGTGGGATAGACCATCTTCAGGTGGCCCGCGTCGCTGGTGTCGTACTGGACGGCGGCCTTCTCCAGGGTGATGCCGATGGGGTACTCGCCGGAGTCCACGTTCTTGTGGGCACCGGAGGAGCCGGACTGGATCACCAGGTTCTTGATCATGCTCTGCACCAGGGTCCAGCCCTCGGCGTAGTCGTCCTCAGCCTTGCCGTAGTTCATCAGGATGGTGCACAGCTGGGTGAAGGCGGAGCCGGAGGAGGCGGGGTCGGCGAAGGCGATCTTGCCCTCCCACTTGGGGTCGGCCAGGTCCTTCCAGGTCTGGGGGATGTCGGCCTCGGCCACCAGGTCGGTATTCACCAGGAACACCATGGGCAGGGGGGACTCGCCGATCCACAGGTACTCGGGATCATACAGGCTGGAGTCCAGCAGGTCGATGCAGGAGGGCTTGTAGGGCTGGAAGAACTCCTTGTAGGCGGCCAGGGAGTCCGCGCCGCCGCCCCACAGCACGTCGGCCATGGGGGCCGCGGCCTCGGCCTTGATCCGGTTCAGCAGGTTGCCGGTGCCGTCGGCCACCACCTCCACCTTCACGTTGGGGTAGGTTTTCTCAAACAGGGTCTTCCCCGCGTTCAGGGGGTCGGAGTCGTGGGGGGAGTAGATGGTGAGGGTTCCGGTGTAATCCTCGGGCTTCTTCTCCTCGCCGCCGGGGGTCTGGGTCTCCACGGGGGCGGACTGATCAGGCTCCTTGGTGGGATCCGGCTCCTTAGTGGGATCGGGATCCTTGCCGCCGGCGCAGGCCATGAGGCTCAGGGCCATCACGCAGGCCAGGGCCAGGGCGATCCATTTCTTCATTTTCATGGTTTCATTCCTCCATTCCATGTATCCGCGGCATTGTCTGCCGCGCTCTATAGTTTACGCTTCCCAACCCTGTTTGTCAAGAAAAAATCTGGCGATTGCGACAAAAAGGACAGGGAAAGCCGCGGGCAGAATGACGAAAGTGCCAGGGGCGGAGGGAGGCAGCCTGTTTTTCCATGCCGCCCCCCTTCCCTCCCCGGCATATGGGCAGTATGGGCAGGGCCGCGCCAAATGTCAAGAGTAAATTACAAAAAAGTTCAATAAATTTTCCCGACTTATGAAAAACAGGGGTTCCGACGCATTCGGAACCCCTGTTTTTGTGCAAAAAGGCAACAGGAAATAAAACCGGGCGTTTTTCACGCTTCCGGCCCCCTCTTTGTCTGTTCAATTTCCCGGCGGCTATGTTATGTACTGCTCGAAAAGCATTTGCGGCGTTGCCCAGCCCAATATCCGCCGGGGATAGTTCGCCAGCCACTCTTCAACTTCTGCAACCTCCGCCGCGGTCACTTCATCAAAGCTTGTTCCCTTTGGAAAGAACCGCCGGATAATGCGGTTCATGTTTTCATTGCTCCCCCTTTCGTATGCAGAATACGGGTGGCAATAATAAATCTTTGTGCGGGGCTTCCGCGCCCGCTTTGACCTCTCCATTCCGGCGCAATCCTGAAATTCGCTTCCGTTGTCAACCGTTATTGACCTGAACACTTGCCGGAACCCTGCGCCCATCCTCCGCTCTATACGGTCAAGCCCCCGCACGACGCTTTCCATCGTGTGATCGGGAACGCGAAAAATCACAGGGTAACGGGTCAACCGCTCTGTCAGCACCACCAGCGCGGCCTTGCTTCCCTTACAACCTATAATGCTATCCATTTCCCAATTTCCGAAAGTTTCGCGGTCTGCCACTTCCTGCGGGCGTTCCTCTATGGTGTCCCCCTTTGCGGGCCGCGCCCGTTTTTGCCTGTCCCTGTCCTCTGGCTTTCTGTGGTCCCCTTTATACAAAAGGTGTTCCGCCGTAACATTCAAGAAAATGTCGCCCCGATAAATCCAGTTATAAAGGGTCGTTTCGCAAATATGGGTGTCGAACTCCATTCCGTCAATCGCAATTTGTGCCAAAGCCGCGCCGGGGGACCTCTTCTTGTCAATGATCTGTTCTTCGATATACTCTGCAAAGGCAAAGTCTTTCCCCAACTTTATGTCCGGCCCCTTTGCCCGCAAATGCTCTTGATACTTCCGTTCTGCAACGTCCGCACAATATCGCGACACGGGTTCCAGTTCGCTTGTAAGCTGTTCGCACATTCCCCGCGCAATTTCATTGTATACGGTTTTCAAGCAAACGCCCAACGCTTCCGCGATTTTCGGTTTCGGCGTTTTGATTTTTAGCATACGTTCAAGCGAAAGCCGATCTTCCCATTTCAAATGTTGATTCCCTTTATAATTCATAGGCCCTCCATGCAGGAAAACCCGCCCAAGCTATAAGCAAGGGCGGGTTTCGTTTTCGCTATTCTCTGTTATTCCCCGTTCATCTGCTGTGCCGCCGCGTCAAGCGTTGTTTCTATCCATTCATTCAACGACTTTCCAGCCGCTTTTGCCGCGGCAAGATACTTTTCCTTTTTACCCTTTTTTACATACGGGTATAACCGATCATAGTTTGCCGCGTTCCATTTGTTTTTCGCGCGGGTGTTGCTTGCATATTTCTTTTTTTCCATGTTCAGCCCTCCTTTTACTCTTGTTCGTTATTATACCACTTTTCAAATACTCACGCAAGTATGAATATTGCACAATCTCACGCGAGTATATTTGTGCAACTCTGCTGGTTGACTTTTCATACTCACGCGAGTATAATAATAGACAGAAAGAGGGAAACACAAGCCGCCCACCCGCCGGGGCGTTTAAGAATACGGCGGGGGCTAACCTTACGGGCCGACACGGCAAGGGGGCCGACACGGCAAAAACAAAAATTATTATAGGGGGTCTTCCTTATGTTGAATCTTGAATCTGTCCGTACTCTTACCCGCCACGGTTACGAAATGCCCGCCATCCTGGCCGCCATCCACGCCGCCGAAACTAACGGAAGCGCCGATCTGGACGGCTGGACGATCCGGTACAACGATCGCGGCGAAATGATCACCGTTCACCCCAGTTGGTGCGGGATCTATGTCGGGGACTACAGCGCCCACGTTATCTTTCAGAAGAACATTTCTTACACGTTCAGTCATTACGGCTTCATGAACGCCAAATACCGGGACTTGCCCGCCGTCCTGGAAAAGCTGGACGCGGCCAAAACAAACGGTTTTATTCTTTGTGAGTGCTGCGCCTGTGATTTCCCCCGCCGGAAGAAGCAGGTTGAAAAGCTGGGCTACACCGTCCACCGCTCCAATATTTCCGCCTGTGAAACTGATATTTCCACCTGCTGTTTCCTGATTGCCTGATCCCCGCCGCCCCGGCTCCCCGCCGGGGCTTTCTTCTTTCCTTACGGAAGTATACAAAATGCACAGAATCAGCGCCGCTTCTTTGTGCATCATTTCAGCAGAAAGCGCTTGACTTTTTATTCTTACGGAAGTATAATATAGACAGTTAAGGGAACCACACAAAAACAAACGGGGGTTACGAAAATGAAGGTAGCAGAAAAGATTCTTGAACAGCTGGGCGGGCAGAAGTTCCTTGCAATGACCGGGGCGAACCACCTTGTAGCAGACGGGAACACGCTGCGCATGACGCTTCCCAAAAACGCCAGCAAGGCCAACCGCCTGTATATCACCCTGGACGCTACGGACACGTACACGATGCACTTTTTCAAGTACACCGCCGGGCATCTTAACAAGAAAACTTTCGCCTGGATTGAAGACAAAACGATTGAAGTTCGGACAGACAGCGGCGTTTTCTGTGATAGCTTGCAGGCCATCTTCACAGAAGTAACCGGAATGTATACGCACCTGTAAGAACCACCGCCGGGCGGCCCAGCCGCCGCCCGGCTCCATCAAAAGAAGGGAAGGGAAACACAATGAAGATCGCAGAAAATTTTGAACAGTTCATGGAGCGGGTCACAGATGCAGAAGCGGCCACGCTGAACAGCCCCGCCGGGCAGGCCCTTACAAAAGAACTTCTGCAAATGAAGCTGGCCCAGAATCCGAACATGACGGCGGAAGAATGGGCGCAAACCAAAAGTGAATTTATGGTGTTCCTGTTTTCCGCGCTGTTGAAGGAACAGCCGGAATTGATGAAGGAACTTGGCGGCCACGTCTGGAACGCCTTGCAGGAAGCCCCGTAAACCCCAGGAACGCAAAGAAGCCCGCAGAAGGTAATTACACCCCCTGCGGGCTTCCGTGCGTCCTGTCGCTGTCTATGGCCCGCCCTGCGGGCTTTTATCTGTTCGCGCCGTCCTGCTGTTCGTTCCGGGCCGCCTGGCCGCCCTCCACGATCACAACGTCAACGCCAGCCGCCGCCGCTTCCGCCGTGGCCGCGTCCACGGTTCCCACTTTCAGCCCGGCTTCATCATAGGCGTTTACGCTGCCGTCCGGGTTAGGTTCCGGCGCCCCTTCCGGCACGTTGTCCGTGGCAACCGCCACGCCGGGCGCACCCGCCGCCGGGCCGGGCACGTTGATAACCACCGTGGACGCTTCCGCATACTTCCGCTGTCCGATCTCATAATAGCGGGCCGCGCTGGCCGCCTGGGCCGCTTCCTGCGTCTGCTGGGCTTCCTCCGCACCCTTCATCATGTTTTCATAGGCGGCCTGGGCAATGGCCCGCAGTTGGTCTTCTGTCACGTCCCACCCGGCTTCTTTGGCAACGGCTTTCAGCTGTTCCACAACCAGTTCCATTTTTGCCGGGCCGCTGTCCTGCTTGCGGAACTCCCGCGCCCAGACAACGAACTTGTCAGCCCACGCGGCCAGCTGCCGCAGTTTGTCCGCAACGCTTTTGGGCACGTTCGGGAAAACGAACTTGCCCAGCAGGAAGCCGCCGATCGAGATCAGCAGAAGCACCGCGTTAAAAATAATGTTTTCCATGATCTTTCCGTCCTTTCAAAAATCAGATTTTCTTACAGAAGTCCAGGGAGATCCAGCCCGCGCCGGACTTCAATTTTCCCCACGCGGAAGCGCCGGGGCCGCTGCGTACCTCCACAATGGTATAAACGCCCGGCTTTATGTACCCCTTGCGGGCCGTGTTCGTGCCCGGCCCCGTCCTGATATTCAGATCTGCCGCCGAAACGCGGACTTTGAACGGAACAGCCCACGCTTCCGGTGTCTGCGGTTTCGTGGCCGGGGTCTGCCCTGCATCAGCCGCGCCCAGCCGCTTGTTTACCTGGGCCGCAATGTCCCCCATTCGGCTATAGAGGTATTCTCCAGGGCACGCCTTGTTTGCATAGTCCCGGTGTACGGTCAGGTTGCACCCGTTCTTGTGGTTCACGCGGTCAGCCTTTTGGGTTGACCATACCAGTTTCCCGATCCCGTTCCGCCTGCAAATGTCCGCCACAAGGTCAATCAGGGCCGCATATGCCTGATCGGTCACGGCGTAAGGGTGTACGGTATCGCTGGCAACCTCGATCGTAACGGCGCGGTTGTCGTTCGCCGCGCTGGAACTGCACCAGCTGCGGTTTGCTTCCTCCACGCACAGCCCGATCTTTCCGTCCTTTGCCACAACGTAGTTGCAGGACGCTTGCCGCGCTGTGTTCTGGAATACCTCACAGCCCCTTTCCACGGTCACTTGCCCGACAAAGCAATGGATCGTGATCGTGTCGATCTTGTCCTTTCGCGGTTTATTGCAGTTTGGGGACAGCTTGGTATAGGCCACAAGGGCGCTGTTTGTGTATCCCACTTTGTTTCCCGCTCCCTTCTTTCCGTATTTGTCAAAGTATCCCTGCCCATAGGCGGCCCGGCGGGCCAGCGCTTCCGCACTTTGGTTTGCTGGGCGCTCAAATTTCAGCATGACGGCATCAGAAGCCGCCCGGACTGTCTGGGCCGTTTTCAGCGTGTTATACACCGCCGCAAAACTTTCCCGCAGTTCTTTGACCAAAAAGGCCAGCTGCGTTTCCAGATCGCCCACAGACTTCCCCGCCGCCCGCGCATAGGCCAGAAGGGCCGCTTTGCGCGTGCTGTACGTCCACTGGGCCAGCCCATACCCGGCCTTGTCCCCCGCAAAATTTGTATAAGCGCCGCTGTCCACCGCCGCCGTGTATGCGGCATCGGTATAGCCCAGCTTCTTTTCATAGGTATTTTGCAGGTTCTGCGGATTCAGCCCGCTTTCCGCGTACAGATTGCCCATAAGCCCGGCAACGCCGCAAGCGTTGAAGCCTGCGGCGGTCAGGTAGTTCCAGATCCTTTCTTCATTGGTGTTCCCGGTCAGCATTGGTTGTTCTCCCTTTCTTCACGGGCCGCCCGTTCCGCTTCCCGTGCATCCTGCCGCGCCCAGCGCCGATCCTGGCGGCGTTCCTTTGTGGTCTTGATCCAGCCCATTACCCCACCTTCCAGGCCGCACGCGCCGAAAACGCATTGTACCAGCGTGTCCGGTATGCTGTCCTTTTTGATGAAGATAACCACCATTGCCACGATGAAGCACAGCAGGAATACGCCCAGCACGATCAGGATTTTATCCATAGCGCCCATGCGCTTCCCCACCGTGGCGGGCGGCTTGTCCTTCTTCTGCTGCTTCCTGCCGCCCGCCTGGGCCGCTTTCAGTTTTAGCGCCATACAAACCAGCAGGCACGCCATAACGCCGCCGAAAAAGCACAGCGCCGCCGTCATAGGGGCCGTAAGTTCCATTGCCGCCGCCCCCCTACGAAATGCCGATCCGGGACATGATGAAGACAACCACGCCGCCCAGCACGGCGGAAAGAACGTATTTTACAGCTGTGCGCCACATATCCCCGTCCCGGCTTTCCAGCTTCTTTACCCGTTCGCTGATTTCCGATTGCTCTTTCAGCGTGTTTTGCACGCTCAAATCCAACCTTTCAATCGTTGTTGTCAGGGTTGTAAGCTGCTGGACAACGATCCGGTTCACCGTGTCTTCCAGCTGTTCAATTCGCTTGTTCTGCCTGTTGTTTTCATCTTCCAGGCGTTTGTTTTCGGCTACCATGCGCCGGGCAAATTCTTCATGCTCTGCCCGTGTCAAGTTCCCTTCCATTCGGTTTTTGCCCTCCTTCCGGCGGTTCCGCCCGCAAGGGAAGCCGCTGCGGGCGGCTCCCGTTACTTTCCTTTGATGAAGTCATAATAAATGCTTTTCAGAGAATAAAGCGCAGGCAACGGCGTTTTCACGTCCGGTTCCCCCGGCGGCATCAGGGACATTTCATAAAACCAGATGCACCAGCGGGCCGTATCTTCCGCCCAGATCGCAAACGGCATCAGCAGGAACCACAGCAGGCCGAACGCTGGACAAATCTGCCCCAGCACATTCCCTGGAAGCCCGCTATAGTCCCACACGTCCAGGCCCAGCCACAGGTTAAGGACGCACCCGGAAGCAAATTCCACGGCCAGCACAACCGCCGCCCCGGCTGCCGCCTGTAGGGCAACCGGGGCGTTGTAAAACCTGGGGGCCTGGTTCAACGCGCCCACAAGCACGCCGCACAGGCCCCCTACGATAAACATAGACGGATGACTATAGCCGCGCCACAGCGTTTCCAGGGCCACGTATGCGGCCCCCAGAAGCGCCCACAGGGTAATTACACGCTTCATACCGCGCCGCCCGCTTCCTGCATGATCTGGGCCATACTGGCGGCCAGATCGGCGGGCAGTTCCGCGCCGTACTCAATGGCGGCCAGTTCGTCCAGCCCGGCGCGTGCGATCCATGCGTTGACGTGGTTGCAGTATGTGCGGTGGTAGAAAACGTGGGCCGTGGCCGCTTGGGCCAGCGCCGAAAATTCCGCCGCCGTGTACATACGGCAGAGTTCCCCGTCCGCGTGGTACGGGACGGCCTGCGCCCCCGCCGCAATGGCGGCGTTCTGGGCCATCAGTTCCGTTTGATCGTGTTCGGTCAGGCTGTAGCGTGCGCCGCCCACTTCAACCCCAGCGTAAATGGCGGCGGAACAGGCCGCGCCGATCTGCTGCTTCACTACGTCCCGCACCTGTTCCACATTGTTCCAGTCTTTCGGCGGCGTGATCCCCTGCTGTTTCAGCCGCAGTTCCCGCACGCTGTCTTTTCTGTGCTGCAAACTCATTATTGAAAACCTCCCTGGGCAGAAGAAATATAGCCGCCCTCACCGCTGGCCCCGCGCTCCACTTCGATCTTGAAGTTGAACGCAAAGCCATTTGTTGCCGTGGCGTTCTGGAAAACGTGGTTTGCGCCCGCCCGGACTTCCGCCGTACAGTCTTCCCACACGGGGGCCGCGTCCTTTGCGTTGTTCGTCACCTTCACGCTGTATACGGCATCGGCGGGGATCTGCCCGATCACGGACATAACGCAAATTTCAATTTTCGCGTCTGCGTCCAGCGGTTCCGCCAGCGTGATAGAAGCGGCGTGGATCTCTTTGGTGAAAACCAGCGTGTGAACCGTGCTGCCCTTGCCGTCACTGGCCGTAATGGTCATGGTATGCCGTCCGTTCAGCAGGCACATAAAATATTCCCCGGTTACGGCAAAGCTGTTGTTTGCGCCTGGCTCCGGCGTAAACGTCCGCTTTGTCACCCCGTCAATGGCTTCCGTTACGGTCATGCTGTCCCCGTCCGGGTCTTCCACGCTGTAGGCAACGGAAAAGCCGCCGTCTTTCGTTCCCAGGTCAGCGCCGCTCCCCTGGGAACAGGTGATCACGGGCGCAATATTATTGTTCACGGGGCGGCTTTGGGACGTGGCATAGCCGCCGTAGGCGTTGTGGCTGTCATAGGCCCGCACCCGGTAGCACACGCTGGCCCAGCCCCGCGTTACTGTGTCCGTGTAACTCAAATTGCTGCCCCGGTATACTTCCGTCCAGGTGTCCCCGCCGTCCACCTGGCGTTCCAGGCTGTACCCAGCAAGATCCCCGTCAACGTCCGTGGCCGCGCCCCATGTGATTGTCAGCTGCTTTCCGCCTAAAACCTCATTGGGGATCGTGATGCTGGCCGGGATACCGGGGGCGTTGTTGTTAATTACTGTGATCTGGCCGCTGGTTCTGTACCCGCTGTAAAGCCCTTCGCTGTCGTAAGCCTTTACCCGGTACATAACCGTTTCCGTCCCTGCCGGGACGGTATTTGTGGTGCTGGTTCCGCTGCCCTGGTATACCTGCGTCCACTGTCCGCCGCCGTTGGTGCTGCGTTCTACCACATACCCTTCCAGATTTTTTTCCGCGTCCGTGGACGCGCCCCAGCTTACCGTAATCGTGCTTCCGCCCTGGATATTCCCCGGTACGTTGATGCTTCCGGGCGTAGTCGGGGCCGTGTTCGTGTTGATCGTGCCATCGTCAGAGGTCAAGAGGTTAGAGGGCAGGATCAAAGCGGGCCGCAGATAATACCCGGCATCGGAACAGTAGTCGTTGCTGGCACCGCCACCGGAATTGACGTTCCAGGCGTTGGTAGAGTAGCCCAGGCGCGGAGAGCGCAACCACCAACCCACGGCGCTTCCGTTGAACTTTGCGATCTTCTCACTGGTTCCGTTTCCGTCCCGGAAGTAGGCCAGTTTTGCGCCATCGTCACAAATATAACTGTTGACGTTGGATTTTGTGTAGCCCACTTCCCGATCGGACAGCAGGAAAATTTTTGTGGAAAGCCCGTTGGCCCCGCTGTTCACTGTCCCGCTCGTTCCGCTGCCGGGCCGATAGGGGATCTTTACCTGCTTGATCTGGGCCTGTATGTCTTTGTCAAACTTGGAAAGAACCGTGCTGTTAAGATAGCTGTTTACCTCGCTGTTTGCGTAGTCGTTCACGTCCGAACTGTGCCAGCGCTTGGCTTCCAGGCAGTCTTTCATCAACAACCATACGCCGTCACAGCTTGCGTCATAGAGCGTGGACGGGCGGCCCTGGTGAACCACCAGAAATTCCCGCATAGCGCCGTTAAATTTCAGCTTAACAACGCTTCCCACAGCCTTTTGACCTAATGCCACGCTTGCCATAGGGTTTATTCCTCCTTTTTGCTCCTTTGGCCGGGCTTCTTCCGGCCCTGCCGCCGCAGTTTTTTAACCATCTTCCGGGCATCGTCATATTTTGACTTGCGGATCTTCCTGCGGGCGGTCAGCCGCACGCCGATTATGGCGGATACTTCCGCCGCCATCTTCTGCCGCAATGCGTAGGTGTCCCCGTGGGCCGCGTGTGCGTCCCACGCTTTCCAGCATACCACGATCTTTTCCCGGCTGATTTTCCCCGCCGGAAAGTCTTCTTTCCAGCCCTTGATCCGGTCTTTCATCCGCCGTATGCTGTCCCGGCGTAGCTTCATGACCACCGCGCCGCCGCTGTCCAAATATGTGTGGAAGCCCAGGAAGTTGATCCCGTTCTTCAATGGGAAAATGGCCGTTTTGCCGTTTAGTTCCAGCTTCAATTCGTCCATCCTTTCCCGGATCTCCACAAGGCATTTTTTCAGATATGCCTTGTCTTCATGGATAATATAAAAATCATCCATATAGCGCCCGTAATAGCGGGCGTGTAGTGTTTCTTTCACCCAATGATCAAATTCATCAAGGTACATAAGCGCCAGCAGTTGTGAAGTCTGATACCCCAGCGGCAACCCGTCCGTGCTGTCAATGTAGGTACACATAAGGGCAAATACCCGATCGTCCGCCACTTTCCGCCGCAACTTTTCTTTCAAAATGTTGTGGTCTATGCTGGCAAAGAAGTGATGCACGTCCGCTTTCAAGATCCAGCCGTCCGCGTAGTCCCACTGTTCCGGCGGGCGCGGCGGCAAAAAGCCTGCGGCCCTGCGTGCGGCTTCGTCATGCCCCTTCCGCTTTTGGAAGTAGTCCTGCATTTGTTCTTTTAATCGGTTCAAGCCTACGTGCATACCCTTCCATACCTGGGAAGCGTAGCTGTCCTGTATGAAGCTGCTGGTTATGGCTTCGTACAGAATGTTATCAACTATGGCGTGCTGTACCACTTTGTCAACGAACGCGGGCGCTTGTACAAGCCTTTTCTTTGGTTCGTATACCGTGAATACCTCAAATTTCCCCGGCTTGTAGGCCCCGCTTAACAGCAGACGGGACAGCCTGGCGGTACAGGCCAGCGCGTTTGCTTCATACTGGGCGGCCCCTTGTTTTTCGCGTTTGCCCTGCCGGGCGGTCTTATAGGCTGCATATAGCACCTCAAATGAGCAAAGCTGTTCATAGTTCATTCGTTACCCCTGGTAATTCGGAAGCCCGGCGCTTTGCCCGCGCCGGGCTTCCCCTCATTCCTTCCGGCGCTGCTGATAGCTGACGGCTCCAACGGCGGCCAGCGTCAACGCCTTGTGTTTATCCGTCTTCCACGCGCAGAAGTTGGACGGGATACAGTCCCCTTTGAAGATGGGGCGCGGCGTTCGGCTTATGCCTACTTGGTCTGGCGTATCCATCAAAGCGGGCCGCAGATAATACCCGGTATAGGAACAGTTGTTGTTGTTGGCATTGCCATTGGAATTGACGTTCCAGGCGTTGGTAGAGTTGTTCAGGTTCGGAGAGCGCAACCACCAATTCACGGCGTTTCCGGGCTGTACCCCAATACTTCACGGCTGCCGCCGTGCTGTATCCATTTTTGTTTTTCCGGCTTCTTCCTCCGCCATAATGTCCCGCACAAGGGCAATTATGACGGTCATTTTCTCGCGGTCTTTTTCGGCAAGGATCTTCTTTGCCCGTTCGCCGTCCTTCTTCATCCAGGCCAGACACATACGCTTCACGTCAAGGATCTTGTTTGTCCAGGTTTCAACCCTCTTTATGTCTGCGTACTTTAGTTCTTCGCTCAATGCCACAAGCTGCAATATCAGGTTACATTCATCTATCACGGCCTTAATTTCTTTCAGCCGCGCTTCCGGGTGCTCCACAAAAATTGTTTCATTTGCGGCGTGTACCCCGCGCACGATATTCCGCGCCGCGCCCCGCAGATCAGCGATCATGCCGAAACTTTCACTTTTCGGGAAGCGCGGGCGGCCCGGCTTCTTATCCAGGCGATCCGCCGTTTTCAGCAGAAGTTCCCGCATTCCCTCTATGGTATCCGCCCGTGCAATGGTCTTCATGACCTTTGCCGCGTCCTTCGCGTCTACCTTATCGTCCGCCACGGGCCGCGTTACCTGTAGCGTGTAGCGGTATAGTTCAACGGCCTTATTGCCCAGCTTAAATTCTGCCATTGCAACCCCTTTCCGGGCAGGCTCCGAAACGGGCCGCCTGGTAGTCTTCCAGGCGGCCCGTGAATGTACAGTGATCCGGGAAAATATGCAGTTCCCCGCGCTCCCCGCTTATCGTCCAGCCGTACAGCGTGATCCCGTCCGCTTCAAGCTGTCCCGCTCCGCAAGGCGGTTCTAATTCCGTGAACAGGTTTCCGATCAAGCAGGACAGTTCCGGCGGCGGAAGGAAAAAGCGGATTGTATCCATCAAAATTCCAGCCGCCTTTGTTCCTTGTTCCACACGCCCGTTACAACCAGCTTGGAAAGATCGTCAAAGCTGATTACAAACGGGTTTCCCTTTACTTCCGTGTTATACATCAGTTCGATCAGGGCAAGCCGCCTGTTAATATCGGCGGCGGCGTTCTGGATCGCCTGGTGTGCGTTTTCGTCTGTGTTGTGCGCGTCAATCAGCCCTTGCGCTTCCGTCAGGAACATAGGAAGAATGGTGGTGGTGCAAAGCCCCTTCACGTCCTCGCTGGTCATAAAGGCTTCCGGGGAATAGTCAATAATGACCGTGGCCCCCTCACCAATCGTAATATCCACGGGATACCGCCGCGTGTCCAGCCCCTGTTCAGAATAGGCGCTCACCCACTGGGGATAATCGCCCAGCGTGCCGTAATACAGCATAACTTCCGATCCGTCCAGGTCTTTTGCGAACACGCCGAACTCCCTGATCCAGAAGCCCCGATCCAGGCCGCCGTTTAAGTCGCTGCGGTATTCAACCATCATGTGAACCGTGTCCCCGTCATAGGTAGGTTCGGTGGACGTGCCCGCCGCCACAGGCTCCACAAGGTCTTCCAGATCGCCGGGGAACACATCTTCCGGGCAAACGCCCTGGCCCATCATGATCCGGGAGATTTTCAGCGGCATCTTTTCCGCAAGGATTTTGGCGATCAGCGCCCGGCCCCGCCGGGGAATGGTGCAACCGTACTGGCTCATAGTCTGATTTCCTCCTTTAGTTCTGGCAGTTTGGTTTCTGTTATCGTGGTGAACGCGCCAAAAGCCCGCGCCCGGCATACCGCCGGAATGGTGGTCAGGAAGTCTTCCAGCGCTGGCAGTCTGGTTTCCATGATAGCCGCGCCCTGTTTTGCGGCGATCGGCTGATATACCCTTAATTCGGGCTGTAGCGGGTCATACAGCGGCGGCAATGCCGTTTCCGATATAGAATGCACCCCCGCCGAAACACGGCCCAGAATCGGCGGAAACGGCGTTAATTCGGGTTCCGCCAGCGTTGGCAGGGCCGTTTCCATGATATTGTGCATGGCCGCCGAAACGCGGGCCAGAACCGCCGCCGCCGGGAAGTCCGGTTCCAGGGGCGGAAGCCGTGTAACCGCCAGCCCGTCCCCCAGCACAGGCGTAATGTATAGCTGCATCGGCTCCATAGCGGGTTCCAGTTCTGGCAGTTTCGTAATGGCAAGCCCCCGGCCCACGATCGGCGTAACGTATATGGTTTTTTCCATTTGCGTTTCCGTTATGATCGTGTCCAGCCAGCTTGACAGGCGCTTGACGTGCCAGATCCGCCGCTTCAAATCGTCCAGCACTTCCGGCGTTATCCCTCCCGGGAGTGGGATCGTAATGCGGAAGTGATGCGGTTCCCCCTCATAGTCGAACCACTCTTGAACCGTTCCCCCCGGAAAGAACGCCTGAATCGCCGTTTCCACGGCGTATTTTGTCCCCATGTGCTTATGTACTTTCACGCTGTCTCTCAGCGTCTGGCGCTTCACCGCCAGCGGGTCTTCGTAGCTGTACCAGTCAACGTGCATATCATAGGCCAGTATGTCCACCAGCTCTTCCGGTAGTTGGTCGATCCTGGAATAGATCAGCACGTCTTCCATGTGTCCGCTGACGGTCAGCAGTTCCGCCGTCAGGCTTTTTGCCAGCGCGATCATTTTCGGGTCATGCTGTAGGGCCGTGGGAAATATTTGCGTGAAGTCGATCTGGTAAATGTCGTTATTCATCTTCCGTGCCCCCGTTCAGCACCGTTTCCGCCCCTTCCAGCCGCGCAACGGACGTTCCGGGCACAACGGCAAATTCCGGCTGCCGGATCACGACCCTTTTGATCCCCGCGTCCATCAAAAGACGGTGTAAATAGGACGGGTTAATATCCCGCCCCATTTTCCCGGTCTGCCACTTGACATACGCGGCCACAGCCTTTCTTGCGTCTTCCTCAATGATCGCGCTGCTGGTTTGGCTGTAGCTGGGAAGATATACGGTCACGTCAATATGGAACGGGACTTCCTCCGGCTTCTTCACGATCACTTTGTCAGTCAGCGGCCTAACCTTGCTTGTGTTCAAAGCGTCCTGTATTTCCTGCATGGTTGCTTCTGTTGGCATTTCCCCGCCGTTGATCAGCACCCGTATGTCAACCACCCCCGGTTCCGGTGTCGTGGCCGAAACGTCCGTAATGGCCGTGGAAACGCTCTTGACGTGGTAACTGTAGCCCCCTTCCGGCCCCGCCGTGCTGAAACTTTCCATGCTTTCCCGCAAGCGCTCATAGTAGCTTTGATCGCTTTCCTTGTCCGCGCCGCCCGCCGTCCGCGTGATATTTTCCACCTTCCAAAAGAAGTCGTAAGTATCCATGATTTCTTTGATCTGCCCGGCGGCTATGTTGTTCCCCACAACGCCCGGCGTAAGACATTCACCCAGAATGTCCCCATAGGCATCCCCGGCGCGGATCTCCAATTCTTCCGTTGTGGAAAAGACGATTTCCCCGTCAAAGTTGATCCGCGTCCCCTGCGGCACGATCACGCTTTGTTCCTGCGGCTCCGAAATGTAGAAGCGGAAAAGGGCGGTTGCCCTTGCTTCCGGCAACCGGAACGTGTCTTTGAACAGTTCCCCCAGGCTGTCCAGGTATTTCCCGTTCGCATAGCGCGGCACGTTCTTTTTTGCGGTTTCGTTGATTATGATCCGCTGCTGAATAACAATGCTGGCGGCCCAGGCAATGAAAAGCCGTTCCGGGGAAGCCGGGTAAACCTTTTTCGTTTTCCCGGTCATTTCCTTGTACATCAATTCAAACAGCGCGATCATGCTGTTTTCTATGGTTTCCGTGTCGGTTTCCACAAATTCAATGTCCGGGTATTCCCGTCTGATCATCCCTTCTTCACCCCCACAATTTCCACCGTTATGTCCATCATCCCTTGAACGTTGCTTGCGTCAACCGTAATTTCCCCCAGGATCGCCCGTGGTTCGTACTGCTCAAACTGATCGTGAATGTTTGCCACAATCTCATTTGCCACCACGTTTACAGGGCGGTGTAAGCGGTCTGTATTCATGCCCAGCCCCCGGATCAGCGTTACAGACTTTAAGTAGCTGTCCAGAATGATTGCGCCGTTTATCAGCACTTCTTCTTCCACCGTCTGCGGGTCAAGGCAAATGTCTTCCAGGATCTTCCCGTTGTTCTTCAAAATCCACGACACGGCTTCTACCTCCTGGCGTATTCTTTCAGTGACAGCGTGGTATTCGCCGCCCAGCAGTTCCCCCGGTTGTCAAAGGTCTTCAATTCTGCGGACATTTTGGTAATAGCCCATTTATAATCACCGTAGACGTGGCCGCCCAGCACCAGCCGTTCTACCGTCCCGCTCCTGATCATAGCCCGCAACCGCTCCACTTCCTGTATCGGGTTCGTGCCCAGGAAGACAGAAAACTTAACGGGCAGGCTGATTGTTTCCAGGTCAGGCCCCAGAAATTCCAGAAGATCCGGCATCATATGCCGGTCGTGCGTGGCGTAGCTTGCGCCCACGTCCCATTGCAGTTTTTCAAACGTCCTTATTCCCAGGTATGTAATAGCGCCTTTTTGCGCTGTCTGCATCGGGCGTACTTTCAGCGCCTTTTGCAGTTCACAGCCTACTTTCGGCCCTTTGGTCATAGGCCATCCCACAATTTCCCCGATCCTGTTCCCTCTTGTTCTCTTGTGGTAGAAAACGCTTTCTGCGGTCTGCTTTGTTCTGATATGCTGGACTTCCAGCCCCCAGCGCTCTTTTATGATCCTGTCTGCTTTTGCCTTAAATTCCACCATCGGCGGCAAGTCAGCTGGAATTGTGTCTGTTGCCCAGACTTCCGCGTGTACAATGCGGTCAAGCGGCCAGCCCAATTCTTCAATAGCGCCCAGGCACGCCAGGGAATCTTTGCCGTATGACAGGGAAAGAACATAATCCATGCAGCTACCCCCACCGCCGGAAGTCCGCCGCGTTCGGGCAGGTCTTCCAATGCGTCACAAAGCCCAGCGGCGTTTCCAGCTTCGCTTCCTGCGTGGTCACTTCATCCAGGCGTGCCGGACGGCCCCGCAGTTGTTCCCCTTCTTCCGTGTAAAAGAGATCCCTGCCGTCCCCCTCAATCACGAAAACTGGTTCCGGGTCAATCGGCATTAACTTTCCCGCCGCCGTGCGTATCCAGTCAATTTGCCGCCCGCACCCTTTGCATACACTCATTGTTTCGCTCCTTCCCACGGCTTCCAGCCATCTTCCCGGACTTGAAAAGCGTCCCCCAGCTGCACCGTGTCCGGGAAATTCGCCTGCGTGGTCTTTATGGCGTACTTGTCAATTTCCGTGGCCCAATACGCCGCCACCCATGCCCCCAGCTTGTCCAGCGCCAGCCGCCCGCAACTCATACCGTCATACATAGACAGCACTTCCAGGGGCTTTTCCGTTATCCCTGGGCAGTAGGAAAGAATATGGGCTATAACGTCCACCGTCCAGCCGTTGCCCAGTTGCCTATATGCCTGCGTATCGCTTACCGGGAATATGTAGGAATCCGGCACAGTTTGAAGCCGTTTACACTCTAAAACCGTCAGTTTTCGGATAATATAGAAGCCGTCCGCCAGCTTGATCGGGTATTGTTCGCCCTTGATCGTGATCCGACCGTCCTGAACTTCGTAGATCATGCGCTGGCGGCCCTCAATTTCCGCCTGCATTTGTCCTTCTGCATCGAAAGTTATAGGGTAGACAGCACCCCCCCCCCGCGCAAATTCAGACGGATTTACAGGCACAGCGTAAAGCCCGGTTTTGGCCCCATACCCGCCCGCTTCCCCTTGCAGGGTTACGGCCTTACCGTCCGGGGAATATACCCGAAAAGGCTTGCTGTCGTGGTTTGTCTGTGTCCCGCTCTCTATGGTCCCGATCCGCATAGGTTCCGCAACGCAAGTTTTTCTGTCCACAGTGTTTCCAACCATGTTGCGGATACCGTCTTTATAGTAGCTGGCCCGCAAGCACTTCGCTTTTCCTTCCGTTGTTATGTTCACGGGTTCCGCCGCGCCGTTGAACGGGAATTTCCCGTTTCTTGCTATCGCGTTCACTACAGAACGTTCGTGGGCCGCCATCAATGTGTAAGCCTTTTCACGCCAGCACACGCCACTTTCCAGAATGTCCCGCAGAACGATTCCCCGGTCTTCCGGCTGTTTCACTCCCGGAATGTTCGTCCAGTAAAGGCGCTGCCTGTTCTGGGCGCTCAGAAGTGAGGAATTGATCAGAATCGGTTCCACGCCCAGTTCCGCCGTGATCTTCGCCCTGATAGGCCCCGCCATACTTTTGTTGTTTTCATACAGAAAGTATTCCGGGCGGAACTTTTCCCGCGCTATCAGGTAGTTGTCAAACAGTTCCCAGCCTATTCCCTCCGGCTGTGTTTCTCGGCCCATCCGCGCAATGCTCCAAGATGTGCAAGGGCTTCCGCCGATCAGCAGTTTCACCGTTTCCGCCCCCCTATCCCTCGTTTTCCTCTTTCCATTCCTCATAGGTCAGCGGGGAAGTTCCTTGGTCTTGTCCCCCTTCTTCTGCGTATCCCGCCCAATCCATCACGTATGCGCAGTATTCCGCGTAGGTTTCCGCTTCCGTCTTCCCGGCGGGCTGTTCCGCTTCATCGTCAATAGAGGTCAAGAGGGAAGGGGACAGGATCAAAGCGGGCCGCAGATAATACCCGGTATAGGAACAGCGGTTGCCGTTGGCATGGCCAACGGAATCGACGAGCCAGGCGCTGGTAGAGTGGCCGCACTTCTCACCCGGCGTTCTCCACGGGGTAGCAAGCCACCAACATTCTTCCACGTCCGGTATAATGTGCTGGTACTTTCCGTACTGTTCCAGGGTCAGCAGGCCGATCTTGGTTTCATGGAAGCCGTATTCCCGCGTTCCGTCCGTGGCTTTCAGATCAATAGTCATGTTCAGAATGTCGCTGATCTTCGCGCCGCCGTCCTTCAAGGTGTTCAAATAGTCTTCCAGCGCCTGCCCAATGCTGGCGCTGCGCAGATCGTTTACGCCGTTGCTGTCAAAAGCGGCGTTCTTCCAGGTTTCCTTGCGGATAGCAAGCACCCCGCCGCCGATATAGTCCAGGGCAACAAACTGATCCCCGAACGCCGTGAAGGTTGTCCCATAAGGCACGCGCCGCAGTTCCATTGTTTTCATTTTGTCATTTCCTCCCATTTTTCTTGTTTGCTTCCATCAGCGGACACCATGCCGGGACATAGGGAAGGAAGCGCCCGGCTGTGCTTACCGTGTAGCCCCGGCGCGGGCCGGGGGCGCTACATCTATGCCACAACTGCCCCTTGCCCGCGTCTTCCGCTGTGATATGGGCGCACCCCTCGCACGTCCTGGAAAAGTCTGCGCCTATGCCGTGGTTTACTGTCTTCCGGCGCTCCATGTTCATTCCCCCGCACTACAGGCCCAGAAGCCGCGCCGTTTCTTCAACCGTCCGGCGGCACTTCTCCACGCCCTCCCGCTCGATCCAGTTTTCTAGGGCTTCCCGCCCCTTTGCCCGGCTGTAAATATCTTCTTCCGCCTGGCACAGTTCCAGCGTGTCAGGATAGAAGAACTGAACGATCCGGGCTGGGCCGCCGTTAAGGTCGATCGACATTTGGATCAATCTGCTGGAACTCCTATGGCTGCTGTCGCTGGCATCCGGGAAGATCCGCACGTTCAGGTTTCCGAACGTGATATGGAAGTATCCTTCCGGCATCCCCGGTTCACGCTCCAACCCCCGCGCCGTCCCCAGTTCCCGGACGGCCAGCGCCGCCGCCGTCTTCTTTGTCAGGCGGAAGCCGCCAGGGTAATACTTTTTAGGCATCGTGTCGCGCTCCTTCCTATGCACCGCCCGGCGCTGGTTCGTTTGCCGCTTCCGGCCACACACAAGCGGCCATCTTCTTAATGCAGTCCGCCATTCCGTAGGCTTCCGCTATGCTGGTCAGCTTTACAGTTTCGGTGCCGCCCGGCATGGAGATCGTCAACGCCCGTTCCGTGCCCGGTTTTGGTTCCGGATCAACGTCCAGCGCGTTCCCCGCTGCGTCAACGGTTATATTGAACGCGCACCCTTCCGGCATTTGCCATTTTCCCGCCAGAACCCCCCGCATAAGTTCCCATGCGCCCGGCGTGTTCGGTTCCGCTGGTATGCGTACCTCTTTGATCTCCCGCAGTTCGGAAAGAACGGAAATGGCAAATTCCAGCATTACCACATCAATTCCCCAGGCACGGCCCTTTATAAGCCCGTACTGCCGCCCCGCGTCCATGGAATCCCCGCTCCTGTAACGCTCCATTTCTTTACAGAAACTGCACAGATTTTGTAACCGCTCCACAGCATCCGCCTTCACGTCGTCCGGCGCTGGATACTGCCCGTGAATGGGTGTATTTTCCAGCCGGAAGGACGCGCCCGGCCCCAGTTTCACCACGGGTTCCGGCCTTTCCGGCGGTTCCGGCTCCCCGTCTGCTTCCGGCTTCAACTGCACCGCCGCGCCGTCCCCGGTTGAAGTGTTCACGTTGAACACTGTCCCTTCTGGGAAGTTCCAGCGCGTTTTCCCTTCCAGAAAATCCCGCAGAAAGCCCAGTTTGTCCGCCGGGCCGCCCTGCGGAAGTTCCCTGCCGCCGTCCTGCATCAACCACCACAACGGGTTATTCCGCTGCGCATTGTTCGGGCAGTTTCCCCCGTCACAGTTCGCCGCCGTGCAATCCTTGCAGAACGTCCGGTGAAATTCCACGTCCCACGGCCCGCTTGCAATGGGCAGGGTTTCCAGGAACGCCCCCAGCGCTTCCGGCGTTGCCGTGATCCGTTCGTAGTTTGTCATGCTCTTTTCTCTCCTTCCTGCTTCCCGCTCCTGCGTCCGCGCCGCTCAAAAGACTGCTGAACGCGCAACTGGGCAAGATCCGCGCTGTAGCGCAACCGCTGGTTTTGCAGGCGGCTTCCGTCCTGCCCCCGCCGCAATTCAGAATAA
>OFHA01001012.1_pt1 | contig 21702 bp, 20 predicted proteins | sample 1521891 | NCBI WGS metagenome assembly OFHA01 (sample SAMEA3504089, study PRJEB24116) | mouse gut metagenome | biome: mouse gut; feature: mouse-associated habitat; material: faeces | place: Denmark | collected 2011
TTTCCTCTGCCGTTCTTGCAGAGGAAAATTGCTCCCCCACAAGGGCGATGAAGTGCAAGAACGGAACTAAAAATCATAAACGGAATCGCCCGGGAGAATTTTCCTCTGCCGTTCTTGCAGAGGAAAATTGCTCCCCCACAAGGGCGATGAAGTGCAAGAACGGAACTAAAAATCATAAACGGAATCGCCCGGGAGAATTTTCCTCTGCCGTTCTTGCAGAGGAAAATTGCTCCCCCACAAGGGCGATGAAGTGTAAGAACGGAACTCAAATTATGAACAAATATGTTATGGCCCTGGATCAGGGCACAACCAGCTCCAGATGTATATTATTTGACAGAGCAGGGAATATCTGCGCCATGGCGCAGAAGGAATTCGGACAGATTTACCCCAGGCCCGGCTGGGTGGAGCACAATCCCCGGGAGATATGGTCCACCCAGTTGGCTGTGGCCGCAGAGTGCATGGCAGTGCTGGGGGCGGGAGCGGAACAGATTGCCGCCATAGGAATTACCAACCAGAGGGAGACCACCATCCTCTGGGACAAGAATACCGGGGAGCCGGTGTACAATGCCATTGTATGGCAGTGCCGCCGGACATCGGACATGATCCAGGAGCTGAAAAAGGACGGATTTGACCAGGTGATCTCCCGGAAAACGGGACTGGTGCCGGACGCTTATTTCAGCGCTTCCAAGATCGCCTGGATCCTGGAGAATGTGCCTGGGGCCAGGGAGCGGGCCCAGGCCGGGGAACTTCTCTTCGGCACTGTGGACACCTGGCTGATCTGGAACCTCACCAGGGGGGCGGTCCATGTGACAGACTATACCAATGCTTCCCGGACCATGCTTTTTGACATTCACAGACTCTGCTGGGATGAGGAGATCCTGGAACGGTTCGGCATACCTGCCTCGGTGCTGCCCAGGGTGTGCCCTTCCAGCTATATCTACGGACATACGGACCGATCCGTTCTGGGGGGAGAGATTCCCATTTCCGGGGCGGCGGGGGACCAGCAGGCGGCTTTATTCGGTCAGTGCTGCTTTGAACAGGGTGAGGTGAAAAACACCTACGGGACAGGATGTTTTCTTCTGATGCACACCGGGGATCAGGCCATTGCCTCCCGGTCAGGCCTGCTGACCACCATTGCCGCGGGGGTATCCGCCCGGCCCCAGTACGCCCTGGAGGGCAGCGTGTTTGTGGCGGGGGCGGGCGTCCAGTGGCTTCGGGACAGCATGCGTATGCTCAAAAATGCAGCCCAGTCCCAGGGGTACTGCCAGGCGGTGGAAGACACCACAGGGGTGTATGTGGTGCCTGCTTTTGCAGGTCTGGGAGCGCCCTACTGGAACCAGTATGCCAGGGGCACTGTGGTGGGGCTTACCCGGGGCTGCGGCAAGGAACATTTTATCCGGGCGGTTCTGGAGGCGGTGGCCTATCAGACGGCGGATGTGCTGGGAGCCATGGAGCAGGACAGCGGTTTACGGCTGAAAGCATTGAAGGTGGACGGAGGCGCCAGCGCCAACGATTTTCTGATGCAGTTCCAGGCGGACATTGTGGACGCCCAGGTGCACAGGCCCAGGTGCATTGAGACCACCGCTCTGGGAGCGGCGTACCTGGCAGGCCTGGCGGCGGGGTACTGGAGCAGCCAGGAGGAGATCCGGACCAATTGGCAGATGGACAGAATTTTCGCTCCCGCCATGGAGGAGGAGCGGCGCAGACAGCTGCGGAAGGGATGGAAACGGGCGGTAAGATGCGCTCTGATGTGGGCGGAGGATGAGGACGAAAAGGAGTAGAGAATATGTTGGTTCAAAAATACAGGGATATGCTGTCGGGTAAGTCGGTGATACGGCAGCTTTCGGAATTTGCCACGGCCAGGGGCCAGGAGATAGGCTATGAGAACGTCTTTGACTATAGCCTTGGAAATCCTTCCGTCCCCGTGCCCGGGGAGTTTACGGAGGAATTGATGCGGCTGCTGAGCCAGGGGGATTCCTGCGGGCTTCACGGCTACAGCCCAAGCCTTGGGATCACCAGTGTCAGGGAGGCGGTGGCGGCTCATCTGGAGGAGCGCTGGGGGCTGCCCTACCGGAAGGAACATATTTTTATGGCCTCCGGGGCGGCGGGAGCGCTGGCACATGCCTTCCGGCTGGTGGCCCGGCCAGGGGATGAGATTGTCACCTTCGCCCCGTTTTTTCCCGAGTACCGTCCCTATGTGGAGCTGACCGGAGCGGTGCTGCGGGTGGTGCCTCCGGACAGGGAGAATTTCCAGGTGGATTTTGACAGGTTCCAGGAGATGATTACAGAAAAGACGGCGGCGGTGCTGGTGAACACGCCCAACAATCCTTCCGGGGTGGTGTACTCAGAGGAGACCCTGGCCCGCCTGGGGGAGATTCTGCGGGAGAGTTCCGCCAGGTACGGACATACCATCTATCTGATCTCAGATGAGCCTTATCGGGAGATTGTGTTCCAGGGAGTGGATCAGCCTTTTGTGTCCTCCTTCTATGACGATACCATTATGTGCTATTCCTTCTCCAAGTCCCTGTCCATACCCGGGGAACGCATTGGCTATGTGGCGGTAAATCCCCGCTGTCAGGATGCGGAGGAGATGGTGAATATGTGCGGCCAGATCTCACGGGGAACGGGGCACAACTGTCCCCCTTCCCTGATCCAGCTTGCGGTGGCGGGAGTCCTGGGGAGGACGGCGGATTTAAGTGTCTATGAGACCAACGGGAAACTGCTCTATCAGGAGCTGACGCGGCTTGGGTTTCGCTGTGTGAAGCCCGGGGGAACCTTCTACATTTTCCCCAAAGCCCTGGAGGAGGACGCGAAAGTATTCTGCAGGAAGGCCCTGGACTATGATCTGATCCTGGTTCCAGGGGATACCTTCGGCGCACCGGGATACTTCCGTATGGCCTACTGTATTGACACGGAGAAGGTACAGCGCTCCTTTGAGGCCCTGGAGAGATTTGTGAGGGAAGTGTACAACTGAGCCGTCCGGCGGCATACAGTGACAGACCGGCGGCATATACATTAGGGTCGCGGTACAGTTCGGCAGCGGAACGGGAACCAGGGGAGAATCCGGCCCCCGGACAGATACTGCAAAGCCCTGGGGAGCCTTTGAAAAGTTTTGCGTGCAGCCGGGATAAAAATGATGAAGAAAAACTGCCTCTGCAGGCGGTGGAATGGGGTGTAAAATGGAGATAATAGAAATTATTAAGGCGGTGATCTACGGCATTGTGGAGGGCATCACAGAGTGGCTGCCCATCAGCAGCACGGGGCACCTGATACTGGTGGAAGAGCTGATTCCTTTTGACAGCCAGAATGTGGGCGAGGACTTTTTCGGCATGTTCGATGTGGTGATTCAGCTGGGGGCCATCCTGGCGGTGGTGGTGCTGTTCTGGGGACAGATATGGCCCTTTGCCCTGACAAAGAAGGAGAGGCAGCAGCAGGGGGGCACGGGTCTTATGTCCTATTTTAAGAAGGACATCTGGGTGCTGTGGTTTAAGATCCTGGTCTCCTGTGTGCCTGCGGCGGTGATCGGCATTCTGTTTGATGATGTGTTTGACGCGCTGTTTTACAACCCGCCCTGCGTGGCTGGTGCCCTGGTGGTGTTCGGTATCGCGTTTATCCTGATTGAAAACTGGAATAAGGGAAGAAAGTGCAAGGTGACGGCCCTTTCACAGATCACTTACCAGACGGCTTTGATGATCGGCGTCTTCCAGCTGATTGCCGCTGTCTTTCCCGGCACTTCCCGCTCCGGCGCAACCATCGTGGGAGCCCTGCTGATCGGCGTGTCCAGAACCGTCGCCGCGGAGTATACCTTCTTCCTGGCCATCCCCGTGATGTTCGGGGCAAGCCTCCTAAAAGTAGTAAAGTTTGGATTTGACTTTACCGCCATGGAGCTGACAGCGCTGGGGGTGGGAACGGTGGTTTCCTTTATCGTATCCCTGTTTGTGCTGCGCTTTCTCATGGGTTATATTAAGAAGCATGACTTTAAGGTATTCGGCTGGTACAGGATTGTGCTGGGGGGTCTTGTCCTCCTCTATTTCGGCCTTGTAAAGTGATAAGCTTGTGTCTGAACTGTTACGAAAAATGGGCTGTGCGGAACTGAAAAATCCCAATAGAGTTGACTTTTTTGCAAAAATGGAATACAATGCTGTAAAGCGGGCGGAGCCGGAAGGGTTTCCGACCTGCGAATCCAATATTTTGTGGTTACAAATGTTTTAATAAGAAAGGAAGTGGCAATCATGGCAAGAAGATCTACAAAGACCACAGCGGAAGCTGAGGAGGCGGTAAAGGCGGAGGCGGCAGAATCCAAGGCCGCAAAGGCAGAGGAGACAGCTGCTCCGAAGAAGCCCGGAAGGAAGCCGGCGGCAAAGGCGGATCCTATTGCGGAGGCGCCCACAAAAGCTTCGGCTAAGAAGAAGTCAAGCCAGGAATTTGTTCTGCAGATTCAATACAGCGGCAAGTCCTACTCCCAGGAAGAACTGAAGAAAATCGCCGGGGATGTGTGGAAATATGACTTGAAGCAGAAGGAAGGGGACCTTACCAGTATTGAACTCTATGTTAAGCCTGAAGAGAACAAGGTTTACTATGTGATGAACAAAGAGTTCACGGGAAGCTTTGACATTTAGGAAATAGTATTTCCTTAGGCACCGGCCCATGGCGGAAAAGGGGCGGCACCAGATTTTGCACGGCTGTGCGGGATCCGGGGCCGGTCTTTTTTTGTTCCAGGATTTAGAATTTTTTTAGAATTATTTTTATGGAAATTGGTTGACAATGTATAGGGTAAGTGATATTTTATGGTAAGTGGATGTTAGCACTCCCCTTAAACGAGTGCTAATAACAGAAAGGATGGAAGCCTGGATGGAGCTGGATGAGAGAAAAAAGAAAATCCTGCAGGCCGTCATCCGCAATTACCTGGAGACAGGGGAGCCGGTTGGCAGCAGAACCATTTCCAAGTATACCGATCTGAACCTGAGTTCCGCCACCATTCGGAACGAGATGGCTGATCTGGAGGAGATGGGGTATATCTTTCAGCCCCACACTTCCGCAGGACGCATACCTTCCGACAAGGGCTACCGCCTCTATGTGGATGCCATGCTGGAGGAGAAGGAGCGGGAAGCGGGCCAGATGAGGGAGATGAAAGAAATGCTCCTGGAGCGCCAGAACAAACTGGAGACCCTGCTGAAGCAGGTGGCCAGGGTGGTGGCCCAGAATACCCAGTACGCCACTATGATTACTGCCCCCCAGACAAAGAGGAGCAAGCTGAAATTCATTCAGCTCTCCCGGGTGGATGCCCGCCAGATTCTGGCGGTCATTGTCAGCGAGGGAAATGTGATCAAGAACAACCTCCTGCCTCAGGAGGAGGAGCTGGATGACGAGACGCTGCTGAAGCTGAACATCCTGCTGAATACCCACCTGAACGGTCTCTCCATTGACGAGATCAACCTGGCCATGATAGCGGTCATGAAGCAGCAGGCGGGGATCCACAGCGATATTGTGGGCAGGGTGATTGACGCGGTGGCTGAGGCCATCCGTGCGGAGGAAGATCTGGAGATTTACACCAGCGGCACCAACAATATCTTCCGTTATCCGGAGCTGGCAGATCAGCAGAAGGCCAGCGAGCTCATCAACACTTTCGAGGAAAAGCAGCTTCTGGGAGAACTTCTGGGGGAGACCGGACCGGAGAGAGAGAACACCGGCATTCAGGTGTATATCGGTGCGGAGACGCCGGTACAGAGCATGAGGGACTGCAGCGTGGTTACTGCCACCTATGAACTTGGAGGCGGCATGAAGGGAACCATAGGAATCGTGGGGCCCAAGAGAATGGACTATGACAAGGTTGTGGAAACCCTTAGAACCATACAGACCCAGCTGGACGCGCTGTACAGGGGCGGCAGGGAAGAGGGGAAGAGCAGCAGAGAGATAGAATAAGGAACGGGAGTTGGAGGTTGAGGATATGGCTGAACAGGAAACGAACGAGATTAGTATAGAAGAGGAAGTAAAGGAAGAGGAGACCCTGGAGGCGGAAGAGCAGGATCAGGCCGGAAGCGCCCAGGAGGAGCCGGATGCGGCGGAAGCTGCACCGGAGGACGCGCCCGAGGGGGAGGACCCCAAGACCTGGGCGGAAAAGAGAGCCGCCAAGAAGCAGGCGAAGCTGGACAAAAAAGCTCAGGGCAGCAAGGAGCGGATCGAGCAGCTGGAAGACAAGGTAAAGCGTCAGCTGGCAGAATTTGAGAACTTCCGCAACAGGACGGAAAAGGAAAAGTCCGCCATGTTTGAGACGGGCGCAAAAAGTGTCATTGAGAAGATACTCCCCATTGTGGACAATTTTGAGAGGGGCCTGGCCATGGTGCCCCAGGAGAAGAGGGAGGATCCTTTTGTAAGCGGCATGGATCACATTTACAGACAGCTGCTGACAGAATTGGAGAATCTGGGTGTGAAGCCCATTGAGGCGGTGGGGAAGGAATTTGACCCCGGCTTTCACAACGCGGTTATGCAGGTGGAGAGCCAGGAGTATGAGTCCGGCACAGTGGCCCAGGAGCTGCTGAAGGGTTACACTTACCGGGAGAGCGTGGTAAGGCATTCCATGGTGGCCGTGGTTCAGTAGGACGGACGGCGCAGAAGATCACATAAGGCAGATTCCATAATATTTAGTATAGAGGAAAAACGAGGAGGATATAAAAATGAGTAAGATCATCGGTATTGACCTGGGTACTACTAACAGCTGCGTGGCAGTGATGGAAGGCGGTAAGCCCACTGTCATCGCAAATGCGGAAGGCGCCAGAACCACACCTTCTGTGGTAGCTTTCTCCAAGACAGGAGAGAGGCTGGTGGGTGAGCCTGCAAAACGTCAGGCTGTCACCAACGCGGAGAAGACCATCGCGTCCATCAAGAGGGATATGGGTACGGACAACGGCCGCTCTATTGACGGCAAAAAGTACTCTCCCCAGCAGATCTCTGCAATGATCCTGCAGAAGCTGAAGGCAGATGCCGAGAGCTATCTGGGGGAGAAGGTGTCGGAAGCGGTAATCACGGTTCCTGCATACTTCAACGACGCCCAGCGCCAGGCCACCAAGGACGCGGGTAAAATCGCAGGTCTGGATGTAAAGCGTATCATCAACGAGCCCACTGCCGCAGCGCTGGCTTACGGGCTTGACAACGAAAAAGAGCAGAAGATCATGGTATATGATCTGGGCGGCGGTACCTTTGACGTGTCCATCATCGAGATCGGTGACGGCGTTATCGAGGTTCTGGCAACCAACGGCGACACCCGTCTGGGCGGCGATGACTTTGACAACAAGATTATCCAGTGGATGCTGGCGGAGTTCAAGAAGGCAGAGGGCGTGGATCTGTCTGAAGACAAGATGGCCATGCAGAGGCTGAAAGAGGCGGCTGAGAAGGCGAAGAAAGAGCTCTCCAGCGCCATGACCACCAATATCAACCTTCCCTTTATCACAGCCACACCGGAAGGCCCCAAGCACTTTGACGTGAACTTAAGCCGCGCTCAGTTCGAGGAGCTGACCCATGACCTGGTGGAAAGAACTGCCATTCCCGTGCAGAACGCCATGAAGGATGCAGGTCTGACCAATGCTGATCTGGGCCAGGTGCTTCTGGTGGGCGGTTCCACCCGTATCCCGGCGGTACAGGATAAGGTAAGGCAGCTCACTGGCAAGGAGCCCGGCAAGTCCCTGAACCCTGACGAGTGCGTGGCCATCGGCGCCTCTGTCCAGGGCGGTAAGCTGGCAGGGGACGCAGGCGCAGGCGATATTCTGCTTCTGGATGTGACGCCTCTGTCCCTGTCCATTGAGACCATGGGCGGCGTGGCCACCAGGCTTATTGAGAGGAACACCACCATCCCCACCAAGCACAGCCAGATTTTCTCCACTGCCGCAGACAACCAGACGGCTGTGGATATCAATGTGGTGCAGGGTGAGAGGCAGTTTGCCAGGGATAACAAGTCACTGGGACAGTTCCGTCTGGACGGCATTCCTCCTGCAAGGAGGGGCATGCCTCAGATCGAAGTTACCTTTGACATTGACGCCAACGGCATTGTGAACGTGTCCGCAAAGGATCTGGGGACCGGCAAGGAACAGCACATCACCATCACGGCAGGTTCCAACATGTCCGATGCCGAGATCGAGAGGGCTGTGAAGGAAGCGGCAGAGTTCGAGGCTCAGGACAAGAAGCGCAAAGAGGCTGTGGAGGCCAGGAACGAGGCGGATTCCTTTGTGTTCCAGACGGAGAAGGCCCTGGATGAAGTGGGCGACAAGCTGGGCGACGGCGAGAAGTCCGCGGTGCAGGCGGATCTGGATGCGGTAAAGGCCATTCTGGACAGAACCAAGGACCAGGAGATGAGCGACAGCGATGTGGATGAGCTGAAGGCCGCCAAGGAGAAGCTGACCAACAGTGCGCAGGCTCTGTTTACAAAGATGTACGAGAACATGCAGCAGGCCCAGGGAGGTGCTGGCCCCGATATGAGCGGTGCAGCAGGGGCAGGTACAGGCAGTGCCTCCGCCCCCGAGGATGACGTTATCGACGGCGACTTCCGGGAGGTATAAACCAAAACAGATTAAACAGCAGAGGAGTGGGAGCACAGGGCATGGGCCTGGGAGGGTTCCGGAGGCATCCGGAACGCCCCGGCGCATGTTCTGTGCCGCCTTGTCTGTGAAATGAGGTGATAGGGATGGCAGAGCAGAAACGGGATTACTATGAAGTACTCGGCGTGAGTAAAGGGGCGGACGACGCTGAGATCAAAAAGGCGTACCGTGCCCTGGCAAAAAAATATCATCCGGATATGAACCCCGGTGACAAAGAGGCGGAGAAAAAGTTCAAGGAGGCCTCGGAGGCCTATGCCGTGCTCAGCGACGCGGACAAGAGGCGCCAGTATGACCAGTTTGGCCATGCCGCCTTTGAGGGCGGTGCCGGCGGCGGTGGCGGATTTGATTTCACAGGGGCGGATTTTGGAGATATCTTCGGAGATATTTTCGGCGATCTTTTTGGGGGCGGCCGCAGCAGGAGCGCCTACAGCAATGGCCCCATGAAGGGAGCCAACCTGCGCACCAGTGTGCGGATCTCCTTCGAGGAGGCTGTGTTCGGCTGTAAGAAGGAAATAGAACTGAATGTGAAGGAGACCTGCAAGACCTGCAGCGGCTCCGGGGCAAAGCCCGGAACCAGCCCTGAGACCTGTGCCAAGTGCGGGGGCAAGGGCCAGGTGGTCTATACTTCCCAGTCTCTCTTCGGGACGGTCCGCAATGTGCAGACCTGCCCGGACTGCCAGGGAAGTGGCAAGACCATCAAGGACAAGTGCGCCGACTGCCGGGGAACGGGATACATCACCATGAAAAAACGCTATTCCGTGGATATTCCTGCGGGAATTGACAATGGCCAGTCCACCCGCATGCCCGGGCTGGGAGAACCCGGCGTCAACGGAGGTCCCAGGGGAGATGTGCTTATTGAGGTGATTGTGGGCAGGCATCCCATCTTCCAGAGGCAGGATTTCGATATCTACTCCACGGTGCCCATGTCCTTTGCGGTGGCCGCTCTGGGGGGAGAAATTCTGATTGACACCGTGGACGGCAAGGTGATTTATGACGTGAAGCCAGGCACCCAGACAGACACCAGAGTGCGGCTGAGGGGCAAGGGTGTGCCTTCCTGGAGGAACAAGGATGTCAGGGGCGACCACTATGTGACCCTGGTGGTACAGGTTCCCGACAAGCTCAAGCCCGAGGCAAAAGAACTGCTGCGCCAGTTTGACGAGCACACAGGGAACACTTTAAACGCCGCAAAACCTTCTTCCGAGCAGGAGCAGCCGGGAGAGGGCAAGGAAGCCAAGGAAGGCACCAAAGAGGGGCGGAAAAAGAAATTCTGGAAGTAAAACCGGAAGATTTGGCAAAAACTAAAAAAGGACTGCTGCAGCCCACAGCAGTCCTTTTCAAATGCGGAAAAAAAGAGTATAATCAAGGAATATGAAAAACGACGGAAATGAATTTTTAGGAATTTTGTGCAACCTGTATCTCATTGCGCTGCTGGGAGCCCTGACCCTCTACACAGGGGAGGGGTACTGGCTGCTGGGGGACACCAAGTATGTGCTCTTCCGCAACGTGTCCCTGATCTGTCTGGGAGGCTGGCTTGTGGCCGGACTGCCGGGACGGGTGCGGGCTTTGGCAGAATCTCTGGGGCGGGTACGCCGGGGCCAAAGCAGGGCCTGGTCCTTCAGCTTCCTTGACTGTGCCGTGGCCTCCTACGGCGCCTCCGCGGTGCTGTCGGCCCTGTGCAGCGCCTACGGTTCCCTGGCCTGGGAGGGGTATGACGGCTGGTTTATGGGGGCCTGGTCCCAGGTGCTCTTTGTGGGCGTTTACTTTTTTGTGTCCAGGCAGTACGACGGGGCTGCCTGGCCCCTGTACCTGGGAGAGGGGGCGGTGGCCCTGGTGACGCTTCTGGGGCTTTGGCACCGTCTGGGGGTGGATCCCCTGGGGCTGCACGAAGGGTGGAATGTGGCGGACTGGGAATACGGTCATATGCTCTCCACCCTTGGGAATATTAACTGGTTCTGCGGCTTTTACAGCGTGGCCCTGGCTTTTGTGGCGGGACATTACCTGTGGGAGGAGAGAAAATGGCTGCAGCCGCCCCTGTATGGAGCGGCGGCGGGGGCTTTTGTGCTCATGGGCATTCAGGGAAGCCAGGGGGGCCTGCTGATTCTGGCCGTGTGCATGGGCATGTGTCTTCTGGCAGGATACGGCAATGCCGTCAGGCTGAAGAAGGCGTTCCTGCTGTTTACCGGCTTCTTCCTGGGCATGCCCCTGATGGAAGTTCTGATGAACCTCCAGGGGGAGAAGGCAGCCGTGGTGCGGGACGGAAATATATTCGACCACATGAAATGGTATCATGGGATCGGCGGGGCGGCGGTTTGCCTTCTGCTTTTCCTGGCGGTGAGGGGAAGGAAGGGATCCGCCAGGGCAGAGCAGGATAAACGCAGCAAAAAGATCGCAGGAGCCCTGGTGGCTCTGGGAGCTGCGGTCTTTGGGGTGCTGTTCGCCGTTCTGGTGCTGGGAGGTGTGGACGACAGCTTTGGCAGCGGAAGAGGGCTTCTGTGGCGGATTGCCTGGGAGAGTTTTATGGAGGCAGGGTGGAAGGAGAAGCTTCTGGGAGTGGGCCCGGACTGCTATGGTCCGGCGGTTTTCCAAAGACTGGCCGCGGGGACGGATGTGTGGAAGGGGGAACACTGGGATGGGGCCCTCTTTACCAACGCCCACTGCGAGCTGCTGACCCAGCTGTGCAATGTGGGCATTCTGGGGACGGTCTGTTATGTGTGGGTGTTCCTGGCCGGGATCTGGAGCTTCCGGAAGGAGGCCCGGCAGGCGCCTGGATGGAGGAGCGTCCACGGGGAATGGCTGGGACTGGCCGCTCTGGCCATGTACGGGGCTCATTCGTTTGTGAGCTTTCAGCAGGTTCTGGCCACACCCTATCTTTTTCTGGTACTGGGGCTGTGTGAGAACAGGAAGCGCAGAATGCGCGGACTTTTGGGAGGACAAAGTCATTGAAGTGGATAAAATTTAAGATTAAGACGATTACGGAGGCAGAGGATATTCTGGTGAGCGCCCTGTATGATATCGGTCTGGAAGGGGCCCAGATAGAGGACAAGGTTCCTCTGACTGCCTGGGAGAAGGAGCAGATGTTCGTGGATATTCTGCCGGAGGGCCCGGAGGACGACGGGGTGGCCTATCTGAGCTTTTTTGTGGAGGAGAAGGAGGACGGCAGCCTGGAACTTCAGGGGGAGCGGACGGATGCGGACACCGTTCTGGCGCTTGTGCGCAGGGAACTGGAGGAGCTGCGCCAGTTCGGCGACATCGGAGAGGGCAGTGTCTCCGTGGACGAGACAGAGGATATAGACTGGATCAACAACTGGAAGCAGTATTTCCATCAGTTTACGATAGATGATGTGCTGGTGATTCCTTCCTGGGAGGAAATAGGACCCCAGGATAAGGACAAGCTGGTGCTCCATATTGATCCGGGCACAGCTTTCGGGACGGGTATGCATGATACCACCCAGCTTTGCATCCGGGCACTGAGAAAATTTATCACACCCCGGGCAAACCTGCTGGATGTGGGCACCGGAAGCGGTATCCTCGCGATCCTTTCCCTTATGTTCGGCGCAAAAGCGGCGGTGGGCACAGATTTAGACCCCTGTGCCATAGAGGCAGTCAGGGAAAACAAGGAAGCCAACGGTATACCGGAGGATGACTTTAAACTGATAATCGGTAATATCATTATAGAAAAGGAAATCCAGGATCAGGTGGGCTATGAATGCTATGATATAGTGACGGCAAATATTCTTGCAGAGGTTTTGGTTCCCCTCACGCCTGTGATCGTACATCAGTTGAAAAAAGGCGGCATTTATATTATGTCCGGTATTATAGACGATAAGGAGCAGACTGTGACCCAGGCGGTAGAGGCAGCAGGGCTTGAAGTGCTTGAGGTAAATTATCAGGGAGAATGGGTGGGAATAGTTGCGCGTAAACCCATGTAAAGGCTAAGAGGTGGATTATGTACCAGTTTTTTGTGGAGCCGGACCAGATTCAGGGGAACCGGATTGAAATTACAGGCAGGGATGTCAACCATATTAAAAACGTACTCCGCATGAAACCGGGAGATGAAATTTCCGTGAGCAACGGAGCGGACGGAAAGGAGTATCGTTGTGGAATAGAAGCATTGCAGGAGGACAGGATCCTTTGTGAGCTGCGGTTCATAAAGGAGGACGGCATGGAACTGCCCTCTAAAGTCTATCTTTTCCAGGGGCTTCCAAAAGGGGACAAGATGGAGCTGATCATCCAGAAAGCGGTAGAGCTTGGGGTATATGAAATCATACCGGTCGCCTGTAAACGGGCGGTCGTAAAGCTGGACGGAAAAAAGGCGGCAGCCAAAACTGCAAGGTGGCAGGGAATAGCCGAGGCCGCAGCTAAACAGAGCAGGAGGGGAATCATACCCCGTGTAAAAGAGGTCATGAGCTTTCAGGAAGCAGTTGCACACAGCGGATGTGCGTCTGTCAGAATGATTCCCTATGAGCTTGCCCAGGGAATGGACAGGACAAAAGAACTCATAAACAGCTTAAGGCCGGGAGAAGATATCGCAGTTTTTATTGGGCCGGAGGGCGGCTTTTCCGGGGAAGAAATCCAGCAGGCGGTTTGTGCGGGCATAAATCCGGTAACGCTGGGTAAGCGGATCCTGCGTACAGAGACAGCGGGCATGACGGTTCTTTCTATCATAATGTACCATTTGGAAAATTAATCATATAGTAATAGCAGGATAAAAGGGATTTTGCAGCAAGGGGCAAAGCTCCGGACTATATAGTTACAAAATACTCTATTATAGAAAGGCCAGTGATATTATGGAGGTATATTTAGATAATTCGGCAACCACCAGATGTTTTGACGAGGTAGCTGCACTGATGACCCAGATTATGTGTGAAGACTACGGAAATCCCTCAAGTCTCCATAGAAAAGGCGTTCAGGCAGAGAAGTATATCCGTTATGCGAAGGATGTAATTGCCAGAAACTTAAAGGTAAATGAAAAAGAGATTTTTTTTACGTCAGGAGGAACAGAGGCGGACAATCTGGCACTGATTGGATGTGCCCATGCTAACTGCCGGAGCGGCCGGCACCTGATTACCACCCAGATTGAGCATCCGGCTGTTTTAAAGACCATGCAGCACCTGGAGGAAGAAGGGTTCAGGGTAACGTACCTTCCGGTAGATAAGAAGGGATGCATCCGCCTGGAAGATTTACAGCGGGCCATTACAGGGGAAACCATCCTGGTTTCCATTATGCACACCAACAATGAGGTAGGCTCCATGCAGCCCGTGGGAGAGGCCGGTGCGCTGATAAAGGGAATGAACCCTAAAATACTGTTTCATGTGGATGCAGTCCAGGGCTATGGGAAGTGCAGAATTTATCCCAAAAAAATGAAGATAGACCTTTTGTCTGTGAGCGGGCACAAAATCCATGGACCTAAAGGAAGCGGCTTTTTGTATGTAGATGAAAAAGTAAAGATCAAGCCGATTGTTTTTGGCGGAGGCCAGCAGAGCGGCATCCGTTCCGGCACGGAAAATGTCCCTGCCATAGCCGGACTGGCAAAGGCAGTTGAAATCGTCTATGGAAATCTGGATGCAGAGGTGAATAAGCTATATTGCCTGAAAAAGGCTTTCGTGCAAGGAGTGCAGAAAATAGATGATGTTGTGGTAAACGGACACTGTGACGAAACCGGGGCGCCTCATGTAGTAAGCGTCTCCATCCGGGGCGTCCGCAGCGAAGTGCTTCTCCACGCGCTGGAAGATAAAGAGATTTATGTTTCGGCAGGAAGCGCATGTTCCGCGCGTAAACCCCAGCCGTCGGCCACGCTGCGGGCTATGGGGATAGAAGAGGATTTGCTTGGCTCTACCATACGTTTCAGCTTTTCGGTTTTTACGACAATGGAAGAAATAAACTATACTTTGCAGACAATGTATGATATAATTCCCATGCTTAGAAAATATACAGGCGAACGGGGTTCGCGCAGACGATAAAATTAAACGGGCGGCTCCGAAGGGGTGCCGCCTTTAAGAAAGGCATAGAAAAGAGGGAATATGTTTACTGCATTTTTGATTAAGTACGCGGAAATCGGCGTAAAAGGGAAGAATAAGTATTTATTTGAAGAAGCGCTGGCACAGCAGGTAAAGTATGCACTGAAACGTTGTGAAGGGGAGTTTAAGGTTACCCGTACGGACGGACGTATCTACATACATGCGCTGTCTGACTTTGACTATGATGAGACGGTGGACAGCTTAAAGACAGTATTCGGTGTTTCCGGAATTTGTCCGGTCATCCATGTGGAAGACGAAGGGTATGAGAATCTGGCCCGGACCTTGACGGCGTATGTGGATGAGGTGTATAAGGATAAAAATATTACTTTTAAAGTACATGCAAGAAGGGCAAGAAAAAATTACCCCATGGATTCCATGGAACTGAACAGGGAATTGGGCGGTGCGGTGCTGGAGGCATTTCCGGAGATGAAGGTGGACGTGCACGAGCCCGATGTGATGCTTCATGTGGAGATCCGTGAAAAGATATATATTTATTCCATTGAGATTCCTGGCCCCGGAGGCATGCCTGTGGGCAGCAACGGAAAGGCCATGCTCCTTTTGTCGGGGGGGATTGACTCTCCGGTAGCCGGCTACATGATTGCCAAGCGGGGAGTTAAAATTGATGCGGTATATTTCCATGCGCCTCCCTACACAAGCGACAGGGCGAAACAAAAGGTGGTAGATCTGGCAAGACTGGTATCCCGATATGCTGGCCCGGTTTATCTCCATGTCATCAATTTTACAGATATCCAGCTTTATATATATGAGAAATGTCCCCATGAGGAGCTGACGATTATCATGCGCAGATATATGATGAAGATAGCGGAGATGATAGCAGAAAAGAATGGCTGTCTCGGTCTTATTACAGGGGAAAGTATCGGCCAGGTGGCTTCCCAGACGGTTCAGTCTCTGGCGGTTACCAATGAAGTGTGTTCCCTTCCGGTTTTCCGGCCGCTGATAGGGTTTGATAAGATGGAAATCGTGGAAGTTTCGGAGAAGATCGGGACTTATGAGACTTCCATCCAGCCTTTTGAGGACTGCTGTACTATCTTTGTGGCAAAGCATCCCGTGACGAAGCCAAATTTGAATGTCATCAAACGACATGAACAGAATCTGGGAGAAAAGATAGATGAACTTGTGCAGACTGCCCTTGATACAGACGAACTGATCATTGCAAAATGGGAATAACAAACGCTGTTGCGCTTCGCGAACCAGCTTATTGTAACAAACGCGGCCATGTTTGGCGGGACAAAAAATGAGCTGGCCGGGCCAGCTCACTGCGTTCATTAAATCATGTAAGGTTTTAATGCATCAAGAACTTCGTTGATATTTTCTTCCGCATGGATATTCAAATCGATAGGCTTGGATAAATCTAAGCTGAAAATACCCATAATAGATTTTGCATCAATCACATATCTTCCGGATACTAAGTCAAAGTCATAATCGAACTTGGTGATATCATTAACAAAAGATTTGACCTTATCAATTGAATTTAATGAAATCTGAACTGTTTTCATTGGAACTACCTCCTTAATTTTTCATACCTTCTGCTAATATACTAATGGGTCAGGGGGGAAAAGTCAATGATAATTCAATACAAAAAAAGTGGTGGATACTATGAAAAGTGTAGCATTTCATAATCTGGGATGTAAAGTAAATGGATACGAAATGGACTTTATGCAACAATTATTACAGGAAAGAGGCTACCATATTGTACCATTTGATAAAAGAGCCGATATTTATATTATAAATACCTGTACCGTAACCAACATAGCGGACAGAAAAAGCAGACAGATGCTTCACCGGGCAAAGAAAATGAACCCTGATTCCGTAGTGGTTGCGGTGGGGTGTTACGTGCAGGCAGGCAGGGAGGAAGCTCTGAAAGATATGAGCATAGACCTTGCTGTTGGAAATAACAGAAAGAAGGACCTTGTTTCCATTTTAGAAGAATATCTGACGGACAGGGAGAGGAAGAAAGAAAGTCGGGGAGAGGAAAGTAAAACCTTAGGGGGCAGGACGATCATAGATATCAGCCGCACAAATGAGTATGAGTCTGTAAAGCTGTGTGCAACGGCGGAACATACCAGAGCGTATATTAAAGTGCAGGACGGGTGCAATCAGTTTTGTTCCTACTGTATTATCCCTTATGCCCGGGGACGGATCAGGAGCCGCGGGATGGAAGAAGTTTTAGACGAGGTCAGGGGACTTGCCGGAAAGGGGTACCGGGAAGTGGTTCTTACAGGCATCCATTTAAGCTCTTATGGCATGGGTGCAGGAGATGGCTTTTCAAAAAGCAGGCTTTTAGACCTTGTGCAGGCTGTGAATCAGGTCCCAGGAATAGAACGGATCCGCTTAGGGTCACTAGAGCCGAGAATTATCACAGAAGAATTTGTGCGGGGGCTCAAAGACTGTGCCGGATTATGTCCTCATTTCCATCTTTCCCTGCAAAGCGGATGCGATTCTGTCCTGAAGCGGATGAATAGAAAGTATTCTGCCGGGGAATATTATGAAAAGGTATGCATATTAAGGAAGTATTTTGATGAACCGGCAGTCACTACAGATGTGATTGTGGGATTTCCAGGGGAAACAGAGGAAGAATTTTTAACGACAAAGGAATTCCTGGAAAAAGTCCAGTTTTACGAGATGCATATATTTAAGTATTCAAAGCGGAAAGGAACCCCGGCGGCTAAAATGGAAGGGCAGATACCAGAATCTGTCAAGTCCCTGCGCAGCAGTATTTTGCAGGAACTGGAAAGGGAAATGTCCCGCAGTTACAGGCAGAAATATTTACATAAAAGGGCGGAAGTACTTTTTGAGGAAGAAAAACAAATAGGGGGAAGGAACTACCAGACGGGCCATACCAGAGAATATATCCGGGCAGCAGCACAGATGGGCGGGAATTTGTCCGGGAAGGTCATAGACGGCGTGCTTACGGACTTTCTGGAGCCGGATATTTTGTTATTTCAGCCGTAAGACATTGAATTTTATGGTGAAATGGAGTAAGATAAATTTTATAAATGTAGTTACAAGAGGGGTTATTTATGCAGGATTTGGGAAATACACAATTTTTTAGAGTAGAAACAGACAACACGAGCGTAAAAGATATACTTGCCGAAGTATATGCGGCGCTGACAGAGAAGGGGTATAATCCTGTAAACCAGATTGTGGGGTATATTATGTCAGGGGACCCCACTTATATTACCAGTTACAAAAATGCCAGAAGCCTGATCATGAAAGTGGAGCGGGATGAACTGGTGGAAGAGATGCTGACAGAATATATAAAGAATAATCATTGGAAATAGAACGGCAGTCAGGGAAGGGAAAGTAAAAAATGCGGATAATGGGATTGGACTTCGGCTCGAAAACGGTAGGTGTGGCAGTCAGCGACCCGCTGCTGATCACTGCGCAGGGAGTAGAGATCATCAGAAGAAAAGAAGAAAATAAACTGCGGAAGACACTGGCAAGAATAGAAGAACTTATTGAGGAATACCAGATTGACGAAATTGTTTTGGGCCTGCCCAAAAACATGGACAATTCTTTAGGACCCAGGGCGGAGGTTACTCTGGATTTTAAGGACAAGCTGGAGCGGCGTACGGGACTTACGGTACATACATGGGATGAAAGACTGACCACGGTAGCGGCGGACAAGGCCATGATGGAAGCCGGACTGGACAGGGAGAGCCGTAAGGAATATGTAGACCAGATAGCAGCAGTGTTTATTCTGCAGGGTTTTCTGGACTGTAGAAAGACAAAACAGGGAGAAGAATAATTGGAAAAGATTAAGTTTACTCTTGATACAAAGGAGAATGTAGAGTTTTACGTTTTAGAACAGACAAAGTTAGGCGGAAACCAGTATATACTTGTGACGGATGTTCCTGAGGGAGACGGAGAGGCCCTGGTGCTTAAGGAAGTGGCGGGACCGGAATCAAAGGAAAGCGTTTATGAGATCGTAGAAGACGATACGGAGCTGTCGGCTGTTGCGGCTGTGTTTGAAAGCCTGCTGGAGGACGTGGAGCTTACATGATAAATAATTACAGGATGTGCGGATGCCTGTAAAAACGGAGGTATAATTTATTGAAAAAAATTGAACAAAAAAGCAGTTCGCCGCTTAAGGTAATTCCTCTTGGAGGACTTGAGCAGATCGGCATGAACATTACTGCCTTTGAGTATGAGGACAGTATTGTTGTGGTAGACTGCGGCCTTTCATTTCCGGAAGATGATATGCTTGGAATTGACCTGGTCATTCCGGATGTGACTTATCTGAAAAATAATATCGAGAAGGTAAAGGGTATTATCATTACCCACGGGCATGAAGACCATATCGGGGCGCTCCCTTATGTGCTAAAGGACATCAATGCGCCGCTCTACGCCACAAAGCTTACCATGGGTATTATTGAAAACAAACTGAAAGAGCATAATCTTACAAATAACACGAAACGGAAAGTGGTGAAGTTCGGGCAGTCCATTAACCTTGGGCAGTTCCGGATCGAATTTATCAAGACCAATCACAGCATTGTGGATGCTGCGGCGCTGGCCATTTATTCCCCGGCGGGAATTATCGTGCATACAGGGGATTTTAAGGTAGATTACACGCCGGTGTTTGGGGATGCCATAGATTTACAGCGTTTTGCAGAAATAGGAAAAAAAGGCGTACTGGCACTGATGTGTGATTCCACCAACGCGGAAAGGCCGGGATTTACCCCCTCAGAGCGGACCGTGGGAAGAACATTTGACATTCTCTTTGAGGAACACAAAAATACACGCATTATCATTGCCACCTTTGCTTCTAATGTGGACCGTGTCCAACAGATCATCAACTCTGCGTACAAGTTCGGACGCAAGGTAGTGGTGGAGGGCCGCAGTATGGTGAACATCATCGAGACGGCTACCAGTCTGGGGTACTTAAGTATTCCTGACAATACGCTCATTGACATAGAGCAGATCAAGAACTATCCTGATGAAAAGACGGTGGTCATCACTACCGGAAGCCAGGGGGAAAGCATGGCGGCCTTAAGCCGTATGGCAGAAGACAATCACCGGAAAATATCTATCGGTCCTACGGATACGGTTATTTTTTCCTCTCATCCTATTCCGGGCAATGAGAAGGCAGTTACCAATGTTATCAATGAACTGCTGCTGAAAGGGGCGGATGTTATTTTTCAGGATGTACATGTATCGGGACATGCCTGTCAGGAAGAAATCAAGCTGCTATATACGCTGGTGCATCCCAAATATGCAATTCCCATACATGGGGAATATAAACATCTGAAAGCCCAGGCGAAGATTGCCAATGAGCTGGGTATAGTAAAGGAAAATATTTTCATTCTCCAGTCCGGCGATGTGCTGGAGCTTACACAAGAGAGCGCCCTGGTCGCAGGCAAAGTCCCGGTAGGGGATATTCTGGTAGACGGCCTTGGGGTGGGAGACGTTGGAAATATTGTTTTAAGAGACAGACAGCATCTGGCAGAGGACGGTATTCTGATTGTAGTGCTCGGTTTAGACGGCGCTACAGACGAGCTGGTAAGCGGGCCGGATATTGTTTCCAGAGGCTTTGTTTATGTGAGAGAGTCCGATGAACTGATGGATGAAGCCAGAATTGTGGTAAATGAGGCGGTAAACAGCTGTCTTGACAGGGGAATTGCCGACTGGGGCAAACTGAAAAGCTCCATTAAGGATTCCCTGGGAGAATACGTATGGAGAAAGACCAAAAGGCGCCCCATGATTCTGCCTATTATAATGGAGATATAATAATTATAATGGATGAATAAGGAGATAATAAATTATGTTGGATAATCAGATAGGAGCTTTGACTGAAAATTTCGTAAAATCAATTAAAGATACCGATATTTACCAAAAATATTATTATCAGCTTGGGAAGATCAAGAAAACCCCTGAACTTTTTGAACGGGTGAATGAATTCCGTCACCGTAATTTCGAGATACAGAATACCAGCCAGATAAATGAGCTGTACGATAAGATGGACGCTTTTGAGAAAGAGTATGAAACATTCCGTGAAAGTCCGGTCGTGGATGATTTCCTGCGGGCAGAGCTTGCCTTTTGCAGGATGATGCAGGAAATTTATGTGATTATCACGGAAGAACTGAACTTTGAATAGCGGCTCTTAGGCTTTTCATGTTTGTTAAAAGCCGGGAACCGCAAGAAAGGCATGGTTGGATTTTACATGAATGTAAAGTACTTAATAGTGGCAACGCTGGAAACGATCATTAAAGTGGCGGTGATTGCCGGAGCGATTGTATTTATTTTCCGCGGAGCAACACAGGCATATGATTTTGGGTACCGTGTGTTTGCGGACCAGCCTGTATCCGTTACAGGAGGCAGGACCATAACAGTGGGGATTGCGGAGAATGCATCCGTTAAGGATATTGCACAAATGCTCCAGGAAAAAGGGCTGATAGAAGATTCTAATCTGTTTATTGTGCAGGAACTTCTTTCCGCCCATCACGGCAAAATTCTCCCCGGTATTTACGATTTAAGTACGGAAATGACGGCAGGGCAGATGCTGGAGATCATGTCCACACCTGTTGAAGAAGCGGACAAGAAATAGCCCATTTAACATGCAAAAGGATGGAAAATTGTGATCACGGAAGAAAGAATCAGTACTTTTATCAATTCTTTTGATACTGGAAACACCCCTTTTCTGAACCAGTTAGAACAGCATGCAATCAAAACCAATGTACCAGTTATAAGGCCCCAGATGCAGAGCTTCTTAAAGCTGCTTCTTGCCATGAAGCAGCCGGAGCAGATTCTGGAGGTAGGGACGGCCATTGGTTTTTCTGCGTTGCTGATGAGTGAATATGCGCCAACGGGGTGTAAAGTTACCACCATAGAAAAGTATGAAAAGAGGATCCCTCTTGCAAGGGAGAATTTCCGGAAAGCGGGGAAAGAAAAGGATATTACTCTGCTGGAGGGAGATGCGCTGGAGATTTTGAAAAATCTGGACGGGGTGTACGATTTTATTTTTATGGATGCCGCAAAGGGGCAGTATATTCATTTTCTGCCGGACATCTTAAAGCTTATGCCAATAGGAGGGGTGCTGGTATCCGACAATGTGCTTCAGGACGGGGATGTGCTGGAGT
>OFHA01001021.1_pt1 | contig 21503 bp, 25 predicted proteins | sample 1521891 | NCBI WGS metagenome assembly OFHA01 (sample SAMEA3504089, study PRJEB24116) | mouse gut metagenome | biome: mouse gut; feature: mouse-associated habitat; material: faeces | place: Denmark | collected 2011
TGAAACTCCTGCCAGTAGAGCAGGGGGAGGAGATCAAAGGAGAGGAGTCGGAAGTGCCCATGAACTTTGAGGCAGACGACGAAGAGGCTCTGGAGATGATTATCCCCAAATATGTGGCCAGCCTGATCTACGGAGGGCTGATGGAGGCCGTAGCCAGCGAGAACGGCGCGCGTATGCAGGCCATGGACAATGCTACCAGCAATGCGGAAGAAATGATAAGTGACTTGACGCTGAAATACAACAGAGCTCGTCAGGGCTCTATCACACAGGAATTGACAGAGATTATAGCCGGAGCGGAGGCAATTTCATAGTTTTTCACTCCTGCGGAACTCTAAATCAGCATCCGGCCCGAAGTGCCTGGAGTACAAAGCAGCCGGGAGGATGGTTTGTACTCCACCAGGAAAGGTGCTGAGAGGCCGGATGCGGAACTCTAAATAAAGAAGGGATGTTTTATGACAGGAAAAAATATAGGAAGGATTACCCAGATCATTGGTGCGGTGCTGGATATCCGCTTTGGTGAGGGCCAACTGCCGGAAATCAACGAGGCAATCGTGATTCCTGGCGGGGACGGCGGTGAACTGACGGTGGAAGTATCCCAGCATCTGGGCGACGATACCGTGAGATGTATTGCCATGGGCACCACGGACGGCCTGGTGAGAGGCATGGAAGCCATCGCCACCGGCGCGCCTATTACTGTGCCTGTGGGTGAAAACACCCTGGGACGTATCTTCAATGTGCTGGGAAAGCCCATTGACAACAAGCCTGCTCCGGAGGGTGTGAGTTTTGAGCCCATCCACAGGGCGGCGCCGGATTTTGAGGAGCAGTCCACAGAGACGGAACTGCTGGAGACCGGTATCAAGGTGGTAGACCTGCTGTGCCCCTATCAGAAGGGCGGTAAGATCGGCCTCTTTGGCGGTGCGGGTGTGGGAAAGACCGTGCTGATTCAGGAACTGATCCGTAATATTGCCACGGAGCACGGCGGCTATTCCGTGTTTACCGGCGTAGGCGAGCGTACCCGTGAAGGGAATGATCTGTATCATGAGATGAGCGAGTCCGGGGTTATCGACAAGACCACCATGGTGTTCGGACAGATGAACGAACCCCCCGGAGCCAGAATGCGTGTGGGTCTTACCGGTCTGACTATGGCAGAGTATTTCCGTGACAAGGGCGGTAAGGATGTGCTGCTGTTCATTGACAACATCTTCCGATTCACCCAGGCGGGCAGCGAGGTGTCCGCTCTGCTGGGCCGTATGCCCTCCGCAGTGGGCTATCAGCCCACGCTGCAGACAGAGATGGGCGCTTTACAGGAACGTATCACATCCACAAAGAACGGTTCCATCACATCCGTTCAGGCAGTATATGTGCCTGCGGACGATCTGACTGATCCGGCTCCCGCTACAACTTTTGCCCATTTGGACGCTACCACTGTGTTGTCCCGTTCCATCGTGGAATTGGGTATCTACCCGGCCGTGGATCCGCTGGAGTCCACCTCCCGCATTCTGGATCCCCGCATCGTAGGCGAAGAACACTACAAAGTGGCTCGGGGTGTGCAGGAAATATTGCAGAGATATAAGGAATTACAGGATATCATCGCCATTCTGGGTATGGATGAACTGTCTGAGGATGACAAGCTGGTGGTTTCCCGTGCCCGTAAGGTACAGAGATTTCTGTCCCAGCCTTTCTTCGTGGCGGGCCAGTTCACCGGTATGGAAGGCAAATATGTGCCCATCAATGAGACGATCCAGGGCTTTAAAGAGATTCTGGAAGGCAAACATGATGATATTCCGGAAAGCTATTTCCTGAACGCCGGCAGCATCGATGATGTCCTGGCCAGAGTGAAATAGGGAAAGGCAGGTTTTCCATGGCAGAAAATAATTGCTTGACTTTGAAGATCATCACCCCCAACAGAGTTTTTTATGAGGGCGAGGCGGAGATGGTGGAGTTTAACACATCCGAGGGCGAAATAGGCGTGCTGCCCGGACATCTGCCCATGACGGTGATCGTAAAGCCCGGCGTGCTTACCATTACGGAGCCGGAGGGCGAGAAGGAAGCCGCGCTCCATGCCGGCTTTGTGGAGATTCTGCCGGACAGGGTCACGGTTCTGGCAGAGATTGTCGAATGGCCGGACGAGATTGATGCCGCCAGGGCGGAAGCAGCCAAAGAACGTGCGGAAGAGCGTATCCACGAACATGCCAGCGACACGGACATAGCCAGAGCGGAGACCGCTCTGCTGCGGGCGATGGCCCGCATTCAGGTCATAAAGTAAGGCCCGACCGGCCTGCCTTCCCAGTAACGGCGGGTATATCGGATGCATATGTTATAGAAAAAGAAAAGGCATCATGGACATGGATTTTGAACGCAGAATCTTACCTTTTTATATGACATATCCGGCGGCAGGCTATGGGAACGGTACTCTTTACGGCAGGCAGGACGGGGACGTGCTGCGGGATCTGGAATATTTCCGGCAGATGTATCCGGCGCAGGTCAGGCATTACCAGACCAGGGTTGCCGAGATTCTGGATAAGCTGGACTATGAGGGCAGCGTGATATACGATGAATACCCCGACCGCTATACCTTGGAGCGTACGGCTGATAATATAACCGATATCATCCGGCGGGAGGAGAGGCAGAGGCATTCGGACCAGGAGAATCCGGGCGACGATGGGGAGCCCAGACAACCGCTGATATTTGTGCTTCTGGTAAATGAAGTTTATAAGCGCCGCCGGGGCGGCAAAAGAGGATTTTTCAGCTTGAGCTGACAGGGAAATACAACAGGCAGGGCCACGGGAACCATGTGTTTTCGTGGCTCTGCGGGACTTAAGACATAAATTTGTGGAACTCTAATTAGGGAGAGTTGGGAATGGACGAGTTAAGCGGACTGCTGAAAGAGATGATGAATGAAGGGCTGGTGCAGGCGATATTGAGTAACAGCAGGGACAAATCTTACGGGGACAAGCTGAAGATTCGTCCGGTACTTCTCAAGGGAGAATTACGCTTCCAGGGGACAAGGTATGCAGGAACCCAGGTATTTCATGAGAATCATAGTGCGGGAGAAATCTGTGAACTGGTAGAAAAGCTGTTGGCCGGTACATTCTGCCAGTGTGAGATCATGGCAAAAGACAGGAGTGCCACTGTACTGGTGAGTAAGAAGGGCAAAATAACGGTCAAAACCAGACGGATATCCTGTAACATCCCCAGGGAACTCTCCCATAACCGTGAGAAGCAGTATATCCTGCAGGAAGGCCGTCCGGTGGATTTCCTGGTGGGATTGGGAGTTCAGACCCCGGATGGCAGGATCACCAGGAGTAAATATGACAAATTCCGCCAGATCAACAGATATCTGGAGTTTATAGAGGATATATTGGACCAGCTGCCCGGGGAGGGGCAGATCCATGTAATAGATTTCGGCTGCGGCAAGTCGTACCTGACTTTCGCCATGTATTACTACCTTCATGTGCTGCAGGGTAGAGATATCCGTGTCACGGGACTGGACCTGAAAGCCGATGTGATCCGGCGCTGCAATGAACTGGCCGGAAAGTGCGGTTATGAGAATCTGCATTTTCGGGTGGGCGATATCAGTACTTATGAAGAGAACCAGAGGGTGGATATGGTGGTATCTCTCCACGCCTGCGATACAGCCACGGATTATGCGTTGGAAAAAGCCGTGAGTTGGGGGGCCAGGGTAATCCTGGCGGTTCCCTGTTGTCAGCATGAGGTAAACAGACAGATTCATTGCCGGGAATTGGAGCCATTACTGCGATATGGGCTGATCCGGGAGCGCATGTCTGCTCTGATCACAGACGCGGTAAGGGCGGGATTGCTGGAGCAGCAGGGGTATGAGGCCCAGATTCTGGAGTTCATCGACATGGAACATACCCCCAAGAACCTGTTGATCCGGGCGGTAAAGATGCAGCCCGGGACGCAGGGTGCCGCCGGGGCACAGCATATGCGTAAAAGGCGGGAAGGCTGCCGGGATCAGGGGACTCCGCTGCAGGAGACCATGGAACTGCTGGGGATATATCCCACGCTGGCGCGTTTGCTGGAGCAGTGACGGAGCAGGGGATACCCGCAATAATAAAGTGTGGACGGAAACCATGAAGCATTGCCGGGCTGAAGCGTAGATACAGGCGGTCCCGCAGCGTATGGGAAAGGAGCGGCCATGAAAAAAGTAATTATAAAATGGGTGATTTTTCTGCTGACTTTTGTGGTCGCTTTGCTGGTGGCAGGCAGGGTAATGAATCACGACAACCGGAATATGACAATGGAATTATCGGCGGCCAGTTTTCCCGTTATCACCCTGGAGAAGGGGGACATTGTTTATAATGAACTGCATGGGTATGCTCAGGCGATGGACACCGCCTATCAGCGGGGGACTATCGCGGAACTGGGGACGAACAGGGAACTGGTATTTCGGATTGACACCTATGGGATCAACCTGGCGGGAATCCGCATGGAGGTGCGCAGCCGGGACGGCAGTCGCCTCATAGAGAATACCGAGATCACGGAGTTTTCGTCCGGGAGTACCATACGGGTGGAGACAGCCCTGAAGGATCTGATTGAGAAGGACAAGGAGTATTCTCTGGCGCTGGTGCTCACCGATGACAGTGGTCGGGAAATCTGGTATTACACCCGGGCCATATGGAGTGACAATACCTGGGGATATGAAAAATTGCAGTATGTGTGGGACTTTCACCAAAAGACTTTTGATAAGGAGGCCGCCAGGGACTTGATCAAGTATCTGGAGAGCAGTTCTCAGGGGGACAATACTACTTTTCACAAGGTGGATATTCACAGCAGCTTTCAGCAGATTACCTGGGGAGATTTGGACGTGAGGCGCCTGACCCAGCCTGCCGTGAATCTGGTGGAACTGGCCACACAGACAGCTTCCATGGAACTTCATTACCTGGTGTCCACAGGCAGCGGCCGGGACCAGGACTGCTACCTGGTGGAAGAACTGTACCGAATCCGCTATACCCCGGAGAGGGTATATTTGCTGGAATTTGAGAGGACCATGGACCAGATTCCCGCTGTGAAGGGGGATATTTATGGCAGCGACAAGATTATGCTGGGAATTGTGGGGGAGGACACGGCTCTGTTGGAGAGTGAGGACGGCAATATTGTGGTCTTTGAAGCGGCCGGAAGACTTTGCAGTTACAATGTGACCACCAACAGACTGGCGCTGCTTTTTTCTTTTTATGAGGACCAGTCCCAGAACAATCGGGTACAGTGGGATGTCCGCGAGATGTACCGCCGGTTCAATCTGAAGATCCTGGATGTGGACGAGGGCAACAATGTGCAGTTTGCCGTATACGGGTATATGAACCGGGGACGGCATGAGGGAGAGGTGGGCATCCAGCTCTATACCTACAACAGCGGGCGGAATACCATTGAGGAACTGGTATATATTCCCTATGACAAAACCTATGAGATTTTGGAGCGGGAACTGGAGGAACTTCTCTATCTGAACCGGGAGGGGAAGCTTTATCTCTATCTGGATCACGGCATTTACGAAGTGGACACCCTGGAGCGGACCAGCAACAGGATTGCCCTGGTGGAGAGCGACGAAGCCATGGTGATATCCGCCAGCCACAAGATCGTAGTGTGGCGTCAGGATCAGGGGCTGCAGATCATGAACCTGGGGACGGAACAGATTACCCGGATTGATGTGAACGCGGACGAAATAGCCCGTCCGCTGGGCTTTATGGGAGAGGACATTGTCTACGGCGTGGCAAGACAGGAAGATGTGACCAGCGATGCGGCGGGACGTCTGTTTTTTCCCATGTACCAGGTGTGCATCAGAGATGCATCAGGAAAGCTGCTGAAAGCCTATCAGCGGGATAATATTTATACGCTGTCCTGTCAGGTGGAGGAGAACCAGATCACTTTGGAACGGATTCTGCGCAGGGAAGACGGCAGCTTTGTGAGTACGTCTCAGGACCATATTATGAACAGTGTGGCCCAGGATGAGGGTAGAAACCGGCTGGTGGTGGCAGCGGTGGATACCTATGAAAAGCTGGTCCAGATTCAGGTGCGGGAAGAGATTGATGTGAAGGGGCTGCAGGTCCTGACCCCCAAGGAAGTTATTTTTGAGGGGGGAAGAGATGTGGTACTTCCCATGGACAATCAGCAGGAGCGTTACTATGTGTATGACCTGGGCCGTGCGGCGGGTATTTATTACGATCCGGCGGTGGCCATCCGCCAGGCGGATGCCTGCTCCGGCGTGGTGGTGGACGAAAGCGGCAGAACCATATGGGTCAGGGGGAACCGGGTGCTGCGCAACCAGATTATGGCCATCACAGCCCAAACGGCTACGGAAGACAAGGGCAGCCTGGCCGTGTGCCTGGATACCATGCTGGCTCTGGAAGGGATCGTGGGAAATACGGATAATCTGCTGAGTCAGGGCAAAACGGCCAGGGAGATTCTGGAAGAAAATCTGGAGGGACAGGCGCAGGTGCTGGATCTGGGGGGCTGCAGCCTGGATTCCATGTTGTATTTTATCAATCAGGACATTCCGGTACTGGCCCGTCTGAAGAATGGGGAGGCAGTGCTGCTTACGGGCTTTAACGAGTATAATATGGTGGTGATGGAGCCCGCAACAGGCAGGCTGTATAAAAAGGGAATGAACGACACCCGGGAGTGGATGGAGGAGAACGGCAATTCCTTCATCACCTATATCAGAACGATACAATAGTGTTCCGACACATCGGAAAGAGAGCGCAAAAGAAAGATTGCCGGTTGCGGGGAGAGGAAACTGGTAAATATGCAAAAGAACAGGATTCGGTATCTAGACATTTACAAAGGACTTGGAATTGTGCTGGTGGTGCTGGGCCATATGGAGGCAACTCCCTACTTCTGGAAACTTCTGCTCAATGCTTTCCATATGCCGCTGTTTTTCGTGGCAGCAGGCTTGCTGACGGGAGAGGGGAGGCTGTATGAGCGGGAATCGGGTTCTGTGATCAGAGACAGAGCCCGCTCTATTCTGATTCCATATTTCTGGTTCAGTCTCATTGGCATTTTATGGGACTGCGCAAAAGAGTTTTTTGCTCCCATGCCCCATTCTTTCACGGGAATATCCGGCAAGGTATGGGACGCCATTTCATTTTTCGGTATTTCCGTGCTATGGTTTTTGCCGGTATTTTTTGTGGGAGCCACAGGATACCAGCTTTTGCGTAAAAAACTGGCTTATCCTGCGGCGCTGGCTTTACTGGCTTCACTGGCTGTGGGGCTTTGTGCCTTTAAGGGGGTGCCGGGCCAGGCAGCGGGGATGGAGATGTCCGCCGGCGTGTTTCTGCTGAAACTGGCCAGTACGGTTCTGCGCGGTTGTATGGGTATGTTTTTCTGTGCGCTGGGGGAGGGCATGGGCATATTGGTGAGATGCCTTGCTGAGCGGAAATGGGTGCTGGCATTGGCCGGTGCCGGCCTGACCGGTGCGGGATCCTGGCTGTCTGTCGTCAATGTCCGGGTGTCGGGTTACCCGGTATCTTTCTGTTATATGCTATTGGGGAATGGAGCCCTCTTTATCCTGGCAGCCTTGTGCCTTACCGGCGGAACCCTCTTCCTGTGCTGTCTTCCGGGACGATTTGCGCCCCTTGAATATCTGGGGAAGCATTCCCTGGCCATCATGGTGACACATCTGGATATGCGTGTCATTTATATTGCCCAAAAGGCGGGGGGCTTGGCCTTGGCGGCCACAGGCCGGCTTTTTATTCAACATATTGCGCTGTTTGCGGTGATGGTCATATTGGAACTGTTTTGGATCTGGCTGCTCAACGGTTGTTTGGGATTTCTAATGGGAAAGAGAAAGAATACAGGAGCACAGATTGTACAGAAGGAGGAGAGACGGAAATGAAAGTAGTGGGAAAACAGAGAAACAGCAAAATGTGCTTTATATGCGGCATGGATAATCCGGTGGGTATGAAAGCCCAATTCTATAATATGGAGGACGGCAGCGTTATGACTATCTTCCGATATGAAGAGGAACACCAAAGTTTTCCCCAACGGGTTCATGGGGGGCTGGCCGCAACTATGCTTGACGAACTGGGGCTGAGAGCGCTGTGGGCCCGGGAGGGGGAGTCGGTTCTGGGAGTTACCATGTCCATGGCAGTAAAATACAGAAAGCCTGTGCCCTATCAGGAGGAACTGGTGGGGAAAGGAATCCTGGTGAAATCTACTTCCAAGTTTGCCACTATGAGGACGGAGATATATGATCGGAAAGGCAAATTGCTGGTCAGCGCAGACCTCAGATATATAAAACTGGATGCAGAACAAATCGCGGGAGATGTGGATGCCCATGAAGAGATGTGCTACCTGATTGAAGACGAGGTGAGGGAGATCATACTGGAACTGTAAGGAATCAGCTTATGAGAACATCTGCTATGAAATAGCCAGGCTCTATTATTGGAACAGGGGGGAATGGATAATCCATTTGTATGAGAGAGAATTGTGAAGAGATCGGGAACCGTCGGCAAATATGCAGGAAAAATTGCAGAAAGCGGAAAAAATTGCCAGTTGGTTCCCGATTAAACGCATATGCCAGAACTGTCCTGTAAACAAATAATAACGGCTGATATATACTATGCCTGAGACTGTCAAATGCGTACACCCTTGTTCCAAAGGTGTTTTTGCTGCTCAAATAGCGTTGCAGAAGCCACTTTGCGCAATGGTTAGTTTATTCCTTTGCCGATGCGGCAGGAAAAATATATTTTTTATACTTTTGCAGCAACAGAAGCAGCAATATTCCCAGCACGCCGCAGGAAAGTATTTCTCCCAAGCCCACGGTGAGCATGAAATAGGGGATGGAGCCGGGAATGTGATACGCAAAATACAACACCATCGGCACGATCAGCGTGTTGGCCACAATGGGAGGCAGAGGGGCCAGCCATTTGCAGCGCCGCAGCAAGTACGTGCCGACAGCGCCCAGCAGTGTTGCCAGACTGCCGAATATTATATCCCATAGAATGGCGCCGGTGAGCAGATTGCTGATCAGGCATCCCAGGAACAGGCCAGGTATGGCGGCAGGGGTGAAAAAGGGTAAGATGGTGAGCGCCTCGGAGAAGCGAAGCTGGATGGCATAGTTTGCCAGGCCCAGAGCGTTGGCAAGCAAAGTCAATACCACATAGAGGGCGGCAATCAGCGCCGCCTGGGAAACAAAAAGTGTTTTACTGTTTTTCATTGTATAAATCTCCTCTAGTATTTTTTTTACGAGTGGAAGGTCTCGAACACTCGGTTTGGATCTTCTGACACCCATGTCAGTGAGACTCCTGCAACGAAAAACAGTTTAACACATTTTGGCTGGAATGGCAAGGGGAGGCTTATTCTACAAATCCGGCTTTTTTAAGCTGCCTGCGAACCAGACCGCCCAGTCCCAGAGTAATGGCAATTTTGATCATGTCGGCAGGAATATACGGGATTACGCCTATCCACAGCGCCTCCACGAAAGTGCGTTTCAACAGGTAACCCAGCCACAGTGTGCCGAACAGATAGCACACCGCCACCCCCAATACCATGCCGACCAGATGAAGAGGCCATTTGGAGGGCCATTTGCCGATAAAAAAGCCTGCAATCAGGGTCAGGAATATGTATCCGATGAGATATCCGCCTGTGGGTCCGAACAGTTTGCCCACTCCCCCGGTAAATCCGGTGAATACAGGTAAACCCACCAGTCCCAGCAGAAGATATACCAGGCAACTCACCGTGCCCCATTTCATCCCCAGCATATAGGTGGCCAGCAGTACCCCCAGAAGTCCCAGGGAGATGGGGACCGGGCTGACAGGCAGCGGAAAGGAAATGGGGCCCAGCACGCAGATTACGGCAGTCATCAGGCCGATCAGAGCAATTTTCTTTGTATTCATTTCTTTCTCCTTTTCGTTTTTTTGATGTTCTACATTGACAATCCCGGATTTGAATTCTCGGTGCTGATGCCTTACCGGCACAGGCAGTCATTAATCTGCCCGAACCGGGAATTAACTTATGGGGATTGGAAATGTACATCATAATGTAAACTAAGTATACAATTCATAACGCAGATTGTCAACCAAAAATTAAATACAGTTTACAATCTGCGTTATTTTTGCACAAGGTTCGGCATGACACCGTATACATATGAGTGAATTTTAATAGGAACACTGTAATATCAAGGCTTTTCGGAGCCTATATCCACAAAAAATGTAATCAGAGCTATCACATTACGCAAAAAGCCGTCCGCCAAGAAAAGTCGGGCTGCTTTTTTGCATGGATAGCCGGGAGGCAAAAAATAGTAATAAGGTTTTAACATAAGAATTTTTGAGGGCCCCGGCTCAGTAAAAATTTCGGAGTGTGGCCACATCCGAATTACTTGCCGTTTTGGGCGGGTAATGAAAATAGATGTTCTGATTTGTCGTATGTTATGCATCTATCTATTTTTTTGAAAGCAGTTGACAATCTAACGATTGTTAGGTACAATGAACCTAACAATCGTTAGAATTGGAGATATGACAATGCAGGACACAAAGGAAAATATTTTAATGGTTTCTTTAGAGCTTTTTTCCCAAAGAGGATTTCGGGCAGTTTCTATCAGAGATATTTGTAAAAAAGTAAACATCAAAGAGAGCTCAATATATTATCACTTCCAGGATAAACGGGCAATTTTGGCGGAATTGCTACGACGTTTTCAAAATACGGCGACCACCATGATGGGCCAGTTAGAATCTATGCTAAATGATACGAGTGGTTCACACAATATTGGCTCCCATGATATAATAGGAAATTACTTCTTTGAACAATACTTGATGGATGACTTTTGCAATAAGGTGATTCGCCTGCTCCTTATTGAGCAGTTCAACAATGAGGAGGCTCAAATAATTTACGACCACTGGATTTTTGCCAAACCTCTTGCATTTCAGAGCAGGGTATTTTCTGCGTTAATGGAAATGAAGATTATTAAACACGCAGACAGCTACTATTTAGCCGAAAAGTACTATGCACCAATTTTTCTGTTTGCCCAGCGATGGCTATTTTGTGGCCCACTGACCGATGAACATAAGCAGTCCTTTCGGGCAAGCGTATATCAGCATATACAAAGATTTTTTGAAGAAATTGCGGAGGAAAACTAAAATGGGAAACATCATTATTGTTGGCGCAAATCAAGGTATCGGATATTATATGGTAGAAAGATTATTGGAATTAGGCAATTCCGTAACAGTACTGGACATATAGATAGACGCGATTGAAAAACTACAGAAAAACTATCCCAAAACTGTTTTGCCCATTTTTGCGGATGCAAAAGTTTTTGGGAGCATAGAAAACGGAGTAAAACAGGCGATGGAGCGTTTTAGGAATATTGATATCGCTATTCATAACGCTTGTCTTTGCGTATTTGAAAACGAACTGAATATTGGTTTCGACATTTACAAAGATTTCACTTCTGCCTTTGAGCTATTTTTATTATACGGGGTCTGTTAAATCTCTGCATGACAACAAATAATAAATCGAACATAGCTCCACATATGGAGGTGATAAGGAAAACAAAAAATGAACCGAAATATAAGGATGCAATGAGTGGTATGAAGCTAAGCAGGACATTTGTTTCGTGTACTAATTCTGCCTGACACATTGCCTGAGCAATTTCATCCCATGTATGTTTGGTGCTTGAGAATATTTCAGGATCATATGTAGGCATTTTGCCTTTCCATGTTTTTACTTTTAAAAACTGATATAACTTGTTCTCCCACGGATGTATTTGATACCATTTTTTTGTATAGTCAGCCTGATTTTTCATTATGAGGTTGTAAAGCAATCCAATGAGTAACCTCATTCCTAAATGGTAGGCGGTTGTGCCAAAGGTTATGGAAAGGGTCAGGTATATATTCATGCTATAACAGTGAAATAATACAGCTGTAATGGCGGGCCTGCCACAAAACTAAAGGTTGTTAGGAGCTTCATTATTTTAGCCATACAAATTACTCCTATAGTTTTTTGTATTGTGATTAGTGTTATATAATAAAACGGAAGTTAATTAGCCGTTGTTAGGTAAATACCATTTCAGCCATTCTAATCTTCGTTCTTCATACCCATCATCAAGTTCTTTATGCGAGGCTGTTTTAAGTCAAGTTTCATAATCGTCATTTGAGGGCTGTTTTTTATGTGATTTCATTGTAATCCCCCTATATTCAAATTATTCTTTTACTAATTCTATCATTGCCATTTTTGATCGTCAATATATCAATACCGAAAGGAAAAGGGTTTTTGCGAAATATCTTTAGATAGTATCTACGTTATAATAAAAATGAAATAAAAACATTCTGACAAAAGAAAGTTGAATTATCTGTATAGGAAAAAGAAAGAAAAGAAAGCATAGAGAGAATCATCAATGAAACCCAAAATTAGACAGATGGCAGAAATAAGGAAATTACGTGTGCGGAGCTTCTCGAACTGTCTTGGAGCGATATTGAGGATATGCAGCATATGGGAGGCGGAATGGTGGTGTTTTTGGAGGCAAATGATGAGGAAAGGTTACGTTCAAAGCTGACGGATGCCCTGCATGCGGTTTGTGGCATACATATTGACTATCAGTTTATTACCGGACAAAAAATGAGAGGCATTTAAAAAAGAAATAAAGGCAGAGAATAAATTACTATGTTTTATTTCTAAAGCTTAAATTGCTGCAGCCCGCATAAACACCGGGGTTACAGCGATTTATTGTCTACACAACTGTTAAAAACGGTGCAATGAAATCTTTGAAAAAACACTTGCTTGTGACGCAACGTAATAAGGTATACTATAAAGCAACAGGAGGTGAGACATGAATAAACATAAAGCTATACCACAAGGTTATATGACCGTTGGTGAAGTTGCAAAAAAAATGGACGTTACTGTACGGACATTACAACATTACGATAGAGAGGGCTTACTTTCCCCCTCTTCCATAAGTGAAGGGAGGGCGTAGGTTATATACAGATAAAGACATAGTAAAACTTCATCAGATTTTATCGCTCAAACATTTAGGATTTTCTTTGGACGACATAAAAAATCGACTGATTCCGCTTGATACACCAGATGAAATTGCGGATGTTCTAATGGAGCAGGCAGCCGCTGTCAAACGGAAAATTGAGAGTCTGTCTGAATCGTTGAGGGATAGATACGCTTATTCAGTCAATGACTGTATTTGGCGTGACAATGGGAGGGTTGATTGGTCTGCCGCCATCTCTTGTTGAAATTTATACCAGTGATATAAAAAAGGTCTATAAAGCAAATGGTGTTCCATTAATCTTAGGGCTTGCTTTAACTAACATTTCGGCGTATATTCATTTGTTTGTTATGAGCATTATTATATATATTACTGCACCACTGGCTTTTAATGCTGAAATACCAGAAAATCCGAGTGTGTATTTCATCAGTCTTGCTGTTTTTATTGCAGTATCACTTAGTATTGCCAGCATAATCGGTCTGGCAGTAAAAGACCAGACAAAAACCTCTATGCTTTCTATTATTGTTTTTTTACCGTCAATCATGCTTTCTGGAATTATGTTTCCGGTTGAACTACTTCCAAAAGCGTTTGAAACAATAGGAAAAATATTTCCGGCTACATGGGGATATAAACTAATGGCAGAAAATGTTTTTAAGTTTGAAAGCCTTTTGCCGCTACTCTTGATTTTTGTTTTAGCTACGGTTATGTATAGTATTCTGTTACGAAGAATTGACAAATAGCAAACACGGGAGGAAGCGCAGGACAATTCAAATCATCATGAGGACATTTCCGCAAACAGCATTTCTGCGTCCGGCAGGAACCTCAGCGCAGCGGCGGCTTTCGCTGCCGCTTTGGCTACTGCCTTCTCGGCCTGTGTCATTTTCGACCTCGGCTCCGGAATACCTCCGGCAGTACGCCTTGAGTTCATAAAGGACAGCGAGGGAATTGCCGATAATAAAATCACAATAACAAAAACCAATTAGTAGTTAGAATATAAAATTTTCTCCTTCATTGATAAATTTTTGAGACTGCCTTTTACATATCTCCAAAAAATTCTTGTCTAAGTTTTTTGGCTTCTTGCCTGTTTTCTTCATATAGCATATACTCATCACTTGCCTTTTGTATGTAGCCGTTTGCAGATGATAATAGATTGTAACTGCCGCTTAGGTACGTTGTTTCGTCACAAATAGATAATTTCACATGGGTATTTCCTCTTTTTAAGGTCAACATCTTACCTAATTCATGTTTATATCTTTCTATCCATTGTTCGGAGTTTCTTTCTCTTTCATTGCTAATATTATCTGTATATCCATATATGATTTTTATTTGTACCCCTCTTTGGGCAGCAGATTTCAAAAATGAAAGCGTTTCTTCAGAATATTTTCCAACCCAAGGTGAAATGATACATATTTCTTTTTGGCTATTCTTAATCATCTCATGAAATCTTTTTTTAATTTGAGTGTTTTTAAGGTGTTCTGTCTTAGAAAATTGGAGAAATGTCCTTTCAGGGCATTGACAGAACTTTATCCGTCTTTGTGTCGATATATACAATATACCTATAAGAGAGTTGAGGAAAACAACACAGATTTTCCCCGAAAAGGCGTCCGATAAAATGCTCATTTTTGTATTATCCAGCAGGGAGTATGTGTTTGAAGTGTATGATGTGGAGGCTTTCCCATATCTGCTGAAACCTGTGGAAGAAAGAAATGTTTAGAGAACGTGGAAAGACCGCAGAAGTTATAGCTGACAAAATAGATATTGACCGCTTTTTGACTTTTTGACCTTATCATATTCTGGGAGAGGGGGTTTTACTATGGCGTATAAAATACTCATTGTTGATGATGAAAAAATGTTGACAGAGTTATTGTCAAGTCACTTACAGAAGTGTGGATACGAGGCTTTTGTGGCGGAAAATGCGGAGCAGACAATATCAATGTTGCGCATTTATCCGGATTTGATCTTGCTTGATATCAATATGCCGGAAATGGACGGACTGGAGCTATGCAAAATGATCCGCAAAAATGTCGTCTGCCCCATTTTGTTTCTGACAGCCCGGATTACGGAACAGGACAAGATAAACGGTCTGCAGGCTGGCGGTGATGACTATATAACCAAGCCCTTTAGCCTGAAGGAATTGACCGCAAGAGTGGCGGCCCACCTACGGAGGGACGAGCGAAGCAAGAGTACGCCTAAAATCGTATCTTCCCAGGGCTTGATAGTTAATCTGACGGAACGTGTGGTTTTTTATGGAGAAAAGCCGCTGAATCTCTCAAACCGTGAGTTTGATATTGTGGAGTTTCTGATGCGTAACTCCAATCAGATATTCGACAAGGAACGGATTTATGAAGCTGTTTGGGGGTATAATGCCGAAGGGGACAGTGGAGTCATAAAAGAGCATATCCGAAAGATCAGGAATAAACTGAAGGAAGCCACGGGCAGGGAATACATCGAAACAGTTTGGGGGATGGGCTACAGATGGAAAAAATGAGGAAACTCAAATCAATGAAAACAGCTTTTATCTGGGCGGTAGCTGTTACAATGTTTTTTGTTTTTGCGGCGTCTGCCCTGACAATTTATGGATGCTATCGTATACAGAAAGCGATACTTCCTGATTCCCAGGAAGTCTGGCTGAATACCCGAACGGTCATAGCGGACGGGAGGGTATTGGAGGGAGGGCAGAGGGTTATCCTTGACGAACCTGTTGAGGTGAATATCCTCGTCCCTTTCGGTGCGGATGTGACTCTGGAGAATACGAAATTCATCATAGAGAGAATCGAGTCCGGTTTCTCAACCCTTCGCCCAAAGCAACAGTTACTGTACAGAGTGACGGGCATATCAATGGTGGTGCTTCCTTTTGTCTATTCCATTATAGGTATTATGTTGTGTGCATGGTGGTTTTACAGAAGAGAACTGTCGCCGCCCATTCAGGTTCTTGCCGATGCAACGAAACATATCAGGGAGCAAGACCTTGATTTTATGGTTGATTATAACAGGAATGATGAATTAGGCAGGCTCTGTATGGCTTTTGAGGAAATGCGGCAGGCGCTCTACAATAACAACCGTCAGCTATGGAACATGATTGAGCAGCGCAGGATCCTGCAGGCGTCGGTGGCGCATGACCTTAGAAATCCTATTGCGATTGTTGAGGGATATGTGGAATACATGCAGCAGTGCTTAGCAGATGGAAATCTGAATGACGAAGAATTGCGGCATACACTGTCTAACCTTGGGGTAACGGCAAAGCGGCTTGAACATTATACAGATTATATCCGTGATTTAAATGCTGTTGAAGAAACGGAAACAAAGTATTCTGTGGTTCAATTACCGGACTTTTTAAGAAGAGCTACGGAAAGCCTTTCGTTTCTTGCAGAACAACATAGCCTGGAGATTACATATCATTCCACCATATCCGATTGTCAGGTGAAATTAGATGAGCAGATATTTTACCGCATTGTTGAGAATATCTTTTCTAATGCCGTTCGATATGCCAAAAGCAAGGTGAATTTTGAGTATTTCCTTACCAATGGTATGCTTGTGATAAGCATATCGGACGACGGCAAAGGCTTTTCAAGGACAATGCTCCGTAAAAAGAATACCTTTCTTTATTCTGAGGATAAAACGGGGGAGCATATGGGTTTGGGATTGGCTACAAGCCGTGCCCTTAGCCAGAAACACGGTGGAAGTTTAGAACTTTCAAACATCACTTCCAGTGGAGCCTGTGTGACAATTAAACTGGCAGTCAACAAAGTGAGTTGACATGATTGCCGCACTTCCTGTTTTGTTGGGCATAATTTTTCTGGTCCTTGACCACATTTTGACCTTTGGCTTTTATAATGGTATTAAGATAATAAATTCTGTTTTGGATACTATTACAGGAGCTAAATCTAAAACAAGCAGGAGGATAGACGATGCGAAAGCGATTATTATCAGCAGCTATGATTTTTGTTCTGCCGTTTACTGCGACGGCCTGCGGAAATTACAACATTGCGGACGAGAACAATCCTGTGCAAAACGAAGAAGACCCGTTTGACCAATTAGAGGAAGACGGAGATTTAGGGTTCCTCAGCCATGGGGAAGCGAATCCCCCCAGAGCGGATGACCAGAGCGTTTTGCCCTATGAGTATAACGGCGGAGAATTTGTCCTGGACTATCAATTTTCGGTAGAGGGAAATTTGGATAGCATTGGGTTCCTGCTTTTTGTGGATGGAAAGCCGCAAGCCTACAAGGTAAACGACACAGGGGCGGAATATGAGTATCTCCATTGCTTCCAGACATCAGAAAAGCATGAAGAGAAATTTTCCTTTGTGTTCACGCCGGACACAGGGAAAAAGGGCGATACCCTGAATATGACAGTCATGAGCGTCACCAGGCCTGATTTCCAGCCGGATATGAAAGAAACCTCAAGCTACGGCTGGTATCATCAAAGTTTTGAAAGAATGCTGAAACTGCATTTTAATGAGGATGCTCCGGAAAGTGACGGCACTTATGGAGAAAGCGAAACTGTTTTTCGTGATGTCCGCATTTCAGAGGAAAAAGTAACTTCCTCTTTTATTGAGAAGGAGCTTGTGAAAGTGGGCTGGAATGGCGTTACGATGGATACTTTGGACAATAGCGTCTATTCAATGATTTCGTATGAGGATAAAGTGGTATATGACAATATCAACCTTACCGGTAAAGATACGCTTACTGTGCGCTACACTCTTTGTGGAACGCCAGGCGCAAAGTATAGTATCTCATTTTTCTTAAACCATAAGCCCATATCTTTTGATGAAACGGTTTCCTATGATGTCACATTGAGCAAAGGAAATGTGTGGATCATTGAAGCAACCATAGATACTGCAAAGTTGGATGGTTTCAATACTTTTTATGCAACAGCCGTCGCAGCGGACAATGATCTGGTTACAAGTAAAACAGGCTCAATTTTACTTTACAAGGACTAAGTTTGGAAGGAAACTGCCCAATATTGAAATTACGGCCCGCCAAATACGGGCATGGAGGTGTAAAAATGAACGCAAAATGGATGTGTATGATACTTATGCTTGCTTTAGTGCTTATTCTGCCGGCCTGCGGGAACAGTTCTGAAAATGGAACCATAAAGATTGAGCCCCAATCCGTTGAGCCGCAATCGGAAGAAGATTATCTACCGGAAAATAACGGAAATGAAAGCAGCGATAGTAACGTGACCAATCTGCAGGATAACGGTACAGATAAAAAGAGAATGGAGGTTGGAACGGTTAAGGATTCAGCTTTTTCCGGAAAGGTCGTGGGTTGTTATTATGCCGATGGCAGTCGGATCATTGTTGAGGCGGATGAACTCTATCTTTACGATACGGGGAAAGGCGAAATTATCGCAAGTGCGGATATTTCTTTGGGAGATTTATGCGTACAGACTTATGCAGACGGCTACTTTGTTGTGGGCCAGGGAAACGGCAGCGGCGGCAACAGCAATGGTTCCTTTGCCGCCTCAGAAAGCAGCGGTGGTATCAAGGGATACATACTGAATAAGGACTTTGTTGTTCAGGATACTATTTCCTTTGACGGATTATTAAGTGAGGATTTTATTTTACAGACCACAGGGATCGCTGTTTCACAGGACGGAAAACAGATTGCTTTCGGCGGATTTCAAGGGCTTTATCTCTATGATATTTCTTCCCGGAAGGTTCGTACCATTCTGAACTATTCCGAAGAAGGTACGGCAGATAAGATGCAGATTGTAACCATGGACAGCCTTGCCTTTACGGGGAACAACACTTTAGTCTATGCAGGCATGGCTGTAGATGCCTCCAATGGGGGAGATGGGTTCAGTGTTTATGGCACAGTATCCATAGACAGCGCAGATCTCACGATTACAAAAAAGGCGGATTACAAGATGGATATAGAAGAAGTACAAAAGGGAGGAAATTCACTTATCATGCCACAGAGCTTTGACAAAAATAACGGAACTTTGCTGATGTTTGACACTGCATCCAATACAGAAAAAACAATGTCATTTTTAAGTCCCAGTGAGGGAAAAGACGGCGTTTACTGCTCCGGAGAGGGAAAATATGTGGCTACTTCTATTTTGGGAGAAAACAGTGTCACAATCAGCATTTATGATACGAAATCGGGAAAAAGTATCCATACGGAAACCGTTCAGAACAGTGACAGTACCTATTTTCTGCGCATTCCACAGATTTTGATTTTGGATGAGACCGGTACCTGTATCGTTGTACTTGGACGGGGCATTGGGGAGGTAAGTACCTTGATAACAACCTTTGGCTTTGAGGGGTAATTCTCGATGAAAATATCATTTCAAAATGTTTCAAAGCAGTACAAAGGCAGGTATGCTCTGAAGGATTTTACCACAAAACTCACGGAGGGTGTCTACGGGCTTTTGGGCGCTAACGGCGCGGGAAAAACAACACTGATCAATATATTTATGGGTATTTTGGGCAGTGACGGCGGAACGATTTTGATTGACGGACAGGATGCAAAAACACTGGGTAAGGACTTCCTGTCAAAAATAGGATATATGCCTCAATATCCTATTTTCTACCGGGATTTTACGGTGATGGATTTTCTTCTGTATATGTGTGCGCTGAAAGGAATCCCTGCCGGGAAGGGAAAAAAACGGGCTTTGGAGCTTTTGGATATTGTCAATCTTTCAGAGGCTAAAAATAAAAAGATCGGCGCTCTTTCCGGCGGTATGCGGCAGAGGGTCGGCATTGTCCAGGCGATGCTGGGCGATCCCGAGATTCTTATTTTGGATGAGCCCACAGCAGGGCTTGATCCAAGTGAACGCATCCGTTTCCGTAACCTGATTTCAAAGTTTGCACAGGGACGGACAATTTTGCTGGCCACCCATATCGTTTCCGATGTGGAGTGTATTGCAAAGGAGATTATCATCTTAAAGGAAGGCTCCTTAATTACGCAGGGAACTGCCGACACATTAGAACAGAATATCTATGGTAAAGTGTGGGAGGTGACAGTAAATGCGCAAGACGCTGCCAGCCTTGGCAGTCAATATTATATCAGCAATATGAAACAGCAAGGGGAGAACTTTTCCGTAAGAATCGTGAGCGATATGCTGCCTGCTGCAAACGCAGTAAAGGTTTCTCCGAACCTGGAAGATGTATTTCTGTACTATTTCTGCCAGTGATGAGTCAAGCCAGTGAAGCTGACTATGTGCCGCTGTGCATAAAGCCAGTTTTTGGCTGGCCTGCAATCTTTGGCTGGCCTGCAGCTTTTAGCTGGATTGAGCCTTTGACGAATGCCGCGGGAGGCACGGGATCTTCCCTGGGCAATGAGTTAAGAGAGAGAAAACATGACACGCTTAATCAAATATGAATTTTACAAATTATTTTGCAAGCGGTCAATACTTGTTGTACTCATATTGTTCAGTATAATGAACCTGTTCAAAATAGACAGCGAATTCCATTCGTATTCCTACTTGGCGGATGGAAATGACAGCCGCAGTTGGAACAGCGTGTATTGGCAGCTTTATGAGAATTACAGAGGGGAGATAACTGCTGAGAAAATCAATCACCTTCTTTCCCTATATCAGCCGTTGGTGGATGCTACGGCTGATATGACAGCAAGCACAGCCAAAGACAATCCGGATATGATAACGGGAAATATATATAGTGACATGAACATCCTGGAAAAATACTATGTTAGACCTATGGAATATTTCTATCACTATCGGACTTATGCGCTAAAAGTGGCAGAGAGGGCAAAAGAAAATGTCGCCGTTTACCAAGAACGGGGGCAGACTTATGAAGTGCGTAAAAACAGTGTGATCTATAACCTTTATTCCGGGCGGAACATAAAAAACTTTGCCTATGAGGAAATGTATAACTATTATCTGAACTATGATTTTTCGGGCATATTGGTTTTGTTTCTTTGTCTGTACGGGGTTGTCAGCACTTTTGTCTGTGAAAAGGAAACGCAGATGGATATGCTGCTTCTGACAAATCCTAACGGCGGTAAAAAGACCGTATTTGCTAAAATTGCTGCGGCTACTTTGTTTGTGAACAGCGTGGCCATATGGTTTTCTGTTGTGGATTATGTCGGTTTTGTGTATTTCTTTGGAACGGCGGAAGGAGGGAAGCTTCCGCTGTATGCCGTCAGTAATTTCAGCACGGCTGCGGTAAACTGCAGCTTATGGCAATATTCCATTCTGTCCGCAGTGATAAGGGCAGTCGGCGTATGGACGATGAGCATGGTGTTTCTATTGATCTCCATGTTTTGGCGTAATGCCCTTGTCCCGTTTGTCGCTGATTTTGGAGCAGCCCTATGTTTCGTTATCACAGGTGCGTCACAGAGCTGTTTGAGTAATATCTGGCTCAAGATTACAAATCCATATTCGCTGCTTGCTAACCGCATATTATTCAGTAAGACTGAGTTTATTGGTTTTGCAGGATACCCCATTCAGAGCTTCCTGGCAGCAATTGTTTTTGCCATAACCGTAGGGGTGGTTTCTATAGCGGCAATGATGATGCATTCTAAAAGGAACTTTCATTGTCTGGAAAGGGGGATAAAATGTCCGGATTTATGTACGAAGTAAAAAAGATCATGCGCT
>OFHA01001024.1_pt1 | contig 21450 bp, 16 predicted proteins | sample 1521891 | NCBI WGS metagenome assembly OFHA01 (sample SAMEA3504089, study PRJEB24116) | mouse gut metagenome | biome: mouse gut; feature: mouse-associated habitat; material: faeces | place: Denmark | collected 2011
GGACGCTGTCCTGCCAGCCGTGCGGGGGCTGGGGTACGATGCAGCCAGCGGCATGGTAACGTGGCAGCCAGTGGAGCTTGCAGAGGAATACCAGATTGAAGTGATGGACAATGCAACGAAAAAAGTAGTTGCAACCACAACTGCAAAAACAGGGCAGGCTTCCCTGAAGGAATTTGATTTTACTATTGGGCAGGCTTATACGGTGCAGGTGACGGCACGGACAGAGCAGAAGATTACCATTCTTGAAATTGCCAAAGGGGCAGATGCGTCCTTAGCCCAAAAGAGCGATGGGTTTTTTACGGATGACAGCCGCACTTGGTATTATTACTATCAGTTTGTTACATCCCCGGCTGCCAGCTTAGTTACGGTGGCAAGCCCAGCCCAGACCAGGACTGTGACGGCAGTGGCGGAGATTGCACTGAAACAGCAGACGGACGGGTATTATGAATTTTCCGTGCTCCCGGCCACCATGCAGGATACGGAGTATATCCGCGTGGAATATTCCAACAATAAGGATTTTAAGAACAGCGGGAAAAATTTTGCCTATGAAGCGGAAAAAGCAGGGGATGCGATTTCACAGTCTGTACGGGCAGGGGACGGCCATGTGACCCGGGGCTACCACCGCTACATGGCCAAGGACAATACATACCGGGCGTACCTCGGGTATTTTTCACCGGGTTCCACAATTTATGTCAGGGCAAGGATTTACAACAGCGGCTACCGGCTGAAAGGGGAGGAACTGGCAGAACAGAAATTTTCCAGCTATAAAGTTTTGGCTTATAAAATCCCGGAAATTGAAATGGGCGCCGTAAGCACCACTGTTACCGCAGACAGCATTACCCTCCGTCCATCCCTTGACGCAGGTTGGGCAACGGGCTATGAATTCCAGAAGAAAGTGGATGGGAAATGGGCAAAGCTGGCAAAACAGACTGGGGAAGCTTCCTATAAGGACAGCGGCCTTAAGGCTGGGGAAACGTATTACTACCGTGTCCGGGGCTATGTATACAACCAGAAGGCTAAGAAAACCACTTATACGGATTGGCAGAAGGTAAGCGCCCGCACATGGGGAAATGCACTGCAGTTAAAGGCAGAAGCCAACGGCTCAGATTCCGTGCGGCTCACCTGGAAAAAAGCAAAGGGCTGCAAAAGTTATAAAATTTACCGGTGTGATACCTTAAGTACCGGTTATACCATGTCCGATGGGGGCTACATTGAGGACTTTGCAGATTTCACATTGGTGGCTGCCATAAAAAATTCTTCCAAGACCAGCTATACTGACAAGAAGCTCACCCCGGGGAAACGTTACCTCTACGTGGTATGCGCATACCGGGAAAAAGATGGGAAGACCAGCTATCTGCAGGAAAGCGCCAGCATCCGCCTTTCTGCCAATGAAAAAATGGCGTTCACAGAAACTTCTTATACTTCTGCCGGGAACTATACGGTGAAATGGAATAAGATGACGGGCATCAAAGGGTACAAGGTGCAGAAAAAAGACGCTGCCACCAGGCTGTACAAGCCATACAAAACCTTGAAGGCTTCTGCAACGAAATTGACGCTGCCCAAAGTAAAGGCAGGGGGAGCTGCGGTTGCTTACCGGATTTTCCCGTATACCAAAAAGAAGGAACTTCCGGCGAAAGGGGCGGAATTTACCGTAGCCCCAACCCTTGGCATGGTAAAAAATGTCAAGGCGGCGGCAGCCTCCAACGGCATAAAAATTTCATGGGACCGTGTAAGCGGGGCAGACTATTATGAGGTGTACCGCTGCAGCGGGGATGATTACAGTTATGATTCAGCCAGCAAGACATATCAGGTGGATTTGGGGAAAGCCGTTTTGGTAGAAGCCGTAAGCCTGCAGACAGAAAGCGCGCTGAAGGTAAAGCCAATTGATACAAATGTGGCGTTGGACGGGACTATCAGCTATGAATATGAAAATGAGGACGTATACGGGTATGCCATTGATGCTTCCGGACAGGCAGTCCCAGCGCTGTTTGATGCAAAACAGACGGTAATTACTTCAAAAATTACAGGGAACAGCGTAACAGACAGCACAGTGGCCGTTAAGGGGCTGGTGCCCAAAACAGAGGAGCAGCTTTCCTTGAGCAAGGACACCGGGGCATTCCGGGAATATGCAAAAGACACTGCCGGGGTGCTGGAAACGGCAGAAGCAACCCTCCGGGAAGGGCCAAGGAAAGGGAAAGCTTATTACTATGTAGTACGCGCAGTTGCACAAGGGCAGAATGGGGCGCCGGACGCCAGCAGCGTAGGGTTCTCCAAGCCAGCCAGCGCAGTGTATACTTCCACCAGCGTAAGCGCTGCAACGAAAGTGAAGGCAAGGAACACTATGGAAGAATATGCGGTGATTTCTTATAAGGCAGCAAAAAATGCAGACGGCTACATGATATACCGGTCTGAGAAAAAGAACAGCGGCTATAAGCTCCTTGCCACTACTTCAAAGACCATTTACCGGGATACCACCACAAAATCTGGTGAAACTTATTATTATAAAATAGTTGCCTACCGCACCAATGAAAGCGGGGCAAGGGTTTATTCCCAGCAGACTAAGCCGGTGAAAATCAAGATTAAAAAAGAGGATATTTCCGTATTGGACCTGATGCTGGAGCAATAGGCATCCAGGCAGCTTAAGGGTAATTGGCACAGTCCTCTGTATGCAGGGAGCCTCCATGGCATGGGGGCGCAGCAGGGAATGTGCCAAAATAGCCTGTGAAAGGAGATTTTTCATGGAAGGCGAAAATAACATGTTTAACAATGATCCGCAGGAAAAACAGCAGCCGGGAAACCAGCAGGGCTATGGCGGGCAGCCAGGGAACCAGCAAGGATATAACGGGCAGCAGGATTACGGTAACCAGCAAGGGTACGGCGGGCAGCAGGACTATAACAGCCAGCAAGAGTATAACGGGCAGCAGAATTATAACAGGCAGCAGGACTATAACAGCCAGCAGGGCTACAATGGGCAGCAGGGGTATCAGCCATATAATGGCCCGGATTACCGTCCGCCCAGCATGGGGCTTGGGATTGCGTCCATGGTATGCGGGATCCTTGCGCTGATTTCCTGCTGCCTGTGGTGTACTTGCGTCCCGCTGGCAATTGTTTCCATTGTGCTTGGCATTTTGCAGATACAGAAAGGGGCAGGCAAGGGAATGGCAATCGCAGGCATTGTATGTTCTTCCATTGCGCTTGTCCTGCTGATCGCCCTTACCATATGGGGCAATTACCTGTATAACTCCGGGCTGTATTACGAGATTATCCGGGAATATATGCAGCAGGTTGAGGGATTTTAAGGAACAATTCGGGCATGAGGGGAAATTTGCAGTTTCTCTCCTTGACAAGAAGATTCCCAGGCTTTATAATGGGTTACAGTTTTGAAAAATAAGATATAGAAAGACGATGACGAAGACAGTAAGGCAGTATTCCAACGTTAAGGCGTCCCCGGGGTTTGCGTCCAGCACATTTGGCAGGGCGGCAGGCAGTTTCAGGGAAACCAGCAGCGAGCCGGGAAGGTGGGAGCCGGTACCAGTAGAAACTGCCTGAACATCACTTCCAAGTTGCCCGCTGAACTTTTTTCTTTTGCGCATCCCTGCGCGGAAGGCAGGACAGTAAGCAGGGACGGGATGTTCCCCCGTTACGGGAACCAGGTATGCTGGCAAGGGAAGGCGCCAGCCCCTAAGTCCATGGCATGGAGGGCTGCGTGACCCGCTGCTGTTGGGTTTTTCCGTAAGGGGTACAGCCGTTTTCCGCCAAAGTACCATGTAACAGGTGGTAACGGTGCGTGGCTTCGTCCTTTTACAGGATGGGGCCATTTTTTGCTTTATAGGAAATTGCGTCCTATAAAGCAAAATGCTCCGCAAGGATGCGCACTCGCACGAGGGGAATTATGTCGCTAAAGCGACCGTGCTCGGCGCAGCAAAGTGTCCAAGCCCCCTCATGAGTGAGGGGGAGGGGAAGCTGAAGTGGGCTTGCCCACTTTGTTCCTTTATAGGAAATTGCGTCCTATAAAGCAAAATGCTCCGCAAGGATGCGCAGGGCAGTTCTCTGGATTGCATTGAAGACAAGGCAGGCACAGCCAGAACCAGCGATTTGCAGGAACATATTACCGTTGGCTGTGCCAAAACAAAATGAAAGGAATGGTAATGATTATGTGTAAAGTAAAAGAATGGATGGGAACATTAACAGAAACAATGGAACTGAGCAAAAAAGAATATCTCCTCACTGTTGCAGCCAGCCTTTTTGGCGGGGTTATCATTGGTTTCCTCTTTGCCCCAAAGCGTACAAGGCATACCGTCATCGGCTCCAACAACGGCCCGAAAAACAGCAGCAACGAGTATGGGCATGATTTTTATGACAGTTGGGATGAACTGGAGGATATGGAACAAATGGAGGATTGCAGCGGGAACCTGGAAATTGGGGATGAGGAACTTTCTTTCCGTTAAAAATCCCCAGGCATTTAATATGGCACTGAAATGAAAGGAATGGATCACTTATATGAAAATCACATTAAAAGATGGTTCCGTAAAGGAATACAGCGGACCAAAGAGCATATACGACATTGCAAATGACATCAGCGAAGGGCTGGCAAGGATGGCCTGTGCCGGGGAAGTAGACGGGGAACCCATGGACTTGCGGACAGTCCTGGACAGGGACTGCAGCCTTAGCATTTTAACCCAGAAAGATGCAGAAGGCATCCGTACCGTCCGCCACACCTGCTCCCATGTGCTTGCAGAAGCCGTGAAACGCCTGTTCCCAAATGCAAAACTGGCAATCGGGCCTTCCATAGACGAAGGGTTTTACTATGATTTTGAAGCAGAGCCATTTTCAAGGGAGGATCTGGACAATCTGGAAAAAGAGATGAAAAAGATCATCAAGGAAGGCAGCCGGTTGGAAAAATTCACCCTCCCAAGGGCAGAAGCCATCCAGTTCATGAAGGAAAAAGAGGAGCCATACAAGGTGGAACTGATTGAGGACCTGCCGGAGGATGCGGAAATATCCTTTTATAAGCAGGGGGATGGGTTTACCGACCTGTGCGCAGGCCCCCACCTGATGGGCACAAAGCCCATTAAGGCGTTTAAGCTGATTTCCTCCTCCATGGCATATTGGCGCGGGGATTCCAACAAGGCGCAGCTCCAGCGGATTTACGGCACTGCTTTTGCCACAAAGGACGAGCTGAACGCTTATCTGGAGCATTTGGAGGACATTAAGAAACGGGACCACAATAAGCTGGGCCGGGAAATGAAATTATTTACCACCGTGGACGTAATTGGGCAGGGGCTGCCGCTCCTGATGCCAAAGGGAGCCAAAATCATCCAGACCATGCAGCGGTGGATTGAGGACCTGGAAGACAATGAATGGGGCTATATCCGCACCAAGACGCCTTTGATGGCAAAGTCTGATTTGTATAAAATTTCCGGCCACTGGGACCATTATACCGACGGCATGTTCGTGCTGGGGGATGAGGAAAAAGACAAGGAAGTGATGGCCCTGCGCCCTATGACCTGCCCCTTCCAGTATTATGTATACAAGGCAGAGCAGCATTCTTACCGTGACCTGCCCCTGCGCTACGGCGAAACATCCACACTGTTCCGCAACGAAGATTCCGGGGAAATGCATGGGCTGACCCGTGTCCGCCAGTTTACCATTTCCGAAGGGCACTTAATTGTAAGGCCCGACCAGATGGTGGAGGAATTTAAAGGCTGCATTGCGCTGGCAAAGCACTGCCTGTCGGTGCTTGGCGTAGAGGAGGACGTGACGTACCATCTTTCCAAATGGGATCCCAACAACCGGGAAAAATACATTGGGGAGCCGGAAGTCTGGGAAGAAACCCAGCAGCATATGCGTGATATTTTGGAAGAACTTGGCATAGAATATACCGAGGAGGAAGGGGAAGCAGCATTTTATGGGCCAAAAATCGACATTAACGCCAGGAATGTCTATGGCAAGGAAGACACCATGATTACCGTCCAATGGGATGCATTGCTGGCCGAGCAGTTTGACATGTATTTCATCGGGCAGAATGGGGAAAAGGTCCGTCCTTACATTATCCACAGGACTTCCATGGGCTGCTATGAGAGGACACTTGCATGGCTTATTGAAAAATATGCCGGGAAATTCCCCACATGGCTGTGCCCGGAGCAGGTGCGGGTGCTGCCAATTTCCGACAAATATGAAGCTTACGCCAAAGAAGTGGAAAAGGAGCTTAAGGCAAACGGCATCCTGTGCACCGTGGACGGCCGTTCCGAAAAAATAGGCTATAAAATCCGCGAAAGCCGCCTGGAAAAAGTCCCCTATATGCTGGTAGTAGGCCAACAGGAAGAAGCCGACAAAACCGTATCTGTCCGCAGCCGCTTTGCCGGGGACGAAGGGGTAAAGCCCCTTGGGGAATTTATCCAGCAGATTTCTGAAGAAATCCGCACAAAAGAAATCCGCAAAGAGGAACCTAACCTGCAGCAGCAAAAATAAGTGAGGCCTTGCCGAAAGCCTGGTCCTGGAAGAATCCCCACTGCGGGCGGCAGGGGATTCTTCCGGTATACAGGCAGCTATGGGCCTCCCAGTTCCAAAACTTGGAAAAAATTGGTTTCTGTCCCCATGCATATTCCACAAAAATCTCCCCATACTAATACCGCAGATGCCAAGCCCAGCATGGTCAGGCATTTCACCACAATGTTCTGCGGTAAGAAAGGAGATTTAAAATGACACAGTTAAAATGTTCAGCAAGCAACTGCATGTACAACGATAACCACCTCTGCTCCAAAGGGGACATTACCATTGGCGGGCGCGACGCCGCAAAGCCAAATGAAACCTGCTGTGAAAGTTTCCGGGAACGGACAGGCAGCATGATGAACGCTGTCGTAGGCAGCCCAAGCAAGGAAATCAGCGTAAGATGCCAGGCAACCAACTGCGGTTTCAACGAGGACTGCAAGTGCAGCGCAAAAGAAATCGGGATTGCCGGCAGCAACGCATGCACCTGCGGGGAAACAGAATGTGCAAGCTTTGACTGCCATTGCAAATAGGCAAAGCGCCAAATTTTTCCATTATTTTGGCATCTCAATGTTACAAAATTTTACAAAATGTGACGGAAAATTTGTGAAATGATAAAAAAATACTTGTAATCTTAAGCAACAGGAAGTAGAATGAATCTGGAGCGTAAATACGCAAGAGTATTTGGCGGCAGGTATTCTCCTTCCTGTTTTTGCAGGTACGGGAACCAGAGAAAACAACACCCTCAAAAGCCTGTGGATTTGGGAGGCCATCAGGGTATGGATCCGGAAGTGTACTTACAGGAGGGAAGCAAGGGGCCTGCCAGCCGTTTTCACATATTCCGCCCTGTTTGCGCGGCTGTAGGGCAGAGCCGAGGATACAGAAAGGCGCGCTGGGCTGGATGGGTGCTGTTTGGGCAGCCAGCAGGACACCGTTTGCAGGAACACTATAGTACATGGAGGAAGATGGCATTGAGGAAGAAATCCCATATATCATTGGCAAAATATATTGTGGACAGCTTAGCGGAACAGGAACTGGTAAAGCATCGGAAGGCATTTTACCTTGGCAGCATCCTGCCGGACTGCAAGCCGTCATTCATAACAGTGAAGCATGAAATGGAAGGGACGTTCCCGAAAGTCCAGCGGGAGCTGGAAGAAATTGTGGCAAGGCAGCAGAATTCCGAGATTAATATGCGGGTTTTTTACCGTAGCCTTGGGGAAGTGATCCATTATATCGCAGATTATTTTACTTTTCCCCATAATTCCCATTACACTGGGAACTTAAAAGACCACTGCGTCTATGAGGAACACCTGAAAAAGAGCCTGAAAGAATATATACAGAGTGGCGAGGCAAAGCGCAACAGCGCACTGATCAGCGCCTCCGTGCAAAATTTGGACAGCGCGGAAGATATTTGTAATTTTATCCAGAAAGCGCACGAAACATACGTGAAATTGAAGAATTCTGTCGAAGGCGACTGTCGCCATATTGTGACACTCTGCCATCAGGTAGTAGCAGCCGTAATCCGGCTGATTAGAAGGGATTCAGCCGCCGAAGCGCTTCCAGCCGCCAGCTAAGGGATGGAGGGGTTGTCGAATCAAAGAATTTCATGTCGAAATGTCCTGTAAAAAAATGGCGGTTTTCGTTTGCTTTTTTTCCGTTTTGGGCATAAAATAATTGCGGAGGGGGAAAAGGAGCTATAAGATGAACCGTTTGTCAGAGTTACAAAGAGAAATCGAAACTGTACGAGAGGAATTGAATGTAGCAGTTCTGGCAGGAAAGGGCGTTAGGACCCCGGAATGCCGCAGCGTAAGCATCCGTATGGATAAGCTGATCGAAGCCTACATCCAATGCCAGGAGAAAGTTCAACACGGTTGAATTAAGGGACAAAAGGGGAAAACCACAAGAAGGGCAAAAAGGGCTGGATTCTTCCAGCCCTTTTTGCTTTTTACTTTATAGGAAATTGCGTCCTATAAAGCAAAAAAAGCGCAAGGATGCGCACTCGCACAAGAGGTAAAATATTGCTTCGCAATTGTGCTCGGCGCGCAAAGTGTCCAAGCCCCTCATGATTGAGGGGGAGGGGAGCTGAAGTGGGCTTGCCCACTTTGTTCTCCTATAGGAAAGCCCTTGCCACGCTAAAGCAACCAGACTCTTTATCCTTCTTTTTGGAAATGATAAACACGCAATTGAAAAAAACTGATACATATGATAGAATATGGGAAACAATATAAAAACTATAGAAGACGAGGACAGAACCATGGGAATTGGAAGAACAAGAAAGCTGGTGAAATCAGTTTCAGAACTGAAGGATGCGGATTATTCCGGTGAACCAGAGTTAAGAGAAATGTATCAGCGGCTTGCGGATGGCAGGGACCAGTTTGCGGAGGTCCTTGAGAAAAACTTCAAGGCGGTTATGCAAATCAGCTCCCTTGATTTGACCATGCAGCATGAAACCGACAAAATCCTTGAGATATCGCATAATGTGGCTAAAGCGACAGAAGTGATTTTCGGGGCTAATGGCGACCATTCGGAGGTCGAAGGGAATAATTCCCTGGAGCAGCTTACCAATACGATTATCCGGGTGTCGGAAGAAACCGAGGAGGTACACCAGAAAATTGGGACAGGGCAGGAAGAACTTACCTCTATCCGCGACCTTTCCAACCAGGCCATTGAAGTTTCTAAGGAAATGCGGAAGGATATGGACGACCTTCTGGATGTTATTAATAATATGAATGAAGTCATTGCGGGGATTGACTCTATTTCTATGCAGACCAACCTTCTTGCCCTCAATGCATCCATTGAAGCGGCAAGGGCAGGGCGCGCAGGGCGCGGGTTCGCAGTAGTGGCAGATGAAATCCGGGGCCTGGCAGAGCAGACCCAGAAGCTGACCGGGGACATGGGGGAATTTGTGGAGAGCATCAAAAGCGCGTCCCAAAAGAGCGCCGGGAGCACCACCAATACCATAGAAGCCCTTGGGACCATGACTGGCAAAATTGGGAACGTATGGGAATTAAATGACGAAAACCAGAAGCATGTGTCAAAAGTCAGCGAATCCGTCACTTCCCTTGCGGCAGTCAGCCAGGAAATCAGCAGCACCATGGCTGAAATGGAAAACCAATTGCGGAACAGCACAGAGTTTATGCGGGAAATTGGGAATGAACTGATGAAGGCTACGGAGCCAGTAATGGACATAGAAAGCGCGCTGGATGCATCGGTAAAACAGATGGGGAATATGTCAAAGGATGCATTTTACCACTTGAAAAATAAGGAATTTATCAAATATGTACAGAATGCCGTTGTTGCCCACCGGAACTGGATCCACAACTTGGAAAAAATGGTGCAGGGGCGCACCGTTGTCCCCCTCCAGTTGGATTCCACCAAGTGTGGGTTTGGGCATTTCTACTATTCCATTACGCCCACTATCCCTGGCGTCCGCCAAATTTGGGATGGGCTGGAGGAAAAGCACAGGAAGTTCCATGAGTACGGCCGGGATGCCATCCAGGCCTTGTTTGATGAGGATTACCAGAAGGCAGGCCGGATCTGCAAGGAAGCAGAGGAATATTCCAGGGGTTTGATTGCAGATATGGAAAAAATGATAGAACTGGCAGACACATAAAACATAATGTATCCGCGGAGCGGCAGCAGGGCGGATTTGCCTGCAGGACAGAAAAGGCAGCTACATAAATAGTTTAAAATACAAGATCCGGAAGAAATTTTTTTAAGGGAAGGCCCCTTGTATTTTAAGCTTTTATGGGGCGGTCTTTTTTTGTTTCTGAAATTTTCTATTGCATTTTTGGCTATGATGGGATAGAATGGAATAAAAGTGGAGAAAAGTGGTATAAAAGTGGTGAAAAATGGTGGCGGATAAATATAGGTTGTCCGCCTATCATAAACTGCTTCACTGCCCAGCTAAAGGTGATGTCTATGTTCATGGGTGAATACAATCACACAGTTGACACAAAAGGCAGGCTGATAGTCCCGTCAAAGTTCAGGGAAGCACTGGGCGGAGAGTTTGTTGTGACGAAGGGGCTGGATGGATGCTTGTTTGTGTATCCTGGTGAGGAGTGGAAGCTCATTGAGGAAAAATTTAGGGAAGTGTCACAGTTCTCCAAAGAAGCCCGCAAATTTGCAAGGCACTTCTTTGCAGGCGCAGCAGCCTGCGAGGTGGACAAGCAAGGGCGGGTACTGCTCCCGGCAACCTTAAGGGATTTTGCCGGGATTGAGAAAGAGGTTGTTTTGGCCGGCGTCCTGAACCATGTTGAGATCTGGAGCAAAGACAGATGGCAGGAGGCCAACGAGTATGACGACGTGGAAGAAATCGCGGAGCATATGGCGGGCCTTGGGCTGATTATTTAAGTTTGGACAGGGAAGCTGGCAGCCTTTGGCTTACAGTGACAGATAGGGCGGGAAGGGACTACATGGAATTTAAGCACAAATCCGTACTTTTAGAGGAAACAACCAAATACCTGAATATCCGCCCAGATGGGATTTACGTGGACGGGACCTTAGGGGGCGGCGGGCATGCCTATGAAGTGTGCAGGCGGCTGTCCGGGGACGGGAAGTTCATTGGGATTGACCAGGACGGGGATGCTGTTGGGGCAGCGGCAAAAAAGCTGTCAGAATTTGAAGGCAGGGTACGGATTGCAAGGAGCAACTACTGCCAGATGCGGCAGGTGCTGGAAGGGTACGGAATCAGCCAGGTAGATGGCATTGTGCTGGATTTAGGAGTTTCCTCTTATCAATTAGATGACCCAAAACGGGGGTTTACTTACCGGGATGGGGATGCCCCGTTAGATATGCGGATGGATGACAGACAGGAATTTACCGCGAAAGATTTGGTGAACACCTATAGCGAGATGGAACTGTACCGGGTAATCCGCGACTATGGGGAAGATAAATTTGCCAAAAATATAGCGAAGCATATAGTGGCTGCAAGGAAACAGAAGGAAATAGGGACAGCAGGGGAATTGACGGAACTTATTAAGGCAGCTATCCCAGCGAAGGTACGGATGAATGGAGGACATCCGGCAAAACGTACCTTTCAGGCAATTCGGATTGAACTGAATGGGGAATTGGATGTGTTGCAGGGCTCCCTTAAAGATATGATAGGCATGCTGAAGCCGGAAGGCAGGATTTGCGTGATTACTTTCCATTCCTTGGAAGACAGAATTGTAAAAAATATATTCAGAGATTGTGAGAATCCATGCACCTGCCCAAAGGATTTCCCAGTATGCATTTGCGGGAAAACCTCTCTTGGGAAGGCGGTGACGAGGAAGCCTGTCCTGCCCTCAGAGGAAGAAATGGAAGAAAACCCACGTGCCAAAAGTGCGAAGCTTCGGGTTTTTGAAAGGGGCAAATCATCAGGATAGGAGTGAATGCAGTGAGACAGCAGGGAAATGCACCACATAAGGAAAAAACTGTAAACTATATAGATGGGAACACTGTACGGAAATTGCAGCCGAACCCTAACAGGCGCAGCGAGGAAACCCACCGGGAACTGGTAGAGAAACAAAAGCGGGAACGGGAGCAGCGGGAGCGGAAACGGGCGGTCCGGGCAGCCGCAAGGAGGAACCAGGAAAAGGCCATGCAGATGAGCCCGGGGTATGTGATGTTCCTTGTCCTTGCTACAGCCGTGATGGTGGGCATTTCGGGGATTTACCTGATGCTGCGGACAGAACTGACTGGCCGGATGAAGCATGTGGCGTCCTTAAAGAGCCAGGTGCTGGACCTAAAGACCAGCAATGACGCCGAGCAGAAACGGATTGACACCTCTGTCAATTTAGATGAAATCCGCCAGAAAGCCATGGGAGAACTGGGGATGGTATATCCGGGGAAAGACCAGATTCAGTATTTTGAGATAGACAGCAGCGACTACATGAACCAGTATCAGGATATTCCAGAGAAATAAAGAAGGTAGGACGATTGGCAGAAAGAAAGAGAAGACCAAGAAGAAAAAAGAAGGAACCCGCAAAATTTTCCAGAAGGATGAAGAAAAAGCTCCTGATTATGTTTTCCATGGTAATGGCAATGCTGGGCGGGCTGGTTGGGAGGCTGTTTTACATTGAGCAGGTAAAAGGCGAAGATTACAAGAAGCAGGTGCTGGGGCAGCAAGGGTACGAGAGCCAGAGCATCCCTTACCAGAGGGGGGAAATCCTGGACCGCAAGGGTACCATATTAGCCAGCAGCGTAGACGTATACAATCTGGTCTTGGACTGCAAAGTCATTAACGAAGAATTTTATAACAGCGAAACAAAGAAAAAAGTGAAAAAATATGTGGAACCTACTGTAGCGGCTTTGCTGCAATGTTTCCCAGATGTTACAGAAGATGAGGTAATGGCTGCCCTGACGGAGAAACCAGACAGTCGTTATTTTGTTTTGCGGAAAAAACTCCATTACGAGGAAATTACAGAATTCCAGGATCTGTTAGAGGAAGTATATAAAAAAGGCAAGAAGAAAGGGGAAAAGGTAAACCCCAATGTGCAGGGGGTATGGTTTGAAAAGGAATACCAGAGGGAATACCCTTACCATACAGTGGCAAGTAAAGTGCTGGGATTTACCACATCCGGGAATGAAGGGATTGGCGGCCTGGAAGACTATTATAATGATATCCTGAACGGTATTAACGGACGCCAGTACGGGTTTTTGAATTATTCTGACAGCAATTTTGAAAAGACCATCAAGGATCCAATTAATGGATGGACCTTGGTGTCCACCTTGGATATCAATATCCAGAAAATCATTGAACAGAAGATTGCAGAATTTCAGGAGGAGCACCGGAATGAGGTGACGGAAGGAGCAGGGAGCCAGCAGACAGGGGTAGTTGTGATGAACCCCCAGAATGGGGAGATTCTGGGCATGTCTGACAGCCTTGTGTACGACCTGAATGACCCAAGGGACCTGTCAAGGTATTATTCCCAGGAGGAAATTGCGTCTTTCAGTGAGAAGGAAGCATTGGAAAAGCTGAACAAAATCTGGCAGAATTACTGTATTACCTATACCTTTGAGCCAGGTTCCACGGCAAAGCCTTTTACAGTAGCCACTGCCATGGAAACAGGGAATATCCGGGAGTGGTACGACTGCGACGGGGTGGAACAGATTGAAGGGCATGATATCCGCTGCGTCCAGCGTTCCGGCCACGGCCCCCTGAACCCGGAGCAGTCCCTGATGAACTCCTGCAACGATGCCATGATGGCCATGGCGCGGGATATTGGGAAAGAAGATTTCTATAAGTACCAGAATATCTATAATTTTGGACTGCGCACGAACATTGACCTTCCGGGGGAAGCCCGGACGGATACCTTGATATATACGGCGGATAATACCAACGGCACCTCCTTAGCCACCAATTCCTTTGGGCAGAATTTTAATGTGACTATGGTGCAGATGGCGTCGGCGTTTTCTTCGCTGATCAACGGCGGGTATTATTACCAGCCCCATCTGGTGCAAAAGGTTGTGGATGATAATGGGAATACCGTCCAGACAATGGATCCCGTGGTGCTGAAGCAGACGGTTTCCAGCCAGACCAGCGAAACCATAAGGAAGTACCTTTACAGCGTAGTGTCCGAAGGGACAGGGAAAAGCGCGAAAGTGGAAGGGTATTCCATGGGCGGGAAAACAGGGACTGCCCAAAAAGGGGACAGGGATGCGAAAAAATATGTAGTGTCCTTTATCGGCTTTGCCCCGGCAGACGACCCGCAGGTGCTGGTCTATGTAGTCATCGACGAAGCAAATGTGCCGCTGACGCAGCAGGGCAGCGGCCTTGCCACGGATTTGGCAAAACGGATTTTTACGGAAATCCTTCCTTATCTGAATGTATTTCAGGATGAAGCGGCAGAGGGCGGCCCTGAGAACCCACAGGAAGGGGCAGAGGGCGACCAGCCGGATGAGGCTGGAGGAACTTCCCCGGAAGGGGCGGAAGGCAATCCCCAGGAAGGGGAAGGCAGCCCACAGGAAGGCGGGGAAGGCAATCCACAAGGCGAACCGCAGGAAGGCGGCGGGAATCCCCAGGAAGGGGAAGGCAATCCACAAGGGGAAGGCGGCGAAGGCAGCCCACAGGAAGGTGGGGAAGGCAATCCGCAAAACGGCCCGCAGGAAGGCGGCGGGAACCCCCAAGGAGGGGAAACCGGGGAGGAAGGGCTCCCGGACGGTATCCCGAATGTAATGCCCAGCGGCGGGGAAGAACCGGAAACAGGAGAATAAGCGCGCTGCCCAGTGGTAAAAACAGCACATAACCGGATACAGCCTGTAATAGATTATAGTAATTGCTGTAGAGAGGTTGCTGGATGTTTCGGAATAAAACATTTAACCGGAGAAAATTACTGATTGTTTTTACTGCTGTCATGCTGGTCTTAGCTTTTTTAGCGGGAAGGCTGGTATATTTGATGGTATTCTGCTCGGAATATTACGGGCAGAAAGCGGAGGATTTGCATGAAAGGGAACGGGACATTAAGGCTGCCCGGGGGAAAATCATTGACTCCACCGGGACGGTGCTTGCCACCAACCGTACCGTCTGCACCATTTCTGTAATCCATAGCCAGATCAAGGAACCGGAGGAAATCATCCGGGTTTTGGCGAAAGAGCTTGGGATGGAGGAAGATGCAGTACGCAAACGGGTGGAAAAGGTGAGCTCCATTGAGCGGGTAAAGTCCAATGTAGACAAAGAGGTAGGGGACAGAATCCGTAATTATGGGCTGGCCGGCGTAAAAGTGGATGAGGATTATAAACGTTATTACCCTTATGGCACGCTGGCTTCCCGGGTGCTTGGCTTTACCGGGGGCGACAACCAGGGGATTATCGGGCTGGAAGTCATTTATGAGGACTATTTAAAAGGCATCAATGGGAAAATCCTCACCCTTACGGATGCAAGGGGCGTTGAAATTGAAAATGCAGGGGAGCGGCGGCAGGAGCCGGTAGACGGGAACAACCTGCATATCAGCCTTGACTATAACATCCAAATGTACTGCGAGCAGGCAGCCAAGAAGGTGATGGAGGCAAAATCTGCCGACGGGGTTTCCGTCCTTATTATGCGTCCCAGCAATGGGGAAATCCTTGCCATGGTAAACGTGCCGGAATTTGACTTAAATGACCCGTTTACGCTGATAGATACAGGGCAGCAGGAAGGGGAAAGCGAAGGCACGGCAGGGGAAGATGGGCAGGAAAAAGCCAAAACAACAGAACAGGAGAAACAGGACTTACTAAACCAGATGTGGCGGAACCCATGCATTAACGATACTTATGAGCCCGGTTCGGTCTTTAAGACAATTACCACGGCAGCGTCCTTTGAAGAAGGCGTGGTGTCCTTAAACGACCATTTTTTCTGCCCGGGCTACAAAATGGTAGAGGACAGGCGCATCCACTGCCATAAGCGGACGGGGCATGGCTCTGAGGATTTTACCCAAGGGATTATGAATTCCTGCAACCCGGTGTTTATTGAACTGGGGCTGCGGCTTGGGGTAGACAATATGTATAAATACTTTGAGCAGTTTGGGCTGCTGGACCGGACAGGGATTGACTTGCCAGGGGAAGCTTCCACCATTATGCATAAAAAGGAAAATGTGGGACCAGTGGAATTGGCGACAGTTTCGTTCGGCCAGTCTTTCCAGGTTACGCCCATCCAGCTTGCCACGACAGTTTCTTCCTTAATTAATGGCGGGAACCGGATAACGCCCCATTTTGGGGTATCCGTAAAGGATGATCAGGGGGAACTGGTGGAAACGCTGCAGTATAAGGTGGAGGAAGGGATAGTCAGCCCGGAAACCTCCCAGACCCTGCGCAGCGTATTGGAAAAAGTAGTGTCGGAGGGAAGCGGGAAACGCGCTTATATTGAGGGCTTTTCCATTGGCGGGAAAACTGCTACCTCCCAGACCCTGCCCAGAAGCGCAAACAAATATATTTCGTCCTTCCTGGGGTTTGCACCAGCCGACGACCCGCAGGTGCTGGCGCTGTTAATTATCAATAACCCCCAGGGCATTTATTATGGCGGGACTATAGCGGCCCCTGTGGTAAAAGAAATCTTTTCCAACATCCTGCCCTACCTTGGGATTGAAAAGGAAGCAGCGCCGGAGAAAGAGGAAAAGGAAGGGCAGCCAGAGTAGGCAATGGTATTCAGGAGAAAGTGGAAGAAAGGCACGGCGGCGACGCCGTAAAGACAAAGAGGTGTAAAAAATGGCACAGAAAGTGATAATTCCAGTATTGATAGCTTTTGCAATCACAGCCCTGTTAGGGCCGGTGGTAATCCCGATTCTGCGGAGGCTGAAAGTAGGGCAGACAGAACGGGAGGAACTGAAATCCCACTTAAAGAAAGCAGGGACGCCTACCATGGGAGGGCTGATGATACTGGCTGGCATTATCGTAACTTCACTGATTTACATGAAGGATTACCCGGGGGTGCTGCCAATCCTGTTTGTGACGGTAGGGTTTGGCATTATCGGGTTTTTGGACGATTACTTAAAGGTGGTGCTGCGCCGTTCCGACGGGCTGCTGCCATGGCAGAAAATGACGGGGCAGATTGTGGTGACAGGCGTGTTTATTTTCTATATGGCCCGGTATACGGAAGGGGCGTCCAAAATGCTGATGCCCTTTACCGGGGGCTTTGAAACGGGGATATACCTGGATTTGGGCTGGCTGGCAGCCCCAGTTATGTTCCTTGCCATCCTTGGGACTGTCAACGGGGCAAATTTTACCGACGGGCTGGACGGCCTTGCTTCCAGCGTGACGGTATTGATTGCAACCTTTTTCTCAGCAGTTGCAGTAGGGACGGGGAGCGGCATTGAGCCGGTGACCTGCGCAGTTGTCGGGGCGCTGCTGGGATTCCTTTTGTTCAATGTATACCCTGCCAGCGTGTTTATGGGCGATACTGGCTCTTTGGCTTTGGGAGGGTTTGTGGCTTCCACTGCCTATGTCCTCCATATGCCGATCTTTATCCTGATTGTGGCGTTGGTTTATTGGATAGAGCTTCTGTCTGTTATGATACAGGTAACTTATTTTAAGAAGTCAGGCGGGAAACGGATTTTCCGCATGGCGCCCATACACCATCATTTTGAATTATGCGGATGGTCGGAAACAAAGGTAGTGGCAGTCTTTTCCATTGTGACGGCCATTCTGTGCTTGGTTGGGCTGCTTGCCCTGTAGGAGGGATAACATTGAACTTGGATGGAAAAAAATTTTTAGTAGTGGGGACTGGGATCAGCGGCATTGCGGCGGCAGAGCTTCTGGTAGGCCAGGGGCTGGAAACTGTGCTGTATGACGGGAACCCGGAAGCCAGGGCGGAGGAACTCAGGGAGAAATCCCCCATGCTTGGGCAGGTGGAGCTTAAGACGGGCCAATTGCCAGAGGAAACTTTGGCGGAGTATGACATTGCCGTATTCAGCCCGGGGGTGCCTACGGACATCCCATTGGCCCTTAAGATGCGGGAACTTGGAATCGAAATCTGGGGGGAGATTGAACTTGCCTATGCTTTCGAAAAAGGCCGTGTGCTGGCAGTAACAGGGACAAACGGCAAGACTACCACCACTGCGTTGCTGGGAAGCATTATGGAACATGCAGGCCTTGACGTGAAGGTAGTGGGGAACATTGGGATCCCATATACCAGCATGGTAACAGGCACTGGGGAGGATTCTGTGACGGTGGCGGAAATCAGCAGCTTCCAGTTGGAAACGGTGCATAAGTTCTGCCCCCAGGTATCCGCTATTTTAAATATTACCCCAGACCATTTAAACCGGCACCATACGATGGAAAATTACCAGAAAGCCAAGGAGCAGATAGCGGCCAACCAAGGGCCTGGGCAGTTCTGTATTTTAAATTATGAGGATGAGCGCACAAGGGAATTTGGAGAAAATATTGCAGCAAAGGTTCTATATTTCAGCAGTCAGCGTAAGATAGAACAGGGGATTTATCTTGAGGACGGCAAGATCATCTATAAATATCCGGATGAAGTGGAAATTTGCAGTGTGGATGAGCTTAGACTTCTTGGACTTCACAATTACGAGAATTATATGGCGGCAATCGCTATGGCGGCAGTTTACGGCGTGCCGTTTGATGTGATCCGAAAGGCGGTCAAGGAATTTCAGGGCGTGGAGCACAGGATTGAATATGTGACGGAGAAAAAGGGCGTGGCATATTACAACGATTCTAAGGGGACGAATCCTGACGCGGCGATTAAAGGAATTCAGGCGATGAACCGGCCTACCGTGTTGATCGGCGGAGGCTATGATAAGGATTCAGTCTATACAGAGTGGATTAACAGTTTTGAAGGAAAAGTTAAGAGACTAGTCCTGGTGGCGGCGACGAAAGAAAAGATTGCAAGAGACGCCAGAACGTGCGGGTTCTATGATTATGTATTTGCAGACACATTTGAAGAGGCGGTGCTTGAGGCGGCGAAAGCGGCGAAGCCGGGAGATGCAGTCCTGCTGTCGCCGGCATGTGCAAGCTGGGGGATGTTCCCGAATTATGAGGTACGCGGAGAGAAGTTTAAAGAGATTGTAAATTCCTTGTAAGGAGTGGCGCAGATTGACTCATTCTAATAACAGAAGGTATGATTATACGCTTCTTGCCGCGCTTGCGTTGCTGGTAATTATGGGACTTGTGATACTGTACAGCACAAGCGCTTATAACGGTGAAGTGAAGTTCCATGATTCGTTTTATTATCTGAAGAAACAGGTGTTTGCGACAACGCTTGGAATAGTCGCGCTGTTTGTGGCGGCCAATATGGACTATCATGTGTGGAGGCATGTGGCGGTGCTGGGATATCTGACGGCGATACTTTTGTCTGTGGCCGTTCTGTTTATCGGAGATGAAATTAACGGGTCCAAAAGATGGTTGTCTTTGGGACCTTTTTCTTTTCAGCCGTCGGAATTTGCCAAAGTAGCTGTTATACTCTTCCTGGCGCATATGGTGACAAAGAATGTGAAAGATATAGGGAAGATGCGCACGATGATTAAGATCATGGCGCTTATCCTTCCTATCGTTGCGTTGGTTGGAGCCAGCAACTTAAGTACGGCTATCATCATTCTGGGAATCGCGGTCATCCTCATCTTTGTCGCCAGTCCGAAGTATGGTCAGTTCGTATTCATGGGACTCTTAGGAGTAGGATTTATGGCAATCTTCCTTGCGCTTGAGAGTTACCGTCTGGAACGGCTAGCTATCTGGAGGAATCCGGAGGCGTATGAAAAAGGATATCAGACTCTTCAGGGGTTGTACGCCATTGGTTCAGGAGGTCTCTTCGGCAGGGGATTAGGGCAGAGTATCCAGAAGCTGGGTTTCGTTCCGGAAGCTCAGAACGATATGATATTTTCTATCATATGTGAAGAACTGGGATTATTCGGCGCCGGTTTTATACTGATTCTTTTCCTGCTTTTGATCTGGCGGTTCTTTGTGATTGCGACGCATGCGGGGGATCTGTTCGGAGCGTTGATTGCGACGGGAGCCATGGGGCATATGATGATCCAGGTAATCTTAAATATAGCAGTGGTCACGAATACGATTCCTAATACGGGAATTACGCTGCCTTTCATAAGTTACGGCGGTACCTCTGTCGTATTTCTCCTTGTGGAAATGGGGCTTGTCTTAAGTGTGTCGTCTCTGGTAAAATAGGGGAAAAGAGACTGGGAGTATAAATATATGGAAAGATATCAGGAAAGGGAGAAAGTACGAAGGGAAAAGCGGGAAGGAAGAAGCGACCGGGAAAATCACAGGAAAAGACCGAAGAAAAAGTCGCACAAAGTGTATGCATTTTTCGTTTTGTTATTAGGATGTGTTATTATTGGAGTTACATTCTTCCTGTTATTCTATGTTCAGAAAATTACTGTAAGCGGTAACGAGTATACGACGGATCAGGAGATCATCGAGTCGGTACGAAGCGACAGGTATTCTGTAAATTCATTATATATTTTGGGAAAATATGCTCTTGAAAAAGGCGAAGTACTGCCGTGTCTTGAACAAATGAAAATCCGTATGAAAGCGCCATGGAGCCTTAAAGTGACCGTAAAAGAGAAGCCTATCGTCGGGTACATACGAAACGGGGAGAATTACGACTATTTTGATAAAGAAGGCATGATTGTATTCGAGTCTCTTACATTGCTGGAAGGTATTCCATATGTTGAAGGAATTGATGTGGGGGAGATCAAATTATATCAGTATCTGAAGAGTGATGATACAAGAATATTTGAACAAATTCTGGAGACTTCAAAGGAAGTGGCAAAGTACGGACTGACATCGGCGAAGATTATCTGCGAGGGAGATGAGATCTGTCTGGATATAGGAAGTATCAGGGTATGCTTGGGGAAGAATGTGTCTGCAGAACAGATTGCGCAGATTCCGCCTATTCTTGAAAAGCTGGGGGACAGGGCGGGAAACCTGCACCTGGAGAATTATTCTGAGACGGCGGGAACGATTACATTTGAGGCGGCAGAGACGGAAACCGGTGAAGGCCAGCCGCCGGCGGTACAGTAGTATCCGCCGCTATAGCGGTGAATCTTTGCGAAGATACAAACGTATTGTAATAACGGTTTACGGGCGGAGTTTAACGATATAGCAAAGAAAAATAAGAAAAATGAAGAAATTCTATTGATATTTTATACAAAAGTCTTTATTATATAGTATATATGGCAAAAAGGACATTTCATTTGCTTTATGTATGGGATGTATAATATATAATAAGGATAACAAAGGAGGAGAAACCCTTGCTAGAAATTAAAACGAATGAATCAGAAGCAGCGGCGAAGATAATTGTTGTTGGAGTCGGCGGCGGCGGTAACAACGCCGTGAACCGAATGATTGATGAACAAATTGCCGGTGTTGAGTTTATTGCTATTAATACAGATAAGCAGGCGTTACAGTTATGCAAGGCGCCTACGCTAATGCAGATCGGTGAGAAGATTACGAAGGGACTCGGAGCAGGAGCAAGGCCTGAGATTGGCGAGAAAGCTGCGGAAGAGAGCGCAGAAGAAGTATCATCCGCATTAAAAG
>OFHA01001029.1_pt1 | contig 21380 bp, 20 predicted proteins | sample 1521891 | NCBI WGS metagenome assembly OFHA01 (sample SAMEA3504089, study PRJEB24116) | mouse gut metagenome | biome: mouse gut; feature: mouse-associated habitat; material: faeces | place: Denmark | collected 2011
TTTTAGCCGGTATTTATCCGCAACATCCATAATCGCTTCCATATCTGCCAGATTTCCAAAGACATGTACAACTACGACTGCACGAATCCTTTTGCCCGTCCCGATATGCTTCAGTCCTTCCTGTGTCAGGCGGCATTCGAACTCACAAAACTGCCTGAGTTTGTCCGCATCCATACACAAAGAATCATCGCAGTCCATAAAAACAGGATCTGCGCCTATATACCGGATCGGATTTACGGCTGCTATAAACGTCAGTGTCGGCGCTATGACCAGCTCCCCTGCCTGCACCCCGCATTCCAGTAAAGAAAGATGCAGCGCGGCTGTCCCGCTCTGACAGGCCGCCGCATGCGAAATCTTTAAAAATTGCGACACCTGTTCTTCCATTTTTTTAATATAAGAACCGCCCGTGGACACCCATCCTTCCCGTACGGCTTCTGTGACATATTTCAATTCGTTTCCCTGAAAATTTGGTACTGATAATGGAATCATATCTTCACACCCTAAACATTATAAATATCCGTTTTATATTTATCCAGGTGATTGCGGAAAAAAGCTATCGTTTCTGCAATTCCCTGTTCAAATGTATATTCTGGTTTCCACGATGTAAGCTCAAGCAGTTTCTGATTACTGCCCAGCAAACGTTCCACTTCACTTTTTGCCGGACGCAGACGCTTTTCATCACATATAATCTGTGCCTGCGGAGCAATCTGACGGATCAGTTCAGCCGCTGCCTGTCCGATGGATATTTCTTTTTGAGATGCAATGTTGATCTCTTCTCCAATGGTGCGATCGGATCGATAAATCTCTAAAAAGCCGCGTACGGTATCTTTTACATAATTAAAATCCCTGGAAGGTGACAAAGACCCCAGTCTGATTTCTTTCATACCTGCCAGCAATTGCGTAATAATTGTCGGAATCACTGCCCTGGCTGACTGCCTCGGTCCATACGTATTAAACGGACGTACAATTGTAACCGGCAGTTCAAAACTACGATAAAAAGCCTCCGCCATCCGGTCTGCACCAATCTTGGAGGCGGCATACGGAGACTGCCCCTGAAACGGATGATTTTCATCCATTGGAACATACCGCGCAGTGCCATATACCTCGGAAGTAGAAGTTACGAGTACTCTTTTCAGACCAGATTCTCCTGATGCCTGTAATACGTTCAGTGTTCCTTTTATATTGGTATCTACATAAGTATCCGGTGCGACATAACTATATGGAATCGCAATCAGAGCCGCTAAATGAAATACAGCGTCCACACCGCAAACCGCCTGTCTGACTGCGTTTGGGTCCCTGATATCACCTGTAAATATCTCTATCTGCTCCAGCTTTTCTTTCGGAAACGTATCCAGCCATCCCCAGGTATTAAAAGAATTATAATAAGCAAAGGCTTTTACTTCATAGCCTTTTTCCAGCAAACTTTCTGTAAGATGGCTTCCGATAAACCCATCCGCTCCTGTTACCAGCACTTTTTTCATAACAGTATCCTTTCTGTTCCGATTTCAGCTTCTGCTTTACTCTGATTTTAGATTCAGTTTCTGCTCCATACGCCGCATTTCCTCAAACTCTCCCATATCCAGGAAGGAATCCTCACTGATGGGATACATGCCCACCCTGCGGTCTTCTTTCAGCAGGCGGTCTGTCAGATCCGTCATGTGGAAAAACGTATCTTTGGGTATTTCCTGAAGAAGTTCCGGGCTCAGAATATACATACCTGTATTTACAAAATAGGAAATTTTCGGTTTTTCTTCCATGGCTCTGATTCGGCCGTTCTCACTGGAATGAACCACCCCGTAAGGCACAATGATGTTTTTCAGGGCTGTTACAATGGTGAGTTCATTTCCTGCTTTCTGATGATACTCATAGATATCGGCATAATCTGCATGAATCAGAATATCGCAGTTTGTCACAATAAACGGTTCGGAAAATTTCCCTTCCAGGAGGGTAAGGCTTCCCGCAGTTCCCAGGGGTTTGTTTTCTTCCACATAATGCAGGGGAAAGTCAGCAATGCTCTCGGAAAAATATGATTTTATCATGCTTTTCCGATAATTTACCGTCACATGAAAATCCTTTATTCCGTATGTACGAAATTCATTGATAATACGCTCCATAATGGGAATATCCCCGATGGGAATCAGAGGTTTTGGCAAAATCTTTGTATATGGATAAAGACGTGTTCCCTTTCCGCCTGCCATAATCACCACAGGAACCTCTTTCAGGGTATCCCGCTCCTTAATTTTTTCGCCGATTATTTTTTCCTCTTTGAAAATAATATCAATGATCCGGTATTCTGTGGTCACCACCGGCAGGGCAGTGATTACATATTTTTCTATAAATTCCTGCGCTCTGTTTCTTTCTTTACAGTAAATAATTTTGGGATTTTTATTCATGATCCGCCAGATTTCTTCCTGCAGATTTCCGGTTCTGATCAGCCACCTGCGGATATCTCCGTCAGTGATGACCCCGGCCAGCTTTTCTTCCTCATCTGTTACAAATAAAATTCCCTTTGTATTCAAATCAATTTTCTGCATGGCTTCCACCACAGTAGCGGTCCCGGCTATGAGAAAATCATAAAGTTCCTCCTGTTTCATCGGGAAAAACCTCCTGTTTCCTGTGCTGTCTTCCTGTCAGCAATCTTTGTCAAATATCTGTTCCTTATCCTCAGGGCACATTACTTCACAGTCCTTTTTGTAAAATGCAACGGCATATTTTCTGATCTGTCTGTACCCGTCTTCTGCCAGTTCTTTTGCATAACCTCTTTCATCAATCTGCCGAAGGCCTTTTTCACAGGCTTCTTTCAGCCCGTCAATTGTCTCTGCTATTTTCAGCTCAAATATTATGGCAAATCCATGCCGGCTGGGAGAGCGCATAATAATATCAGCCCTGCCATTTCCTGCCTCTCCGTTGGATTTCACAATGTATTCCCCTGCCTGGCTCAGTACGCCAAGCATAAATCCATGATAAAAATTTTCTGCATAATCATAAAAGCTGATCGTTCTGAAAAGACAGCCGCTGATTATTTTCCCGGCCAGCATACAGTTCTGTTCTTCCAGTGCTCTGTATAAAGGAGACAAATCCTCTTTTCTCATACATTCCTGAAACCAACCGATAATAATATTTTCATAGATATATTTTATCTCCTCGTTGGGGAGCCCAAGCCTCACCTTCAGGTTTCGGCCTTCCATGAAAGCTGCTGTTTTTTTCAGATAACCTGTAAAAAAGAGAAAATTCCACAGACTGTCCTCATTTTTTTCCACTTCATCATAAGTAATTTCCTCATGGACAGCTTTTTCGATCGTTCCGCCTTCTATCAGGTGCTCTATTTCTTCTCTGGCAGATACGTCCGCATGTTCCACAAGAACTTTAACTATTCTGTTAGAACTGGTGTTTGCCCAATAGGGGACAGGAAAGCAATTTTCATTTTCCGCCGCATCCTGAATGTACTTTATTACACTCCACGGATTATATACCTCTGTCTCTCCGAACATATATCCATCATACCATGCCCTTACGGTTTCCCTGTGGCTTTCCCGGTTATAAAACAGAAGGGCCTCATCCACTTCTTTCTGCGTAAATCCAAAATATTCAGAATACATGTTATTCAGCACAGACAGCATATTCAGGTTATTCAGTCCTGTAAATATACTTTCTTTGCTTATGCGCAGACATCCTGTAATTACGGAAAATTCAAGATATGGGTTTGATTTCAATGCCGATTCAAACAGTGAACGGACAAACATTGTCATTTTGTCGTAAAACAGGCAAAAATAAGCATTCTCCAGCGGTACATCATATTCATCTATCAGAATAATGGTTTTCTTTTCATATACTTTATAAAGACACTGACTCAGAAATTTCAGCGCATCATAAATAAGAGCCATGTCACTCTGTTCGTCACAGATTTTATTATAACGCCTCTTTTCTTCTTCTGACAGGGCAGCGCTGCCTGTTATATACCTGTGCCGCTTAAATTCATCTGCAATTTCCCGCACAATCATGGTATAGGCCATGGAAAAATTTTCCTGTCTGGCAGATTTTAATGTAAGAAAAATAACAGGATACCGGCCCATCATCTTCTGGTAACATTCAGGCGTTCTCATAATCTTCAGGCCGGAAAACAGACCGGAATAATCAACGGGATTTCCTTTCAGATCAAAGGCTTCTTCAAAATAGTATTTTATCATGCTCAGGGCAAGGGTCTTCCCAAAACGTCTGGGACGCATAAATAAGTTTACGCTTCCCTTTTTATCCAGCAGTTCCCGGATAAACAACGTTTTATCCACATAATAATAACCCTTTTCAATGATATCACGGAAATCATCAATTCCAACCGGCAATGGCCTGTAATTTTTCATACTGTTTTCTTCCTTTATTCCTGAAGTATTGCCCTGTCATTATTATATATAAATCTTTCAAAGGTTACAAGTGCAGGATATGCCCCAGCAAAAACTCTGCCATTGCAAAATCCAGTTCATCATCAATATCAATGGAATGTTCTTTTGACATAATACAGGCATAGCCCCGTTCTCCGTAAAGGGTTCCCTTTTTCAGCAAAAGGGGCACCGACACAATATAAACTGCCCCGTTAATCCGGTAATAGCTGGAGAGCTTCTGTCTGGGGCCATTGGCATCTTCCCGGATAAATCCCTTCAGACAGCCATCTTCCGGCAGTGTGTTGCTCCACAGAGGAGAATGCTCCACTTCACATACTCCCACCACACTGTCCGCCTGTTTCTCTTCCAGTATCCGATAAGCAGACCGGATATCCTGACAGGTGCGCAGGGGGGATGTGGGCTGAAGCACCGCAAGGGTATCAAACTCTTTTCCCAGTTTCTCATATTCCTGTAATACAAAACGCATGGCATCCCAGGTAGTGGCTGTGTCAGAGGACAGTTCCCGGCTCCTCAGAAAGGGAACATCCGCTCCGTATTTTTGTGCTGTCTTCACATAATCGGGGCTGTCGGTGGACACATGCACACAGTCAAACAGCCCTGATTCCAACGCCGCCTCTATACTGTATGCCATCAGAGGTTTTCCGTTTAACGGTTTTATATTTTTATCCCTTAATCCTTTGGAGCCGCTGCGGGCCGGAATAACTGCTATATGTTTCACAGGCCGCTGCGGGCCGGACTGACTGCTGTTTTTCACTGGCTCCTGCGGGCCGGACTGACTGCTGTTTTTCATATGCTCCTCCAAGGTATGTCATAAAATGTTTTCTTTAAATTTATCGGCTCATTTTCCAGAAAATCTTTTATTATCCGGGCAATCTGTTCTGATGTGGTTCCGTCTCCATAAGGGTTGTCATATATTCCGGTTTTCATATCCATGGCCTGCGCCATGGCCTTTTGAATGGCCTTACAGTCCGGCTCACAGTTTATGATACTCTCTGCCATAATCCTGCCTTTCTGCCGGTCCCCGATATTGACGGTGGGAATCCCGAAAGCGGGAACTTCAATGATTCCGCTGGAAGAATTTCCAAGAACAAATCTGGCATATTTTACAGCGCTCAGATAGCGTTTCATGCCAAGAGAGGCCACCAGTTTCATATTAGAGTGCTTCGTAATTTCCCCCTCCATAAATCGGTTGATTGCTTCCCCTCCGGCATCTGCATTGGCCTTTGTAATCAGATAAAAAATATCTGTCCGGGACTCCATGGCCCAAAACAGCTCTTTTACCTGGCTTTCTCCTTCCCCCGGCTCCAGAGTAACCGGATGAAACGTAACTACCGCATATTCCTGATCTGCCGGAAATCCTGCCTGCTCTGCCAGTTCTTCCCGGCTCAGAAGTTTTTCTTTTAATATATTTTCCACACCCAGGGCTCCCACATTAAATACCCGCTGCGGTTCTTCTCCCATCTGGATGATTCTCCTGCGGTATTCTTCCGTGGAAGCAAAGTGCAGATAACTCATTTTCGTAACCGCATGGCGGATATTATCATCAACAGCTCCATGGGTCAGCTCGCCTCCGTGAATATGAGCTATGGGTATCTGTTCATTCGTGGCCGCTGTACAAAAGGCCAGAATCTCTGTACGATCTCCCAGAACCACCAGTAAATCCGGTTTTTCTTCCTGAAAATACCGGCCGAATTCCAACAGCGCACATGCCTGGGTCCTGGTAATATCATAGCTGGTATTTCCCTCTGCATGTATGGGAATTCTGGCTGAAATTTCCATTCCGTCCTGCTCAATTTCCCGGCAGGTATACCCCTGGCTTTCCATCAGATGGGCACCCGTAACCACCAGATTTGTCTCCAGTTCTGATAAAGATTTTAATTTCCGTATCAATGGTTTTAAAATACCATACTCTGCTCTGGTGGCAGTTATGATACAGACTTTCTTTTTTTTCATAATATATCTTTCCCAATCAGTTCGTCTTCTGCGTAATCCCGGTCTGCTGTCTGCCCCATCAGCTCCGGCCACCGCATGGGAGAAATCCCCGTTCCCGGCCTTTTCACCGTGAGATTTTCTTCACTGAACCGTTCTCCTTTTTTTATCCTGCATTTTGCAACAATGCTTTTCCGGGCTACTGCCCGGTTCTTCTGTTCGGATTGCGAAGGTTCTTTTTTCCCGCTGCCCAGGGCTTCTTCCACATTGCGTACTGCTGTTACCATGGCTTTCAGTTCTTCCGGCTCCAGACTGGCCTGATGGTCAGGCCCTTCCATTCCTCTGTCCAGAGTAAAATGCTTTTCCAGCACACAGGCTCCCAGCGCCGCCGCCGCTACCGGAATCTCAATGCCCCGGGTATGGTCTGAATATCCCACCGGCAGACAAAATTCCTTTTCCATGGTTATCATGGCTTTCAGATTGACATCTTCCATGGGCGTGGGATATTCCGTATTACAGTGAAGTAATGTAATCTCAGGTGTGCCTGCCTTTTTCAGACAGTCTACGGCCTGTCTTATTTCTTCCATCCCGCACATGCCGGTGGACATAACCACCGGTTTTCCTGTACCGGCAATTTCCAGCAGATAAGGCAGGTTGGTGATTTCTCCGGAAGGCAGTTTCCAGAAATCCATATTCAGTTTATCCAGGAAATGAATACTGTCCAGATCAAAGGGGGTGGACAGAAATCCAATCCCCTGCTGCCGGCAGTATGTTTTCAGTTCCAGAAAATCTTCCTGGGTCAGCGCCAGCTTCTTAAGCATTTCCAGCTGGCTTTCCTCTGTTCCTGTAGTCTGTTTCTGATATTCCGCTTTTTCTGCATAAACAGACACTAATTTTTCCGGAGAAAAGGTCTGGAATTTAATATAATCCGCCCCCGCATTTCTGGCTGCCAGAACCATCTGTTTTGCAGCTGCCAGGCTGCCGTTGTGGTTTACACCTGCTTCTGCGATAATTATTATACTCATAACCTGCTCCCTGTAACTGTTCAGATTTCTTCACATTTCCTGTTCCATATCATTTATAACATGGGTCTGGCCGGAACTCCGGCCACTTTGCTGCCGGCGGAAATATCCTTTACAATCACACTTCCGGCTCCGGCAATCACATAATCTCCAATGGTAATGCCCTGGATTACTCTGGTTCCCAGCCCCAAATCGCACTGCTTCCCCAGGGTAACCTGTCCGGCCAGTTTTACATCCGGACTTAAGGTGGTAAAATCCCCAATCACTCCGTCATGGCAGACCATGGAGCCTGTATTGAGAAATACAAAATTTCCCAGAGTAACGTTGGTGGATATACGACAGTCCATGGAAAGAATACAGCCCTGTCCCAGTTTCACATCGGAACAGATTCTGGTATCCCCCAGAATGAGATTCGGAAATTTTAATCTGGGATTCTGCATGAGTTTTTCTGCAATTTTCCTGCGAAGCTCCGGTTCCCCCACACAGACCGCCACGCTGGTTTCCCGCTCCATGGCCAGCAGCACATCATCATCGCCCAGATAAGGGCATGTGAGACTTCCCACGGAAATATCTGTTGTACCATGGCTTACGCGGGGATTCAGATCCACATAGCCTGTTACATTCCATACAGGGTCCGGAGCATGGCTCTGATTCAGCAGCTCTATCTGCCAGAGAAGCTCCCGCATACATCCGCCGGAACCGGCCAGAATAAGATTCTGCGTCATTTTGCAGTTACCTCTTTTGCAGCCACTCCAAGGGCTTCAAATACAGGGATGACTTCCGTAAATTTCTCTGCCATCTGTGCATCGTCTTTTGCCGCAATGGCCTCGCTCAAAGCCTTTATCTTCTCATTGAACATTTCTTTTTCAATGCGGACTTTGTCTTCATTCAGAAGCTCCATGGTGCCGTTGAATACCTGGATTTCCCAGTTCATGGCCTGCACAATATCGTTCAGGAATGCTTCCGTATCTTCCAGACGCTCTCCGGACAGTTCTTTTACGATTATGTTCATGTTTTTTACCAGACGTACGTTAAACTCCAGTAATGTCTCCAGTGCCTCTTTCTGTTCTGCTCTGTTCTCAATCATTTTCTTATCCTCCTGATTTTGTATTTTCTTTCAAAATATTAACATAAATGTTCTGAAACTGCTTCTTTTATGGTCTTTGCCATGTAATCTGTCATCTTCTCTGTCATTCCCGGATAAACCCCAATCCAGAAACTGCGCTCCATAATAAGGTCTGTCTGAGTCAGAGCACCGGCCACCCGATATCCCCGGCCTTCCTGCCTCATCTCATCGAAACAGGGCTGGCGCACCAGATTGCCGGAAAACAGCATTCTTGTCTGAACACCGTGATTTTCCAGATAGCTGACAATCTGATTTTTGTCCACGCCCTCCCGGCAGGTCATCAGAAAACCAAACCAGGACGGTGCAGAATCCGGACAGGCTTCCGGCAGAATCAGGTATTCTTCCAGTTCCTGCAGCTGCTCTTTCAGCCGGTTGAAGTTAGCTCTGCGCTTTTCCACAAACCCCGGCAGCTTCTTCAGCTGGGCGCAGCCGATAGCCGCCTGTAAATCCGTAGCCTTTAAGTTATAACCAAAATGGGAATAGACATATTTGTGGTCGTATCCCAGGGGCAGTTCCCCATACTGTTTCTCAAAGCGATGGCCGCAGAGATTGTCCTGTCCGGAGGGGCACATGCAGTCCCGTCCCCAGTCCCGCATGGAGCGCATAATTTTGTGAAGAAGAGGATTGTCTGTGTAGACAGCCCCTCCTTCTCCCATAGTCATATGATGGGGCGGATAAAAACTGCTGGTTCCAATATCCCCGATACTCCCTGTCTTCTTCCATACTCCGTCCATACGGTATTCACTGCCCAGGGCGTCGCAGTTGTCTTCCACCAGCCAGAGGCTGTGTCTGTCACAGAATTCTCTCATCGCTTTCAAATCAAAAGGATTTCCCAGGGTATGGGCAATCATAACCGCCTTTGTTTTTTCTGAAAGAGCCTGCTCCAGAAGGCTCACGTCAATATTATACTGAGGGATGGCAAGATCCAGAAAAACCGGAACAGCCCCGTACTGAATACAGGGGGTAACTGTAGTGGGAAATCCTGCCGCCACGGTAATAATTTCATCTCCCGGCCGAATACGCCGTTCCTTCAAAAGAGGAGAAGTCAGTGTCATAAATGCCAGCAGATTTGCCGAAGAGCCGGAATTGACCAGTGAACCGTACTTCACACCGATATATTCTGCCAGTTCCTGTTCAAATTTTTCCGTATAGCGCCCGGAGGTGAGCCAGAATTCCAGGGCGCTGTCGGTTAAATTCCGCATTTCCTCCTGGTCATATACTCTGGATGCATAGGAAATTCGCTCTCCCTCCTGATATTCTTCTGTTTTCCGGTGATAGGCTTTGTAATATTCCTCCACCATGGAAAGGATTTCTTCCCTTGCCTCCTGTTCTGTTTTCTGTTCAAACATAATCTGTCTTCCTTTCTGCCTGAATTTTTACACACTCGAATCCTGTTTTGAATTTTAAACCTTCCAGGGGGCTTTCCCGCTGCTCCAGAGGTTTTCCAGATATTCTCTGTCGTGGATATTGTCCATGGGGGACCAGAAACCAAGATGTTTGTAAGCCGCCATCTGGTTATCTGCCGCCAGACGTTCAAAAGGCTCCCGTTCCAGCATGGTGCTTCCGTCTCCCAGATACTCATATACAGAAGGTTCCATCACCATAAATCCTATATTGACCCAAGCCTGGTCGGAGCGGGCTTTTTCCTGAAAACCCAGCACCTGATTGCCTGTATCATCCAGCTGCAGCGCTCCAAACCTGCCTTCCGGCTGAGTGGTGGAAATCGTCACTGCTTTTTTCTGCTCTCTGTGAAATTCCAGAAGACGATGAATATCCACATCAGAAACACCGTCCCCGTAAGTCAGCATAAAAGGCTCTTCCCCTATGTAATCACGGGCCCGCAGAATTCTTCCTGCTGTCAGCGTCTCCAGTCCGGTGTCCACCAGCGTCACCTTCCAGGGTTCGCTGTTCTTGTCCAGTATCTGAACCTTCTGATTTTTCAAACTGATTTTCAGCTGGCTGTTGTTCTGATAATAATTTACAAAATATTCTTTTATCATATGCCCTTTGTAACCGCAGCATACGACAAATTCCTGAAATCCGAAAGCCGCATACTGCCGCATAATATGCCATAAAATGGGCCTGCCTCCGATTTCCACCATGGGTTTCGGACGAAGCCTGGATTCCTCGCTGATTCTCGTTCCTTTTCCGCCTGCTAAAATAACTACTTTCATATCTGCCGCTCTTTCATTGTGAATTCTTTTATCTGATGTTACACTTACCGCTTCTTCCCCAAAAACTCCTTAATCTGGCACTCCATACAGGAACGGATATCTCCCCGTTCCCGATATACTTTGGTCCATTCCACGGTTTTTTCCACTGCAGTTCTAATCTTCCAGGCGGGCTTCCAGCCAATCCGGGCTTTAATCAGGGAACAGTCCAGCTTCAGGAAGGAGGCCTCGTGGGGACCCTCTTCACAGAGATTTTTCCAGCTCAGTCCTTCTCCCCAGGACTGACAGAACAGATCTGTCAGTTCCCCTACGGTAATGCAGTCTTCCTCATCAGGGCCCACGTTATAATAGCCCTGCTTATGGGCCTCTTCGGCCTGCTGCTCCACAATGGCCAGATAGGCAGTCAGAGGTTCCAGTACATGCTGAAACGGGCGTATGGAATAAGGATTTCTCAGAATAATTTCCTCTTTTGCCAGCGCTGCCCGGACACAGTCAGGGATAATCCTGTCTTTTGCAAAATCCCCGCCTCCGATAACATTTCCGGCTCTGGCAGTGGAAACTGCCATATTCCTGCCGTCAAAAAAGGATTTTTTATAACTGTGGGTGACCAGTTCCGAACATGATTTACTGTTAGAATACGGGTCATAGCCATCCAGCGGATCTATTTCACGATATCCCCAGTTCCATTCCCGGTTTTCATATACTTTATCTGTGGTTACATTTAATACGGAAACCACACGTTCTGAATTCCGTACACATTCCAGCAGATGTACGGTTCCCATCACATTTGTCTCATAAGTATAAACGGGATTTTCGTAACTCTCCCGCACAATGGGCTGGGCTGCCATATGGATAACCAGTTCCGGCTGATATTTGTCAAACACGGATTTCAGGCTCTGATAATCTCTGATATCTCCTTCCAGATCTGTCATTCCCTCTCCTGCGCCGGAGAGCTGAAACAGGTTCTCTTCTGCCGGCGGCTTTAATGCATAACCAATTACCCTGGCCCCTGCCATCTGCAGCATAAGGCTGAGCCAGGTACCTTTAAAGCCTGTATGGCCGGTGAGCAGTATGGTTTTATCTTTGTAAAAGTCTGACATGGGGTTCCTCCGTAGGTGTTATTTTGTCAGGTTATCTGGTATGTGAATTGTACAAAATCACTTAATATGTATTATCGTAAATAATGCAATTCCGGTTAATATATGTTCCAGTCAATACCTGTTTTCCGCCAAAAGCAAATCCGCTATACTACTACTGGCTATAGTATAACGGATTTTTTGTAAAATTACAAGCAAACCTGCTGTCCCCCTCTACAACCGGCTCCCGTCACGCTCCAGAATTGTATCCACAATCTGCTGCAAAATCAGATTATGTATGGATTCCACCATGCCATAATGGCAGGCCGGCACATGAATATTATAAATTCCCATATAGCTTATTCTGTTTTCCCGCTGAAAACCCGACAGAGTAATCACCTTCATATTTCTGTTCCGTGCAGCCTGTATGGCATTTACAATATTCTGAGAATTTCCGGAACTGCTGACTGCCACCAGCAAATCCCCTTCATTTCCCAGAAATTCCAACGGACGTGAAAAGATAAATTCGTATCCATAATCATTTCCCATACAGGTTGTCACAGAATTATCATACAGACTGTATGTTTTCATTCCACCATTTTTCATAAAATCTGCTGTCATATGGCTGGCAATAGCCGCACTTCCGCCATTGCCAATGAAAAACACCTGTTTTTCTCCCTCTTTTACCTCAAAAAAAAGTGCCAGTAACTTCTGTATTGCCTCTTCATAATCTTTACATGGTGTTCCGTCCTCCCCATATATCCGGGTTGCTTCCAGATAATACATGAACTTTTTCAGATAATCCGTATGCATTTAATTCCTCCATAAATGATTTCATATCCTTCCGGGATACCTTTTTGCATCATAATCCAGTTTTATTACCAAGATATTTAAACCAGTCGCTGGTAGCGTCTTCTATGGTGTCCGGCGTCCAGACAGGAGCCTCCCGCCAGTAATCAATGTTGGCAAGAATTTCAGCTACCCCGTCTTCCAGTGTGATTTTTGCTTTCCAGCCCAGCTCTCTTTCTATTTTCTCCGTATTGGCAAAGGTACAGTCCGGTTCTCCGGGCCGTTTCGGTATATGCACGATTTCCCCGCCCAGCAATTCGCACAGACGATTCACAGAATATGTTCCCCCGCTTCCCACATTAAATGTTTCATTCACGATATCAGACATGGCTGCTGTATAAAACGCATCCGCCACGTCTGTCACATAAGTAAAATCTCTGGTCTGCTCTCCTGTTCCCACAACGGTAAACGGTTTTCCTGCCAGCTTCTGGGCCAAAAATACCCCAAACACTGCTCCGTAAGTACCTGATGTTCTGGAGCGGGTTCCGTATACATTAAACAGCCGCAGGGTAATTACCGGAAGACCATAGACCTGTCCCCAGTGAAGCACCGTTTCTTCTCCAAGGCGTTTTGTCAGCGCGTATGGATATTGAGGCCGGATTTCTGCTGTTTCCTTTGTAGGAAATTCATCCGGAACCCCATAACAGGAAGAGGAAGCTGCATAAACCAGCTTTTTAATTCCCGCCTCTCTGGCGCATTCTACCACATTATAAGTCCCCAGCACATTGGAGGAATAGTACTCCCAGGGTTTTTGAATAGAAGGCACAATGTCTGCCAGAGCTGCCATATGAAATACCTGGTCAACCCCCTCAAAAACAGGCGCAATTTCTTCCCTGCTGCGGATATCCATATGAAATATGCTCAGAGCCTTATTTTCTTTCTGATGCTCCAGATTCTGGGGCCGCCCTGTGGTAAAATTATCAATTACACGTACCTCGTGCCTTTCTGCGAGTAAACGGTCCACAATATGAGAACCGATAAATCCGCATCCTCCTGTTACCAGTGATATCATACGATTTCCTCCTATATGTTCAGCAATGTACTGGCATACTTCAGTACATTTACCTTTTCTACTGATTCCTTATTTCCCAGAATATTCGCCGCCAGAGCTCCCGCAACATTCCCCATAAAAGTTCCCACTTCCACCGGAGCCCCTGCTGCAACAGAAAGACCTGCCAGTGCAAAAAAAGCATCTCCGGCCCCTATGGTATCCTTCACTTTCAGCGTAAATGCCGGACATGGACGCAGTACGCCATGTTCCACAGAAGTAGCTCCCTGTGACCCCTGAGTCAGCCATCCGGGACTTCCAAAATATTCTGACAAACGGAGCAGAGATTCTTCTTCTTTCTGATTATAATCAGAAAATGCCAGTCCCAGTTCCTTCTGGTCCAACACAAATACATCAGCTCTTCTGTATTTTGTAATTAAATTTTTTCCATAATTGGAAGAATTGGTCTGGCAGTTTAACGCCAGAAATTTTGCATGTTCCTGCAGAATTTCCATAACGTCCTTATCTACCAGCCCGTGGCCGAAATCACAGAGAATGACCACATCAAAAGAACTGATTTTTTCTTTTAATTTACATTTGAAGGTATGCAATGCCTCCTGATCTATGCACATAGGTTCCGGCAGATTATTGATTGCAAAAATCTTATTCACTTCTTCCCGTTTTTCATTTAATGACACATAACGCTTTTTTATAATCGTTTCAAATGCATTGCTGTAGGTTAAGTCCACACGCATTCTGTCACTGAGCTCGTCCAGAATTCTGCTGTGCACTGCTTCTTCCATGCCTGTAATACTCATCAGCGTAATCTGTTCATTAAAGGACGCCAGATGACGGGCTACCGCCAGAGAACCGCCCAGATACTGCTCCCCGTACTGATAGCGCGAAGAATAACCCATATCCTTCGTCATCAGTCCCTGCACTTTACAATAGATATATTCATCAATGATTACATCTCCAAGCACCAGAACTTTCAGATTTTTGATATCTTCTGCAAGATTCCTGATATCTTCCATGGAATACTTCTTTTTAAATTCCTGCGCAAATTCTTTGATATCCGGCGACAGAGAAGGAAGTCCCTGATTAATCAGTCTGGTAGAACTGAATACCTGCCCGGTCGTATAAGCTATATCTCCGCCATGATTTCTTACCAGGTCAATTTCCCCCTGAATCTTCCCGGTAACGTCATCTTCCGGTCTGGCATATTCCTCACCCTTTACATACAAATCCGGCTCCAGTATCTCAATAATATCATCCACCGTATATCCTTCGGACAGCATAACATAGTCGATACATGCTATGGCTGACAAGAACTTCAGACGCATTTCGTCGTCAAAATATGGTCTGTCCGGGCCCTTCCGCACGTATTTTGCCGCTGTTATGGAAACCACCAGGACATCTCCCATCTTTTTTGCCTCTTCAAAATGGATGATGTGTCCTGGATGAACCAGATCAAAGACCCCATGGCAATGGACAATCTTCTTTCCGCCCGCCTTTAATTCCTTTATTTCTTTGATTTCTTCTTTGGATATAACTTTTCCCATGATTTTTTTATTCCTTTTCACTGTTCCTGTGAACGTCAGTTTCAAGATTTATTTTTAACTTCTTCACAGACCTTTTCCAGGATTTCTGCAACGGTTCCAGGAGAAAAACCATCTTTTAATGCTTTACTTATATCTATATGAAATGGATTTTTCACTGCATTACTGCTGTATAGCCGGGAATCAGAGGATAAACGCTCCTTTAAAGACAGAACAATATCCTTAACGGTTGTCATTTCCCTTAAACCCAGCAGGTAAGTTTCTGACAGGCCTGAGCCCTGTTCCAACAGTTTTGAGATAAACACGCAGATATCCTCTACATCCACAAGATTATTAAATGCATGTTTCCCATTATAATACTTCACATCCTGATTTAGATACAACGCCTCTGCCGTTCTCATCAGCCAGTTGGAACCGCAGCCCTTTCCAATTACTGTAGGCGGCAGAATAATATAATAAGGAATACCGGATTCTCTGATTAATTTCTCTGCTACATACTTCGTCAGGCCGTAATCATCTGAATCATTATGGGGAGAATCTTCTCTGAGCACCTGATTTACCTTTCCGTAAGAGGACAACGTCCCCAGATAGATAATTCTTTTTACCTGATATTTTCTGGCATATTGAATAATATTTTCTGTAACTGTAATATTATTTCTTATATAATCATAAAAGGTATTATCCGCCGACGGATTCAGACCGGCCGCATGTATCACTACATCCGCTTCCAAATCTGGCTGCTTCTCTGTTAAATCACACATGATATACCGCCTGTACGCTTTTTTCTGAGAACGCCCGCAGCCGGTAACCGTATGGCCCTCTTTTTCCAGATATTCCATGATATGGGAACCGATAAATCCGGAAGCGCCTGTAACTAATATTTGCAATTCTTCGTATAATCCTCTCTTTTCTCTCATTCAGAAATCATACACTGATTCAGAATTCTGCTTTATTTTAAACCGATACCAATTCCCCATAAATACTGACACATAGGCGCATATCCTGTATGCAGAACCTCATCATTCATTCCAAACATCAGTACATTATAAAAATACTTTTCCAGTAATGCTTTTAATGTTTCATGACTTTTTAAATTTATATGAAGTGCCGCACTCTGAGGAGACGCATACTTTGCGGCACTCAGATTTGGGGTTCCTGTAATCATCAGAGCATTTTCTTTATTTTCATAAGAAGCTGTCATATGTTCCATCACAATATCTTCTTTTAACGGGTCCAGATGTTCAATAAAATCAATATTGTAAATCGCGCTTACTTTTACATCTTTTACCGGTGTCAGATTGATATCATTTGTAATAAATTCAACATTCTCCATAAAAGACAACCTGTCTGCATTATCTTGTATAAACCTTTCTTCCCAGTCAGTTGCATACAGCCTGTCCACAGCCTGTGCCACAATGGGAATACCAAATCCATCCCCACATCCCACTTCCAGAACCTTTTTTCTGCCTTCCAGCATTTTCGCAACAAATTTATATCTGGATAATACAAATGCCAGATGTTTTGGGTCGTCCATCATGCCTTTCGAAGTCCACGGACCTAATTTCAATTCTTCTGCCTTAAAATATTCTCTGGTTTCTTCATCATATTTCTGTTTCACATTCATATATTTTCATCTCCACAATTGGGTTACTCAAAAAAGATAAAACTGTAATCACCGGTATATCCCCACTCCCGGTACAGCCATTCCCACTCATCCACAGAGTAGTAACTTGCACAGGTAAGCTGCCAGTACAGCATATTCATTTCTTCCCTGTCATTACGGAAAGACTCCACCATAATATAACTGTTCCCTTTGCTGACACGTTCTATTTCCTGCACCGCCTTTTTCAGATCATAAACCTTCAGATTATGCAGGGTGGTCAGGGAAAATACCAGATCAAATTCATTATCCTGAAAGGGCAGTTCCTGCGCCTGCCCATAATGCAGATTTTCCCGGACTTCTTCTTTTGCATGTTTCAGAGCATACTGTGAAATATCAATTCCGGTTACAGAAATTCCCGGTACCGCCTGAGTCAGCTCATACAGTAAATGTGCCATGCCGCAGCCCACATCCAGTACTTTCTGTCCCAGTTTCAACTGATAATAATCTGCCATTTTCTGCGCCACACTTCTCCAACGCCCGTCATACCGGTAGCCGCCATAGCCATACTTTCTGTCACCGTCCCAGTAATCATATCCGTACTTTTTTGCCACCATGGCACATTCTGCTTTATCTGCGCCGGTTACCCTGCCGATATAATCACGTTTTGTTGCTCTATGCAACTCTGATACAAAATCAATATATGCCATTCTTCTTCCTCTTCTCTTAACTCCTCTGCTACCTGCGGACAAATCTTATCTGCTCTGTACAAACCTCTCAATTTCGTTACAAATCTTCTCCAAACCAATTCCATTCATTTCTTTTACCTGTGCATAAGTCCCGTAACCTCTGGAAAATCCCTGCAGGCCCAGCCGCTTCAAAACTGTTCTCTGCCCTGATTCAGCAATCACCTCCGCCACCGCACTTCCCAGTCCGCCGATAATATTATGATCCTCAATGGTAACAATTTTGCCGGCCTCCTCTGCTGCCTGCAGGATAATTTCCCGGTCAAAAGGTTTTATGGTATGCATATTTATTACTTTCGCCTGAATACCTTTTGCCTGTAGAAGTTCCGCCGCATCCAGAATATCCTTCAGTATGCTGCCTGTGCCCACCAGCGCAACATCTTTCCCTTCTTTTACTGTTACCCCTTTACCGATTTCAAACCGATACTCCTCAGCATAGATTTCCGGTTCCCTGTTGGTTCCAAGGCGCAGATAAACCGGCCCCTCATATTCATAAGCCGCCAGGGCAGCTTTTTTCACTTCCAGCGGGCTTGCCGGACACAGAATAGTCAGACCAGGCAGAGCCCGCAGACCTCCCAGATCCTCGGTGGCATGATGGGTAGGCCCCAGTGCACTGTATACCTCGCCCGCTCCCGTTCCCACAATTTTCACATTCTGTTTTTGCAGGCAGATATCATTACGGATAAATTCAAAGGCGCGATACGCCAGAAAGGCACCTATGGTATAGGCAAAGGGGATTTTCCCGCAGCTCGCCATACCCGCCGCCATACCCAGCATATTTGCCTCGGAAATACCCAGGTTCAGATACTGTTCCGGCAAATCTTTCCGGTATCTGTCATAGACAATAGCGCCATTATCTGATATCAGAGCATATACCCTTTTGTCTTTCTTTGCCAGATCATACAATGTATCAAGATATGCTGTTCTCATTTTCCGTCCCTCTTTTCCTTCAGTTCTTCCTCCGTAAGGCCAAGTTCCTCCATCAGAATCGGCAGCTCCTGCTCATTGGGCATACGATAATGCCAGATTGGTACGCCTTCCATAAAGGAAACGCCTTTTCCTTTTACGGTATTGGCCACCACCAGCGTTGGTTTTCCATCCTGTCTGGCCAGCAGCGATTTTTTAATTTCTTCATAATTATGCCCGTCAATTTCCATTACATTCCAGCCAAAGGCTTTCCATTTATCTGCAAAAGGTTTCATATGTACAATATTTTCCAGGTCATCCATGGCCTGCAATTTGTTATGGTCTACAATCACCGTCAGATTGTCCAGCTCCAGTGTGGGCGCTGACAGGGCCCCTTCCCAGACAGAACCCTCCTGGCATTCTCCATCTCCCAGTACCACATACACATGGCTGCTTTTTCCATCCGCTTTATCTGCACAGGCAACGCCAATGGCAAAGGACAGGCCATGGCCCAGAGCTCCTGTAGAGGCCTCTACTCCCGGAATATCATGCATTTTTGGATGCCCGCCGAATTCTGAACCAGGACGCCCCACATGCCATAGTTCTTCTTCCGGAAAAAATCCGGCTTTTGCCAGAGTCGCATATAATGCATAACATGCATGGCCTTTGCTTAAAATAAATTTATCCCGTTCCTTCCAGTTTGGACGCGCCGCATCATATTTTAACACATCATCAAAATATAAAACACTTATGATATCTGCCATGGAAAAAGCGGCTCCCATATGGCCGCCTCCGGCAAAATGGGCAATCCGATAAATCTTTTTTCTGATATCTTTTGCAATTTCTTCAATTCCTGTCATTTTACATGCCTCCGGTGACGCTAAATAAAATTAATATGATTCTTGTCCAGACTGTAATAAGTATTTAACAGTTCATTTCTGTCATCATATACACAATGATGGTTGCATTCCTGCTGTGCATTAAAGGAATCATATCTCTTCACCGTCTTTTCTGAAAACCACAGCTCTTTAAAAGAACAGTTTCTTAAATCCCCCACCACTCCTTCTGAAACATACGCTTTATCATGACAGAAATACACCCTGCTGTCCGCCGCAATTACAGTAAAAATCCTGTTTATGTAACATTTCTCATAGCAGCGATGGAAGACCCGTACAGAATCAAAATCACTTTCATACTTATTGATAATCCGAAACCTGCCATCTTCCAGCTCTGCTTTAGCCCGATGAATCTGCTCAATGGCATTCTGCTGAAAAGGTTCGTGATAGGCAAACAAGTCTTTTGTTACACGGGCTGTATATTTAATATGATTTACCCCAAGGTCTTTTACCAATCTGGCCATATCATAGACCTGCTCCGCATTTTCATGATTAATCACAAAATTTATACCAAGTTCACAATAATCTTTCTTTATACCGGAAAACTGGCGGATATTCCCACAGACCTCATCAAAGGCCTCCAGCGGCAGCTGCCGCACTTTTGCATAAGTCTCAGCATTGGCAGAATCAAAAGAAACTCTGACCCATCTGGCATTTGCCAGTACCTCGGCCCGTTCTCCTTTTAAGAGCTGTCCGTTTGTGATAATGGATAAATCAATACCCGCATCCAGAATTCTCTGCATAGACTCCACAATATGGGGATAAACCAGAGGTTCTCCGCCTCCGCTGAAGGTAACTGCTTTTACTTCCATATCTGACATATCAGAAATAATTCCCTGCATTTTTTCCCAGGGAATCTGATCCTGCTTATTCACCGAATCCCGCAATCCAAGAGCACTGTCCGCATAACTGCAGTAATAACACTTATGATTACAGTAATTTGTGGGCTTGATACGAACGTAAATCGGTGCAATCCGCTTACCTTCCCCAATTTCATTCAGCTCCCTGGCATGGGCAAATATTTTCAAATTACTGTATGGTGTTGCTTTTTCCATTCTCATTCTCCAATCATATGAAATTTACATGGTCTCCCGGATGCTTCAGTTCATCCAGATATTTATTGATTTCATCCAGCCTGCAGGACTCTCTGCACACCTGATTGATATCCAGTTCGTTTAACCTTCGGACTACCTGCTGATGTCTCTGGCCTTCCCACAGCTCCTGAAATGTACTTTCATAAATGTTTCCATAACAGAACTCTTTTGTTCCAATATGGGCCACACAGGGCCATACATTTCCTTTTGCATCAATATGGGTCATAAAGGGCAACCCATAGCACTGGCTGTAAGATTTTTCCTGATGCATTTTTTTCATTGCATTGGCTCTGAAATAAACAGCAAAATCTTCAGACACGTATTGCTTTACCTCTTTTTCAGCGTCCAGCATATCGTTATAATTAATCTCAAACCTGTTTTCACTGTGCAAATGCTGGGAATAGGGCTTTATGGTCAGATAATCCACTCCGATTTCTTTTAACTGCCGGGCCATATCTGGCAACTGTGCCAGATTATCCGGCAAAAGCAGACATTGTACCCCCAAGGTAGTATTCAGTCTCCCATCCCTTTTGATTTTTACCGCTTCCGCCAGATTTTCTTTCACCTTTCCCAAATCTCCGGGTTTGCCTCTCTGGAGGCTATCATAAGATTTTTCTTCCATACCGGCCACACTGAACCGAATCCAGGTAAAGGCTTTCAGACATGCTTCTGCTCTGTCTCTGGTAAACAGAACCCCATTGGTACTCATGGCCACGTCCACACCGCAGGCACGAATGCCATTTGCAATATCCGGCATATCACGATTGAGCAACGGTTCTCCTTCTCCGGAACAGACAACGCTTTTCAGCCCTCGCGTACTCATCTGCCTGATATCGCGCAGTATGGTTTCCTTATCCAGAAAATCCGGCTGATAACCCACATAGTCCACAGCGCAGAATACACATCTGTGGTTACAGGCTCCGCTGGGAGATATTTCTATCTCTATCGGATAAATAGTTTCTCCTTTCGTAAACGGTAGATAGTGCGTACCTATACAAAACTGGAGCAAACCTGTATGATA
>OFHA01001043.1_pt1 | contig 21139 bp, 19 predicted proteins | sample 1521891 | NCBI WGS metagenome assembly OFHA01 (sample SAMEA3504089, study PRJEB24116) | mouse gut metagenome | biome: mouse gut; feature: mouse-associated habitat; material: faeces | place: Denmark | collected 2011
TTTAACGCATACTTCCAAAAAATCTCCAGTTTTAATGGTTTGGGATTCAGAGATAAAAAACTACACCCAATATAATGAATAAGATTCGGATGGTTCACTGCTTCTATATATCGTTTTTTTAGTTCATATTGTCCCCCGTCTTCAAGAATCTGTAATTCATCTCTGAAATATGGAACCAGCACATTCCATTCCTGTCCTAATAATTTTACTTTCCCATCCGTCAGAGTCATAAAGACATCCTGATCACGCCCCTTCCAAAAACGGGATGTTGCATATTCAAATAAAAATTCCGTACTAAATTGTCTGCCAAATTCAGGAATATTAAAAACGATTACACCTGAATTAAAATACTGATCCGGATGCCTGAGCTTAAGTACATCATGAATATATTCATATTCCGGATTACCCGGAGTATGATACCATGCAATCATTACCGCATCCCTGACCGCTGCAAGCAAATATCCCCGCACATCTGTTGCATAAAGTTTCGCAATATCCGTTGTCAAAACGACATCTGAATCTATATAAACTACTTTCTCGTATTTTTGCATAATCTCCGGAAGGGTCAGTCTGGCATATATAACAGGCTTATACTGCTCTTCGACTGGCAGATCATACTGACTTAAAAATTCAGAGATCTCTATATATCTGACAGAAAAATTTGAATGCCCTTTTATCAGATCCCAGACCACTTCTTTGTTTCCAGCAGAAATATGTTCCCCTAATATGATAATATCGTAATTATTGTTCGAAGAAGACGTATCGATAATGGATTGTATCGTCACACAAATATATGGAAAATATTCTTCGCTCACAGCACTTGCGACAGCTATATTATTTGACCGGAATGCAGGATATAGTATCGTGCCGGTATTTTTTAAATAGCTGCTTTCCTTAATGTCAAAGACGGATAAAATTTTTTTCAATAGTCCGCATCTATATTCAAACTCAATAACATCATTTGATAATCCCATATTCGAAAGACCTACGTAACTCATTAAAAATCCTTCTGACATATCCTTCGAAGCATAAATTACAATTTTTTTACAATTGAGTCCTCCGATGATATCGCATAATCCACTTCGGTATCCGATAAAATATCCTGCATACTCCAGGTAACTTTTGGATTGCACAAACGTAAAAAAGATTCTGGTTGTCCCTGTAATAACCGGCTCTCTTTGCGGATCAGAGCTGTTTGTACATACAGAATAACCATTATTTAATAAGCAGGCCGCCAGTCTCTCCCAAAAAGTTTCCGGTAATCTTCCGCCAGATACAGAATACGGCGCCAAAACAACCGTTCTCCCAGGCTGCAAATCATTATTTTCAAAAAACTTTGTCACAGACGTTTGATCTTCCGCAAACGCCGGCTTATCTGGTACCATATCGTATTTCATATTTAACGTCGTATGAAGATATAAATCTGTCATGGTCAGCCCATGATACCCTTCCATCATATCTGTTACAGTTAACTGCGGCGTATAAGAACAATGATGAAAGTGAATAATATTTACATTTTTACATCCAGCAAATAACCTGAATCTCATCAAATTATAAATATCTTCTTCATTTATAATCATACATTTAACTTTTTTAAAAACCTCTGGAAACAGCTTTGTTACGCTTAATTCTGCCGTTCCTCCCAGAAGAAAAAGTCCGGAAGATATTTTTTCACGTTGCATAAATGCATTTAAATACCGGCTCACAAAAAAAATATCTCCACTTCCGTGTAAAGCACAGGAAAAAATTGTTATATCTTCCCCATACTTCTTTAATATTTTCGAATAAATACGATAACCTTTCATAATCTGATGAAAATATATCCACGCAATACGTACATAGCTTTTTTGTCTAAATTTTCTTTTCAGAACATCTATCATTCTTTCCATATCCGTTTACCTATCTGTCTTTATTGATATCGATCCGTACATTTGTTGCTGCGTCCCGTTTCAAATTCACCGCAACCGCCGTCTTAAGTCCTCCCGGCTTGCAGTCGTTTATCAATATCCGTTCCCCATAAGGAGCATCGTATATAATATGCTGATAACAGATACCCTGTTCTTTTAAAAACCGCTCTGTGAGTCCTGCATATTCCTTCCGTCTCGCAGTCACAATTATAACCATATCCTGCCTGGCAATATTATTTAATAATCCTCTCGCCCCCGGCAGAAGAGTATCATAGCCATCGATTTTATATCCGTTATGTTTTACAAGCGTTCCGTCCAAATCCAGAATCCATGTTTTGGGAAGCGTGGATACTTCTATTTTTTCACACATTTTTTAACTGTTCTCCTATATGCCCGCCAGGGTGGTTCATCTTAAACTCCTGTAAAGTCACTCCGCGTTTTCGTACGATGTGCATTGCCAGTCCCTGCAGGACGATCAGATTCACGGTCGTGGAATTGTTCGGTACAATATCCCAGGGATCTCCCTCATTTTCCAAATAGAGAATCAGACTGTCAGGAACCAGACTGGTCAGTGTGCTTTCTTTACAAAAAGAAAGCAGCCACAGCTTTGCATCCTTTCTTTCAAGAAGTCCTGCCAGCCAGACAGATTCAGCCGTCTCTCCGCTTTTTGTCAGTATAATGACCACATCGTCCGGCATAACCATACCAATATCGCCATGAACTGCCGAATTGGTGTTCATAAAACAGGCGTTCTGTCCCAGTGATACCATCGTACCGACAAACTTCTCACATACAGGCACATTTTTTCCCAGTCCGCTTACCACAACCTTATGTCCATTTTCCAATGCACGAACGCAGTCATTGGTAAGACGGGTAAATACCGCCTCGTCGATGGAGTCCACACACCGTTTCAGCGTATGGATAATTCCTTCAAAATACTCTTTCATAGCAAATCCTCCAGATAATACAAACCATTGTAAAATGCGCCGCAAATCGAATCATAATCTTCCCATGCATAGGTTGTCAGAGACAGCCAGATCAGTGCATGAAACAGACGGATTTGTTCCTTACATACCTCGCCGGATAACAGCTCAAAATATGTCTCTTCCATATCCTCCCAATGCCCGGATCGGATATTTAGCAGGACTTCCTGCTCACGGATATCCAGCGAAAAGCGTTTCAGATTGAACTGATCGTAGTTGCCGACAACTGAATAATACAGCTTTGCCCAATCATACGCGGCATCCCCATATAAGTTTGTATAACCAAAATATCCGCGCGGATCGATGAGCACGGGCGTTCCATCTGCACGTAACAACAAATTGGAAAACGTACAATCGCCATGAATAAACTGAAAAGACTGCGGCATATATTTATCCGCCATCCGTTCCAGCTCCTGCCGATAAAAAAATACGTTTCTGCATCGTTTTCCATTGATTACGATCTTCTCATCTTCTGCAAAAGGTACAAGCCTTTGTATTTTGTTTAACCGGTCAAATGTCTTTGCAATATACGCTTCATAATAACTGTCCGGGTCAGCAGGCGCCTTTCCCATGTCATGAACAGATCTTAAGCATGCAACGATCTGTGACAAAATCTCTTTTTTCTTTTCAAACGACAGACAATCACAGGCATAAATATTTTCCCCGTCGATCCGCTCCATCGTCAGCGGATCAAAAGAAAATATCTGCGGTATCTGGTCAAACTCATGCTTTATCACATGACGATACCACTGCTTTTCTCGTACTGCCAGATCCAGCCCCTGCCTATCGGCTGGTTCCTTGATGATCCTGTTTCCCTCCGTCCGGATCGTGTTAAATGGTCTGCATACCTGCGCCGCCGTCTGATTCTGGTATTCGGAAAGCACACCGTATTCTTTTGTTTGATACAGCGGCAGCTCTTTCTTATCAAACGAACATGATCCCAGCCAGCGGACAAGTTCTCCTTCCAAAGGGACGTCTGCTAACAGTTTCTTTTCCTGAAACAGAAAGAAACCTGCCACACCGTATTCCCTGCTCGTCTCTTCGCAGAATGTACCGTTTTCAAATTTCCAGCGACAGGGAAAATCTTTGGCAAGACCGATATAGTTTCCCGTAACCTGCGGCATTACAAACGTATCTGGCAGTATAAGATCTGACCAGATCAGCGCAAACGGCTTTCCTTCCGGTATTCGTTCCAGGGCATTGCGAAGACCTGCGCATGTCCCTGTAAATCCCTGTCCGCTTACAAGCTGATACGTAACCTCTGCAAATGTTTCCAGATACCGTTCCAAAACGGTGTATTGATAGTCGCCGATTATGATAAACTTTTTATCCGGATATTTTCGAAACAAATGAAACAGCATAGGTAAATTCCTAACCGGCACCAGGGCTTTTGGTTTATTACGCGTCAGATATCCCATCCTCGTTCCTTTTCCACCCGCCTGAACAATGATATATTGAACATCCATGCTACCGACTCCTTTCTTTCCCCAGAAATTGTAATATTTTTGCATGATTTCCTGAATAAGCCGGCAGCTTTGGCCTCTTAAAAACTGGCAGCCTGTATACGCCCAATGCCATCAGCTCGTCCACAGTCGTGCCCCGGACTCCCGCAAGCCTCCAGGCATTTCTGCCATACGGTTCATCCAAAGAAGCAACGATAAACCGCGGATCAAATTCATACAGACTGTAAAACTGCATAAACTGTTCTGCCTTCCTGCGGGAAATGCATTCTACCGCGCATATGTTTTCTGAAAACAGCTTTGCACTTGCTGCCGCCGCTCTGTCGACGGTCAGGATTACAGCATTCTCATATTTACGCTGTTTTAGCATCTGATCCAGAAACAGCAATGCGCTCCGGTTATACTTCCGGTTCGTACCCGGCATCAGAATAACAGCTGTCGCCCCGATATGATATTTCCTGACTACACAGTGCCACGCCCACCATCCGCGATAGGTGTTGATCAAATTCTTTTGCATCAAATGCCTGATCGTGTCCATAATCTTTTGTCCCTTCTACTGGTATCCTTTTTATTCCCATATGCTCTTTATTGCATCTGCAGTTGTACTGATATCATAATCCGTGTTCCTTAATCCGCAGGTCTTTTGCCGGACAGCTCCTGCCAGCGCTTTTACCCATTCCTGCCTGCTCTTTTTTAACGATATACGTATCACAAGCCTTTCGTCTGCCACCGCTTCTTTCGGTACCCGGTCTGAACAAACGACGGGCAGGCCGCAGGCCTGTGCCTCTATTGCTGTCATTCCAAATCCCTCTGTCTCAGATGGCATAAGCAGTACATCCATTCCCTGCATCAGTTGCGAAACATGCCGGCTTGCCCCATAAAATATAACGCTGCCTGTAAGCCCCTTGTTTCTGACCAGGCCGCGTAGTGTATGCTCTGTCTCTCCTTCTCCAACGATCAAAAGTACGGCATTACCCCGCTCTTTTTTCAATTCAGCAAATACCTCTATACCAAACGCCTGATTTTTTTCTGTACACAGCCTTCCTGTCATTCCTGTTACAAATGCACGCTCGATTCCCAGCCTGCGTCGAATACGATCCCGCTGAAGCTGCGAATACCGAAACCTTTCCACATCGATTCCGTTTGGAATTATCTGGACTTTTTGCCCGCGCAGATACAGAAATCTTTTTGATGCTTCTGAGCAGGCAATTCGTACCGTCGGGCTGTCAGCAAAAAAATACCTGGCCAGCAGATGCGCTAAAGACTTTAACAGCTGTCCCCTTCCTTTTTTGATACCCGCGCTGTGACTATGCACTGCAACCGTTTTGATCCCGCTTTTCTTCGCGCATTGCGCATATAACAGTGTCACAGCATGATAAGCGTTGATATGTACGACGTCATAATGCCTGCATTGAAACAGGTATGACAGCCGGCGATAATTATCTCCGCATTTTTTCGTACTGCCGCTTAACAGAATCAGGCGTATCCCCAATTCTTCCAGCTGTCTGTCGTAAAACCCCGACAGCTTTCTGGCAGCCACAATATCCACTTTGTATAATGACCTGTCCAGCTGCCTGATCAGACTGATACAAAAGGATTCGATCCCACCAGACCCCCACGCCTCACAATAACAGCAGACATATATTTTGTGTCCCATATTATACATACTGTCCCTTCGGCAGTTTTCTGTTTTTCAGTATAATCAGCCTGCTGCACAGCCACATGAACAGAGCCGCGGGCAATTTCCATTTCAGCAGGCACAAACCAAACTGCAGCTTTTGTATCAGATAAAACCTGCGTGACACTGCTTTTTCCAAATACATCCCCCGCAGTCTTCCGGTAAACGCGATCGTTTTACAAAACTCCCGAAAAAAATCCGCCTGCTCCATGGCACTGATCTGCCCTGCAAAATATCCGATCTTACGGCCCGCGCAGTATGCGGATGAGAGAAATCCGGTATAGATGCTGGAAAAAGCATAAAATGCCATGGTACCGTCGTTTTGATGCGCTCCCTTTAGATAAGTCTCTATAATTGTGACATTCTGTGCATTTACTTTCTGCAGACTATGAGCCGCCGAACTTTTACGCTGTACGTAGTGATAGAGTGTTTGAGATACCGTTGCGATCCTTCTCACATGTGGAAGCAGCCGCAGATGAAACAAATCTGCCCCGTGCGGTATTTCAAACCGGATACCCGCGTCACAGATCATGTTTCTCCTGTAGATCTTATTCCATACAACCGGATTGCGTGCAAAATACCTCAGATAAAAAAACTCGTTCTCCATCTCCTGCACATCGTTTACCTCGTCTGTCAGTCCCAGAACCGCTCGTATCTCCCGCGACCGAAAAGTCATTGCATAATCACATACTGCCATATCGCAATCATTTGTCTGCACGGCATGCAGCAGCGTTTCAACAAACAGCGGTTCCACATAATCGTCCGCATCCACAAAACACAGATACTTTCCCCTGCCCGCATCGAGTCCTGTATTCCTGGAACCGCTGATCCCCTTGTTTTCCTGCGACAGCACATGCAGCCGGCTGTCTTTTCGCGCATACTTTTCTAATACGCAAAGGCTCCTGTCTGTTGATCCATTATTCACAAGAATCACCTCAAAGTCCTGACAGGTCTGCTTTAACAGCGACCGGATACACCGACCTACATATTTTTCACAATTATACACTGGCACAATAATACTCAGTTGTGGATACATATAACACCTCTGAAATTTTCAAACACGCTCTAACACCGCTCATATATGTTACAGATTTTATCTGAGTCGCCAAATCCAACCATCCTGCCATGCTCCATCCATAACACTTTATTGCACATTTCTCTGATCTGTTCCACGCTATGCGATACAAAAAACACTGTCGTTCCGCCTGCCATCAGCTGCATCATGCGTTTCCGGCTTTTTTCCTGAAAATCCGCGTCGCCGACCGAAAGAATCTCATCCACAATCAGTATTTCCGGCTCCACGATACAGGCTACAGAAAACGCAAGTCTTGCCAGCATACCGGAGGAATATGTCCGGAGTGGCGCTTCGATAAAGTTTTCAAGTTCTGAAAATGCAACAATTTCCTCATATCTGCTGTTTAGAAACGCTTTGGAATACCCAAGAATCGCCCCGTTTAAAAATATATTTTCCCTCCCGGATAATTCCATATCAAACCCCGAACCAAGCTCCAGCATCGGAACAATCATCCCCTGTGTCGTTATGATCCCCTTTGTAGGCTTCATAATTCCGGAAACGACTTTCAGCATCGTGCTCTTTCCTGCGCCATTGTGCCCGATAATCCCCAGCACATCCCCCTGTTCTAACGCAAAGGAGATATCCTGCAGTGCCCAGAATTCCTCATGTCTGAAATCTCTCCTGAGCCAGCGCACAAAAAATTCCTTGAGCGAAGTCGCACGGTTGCTTTCCATATCAAATTTTAAAGAAATGCCTTCCAGCGTCACTATCGGAGCACCCATTCGACAGCCTCCCATTAAATATAAAATATAAATTTGTCCTGTGTTTTCTTAAATATCAAACACCCTGTAAACAGTATCCCACATGCCCACAACGTGCAGATCGCAAATTCCGACGGCCTTGGCGCCGTACCGTCCATCACAATCGAGCGCAAGGCATTGATATAGTGAATCATCGGATTATATCCAAAATAACGCCTTGTTTCGACCGGTATAATCGTAATCGGATAAAATACCGGCGTCAGATACATCCAAAGCAGGCTTAAGATTCCCCATAAAAACTGCATATCCCGAAAAAAAGTCATTGCAGACGCCATGATCATCCCAAAACCAATCGTAAATATCATAATGCACAGCAAAATATACGGCGCCATCAGATAAGACCTTGTAAACGTCTCTCCGGTAATCGCTGCCACCAGCACCAGAGGAATGAGAGACATTAAAAGATTAATTCCCGAAGAAAGTACTCTCGTGACCGGATATACATATTTGGGCAGATATACTTTTGTAATCAGAGAAGCATTGCCGACAATTGAGGTCAGTCCCTGCCCCACGCCTTCGTTAAAAAAATTAAACACAACCAGTCCGGTCAGCAGATATACCTGATAATTATCTATGTCAGATTTAAACAATGTGGAAAATACAATATACTGGACAGTCATTGTCAGCAGCGGGTTTAGCAGACTCCAGAATACCCCCAGCACCGAGCGCTTATACCGGGTCTTAAAATCCCTTGCGACCAGCTGCTGAATCAAAAATCCATACCTGTTTAACACGCCAAACAACGCAAAAAAATAACTGGTTTTTCCCCGTATGCTCCTATACGCCAGCAGACAGTAAACCGCTGCAGACAGTAACACTGCAAGACATACCAGTTTCCAAAAATTGGGGCCTGTCCATACGTCATTATTCCCCTGCACTGCGATGCACAAGGCGCCCTGCACTTCTTCTCCATTGATTCGCAGAACCGCGTCCTTACCAACCGCATCCTTTTCAAACACATATCCGGCCTGATACAGCGCCGCCGGCAGCGTCCGATGTCAGCGTAATCTTTACCAGACTGCCGCGCCGCAGCTTTGTATGTTCCGGCACTGGCAGATACACGTAAGAATTTATTCCGATATCCGCCACACGATATGTCTGCTGTGCAAGCATATGGCCTTCTGTTACATCTTCCACACGAATCGTCAGCTGGCTCTCAGATGCCTGTCCGTAATTGGACACCATAACCCCTATGGCAGTTAACTGATCCATCTGCGAGGTATAGGTCTGTTCGACGACACCTCCCTCCAGCAGCTCTCCCGTATCGTTTGTAAAGCCAGATTCTTCAATATTGCCATCCGATTTCCGTACATACAGAGCCTCGCCGCAGGAAAAATAAAAAATTCCAAGAAACAAAAGCAGCGCGCACTCTAATAGTAAAAACAGTTTCCAATAATCATTTTTTTGTTTCATCATCGATCGTCTTTCATGCTCTTATAAATTGTTCTGATTTTTCTTTCTGCCATCTTCCTGCCATATGAAACAGCCCTCTTCTGACACTGCGCCGCTTTCCCGGCTGCATACTGCGGATCATCCAGCAACGCCTGCAGGCGTTTGCAAAAACAGGCGCTGTCGTCTGGTTTGAATCTGCAGCTCTCCTGCCGGATCAGCTCTCTGTTGCCCCGGATATCGGATACCAGACACGGCAGACCACAGGCCATTGCCTCAACCAGCGCTGCCGGAAGTCCCTCCTGATATGACGGAAATACAAAAACATCTGCATGTTTATATAATTCGCGCACATCTTCAAGGTATCCCGCCAGACGGATACGCTCCGACACTCCCGTCTCCCTGGCAAAAGCAATGAGCTCTTCACGTAATTCCCCCTGCCCGCAGATTATATAGTAAATATGATCCTGCAGATCCGGCAATGCAGACAGCACAAGTCGGTGATTTTTCCGGCTGCTCAGTTCCCCGACAGACAACAGTATTTTTGCATCCAAAGGCAGATGATATCTTCTGCAAAATGCTTCTCTTGTCGTCTGCGGCTGATAATCCCGGAACCGTTCGATATCGATCCCCACTCCTGGTATCCTTCGGATTCTTCTGGCATTCAGATGCATCTTTGCAAACCTATAATCCTCCTGATTGATTGTAATCAGTACGTCGGTCCAGTAAGACAACAGTTTTTCCACCGGGTAATACAGCAGCCAGTTTTGCGCCGGCGCGCCTTGATAAAAATGAAATCCATGTACCGTATAAATAACCGGAATTCCGGCAAAATGCGCCGCTATTCTTGACAGTACGCCTCCGACAGGCGAATGGCAGTGTATCCATTCCACACGATACTGCCTGATCAGCTTCTGCAGCTGACCGTAAGCCCTGATACAGTCTCCCGCCGAACGAATCTTTCTGGGACAATCCCACTGGTGCCATCTGACATCGTTTTTTCCAAGCAATGCCTTCAGTTTTTGTATCCTGTTCTCATCGCAGGTGTTCCCTTTATCAAAATTACAGGCCACATGCACTTCATAGTCCAGCTCCTGCATCAGCCGGATATTGGGCAGATTAAACTGATCGATCATGGAAGCTACCGACGCCAGCATCAGTACTTGCTTTTTCCTGTTCATGCTTCGTTCATAATTTCCGCTACGGATTTCATAATACGGATATACATGGAATAGCCATCTGTTTCCCTGCTGCCCTGCCCTTTGCCGGAGGTTCCCCACAGATCGAGCACTGCTTCAGACGGATGTATTTTTCCCCACAGCAGCTCGTCCGCATCCACCTCCAGAGCCCCGCAGATACCGACAAATGTCTCAAGACTCATAATCCTTGTTCCACGCTCAATATGACCTAAGAAAGACATGCTGATACCGCATTTTCTTGCAAGATCATCCTGTGACCAGCCTTTTGTTTTGCGGATTTCACGAATCCGCATGCCTATGCCCAAATAGTCCAGTTCCCTCATAATCTCCTCCATGCCACATCCTGTTATGCTCATGGAAAATCTGTGATCTTCCTCTCATAATCTCCTTCCTGCTGCTTCTGCATCCAGGAAGTACCAAAAGAACGCATAACAATTTATATAGAATTGTTATGCGCCAAATAATTGCTGATTTTGCAGAAACCCGCAGCAGGCAGGCGCTCGCGGGAATTGCTACAAATTTTTATTCAACGGAAAAGCATCACATTTTCATTTGTTTGTAAAATACTGAAACTGGAAAGATTTTGTAGATAACAGAATTTTTTGTATATGTGTTCCAAATCCCGTATAAAATCCTGGTGGGATTTTTAGCTAAATATAACAATATTTTCTTTGGTATTGCAAATAAATTAAAATTGGTATAAAATACTTTCAGATAACTATTCTATATAAAATGTTATGTATAAGAATTTCTCAGACATTCTACGCTATTTATTCATGCCAGATATTATATTCTTTCATTATCTGAATCATGTGTGCTGTAATCTCATAAACAAAAATTTCCCTGCACTCATCTTTGTTCCTCAACTTCCCACTCAGCCAGCCTGTCACATTTACTTTCAGCAGCCTTCCATCGCGTAGTTCAGCCATCCTATACTCAAATACGCCATCTTCCGTATCTTAAACAGCTCCTTTCACCAGCGCGCCGTTTGTGGGAGATAAAAAAAGCGGCGGCAGGTTCCGCAAGCAATGGAACGGCGGGCTGCTATCTGTCAAATTTTTTCGTGTTACTTTATGGCACATAAGCATTCGCACTAGGGCTGACGGGCAGCCTGGTTGAGAAGGAATCTGTCAATGTCAAACGCATTTCCAAGGGCATAATCCGACAGATATTTATAGTTTGCTGGATGCCTCTTAATCTGCAGAAGGCATTTTCCGCCGTCCATTACGTCCAGCTCGTCCACCGACATCAAATCTTTGCCACATTGTCAGGTGGTGAGTTCAATTTCTATTGAGAAAAACAGGGATGTATGTTAGAATAGGTTGGAATTTTAAAGTAATAACCTGTAATGTTTCGATAAAATGTGAACCAATGCCTACAGGAGTCGTTCGTTCAAAAAAACATATTTGAAAGGTATTCGTGTGAAGCAGATGAAAGCCATAAAAGGGCACATCATCTTCTAACAGGTTAAAGACAGGAATCCAATAAAGGCAGAACTTACACGAATTCTTATGCTGTCTAAAACGAAGAGAGTTATAACAACTCAACCCACCGTGTTTTGTAGTTTAACTTTTTGCAAACTATTTTACTGCATAACGTGGTGCGTTGAAACACTTACATTACTATTTGTGCCGCCAGCTGAAAGGCGGCGGAATGGAGATTTTTATGAAAAAAATATTACTGGTGTTGTTGAATGTTTTTTTCCTGTCCGGTTGCGGTACGAAAGACAATGGCAATTCATTGCCTGTCGAAACAAACCAGCCAGGCAGAAATACGTCAAACATGGAGCAGATGGAAAAACCAGAACAAATGGAACATTCAGAGCAGACCGAGGTCACGAAGCAGGCAGAGAAGGAAGATGTTACTGGCATCTATACCGATAAGCAGGGCACATCTAATGTCTATAGCCAGCTGACCCTTACTTTGCAGCCAGATGGAACCTATACGGCAGAAATCAGCGTCTACCGTGTCAGTAATCTGCAGGGCACAGCGGTCTGGGAGGGGGACGCACTCCGCTTTACCAGCGAAGACCCTTATGTGTCGGCAAACATTTCCGTCACTGGAGGCAGGGCGGAAGTGGCGTTTATCACGGGCGCCGCTGGATTTCAGGCTGGAGATGTCTATTCCTTTCCTGACGGCGCACCGGAAGTGGCGACAGCAGGACAAGCTGGGGACACCACATTCCAGCCGAATCTTTCCGATGAGATTGCCGCAGAAATTTCTTATGCCAGGGAGCAGGAGAAAGAAATAGAGAAAAAACAGAAGGAAGCTGTCACACAAATGGATATGAATATAACTGCCGCAGAGATGTACCAACTGTGGGACGATACTTTAAACATTGTGTGGGGACTGCTGGAAACGAACCTGAACGAAGCAGATATGAATGTTTTGCGGAAAAAAGAAAGAGAATGGATTACATTCAGGGACGCAGAAGTGCAAGCCGCCGGACAGGAGTGTGAAGGCGGAAGCATACAGCCGTTGGTGGAAGCAATGAAAGCGGCAGACTTAACAAAAGCAAGAGTATATGAACTGGCAGAGTACGCAAAGTGAAGATGAACAACGCATGAGGACTGGTTTCCCGATCTGCCAGCACACCTGGTACATCGGTCATTGGATATCTCATAGGTTCACGCCAGTGTCATTTAGTTAACACCTGTGATCCCCCTCGCAAAAAAAAGAAAGTACCGTGATCATTCACGATACTTTCCATCTGTACCTAAGAAATCCACATCTTCAGAATTCTGGCAGATAACGCACTTCCATTTTAATTCTCTACCCTGATCAATGGATCCATGAACCGAACCGTTCCAAAAGCCAGCTCTTCCACAAGTCTGTAATTGTCGGTATTTGTTACAATGACAGGAGTTGTCATATTGTATCCGGCATTTTGAATTTCTGTAATATCAAAAGTAGCCATAAGCTGTCCCGGTTGTACCTGATCCCCTTCTGCAACGTGGATTTCGTAATATTTTCCTCCCAGTTCGACCGTATTGATACCAATATGAATAAGGAGTTCCACACCATCTTTTGTAGTAAGTCCGATTGCATGTTTTGTATCAAACACAGTCGTGACCTGCGCTTCACAAGGAGCAAATACTTTTCCTTCATCCGGCAGCACTGCCATTCCCTTTCCAAGCACCTGTGCCGCAAACGTATCGTCTGGCACTTCTTTCATAGAAACCGCCTTCCCCGCAAGCGGACTGTTAATTCGTACGGAAATCGGCTGACTGACTGTTTTTTCTCTTGTTTGCGGCTCTGTTTCCATGACATCCGCATCATTGCCGGCCTGACTGGCTGTACGATCTGCCTCCAGCACTTCCTGCGGAATGCCAAACATATAAGTAAGGACAAAACAAATCGTTACAGAAAACAGTGATACAATAAAGTACCAAAGGAGCTGTCTCCCTTCATAAATATACATAAGGTAAGAAGGAAGCACTGCCAGTCCATAAGAATTGGACTGTATATTTAAAACAGACAGTAATGCTGCGCCCAGTCCTGACGAACAAAGCATAATAACCAGCGGTCGCAGATTATAGCGAATCTGAATACCAAAAAGAACTGGTTCACTAATGCCAAATAGCTGTGAAAGCATTGCTCCGACAGCTGTCTGTCGCACATTTTCTTTTTTTGCTTTTGCGAAAAAGGCCAGACAGGTTCCCACATTGGCAAAACCATACATTGCACAAAGTGTGATGACCGGATTAAACCCTGTATTCGCCAGCAGGGATGTTTCAATCATAGTATAAGTATGATGCAGGCCGGTAATAACGAGCAGCGGATAAGTTGCTCCGATCAAAAATCCGCCGATACCAAACGGAATACCGATCAGCAATTCTACAATCTGAACCAGTTTTAACTCTACGATATGCATCACAGGCCCTATTCCCAGAATCGTCGCAAGGAAAGTCGCAAGCATAACGATGAACGGCGTCATAATCAGATCCAAAGCATTCGGCATAACCTTACGCAGCTTTTTCTCCAGACTGGCCCCAATCAGCGCCGTTAATATTGCAGTCAGTACGCTCCCCTGACATCCGACAATCGGAATACCGCCAAATGCTTTTACCGCTTCAATCCCGCTGTTTGGATCCGCAACGGAATATGCATTCGGCAGTATCGGCGATACAAGCATCAGTCCGATTACCATTCCGATAACCGGCGTGCCGCCAAATACTTTAAACGCTGACCAGCAAATGATTGCCGGCAGAAAAGCGAATGCCGTTTCGGTGAGTACGTTGACCAGTGTTACAATATAATTCGGTATCATAGATGAATTTGCGCCAAAAAGAGCCAGTACATTATCATTAAACAGGCATCCTTTCAATCCAAGGAAAAGTCCGGTCGCCGCTATCACAGGTATAATCGGCACAAAAATATCTCCAAGCGTCCTCATCAGACGTTTCACACCTTTTTGCTGCTTCTTAATAATTTCGTCCTGCTCCTGTTTGGAAAGCGTCTTTAAATTCATCTGTTCGATCCCGGCATACACTTTATTCACAATGCCTGTGCCAAGGATTACCTGATATTGTCCGGCATTGAAAAACGTTCCTTTCACGAACGGAACTTTTTCCAGCTCCTTTTCGTCGATCACATCTTTGTCTTTTACAATCAGACGAAGACGGGTTGCGCAATGCGTTGCTGAAATAATATTATCCCTGCCGACGATCTCCACAATCCGGCGGGCAGTGTCCTGATAATTTTTATTTTCCATAAATACCTCCCTGATCATTCCTTCCTTTATAAAACACGTCTGAGCATAACGGACTGGTATGGATGTAATTTCAGACAACTCTGATCAAACTCTGCGTTTCCATAGCTTTGCCAGATGGCTTCCCACTGCCCTTCCATGAGTATTTCTTCCGTTATGGTATCTCCAAAATGAAACCAGCAGTAAATCTCTTCATTTTCTATGTATCGTTTATATGCGATTACATGATCGCCGCTGTCTGTCGGCTCTATGCCGCCATACACAAAACATCTGCTGTAACGTCCTTTCTGCCGGAATTGTATCATTTGTTTATAAAACTCAAACACACTTCCCTCTTTACCAATCTGAGCTTCGGCATTGACCTTTGGATATTCCTCTGTCATTCCAATCCAGGGTTTTACCGTAGAAAATCCTCCGTACTGTTCGCGGTTCCAGGGAAACGGGGTGCGGGCATTGTCTCTGCTGCGCATATTTACATACTGCAAAGCCTGCCGCGCCGTGTATCCTTCCTGTATCGAACGCTGATACTGGTCGATGCTTGATATATCATCAAATTCATCTACCGATGTTCTCTCAAAATTTTTCATTCCTAATTCCTGTCCCTGATAAATAAATGGAATCCCTCTCAGAAAAAAATACATGGCTGCCAATGTTTTTACCGCTTCCACATTGTCCTGTCCTTCTTTTAAATATTTTGTCGCAGCCCTCGGCTGATCATGATTTTCAATAAAGTTTGCGCTCCATCCATATTTTTGAATTGCTGACTGACTTGCCATAATTTTTTCATTTAAGTCTTTTATGCTCCAGTCCACCCGTTTAAACCATTCGCTGCCAGATGCAATATCCAAATCCGCATATCGAAAATCGAATATCATGGAAAAATAACCGTTTTCTCCTATAAATTCCCCTAACTCCTCATAGGGAACTCCCGGTGCTTCTGCGACCGTCAGACACGCGTGCCTGTCAAATGTACGCTCTTTTAATTCATGAAGAAATGCTCCGATACCCGGCTGGTTTCTGGAAGCCTTTGCACATTTGGCAAGTCCGTCCACGCCGTCAGCCTCACGATCTTTCCACGTCAGATCTTTTTTAATAAACGTAATTGCATCGATACGAAATCCGGCAATCCCTTTATCCAGCCACCAGTTTACCATCTCATACAATCGATTTCTAAGCTGCTTATTTTCCCAGTTTAAATCCGGCTGCTTTTTCCCGAATGCATGAAAATAATATTCTTCCCGTCTGGGAACTTTTTGCCATACGCTCCCGCCAAAAACTGAGCGCCAGTTATTCGGCTCCTGTTTTCCTTCCTTGAAAATATAATAATCATGATAAGGACTGTCTTGGTCTGCAAGCGCTTTTTGAAACCATTCATGTTCATCTGACGTATGATTAATAACCAGATCCAGAATAATTTTTATTTCCCGCCTTTTTGCTTCTGCGATTAACTGCTCCAGATCCTGCATGGAGCCAAATTCGGACGCAATGGATGTATAATCGGAAATATCATAACCGTTATCGTCCATGGGCGACTGATAAATGGGACAAATCCACAGCATCGTTATACCTAACTCCTGCAAATAATCCAATTTCTCTGTAATTCCGCGCAAATCGCCGATTCCATCGTGATTACTGTCATAGAAACTTTTCGGATATATCTGGTAAACAACCTCTTCCTGCCACCACTGTTTCTTCATGTTCTATTCCCCTTTCTGCTTTTTCCCAAAAATGAATGATATTTCTTCTTAGAAGTTCTTTATAAATACCGTCCTCCATAACCGGTTCACATATGGAAGACGCATGGATTTCAACAAGCGGACTTACGGATCCGACCGCAACTGCAATTCCGGTCGCTTTCATCATCGCAATATCGTTTTCACTGTCGCCAAAGCTCATGCTTTCCCGTCTGGATATGCCAAGTTTCCGGTTCAGTTTTTTTACTGCGCTGCCTTTATCGCATCCTTTTGGCAGCAATTCCAGATACCAGCCATATCCCCGCTTCTTTTTCTGAACCGTTTCCACATGCCGTTTAAGCTCCTCTTCCAGCTGACCGACCGCGTCCTGTTGTCCCAAAATACAGATCTTATGAATATCGGGCGCATCTCTTTTGATTTCTTCAAAATTTTCTTCGTAAGATATCCTGTTCTTTATGCGAAGGATATTCTGCTCTGTCTGGCTGCTGCCGCAAATCTTACGCTGAAAATCGTTTCGGTAAAATACGCAGGCGTTATGATTCATATAAATCTTATTTTCCGCCTCCATTGCCAGTGACAGTTCCCGTCCTGTAACTGCTGATAACACCTTTTTTAGTACTTTGCCGGAAAAATGTTTCTTAAATACTTCTTTTCCATGATACTGAATATAACAGCCTCCCCCGGAAATCATTCCATCTGTCTGCAGCTGCAATACATCATTCTGAACAGATCCGGGATTTCGTCCTGTGCAGATGACAATCTGAATTTTGCGCTTTCGGCATTGCGCCAGCGCCCATTTCACGCTCCCTGGAATCCCCTTATGCTCATCTCTTAACGTTCCGTCTATATCCAGATAAATGATTTTAACCATATGCAAACTGCCTTTCACTTTTTCTATAGGAACCTGCCTGCATTCAGACTATCATAAAAAAAGAAGGCCTTCAATAAGATGGCCTTCTTTAAAATTTATGTACTCTTTTCAAACATTTTTTCATTTTCTGAACTTTTGTACACTTTCCAATTCTTTATTTTTCTTTTCCGCTAAATAGTTTTGATACGACAAATATAAGTATTCGATTAAAATAAAATACGGCGTTGAAGTTTCATATTCCATGTCGTATGTTACAGGAATCCGGATAGAATTAATGTATAGATTTTCCTCGCACAGCGAAGCAAGCGTATTGCTTTTCAGTCTTGTAATTGAAACTGCCGGCACGTTGCTGACCCTGAGTGCTTTTGCAAGCTCTACTACCATATCTGACTCTCCTGAAAGAGAAATCACCACTACCAGATCCTCCGGTTTTACAATTTTCTTTAACGTACCAGACAAATCATGTCCATGCAGATGAATCATTTCTTTTGCCGGCAGAAAGATCCTTTTCATTTCGCTGGCCGCCCTTGACTGCGAAGAACCGCTGCCATATACGAATACTCTTTCTGCATGATACATTTTAGCAAACAGATTTGTCAGATTCTTTTTTATCAGATCCTCCATCATTTTATGATAGCTGTCTGTCATAGTCTGCAGCAGTCCTTCCACATTTGGTTCTGATTCTCTGCGTTCGATTCTGATCCGTGCTTTTAACTCACTGTAACCTGACAATCCCAGTTTTTTTGCGAACCGTATGAGCAGCGTCCTGGAAACGTTGCAGTCAGCCGCAAACTCTTCCACCGTTTTCCTGCCGCATTCTTCATAGTGTCCGGTCAAATAATGACATACATACTTTTCATTATCACTCAGTTCATCGTAGTACATATTTAGCAGCTCATCCACCCGCATGTCCGTCTTCCTCCCTGTTCTTCTGCACATATTCCAGATAACGAACAGATAAAATATCCAGTAAAATATAAAATGCCGCTACCATTTCATATGACTGCCCGCATGTGTGGCTGACAGTTTTCGTTCCAACATACAGATTTTCCTGGACGCTCCTTGACAGCGTATTGTTTGCCCACCGGGTAAACGCCATCGTTCTGATTCCTGTCTCCTGAACCGCTCTGATTACTTCTATGGCATTTTGATTTTCACCGGACAGAGAAATGGCCAGAAACAAATCGCTGTTCCGAAACCTCTCTCTTGCAAGACGAACCTCTCCCAGATCGAACAAATCGATGCAGCACTTCCCAAATGTCAGAAAAATTCTCTTAAATTCTTCTGCAATCGTTTTCTGTTCGTTTCCGGTTCCATACAGGTAAACGGTCTGTGCCTGATAAATAATTTCACAGATCGGCTCATAGTCATGTTTTTTCAATTCGTCAACCATAACATGATACTCTTTTACAATATCCTGTAAATCATATAAACCTGCTGTATGTTCTTCTTCTTTTCTGTTCAGCAACAGCTTAAATTCCTGATACGAATCTATCTCTAATTTTTTCATCAAACGAACCAGCGTCGTTCTGGAAACATGCAGATAAGATGCCAGTTTTGTGCTGTTCATTTGCTTTACAGCCTGCTTGTCCCGAAAAATAGCTGCCAGCATTTCCCTGTCATTTGCTGTAAGTACCTCATACCTGTCATTTACAAGTTCTTCCAAATTCATCGACTGCTCCTGTTACGCGCAAAACGCCGCGCATCGTTCTTTAACCGCAAATACTTCTCATTGTTTAGAAATTCCCTCCTCCGCCTCCATGCGTCGCGCCAGAAGACGATTCATGCGTGGAAGAGCCGCCCGAATGACCGCCGTAATTTGCGTTGTCCGGGCGATTGTTATCCTGCTGCTTTTCTCTGCGATCGATCTGCCGATACAAAAATATATCTTTCATTTTCGTCAGCTTCATACTGTCCTCTTTCACATAACAGTCTGCCACCAGCCGTCTGTACACCGATCCCAGTTTGTCTCTCATCCTTTCTACCGCAAGGAGCGAGATCACAAAGCCGATACCGAAAGCCGTCAGAAAATATTTGAGAAACGCAAACGGTTTTTTTGGAAGATGATCTGCGTCATATGGTTTCCCCATCCGTGCCTGCGTCAGATAATCGTCGCACAGACTGGCAAATATCGTAAACGCCTCCTCATATTCGCCTTTACTTAAATCATCCGAAAGCTGTTGCGCCATAAACCGCAGGCCTATGTCCGTAACCGCCGTAATTCCAAAGCCGCTCGTGGATACATACCAGCTGCTTTCTTCCATACTGATCAGAAAAAGGATCCCGTCTTTTTCCTCGCCAAAGCCGTAGCCATTCTCATCATAAAAATCATCGGCATATTCCATCGCAGATTTGCCCTGTAACGATTTACTCGTAACTACTACGATATCGGTCTGCTGCCGTTCGCTGATTTCATCGAGCAGCTCCAGCAGCTGCGTTTTTTCGCTGTCTGTAAGCAGATTCGCCTGATCCGTAAGCCTCGGGCCGGCTTGCCTGGCTGCCGCTGCCGGACATATGAAAACGACCGACAGCAGCAGAACCAGAGCTACGACATACCGCCTCTTTTTTATCTTTTGCATCCTCTTTCCTCCTATATCAGCCAGATGACGTAGAAAAGAATAAACAACATCGTGCCTGTGATGCCGGTAAGTCCCAGCAGCCATCTGAGATACGCGCCCTTATCGAGCGGCAGATCTCCCGCCATTTTTCCGTTTTGTCCGTTCATGGCAAAAAGATAATTCTGCCCGTTCCATGTCGTACTCAGCAGCCAGACCGGAAACAGGGCATATGTCACTTTGCCATTGTGCAGCCGGATACTACCCGCCTCTTTTCTGAAAGTCGTATAACCGCATACGGTCATGTCAAAAATATCCCGCACGCTTTTTTGGATCCGCTCATTGGCCCGCCCGATGCTTTCTTCGCTGTCCACATCATATTTATCCGCCAGATAGCCTGCCAGATACGCAGTCTGAAAATCTACTGCTCCTGAAAAATCAAAAGGCTCCAGCGTTTCCATTAAATCGTCGGGCATCTTCGCTGAACCGTCTACCGGAACATGAGCGAATTCTATGCTGCCGCTCCTGCTGACAAGAAAATGATTTGTCTCGGCATAATAATATTTGCTGTCGCTCCATGTCCGGATTTTTGTCGCCTTGTAACGCAAATTTACATCGGCTTTTGCGTCGAACAGCCAGAACGGAACATACACGCCTTTGATTTCATTCACATGATTTTCGTCTTTGAACGCTTTGGGCAGCAGCCGTTTCCCGACATAAAAATCGTACAGCGCCTGTTTTGCGGCTTTTTTGTCCAGCTGAAACGGAATCACATAATCCGGCTTTTGCGCGCCTGTAAACTGTCCCGTCATAACTACCGGATTTCCACAATACGGACAGGATGTGGCAGCCGTAT
>OFHA01001050.1_pt1 | contig 20966 bp, 15 predicted proteins | sample 1521891 | NCBI WGS metagenome assembly OFHA01 (sample SAMEA3504089, study PRJEB24116) | mouse gut metagenome | biome: mouse gut; feature: mouse-associated habitat; material: faeces | place: Denmark | collected 2011
TCCTCAATGTCTACCAGTTCTTCATCTTCCTCGCTGAATTCCTGCTTGCTGAAGCCCATTGCCCCAAAGGATTCCTCCTCCTCAAAGGCAAAGTTCCGGTCCCCTGAGATAACGGAATTCAAATCGGTATTGCCATATTCGCTGGTTTCCATCAGTTCCACTTCTTCCCTGTTTTCATCCAAAACCTTTACATCCAGCCCAAGGGACTGCAGTTCCTTCAAAAGCACCTTAAAGGATTCTGGGATACCCGGTTCTGGGATATTATCGCCCTTAATAATCGCTTCATACGTCTTGACACGGCCAATGACGTCGTCGGACTTCACCGTAAGGATTTCCTGCAAAGTATAGGATGCCCCATATGCCTCCAGCGCCCATACCTCCATCTCGCCGAACCGCTGGCCGCCGAACTGGGCCTTGCCGCCTAATGGCTGCTGGGTTACCAGTGAGTAGGGGCCGGTAGAGCGGGCATGGATTTTATCGTCTACCAAATGGTGCAGCTTCAAATAATGCATGTGGCCAATGGTAACAGGGCTGTCAAAATATTCCCCTGTCCTCCCGTCCCGCAGCCTTACTTTTCCGTCCCGGGAAAGGGGCACCCCTTTCCATACTTCCCGGTGGTCCCGGTTTTCATACAGATATTCTACCACTTCCGGAAGGAGTTCTTCCTTGTGTTTTGCTTCAAATTCTTCCCAGGGCAGGTTCACGTAATCGTTTGCCAAATCCAGGGTGTCCATAATGTCATCTTCCCTTGCGCCGTCAAATACCGGGGTCGCAATGTTAAACCCAAGGGCTTTTGCCGCAAGGCTTAAATGAATTTCCAATACCTGCCCAATATTCATACGGGAAGGCACGCCCAAGGGGTTCAGCACAATATCCAGCGGCCTGCCGTTGGGCAGGAAAGGCATATCTTCCACTGGGAGCACACGGGAAACCACACCCTTGTTCCCATGGCGGCCTGCCATTTTGTCCCCTACGGAAATCTTACGTTTCTGGGCAATGTAAATGCGCACGGCCTGATTTACGCCGGGAGAAAGCTCATCCCCATTTTCCCTTGTAAATACTTTGGCGTCCACTACAATCCCATACTCCCCGTGGGGCACTTTCAGGGAAGTGTCCCGGACTTCCCTTGCCTTTTCACCGAAAATCGCACGCAGAAGCCGTTCCTCTGCCGTCAGCTCCGTTTCTCCCTTTGGCGTTACCTTGCCCACCAAAATATCGCCGGCACGTACCTCCGCGCCAATGCGGATAATCCCGCGTTCATCCAAATCCTTCAGGGCATCGTCGCCCACGCCGGGAACGTCCCTTGTAATTTCTTCCGGCCCTAATTTGGTGTCACGGGCTTCTGCTTCATATTCTTCAATGTGCACGGAGGTATACACGTCCTCCTGCACCAGCCTTTCACTTAATAATACCGCATCCTCGTAATTGTAGCCTTCCCAGGTCATAAACCCGATCAGCGGGTTTTTCCCCAGGGCAAGCTCCCCTTTGGATGTGGAAGGGCCGTCTGCAATTACCTGCCCTGCTTCTACTTTATCCCCTTTATAGACAATAGGCCTTTGGTTATAGCAGTTGGACTGGTTGCTCCGGGAAAACTTTGTCAGCTTATAAACTTCCCGTTTGCCCTCGTCCGTCCGTATGGTTATTTCATTGGAAACGGAACGCTCCACAACGCCGGAGTGTTTTGCAACTACACAGACGCCGGAGTCCACAGCCGCTTTTGTTTCCATCCCGGTCCCTACGGCGGGAGCTTCTGTTGTCAGAAGGGGCACAGCCTGACGCTGCATGTTGGAACCCATCAGCGCACGGTTCGCATCGTCATTTTCCAGGAACGGAATCAGCGCCGTTGCCACGGAAAATACCATTTTCGGGGAAACGTCCATGTAATCAAACATGGTTTTCTCATATTCCTGCGTTTCTTCCCGGTAGCGGCCGGAAACGGAATTCCTTACAAAATGCCCGTCTGCGTCCAGGGCTTCATTCGCCTGCGCCACATGGTAATTGTCTTCCTCGTCCGCCGTCATATAAACAACCTGGTCCGTTACCCGTGGATTCTTTGGGTCAGACTTATCTATTTTACGGTATGGCGCTTCCACAAAGCCATAATCGTTAATCCTTGCATAAGTTGCAAGGGAGTTAATCAAGCCAATGTTTGGCCCTTCAGGGGTTTCAATGGGGCACATCCTTCCATAATGGGAATAATGCACGTCACGCACCTCAAACCCGGCACGGTCCCTGGAAAGCCCGCCGGGGCCTAATGCAGAAAGACGCCGCTTGTGGGTCAGCTCACCCAGAGGGTTGTTCTGGTCCATAAACTGGGAAAGCTGGGAAGAACCGAAAAATTCTTTTACCGCAGCAGTCACCGGCTTAATATTAATCAGGCTCTGGGGAGAAATCCCTTCCAAATCCTGCGTTGTCATGCGTTCCCGCACCACCCGTTCCATCCTGGAAAGGCCAATGCGGTACTGGTTCTGGAGCAGCTCCCCTACCGCACGGATACGGCGGTTGCCCAAATGGTCAATATCGTCGTCATTTCCAAGGCCATATTCCAAATGCATGTTATAATTAATGGATGCAAGGATATCTTCCCTTGTAATATGCTTCGGGATCAAATCTACTGCATCCCGGCGCACAGCGGCCTTAATGTCGTCGAGCGTTTCATTTTCTGTTAAAATCGTTTCCAAAACAGGGTAATATACCAACTCGGTAATGCCCAGCTTCTTTGCTTCCTGCGCATCCATGTCTACATAATGGGTAATATCCACCATCAGGTTGGACAGTACCTTAATATTGCGTTCTTCCCCCTGAATCCATACATAGGGGACAGCCGCATTCTGGATATCGTCTGCCAGCTCCCGGCTGACAATTGCGCCTTGCTCTGCAATAATCTCCCCTGTGGAAATGTCTACCACGTCTTCCGCAAGGACCTGTCCGTGAATACGGTTCCGTAAGGCGAGTTTTTTATTAAATTTATACCGGCCCACTTTTGCAAGGTCATAACGCCTTGGGTCAAAAAACATCGCGTTAATTAAGCTCTCTGCACTTTCTACTGTGAGAGGCTCGCCCGGGCGGATTTTCTTATATAATTCCAAAAGGCCTTCCTGATAATTGGTTGCAACGTCCTTGCCGAAGCTTGCAATAATCTTGGGCTCTTCCCCGAACAAATCAAGGATTTCCTGATTGGTCCCGATGCCCAATGCACGGACTAAAACGGTAACTGGGACTTTCCTGGTCCTGTCCACACGTACATAGAAAACGTCATTGGAGTCTGTTTCATATTCCAACCATGCGCCACGGTTGGGGATTACAGTGCAGGAATATAATGTTTTACCCACTTTATCGTGTGCAATTCCATAATATATGCCAGGAGAACGTACCAACTGGCTGACGATAACACGCTCAGCCCCGTTGATAACGAAGGTTCCTGTTTCTGTCATAAGTGGTAAATCGCCCATGAAGATTTCATAATCCTTGACTTCTTCAACTGCTTCTTTGTTGTAGAACCGAACCCTTACTTTTAAAGGGGCAGCGTAGGTTGCGTCCCGTTCTTTACATTCTTCGATGGAATATTTCACGTCTTTTTCACACAATGTAAAATCAACGAATTCCAGGCTTAACTGCCCGCTGTAATCCGCGATGGGAGAAATATCAGCAAATACTTCTTTCAGCCCTTCATTGATGAACCAGTTGTAGGAATTCTTCTGAACCTCAATCAGATTCGGCATTTCTAATACTTCCTTTTGTCGCGAGTAACTCATACGAACGCTTTTTCCTGCTTTAATCGGACGTATTCTGTTTTTCTCCATTGACGGTTCACCTCTCGTTTTCTAATTTATTAACAGTTCCGTGCAACAACCAACAGTAATTCAGCGGTTTTCACCGCCGAATATTTCGTTTCTAAAATACGCTTCCTGTTGTTTCTCTATGATTAATTATAATAAGCACACTTTATCACAATAGTGCACCCTATATGATAGCACAACCGCCGATTTTATGTCAAGGATTATTTTGAAAAACCCTTTCCGCATATCCGCGGAAAGGGTTTTTCATGTTTCGGTATTTATCTGCAATTCATCGGGAACCGCCTGTGTTACGGTACCTGGAATTCGATATCTGCAATCTGAATCTGGTCTTCATCCCTGGTAGTTACGTTAAATGACAAATCCTTCTGTCCGTTGTAAAGCACCATAATCTGGCTGGTGCAGGTACCGTCCTCCCGGAGGTCTGATTTCTGATTCAGCCACTGGATATACTTCCCCTGACTGTCCTTAATTCCTATTTCCGGGTCATTGTGGGGGTCATTATAAGGCTCCTGCCTGAAATCCGGAAGTTCCACTTCTACTATAAGGCCTGCTTTTGTTTTAATACCGCGTTTTACCAGAATGCCGTTTTCTTCTTTATTAATATCAAAGGCTTCGTTTTGGGAAGTATCTACCGTTACCGGGAACCGGAGGCTCCATTCCCCGGCTGCAGTTCCGGTAGTCTTATATTCACCGTTTTCGTCCCAGGCATCCCAGAGATATCCGTCAAGCTGACGTACCGTACAGTCTACCACCAGTGTCCCCTCATCATCCTGTGTCAGTTCAATTGGATGAGCGCTGATATCACAGGGAGCCATCAGGTCTATCTGCTGAGCAGCCACAAAGGTTCCGTCCGGCGATTTTTCAAAGGGCCGCATGACCTCTGAGAGTTCTTCACCGTTGACTTTGATATCGTAAGGTTCCCCGGTCTTTTTCTCAACGACAATTCCGTCTGCGCTGTTTAAATCTTCACGGTCGGTTTTAAGCGTGGTAGTGTAATAAAGGACATAGCCATCACAGTACACGTCGGATACTGAAATGGTAACCCCTTCATGTTCAGCAGTCAGCACATAGCTTTCTTCCTGACGTTTGTCTACTTCTTCCTGAACTGCAACCGCATTTTCTCCGATGGTCTTATATCTCTCGGTGTCCTCCTCTTCATATTTCTCCCCCTGAGAAGCCTCAATGAGCTTTCCAAACACGCTGCTGAATAATTCCTGTGCCTGAACCGGATTTGCCAGACCGAGCGCTCCTATGCCGATTACGCAGGCAGCCGCTGTTCCTGCCGCCGCTTTCCAGGTTTTTCCTTTTTTATGATTTCTTTTTTCCATTCTTTTTACCTCCATCAAAATTCTCTGTTTATGTCTTTCTTTTTCTTTGGAGGATAATTCTGTTTCTTCATATTCACTAAAATCAGTTTCCACTTCATTCAGTAATCCATAAATATTATTTGCCATACGAGACACCCCTTTCTGCCCTGTAATGCCTGCGGATTCTGTTTTTTCCTCTGGATAAACGGTTGTAAATTACTTCTTTTTTCATTCCCGTTTCTTCACTTACCTGCTCCATGGTCTTTTCTTCCACATATAATTTCAAAAATAATTCCCGGTCCAGAGGTTTCAGACATCCCAGTATCCGTTCCATTTCCTCAGATATTTCTTTTTCCAGTATTCCGGCCAGCATACTGTCCTCCTGGGCAATGGCGGTATCTTCAATATCCACCGTCACCAGTTCCCGCTGATACTGGCGAAGGTAATCAATGGACCGGTATCTTGCAATGGCCGCCGCCCAGTTTTTGAATGAATTTTTACGTTCATCAAACTCAGAAATGTTCTGCCAGATTTTCAGGAGCACATCGTCAAAGCATTCTTCCTGCTTTTCCGGCTGGCTGAAAAGATGTTTGCGGATAATTGCCATCAAAAGCCCGCCATATTCATCGATTACATACATGAGTGCTTTTTCATTGTGCAATTGTAATTGCTGAATATAATTCTTTTCTCCAATCTTCATAAAAATTATCCTCTTTTCCAAACCTGCGCGCCGGTTTGTTTTGTCTTACACTTATTATTACGAATGGCAAAAAGGAAATCTATCAGTTCTTTAAAATAATACTTCGGATGATTTTCTGTTCTTATATCTTATGGGTGAAACCAGACAGGGATAAAACCCCAAAATTATGTTTAAGATTTGTGACTTTGTCCATAGAAACAGAAAGCATGGGATTATACCGTCATAATCCCATTCGGTAATCAGGAGATAAGAAAATTTTCACAGAAAATCAATAAAATCGCACGAAATACAAAAATTATTCTTAAAATTCGCACGATACAAAAAATTTTATGACAGAACAGGGCTGCCGCACCGGGAAATTCTCATTCCTGATGCGGCAGCCCTGTTTCACGCTTCAATCTGTCAGAAAACAATTATTTCAGAGTTACCTTAGCGCCTTCTGCTTCCAGTTTAGCCTTAATGTCTTCTGCTTCTGCCTTTTCAGCACCCTCTTTTACAACCTTCGGAGCACCGTCAACTACTTCTTTCGCTTCTTTTAATCCAAGACCGGTTACTTCACGTACCACTTTGATAACTTTAACTTTGTTCGGGCCAACTTCTGTCAGCTCTACATTAAAGTCAGTTTTTTCTTCTGCTGCGCCTGCACCGTCTCCGCCTGCTGCTGCAACTACAACGCCTGCTGCTGCAGATACGCCGAATTCTTCTTCACATGCTTTTACCAGTTCATTTAACTCTAATACGCTTAACTCTTTAATTGCTTCAATAAATTCTGCAGTTGTTAATTTTGCCATTATAATTTCCCTCCATATTTATATTTGCTTTGGTTTTCAATACTTCATAATAACTTACAGTGCAGCCGGTCTAAGCCTCAGCAGCTTCTTCTGCCGGAGCAGCCTCTGCTGCTTCTGCACCGCCGCCCTGTTCTGCAATCTGATTAAGAACACGGGCAAAGTTGGTAATCGGTGACTGAATGCTTCCAAGAAATTTGGAAAGCAGTTCTTCTCTGGATGGAACGGAAGCAATTACCTTAATTCCATCAGAATCATAAAAGTTTCCTTCTACCACACCTGCTTTTAATTCCAGCGCCGGCGCAGTCTTTGCAAATTTTGCAAGAATTCTTGCCGGAGCAGTTGCATCATCTTTGGAAACAGCGATTGCATTGGGTCCTTCCAGCAAATCACTCATGCTTTCAAAATCAGTTCCCTTAAATGCAAAATTCATCAATGTGTTCTTGTATACTTTGTATACCACACCTGCTTCCCGCAGCTGTTTCCGCAACTTGGTATCTTCTTCTACCGTCAATCCACGGTAATCCACCAGCACTACAGACTGAGCATCTTTGATATGTTCAGAAATCTCCTGTACTACAGGCTGCTTTAATTCTACTTTTGCCACGAATTGTGCACCTCCTTATATTTTCAGTTTCCTGTTGAATAACAAAAACCTCCCTGTCCGAGACAGAGAGGCTGAAATTATCTTTCATACATTACCGGTACGAAGTACCTGTAAATTTCCTCGGCAGGTCACATGGTTACGCCTTCCGGCACCTGCTGTCTTCGGTCAATATGATTGTCAAGTATAACATTCTATATTTCAGATGTCAACATTAAAACTAAATAAATCTGGCAGTATTGATTTTCACGCCCGGTCCCATGGTAGGAGCCAGGGTAACGCTCTTGAGATACTGTCCTTTTAAAGCGGATGGTTTTGCTTTAATGATGGCATCTATAAGGGTCTGGAAGTTGTCCGCTAATTGTTCTTCTGTAAAAGATGCTTTTCCAATTGGCACATGGATAATATTTGTTTTATCTAATCTGTACTCAATCTTACCGGCTTTGATATCATTTACTGCTTTGGTAACGTCCATGGTAACAGTTCCTGCTTTGGGGTTTGGCATTAATCCTTTCGGTCCAAGTACACGTCCCAGACGTCCTACGACACCCATCATATCCGGAGTAGCAACTACGACATCAAAATCCAGCCAGCCATCGTTCTGGATTTTCGGAATCAGTTCCTCTCCTCCCACATGGTCAGCGCCTGCTGCCAGTGCTTCGTCTACTTTATCGCCTTTGGCAAATACCAGTACCTTAACTGTTTTACCGGTTCCATGGGGTAACACTACAGCGCCGCGAATCTGCTGTTCTGCATGACGTCCGTCACAACCGGTTCTGATATGAGCTTCAATGGTCTCATCAAATTTTGCAATTGCAACCTTTTTAGCCAGACTGATTGCTTCTGCTGTATCATACTGCACTGTCCTGTCGATTGCTTTTGCAGCCTCTCTGTATTTCTTTCCTCGTTTCATTCTAAATAACCTCCTGTGGTAATATCGGGAGCTGTCCCTCCCACGTTTTTGCAGATACGGGTTCGTTCTGTTGGCCAGTTGCTTTCGGCCTATTCCTCAACAGTAACTCCCATACTTCTTGCTGTTCCTGCGATCATGCTCATAGCTGCTTCCAGAGAACCAGCGTTTAAGTCCGGCATTTTCAGTTCTGCAATCTCCTGAATCTTTGCTTTGGAAATGGTCGCTACCTTTGTCTTATTCGGTACTGCAGAACCGGATTTGATATTACATGCCTTCTTAATCAGCACCGGAGCCGGCGGAGTCTTTGTTATGAAACTAAAGCTCCTGTCTGAGTATACGGTAATTACTACCGGAATAATTAAATCTCCCTGGTCAGCAGTTTTGGCATTGAACTGTTTTGTAAACTCAACAATGTTCACACCATGCTGTCCAAGGGCAGGTCCAACTGGCGGCGCAGGTGTAGCCTTTCCAGCAGGAATCTGTAATTTGATATATCCTTCTACTTTCTTTGCCATTTGGAAATTCCTCCTTCACGTTTCTTTACAGGTATTCCATGGAACCCCATAAACTGTGCATCTTATAACTTTCTGATATCTGTGAAACTTATTTCAACCGGTGTTTCACGACCGAACAGGTCAACATTGATTGTAACCATCTGCTTGCCATGGTTCATGGACTGGATAATCCCAACCGTGTCTTTCCAGACACCGCCGGTAACTCTGATGGAGTCGCCTTCCTCAAAGTCTACAACCACATGACTGTCAACCTGGATACCCAATGGTCTCATTTCAGCTTCAGTGAGCGGTACGGGTTTGGAACCCGGACCAACAAATCCGGTAACACCTCTGGTATTTCTGACAACATACCATATATCGTCATTCATAACCATGTTAATCAGAACATATCCTGGAAACATTTTTTTCTCCACGGTCTTTTTCACACCGTTTTTCATTTCCACAACACTCTGCATCGGAACCTGTACTTCCAGAATCTGGTCCTCCAGATGCCGATTCTCAATTGTTTTCTCAATGTTCTCCTTGACCTTATTTTCATATCCCGAATAAGTATGAACTACGTACCAGTTTGCCTCTGCCATAAATCACCTATGCCTCCTATAATTTCACCAGGACATCCACACCGTATTTAATGAACACATCCAATACGGCAATGATCAGACCTAATACAACAGAAGCAGCTACCACAGCCGCTGTCTGCCTGCCAAGTGACTTTTTGTCCGGCCAGATAATTTTGTTAAACTCAGCCTTAAGACCGGTAAACCAACTGGTTTTTGAAGCCTTTTCTGTATTGGTTTCTCCCATTTTTTACCTCCAGTGGTGTACTGTTACACCATCCATATCAGGGATGGTTAAAATATAACCTTTACTCCGCTCCATCCCATTACTTGGTTTCCTTGTGTAATGTGTGTGTCCTGCAGAATCTGCAGTATTTTTTCGTCTCCATTCTGTCCGGATGAGTTTTTTTGTCTTTGGTCATGTTGTAATTGCGTTGTTTACATTCCGTACATGCCAGTGTAATTCTTGTGCGCACAACTTCCACCTCCACTTAATTTCTAATTTTAGGCATAAAAAAAAGACCTACTTCCATCGCCTGTCTACTATACCATATTCAGCCTGTTTTCGTCAATACTTTTCGAGTTATTTCAAAAAACAGACACAAATATATTAACAAATCTTCACAAACATCCGATATATAGTGTAAATTATATATGAAAAACACAAAATTATACAGGGAGTTGTTTTGTGCCCCCGTGCTTCGGCATGATTTCACGGATGAAAGGAGGGGATTTATATGGCCGCTATTGATACTGCTTATCATTATTATCTGAGCACTTATGCTAATCAGTCGGCTTCCCGTTATGATTCGCATAAAAAGAGCGAATTACGCAATATTTATAATACAATTGTCAAAATTAATAAAGATGCCCCCCTCTACAAAATTAAACACTCAGGGGATGTTCAGAAATTTGCCATAGACATTAAGGAAAGCACCCGCGTTATCAAAAATGTCGTTGCTTCCCTTTCGGATGCAGAAGAAGGCATTGGCAATGCATTTCAGAAAAAAATTGCCGTATCTTCTCAGGAAGATGTGGTTTCGGCAGATTATATCGGTAATAATAAGGAAACTGACGAAATGGAAAGTTTTCTTGTTGAGGTAAAAGAACTGGCTTCTTCCCAGATTAATCTGGGTAATTTTCTGGATAAAAATCATCTGACTTTGAAACCCGGTTCTTATTCTTTTGATTTGGAAAACAGCACTTCCACTTTTGAATTTCAGTTTACCATTCATACCGACGATACAAATTACAGTACTCAGAACAAACTGGCCAATCTGATTACCAATGCGGATATCGGACTGAAAGCCTCCGTAACAGAAGATGATAATGGCTTAAGTGCCCTGCAGATTGAATCTGTTTCTACCGGAATTGCTCCGGATGAACCGTTTCTCTTTTCCATTTATCCTCAGGGAACCAGAGATTCCATTTCCGCAGTGGAAGCCCTTGGCATTGACCACGTTTCACAGGAAGCCAGAAACGCCCGCTTCCTTTTGAACGGGGAAGAACGTTCTTCCTATGCAAATACATTTACCATCAACCATGCTTTTGAATTGAAACTTCATGGAATCAGTGAAGAAGGCAATCCTGCTGTGATCGGTTTTAAGACCAATGCAGACGCCATGGCGGAAAATATTCAGACTCTGGTGGATTCCTACAATTCCATTCTGCACACAGCCAGCAAATATTCTGATTCGCAGCATCAGAGTGTAAAACTATACCGCGATATGAGCAGCACAGCCTTTGCATTTCAGAACAGTCTGGAAAGCATGGGGCTTCTGGTAGACGATAAGGGTGAAATTACCATAGACAAGGCCCTGCTGACAGAATCTGTTTCCGAGGACAATGCCGAAGAACATCTGACCGTATTAAATGATTTTAAAAATCTGTTGAATACCAAGGCAAACAACGCCTCTTTGGACCCCATGAAATATGTGGACAAAATTGTGGTTACTTACAAAAATCCGGTAAAAGATCATCTGGTTACCCCTTATATTACTTCTATTTATTCCGGGATGATGATGGATCGGTATTGCTGACAGATACACACTGACTTTTAAAATAAAAAATACGCATATTATTTTCTGTTTTACAGGACGATCCTTTTCCGTGACAGGGTCTTTCCTGCGGAATGACAAAAATACCTCAGCCAAAATGGCTGAGGTATTTTATAACACTTTTTTCAGAATTTCAAAAGCCGGTTCACGGTTCCGAATTCTTCCTGCTGTTTTCTCTGCATCAGAATCCGGTACTCTTTCAGCAGATCATCTTTCTTCTTGTCAGAAACTGCCTTGCCATAATCAAGATCTTCAATGCGGCTGTGGGCTGCCGACGTATTCAGCGACGTATTGGAATTATTGCTTATGGTGTGTCCCAGACGATTAAAAGCAGCTCCAAGACTGCTTCTTGCTGACGATACATTGTTCAGTGCGCTGTCAATGGATGAAATATCAAAATTCCCGGTTACATTATAGCCGGAGATACCCAGAGAAGCGGACGTGGCATTTGGCATGGTAATATTCATTCCGCTGCCATCGGGTCCCGATGCCACCTGGGCATTGCTCATGGTTCCGTCCAGAAGATTCTTATTGTTAAACTGTGTGGTGCCTGCTGCAGAAGAAACATAATCATTCAGCTGAGAAATCTCCTGCTGGATAGCCGCCCGGTCGTCCGGTCCGTAAATAGCTGAATTAGACGCCTGAACGCTCAGTTCCCGCATACGCTGCAGGGAATCGGAAATCATGGAAAGGCCTCCGTCCGCCACATTTACCATATCCTGAGCAGTAGCGGCATTTCTGGTGCCCATATCAAGGCCTTTCTGCTGCTTCAGAAGTTTCTGGGCAATGGCAAGGCCTGCTGCATCATCTGCCGCTGAATTGATGCGCTTTCCGCTGGAAAGTTTCTGGGCATTGCGCTGCTGGTTCAGATGCTGATTTTTGTATAAACTCTGATTCCTGTATAAACTCTGGCTTCTGCCAATGGATGAAATACTCATAATATGCCTCCTTTCTTTTTCTAAAATACTGTATGCTGTTCGCCACTGATGTTATTAGTTTTATTATAGCAAAGGAGGAGATTTTTGCAATGATTATCCGGAAAAATTTTCAGGAAAAGTCATTAATTTCTGATTATCTTTTCCTGAAATTTTCGATTTCTTTCTCAATAATGGTGATTTCCTCCTCCATTTCTTTCACACTCTTTATCTTTGCAATAAAGCTGCTTTCCAGTCCATACTGCCTTACCTGGTCAATCCATTCCAGCGTAGTACCGGAGTCATATCCCGCATTAATCAGGCCATGATACATATAAGCCAGTTCATTTTCCACATTTGTATTGAATACCATGGGATCATCTGAATTAATGGTGACCATCAGATTCTGTCCGGAATTTTTCTTCTCCAGGCTGTTCAGATTGAGAATGTAGTGATTGTACAAACTTTCTATTTCACCAATTGCCAGATTGGAAGTGGGATTCGTTTCAATATAAATTCCTTTCTGCCGGATTTTTTCCATCATATACAATTGCAATGCTTTCAGCAGCTTTACATCTTCCTCTGTGGTTTCCAGCCAGATTACCTGATTATATTTATTTTCATACACAGGACAAAAATAAGTACATACAATCTCTGACAGACTCCAGGGTTTTTCACCGCCGTTGCTTCCTGTCCCGTAACGGCATAAGGGCCTTTTTTCATCCTCCTTTCCTCCCTCCTGCTCCTTCATTTCTCTATCCTGCTTTCGGAACATTTCCGTAAAATTCTGTTTAAATTTTTCCTGATATGCCTGATACAGCATATGAACCGTAATTCCGGCCATATTGCCGTAAATTTTCATGGCTGTTTCCAGTATTTTCCCTTCCAGGGCATAGGCGGAAACCGGCAGCTCACATTTGTTTTCAATTACAACACCCCATACCCAAAGAAGATTCTCCAGATATTCTCCCAGAGAAATCAGCACATTCCGGCTGTTTTCCATCCAGTAATCCACATCCGCACCCAGGGCTATTCCATGGCCGATCCTGTCACAGGAACGATAATTATATTTCTCAATTACTTCATCTATGTGCCTGAGTCCTGACAAAATATGCCTGAAATCTTCTCCCACATGGTATGTCAGGCCAATATTATTAATTCTTTTATACCTTTTATCCCCCTCTGTTCCCGTATATACTTTTACCATCTCAGAATAGCGACGGTTTCTCACCTCATTATAGGCCGGAGAGAACAGCCAGGGCTCCGCGGCATTTTCATCAGATGCAGCATCCAGCCCCACCAGATATTCGTCCAGATATGGTATTTCATTTCGTATCACCGCAATTGCTCTGGCAATATTCACATACTTTCTCCGTAATGCTATTTTATGTCTGGTATTGTAAAGCTGCGCCTCATCCACGCATCTCCAGCAAAAATACCCTGTTGTGTTGTCCAGTGAAGTTCTTTTGTTAAAATGCAGTACAATTCCAATTGTAGGTGCTTCTGCTCTTCCATGGATGTAGTTGCGATAATGAACCAAAAAACTTCCCACTTCCTTTAAAATCTCTTTTTGCAGCTCCAGCTGTACCTGTCTGTCGTCCGCTCCATAAAATCTCCGTTCAGTATCCACAGACATCCGAAGCTCCAGTTTTTTCAAAGACCTGATATTCATCTGGGTCTTCAGAATATAGTCCCATCGTCTTTCCTTTGTCATTCCTCTTCGGAAGAACTCCGATGCTTTTGAAAAATAATTCTGGAACCAGTTAAGCCCCTGCACCGTATTTCTCTGAAAGATTCTGGAAAAAAAGGTATTTTTAATTCTGATATACTGCAAAAACAGCCTGGTATAGGCCATATCCTGGCTCTGCCGGATATATCCAAGAGATTTTGCCAGAAAAATATACTCCGCACTGGTATCCAGTTCCTCATAGCGCTCATACAGGATACTGTACAAAATATCGCGGTTTTTCATTTCCAGGACATCAATATCATCTATGTACGCCTGCCACTTTTTCTCCATCTTCTCAAAATACAGGATCTTTTCCCCTCTGGTTTCCCATCTGCTGACATCCGGCTCACGCATACTCTGCTGAAATTCCGGAAATTTTTCTGTGAAGAAATTTTCCTGGCCGGATTTTCCGGCCTTATATTCCAGAAAATATGCCGCCATGCAGCGATACACCGATACATGAAACAGAACATAATCGTACCCTTCAAATTTACTTTTGGGATTGGCAATGTATTCTTTCCATATGGCCAGATTCATGGTTTTTTCCCACAGCATCAGATAATCACTGGACACATTGATATGCATGTGAGTTTCTGCCATTCCCTTTTTCAGGTTTGCCATCAGGAGCTTGTCCGCCAGAGAAATATTGGCCCCCTGCCTGTAAAACATTTCCATTCGATTTCCGTTCAGTACCACAAAAGCTGCAATAAACAAATCCGGCGTTACTATCCGAATCAGGGTATTCCAGATTTCCACTTTATCAAAAGCCCCGCTGGTTCCGAGAATATCTTCCGGAAACTCTCTTCCGGACTTGTTCTTCCATGTCCGGATGGCAATTACGCCGTCTCTTGAAGTCAGCAGAGAATTGGCAATCCAGAAGATATTATCCATATAGCATTTGGCTACCATCTCTTTGCGTCCTGCACCTTTCCACCTGTGGCTCATATCTTCCACAATCCTGTTATGTGAAAAAAACTTTTCTCCCGCCATCAGTACATCATCCAGAGACCTGGCTCTGCCGGAACAGAGCCTGCAAAGATATTTTCCGAAATTTTTACGGGCCTTTTCATATCTTACGGAGGCCTCCCCTCTCCCTTTCACACTGAATCGTTCCGTGTGATCAATATAGGCACACCAGGCGTCTTCCTGTTCCGCCAGTGCGTCCTCCTGCATAAGGCGGGTATCCGTATAAGGAAAAGTCAGTATTTCCAAAATCTGATTTAGTCTGAATTTATTCAATATACTCCCTCTTATCCCAAAATATAATCCACATACTCCTGTCTGGCATCATTCACAATATTTTCCAGCGTTTCCCCTATCCACTTTTCCTTCCGGGCATTCATAATCTTTTCACATATTCGGTAAAACATAACATAATATGCATTTCCCTGTTCCGGAAAAGTATGAAATAACTCTCCGGCAGTATATACTTCTCCTCCCTGTTCCTTCCAGACAACTCTTCCTGCCAGATACCATTCCACCACGCAAAGGTAACTGATAATATCCAGGCAGAAATCCAGGGCTTCCTCCAGTCTTTCTTCCGGTATACAGACCGCCACACTGCTCAGCAGTCTGTGATAAGGCAGGGTATAATTTTCATAAATTCTGTTCTTCTCTTCTGCTTCTCTGATTTGCTCTGTTCTCTCCAGAACATTCTTTACATTTCTGGCAAAATTCAGAATCTGGTTATTGAACACTCTCTGGCCTCCCATAAATTCCTGCTCAATCATTTTCCGGTACATTTCGTAACTTTCTGCTTCTGAATTACTGATTTGCTTCATGCTTTCAAAATATTTTTCTTCATCCAGTATTTCCACCAGATTATAATATTTCCTGTACCGATATTCTATGCTGTCCTTCAGTTCTTCCAAATATTCTTCTATTACACCTATTTCTTTCACATTCCTCAAAATTCCCGTCAGGGCTTCCGCTGTATGCTCTGAACAGTAATATATCATGTCATTGACGGTGATATCTTCCACCTCTTCCGGATTTTCACTGCTTTCCATTTTCAGCTGAACCAGCATTTCCTTACATTTCTCATACAATTCTTCCAGATATATATAATGATTATGCCTCTCTGTCTGGAACATCACTTCTTCCAGCAAAATCTTTCTTTTCCCTTTCTGCCACACAATTCCCTTCCTGAGCTGCCTGTAAGTCCGGAGTTTTCTGCAGCAGATGAAATCTTCTATTTCCGTTCTTACATCTTTTCTCACTGTGTTTACAAAATCAAGTTCCAGCTCCTTTGACATAATATCTGTTTTGCAGGACAGTTCATCTCCAAAAATATAAACATTTTCACAGGCCAGGGAAGTAATCGCCAGAATGTTTTCAAACCATTCCCTCTCTTTATAAAACAGTTTCTTCACCACGCTTCGGTTTCCCTTCCACCATTTTCGGTCAAAACAGTGCAGATAATCATACACATCCTTGGCATTGTTCCTCTTAAACTTATACAATCTGCTGATTTCACGAAACAGGTCTTCGTAATGTTCCAGAAAATCCCGCATATTCATATTGGTCCGAATCATTTTCCGATTGGAAAACACCCGCCTGTTGATAAAGCCTGACAGCTCATTCTGGGCATAATATTTCTGCCGGCCGGGACAGACAGAAATCTTTACTTTTTCATTCAGCAGCAAAAGAACCCTGTCCAGAAAAAATCCCAGTGCATACAAGGCTATGGCCATATCCATAAAAGCCTTTTTCTTCTCATCATAACCGCCTGCTCCTTCCTTTTCATGGTCCATATTTTCTCCGTAAAACTCTGGTATATAACGGTAATTTATGTACATGTCCCATTGATTATACTGATACAGCAGAAATTTATCTGTAAATTCCTCTTCTTCTCCAATTTTATCAAATTTTTCTGTATTGGACCGCAAAATCAGATAAACAAACTGTTTCATGGACTCATATAAATCCTTTATATACATCTGCCTGGTTTTCTTTCCCTCCCGTACCTGTTCGGAAAGGCACAGCACACCCTGCAAAAATTGCCGCATAATATGATAGGCATTCCCCATCTGCCTGGAAGAATTTCCAATATATTGAAAATAAAAAGCAATTTCACTGTCTGTAACATCCGGTCTTTTTCCATCAAAATACAACTGACTGATTAAATCTTTCACAGCCACTTTTAAAGATATATCGTCTTCTATAATAAAATTTTCTTTTTCCGATATACGGCTGAATTCTTTCAGATAATAACGCGTTGATGTGGGCAGAATTTTCAGCAAATATGCTCTCGCACTTTCGTAATCTCTGTAGTTAATATCTACCTGCTCCCATCCGGTAAACCAGCCATTATTCACACTGTTTTTTTCCAGATATATCTGCCATTCTTTCGGCAGCTTTCTCATTCGGTTTGTGATATTTATCTCAGTCACTTCCATAATCTGATTTTCATCTGCTGTAATAATCACGATAATATTGGGATGAGCCAGATATTTTGTGACTACAGAAAACAGATTGTTCACCCGTTCCGGTGCCAGATCCACATCGTCAAAGAAAAAATAAATCATGGCGTTCTCGTTGTCATCTTTCTGCGCCCGATTATTTTTTCGCAACATCTCTGCAAGTTCTGTCCAGAATTCTGTCAATTCCCTGGCAAAAGAAAAGGCATTCTGTGCCTGACGTTCGGAATTACTGACTACCTCATAAAAAGAATGTTCCGAATTGGGATTATATTTCACGGAAAAACTCAGTTCACAGATTTTTTTCAATTTTTTTCTCAGGTTCTCTGTATATTCCACGTGACATCTCTGTGCATAATCCATTTCCTGCTTTTCTTCCAGATGCTCCAGTTTCTCACTGATTACTGCCAGTACCCAGTCTAAAATATCGCACTCTTCCGGTATGATTTCCGGCATAATAACAGGAAGTACCAGATCCCCCTTGTATTCGTCCTCTATCCTCTTACTTAAGGTATAGAGCACGGATGTTTTTCCTGTTCCTCTTTCTCCTAAAACAGAAAAGACATTATCATACATAAGTGTATCCTGATAACGTCTTTTCTGTATAGATTTAATATTCACTTTCCGATAATCCTCAATTTTACGCCACAGGTCGTCAAACCCAGGAAAAGTATTGTGCAACTGTACATCGCTCAATAACTTTATACCTACTTTATGCGTAACTTCCTTCGTCTCCTTTGCTCCCTCTGTCTCCCTCATATTTATCCTCCTCATGTACATTGTCTCATTTCGAAAGTAATTCATACGGCGATAAAATACTGTCCAACATTGTAATACCCTTTAACTCTTCTTCCACACTTCCTGGTCCAGGTCTTCGTACTGAAAAACGCTTTCTTTTTTCCTGCTGCTCTATTTCCCTGGAAATCCTTGTAATGCTGCGCTCAAATTTATCAATGGAAATACCTTCTGATATATTCCTTCCTGTTTCTGTATATGTGATTTTTGCCATTGTACAACCCCCTTTCATTTCATTTTCCAGAGGAAAATGGAGCTTCGTTTTTATTCTAACACAATTCTGCCCCATATTCAATTGTAACATGCATTTTATTCTAATGTACCAGCCGCATCATCTGGCGAATCCGTATCTCCAGAGAATACTTTTCTTTTGCCTTCTCATACCCGTTTCGGGCAATTTCCGCCCGCTCCTCTTCATGCTCCAGATAATACCTGATTTTGTCAGTCAGTTCCTTTTCACTGGCATAGATTTCCAGGTCTTTTCCAATCTCAAAATACTCCGGTATTTCGCTCTGGTAATTGGTCAGCAGAAACCCGCCCGCTCCCAGAATATCCCAGAATCGCAGAGGCAGTCCGGTTCTTATGGGTTTGGATGTGAAATTCAGATTGATTCTGGAGAGATGAAAAATTTTCGGCATGGCTGTGGCAGCGCTGGCAATCCCCCGGTAGCTGGCGCGAGGCAGTACACTGAAATCACTGGATGTATACAAATCCAGTTCAAATTCTTCCGACACTCGTTTCAGCAGGCGGAGTCTCTCCTGCTCTGTTACCTTGCTGCCCAGATACAGATGAGCCATGGCCGCCTGCTCATTGTGCTCCGCCCGCTCCGGAAACTGGTAAAAGGGCACTTTTTCTTTGAAAGCCTGCAGAATTTCCTCTGTAATACATTCCTCTAAAAAATTATATCCATAGACTTTCACCTGTGCTTCTGTTACACCGTCCAGATAGCCTTTGAGGTAACTCTCTTCCTGCAGGTAATTGTAAGGACATTTCTCCGTATAGAGAGAGCCTACAAAAGACACTTCCGCAGCATATTTTTCTCTGTCCTGTCTGGTAATGTGTTCCAACAAACTGTCCAGACGAACATAATCCGCTCCCAGAGGCAGATAAAAAATCTTTTTGGGATTCTCAGAACGAAATTCCTCATACAGCGCATAGTCAAACAGAAAAATACGGTTCCAGGAGTTGCGGACAGAATGAGAATATAGCTCCATGGCCGGACAGTCCACCACCCAGCTTACATATGGTATATGGAAAATATTGCATACTTCTGAAATCACGGGAAAGAAACTGACGCTGAATACCATCTGGTATTCCTGCTTTTTCAAGGCTGCACTGACAAGATTCATCTGGCCTCTTGCCCCCAGCTTTTTATTCTTCATTTCTTCCGTGACTTCTGTTACTTTATGGTCAAGCCGGGTCAGAACCCCAAGAATATCCGGCTCACAAATACTGTTGTATCGGTAAAATAATATATTCATATCATCATCTGTTTCATTACACATTGTAAATGTCCGCTTTATAGGCGTTCATGTTATGCCGCATCCAGTCTATGGTTTCCTCTATCCCCTGTGCAAAGGTATACTGCTGTTTCCAGTCTGTCAGAGCCTGAATCTTTGTATTATCCCCCAGAAGCCTGTTCACTTCACTTTTTTCCGGGCGCAGACGCTGTTCATCACATACAATTTCCGCATGGGGATTAATCTGAGAAATAATTTCCCGTGCCAGTTCTCCGATGGAAATTTCCTGCCGGGTTGCAATATTAATTTCTTCCCCGATGGTTTTATCTGACTCTGCAATGGCGATAAATCCTGCCGCCGTATCTTTCACATAATTAAAGTCTCTGGTAGGAGTCAGGGAGCCTAACTTTATCTCTTCCTTTCCGGCCAGAAGCTGGGAAATAATAGCTGGTATTACTGCTCTTGCAGACTGTCTGGGCCCAAAGGTGTTAAAAGGACGCACAATGGAAACCGGCATCCGGAAACTGCGGTAAAAGCTCTCTGCCAGCCTGTCCGCTCCGATTTTCGTGGCAGAATAAGGGGACTGGCCCTGATAGGGATGTTTTTCATCAATGGGTACATACTGAGCCGTTCCGTACACTTCAGAGGTGGATGTCACCAGCACCCGTCCGGTTTCCAGCTGGCGGGCCGCCTGAAGTACATTTAACGTACCCTTGATATTGGTATCCACATAAGAGTCCGGAGAATGATAGCTGAAAGGAATGGCAATCAATGCAGCCAGATGAAAGACTGCGTCCATTCCTTCCATGGCTTCCCGCACTCCGTTGGGATCCCGGATATCCCCGGTAAATACTTCAATTTCTTTTCGCTTTTCTTACGGCAGCCGGAGTATGCACCGCCTGACGAGTGACATAGCATGTGCCATCGAGCTGTGCAAGCAGGTTGGAGATGTTCAGAGGATGTCCGTTGAGGTCTACACGGCGTCCGTACGGGCTGGTAGCCGTCTTTTGCCCGATGAGCGTGGTAGGCGCCATCTGCCCTCCCGTCATGCCGTATATAGCATTGTTTATGAATATTATAGCTATATTTTCGCCTCGGTTTGCCGCATGAATGGTCTCTGCGGTGCCGATGGCCGCAAGATCGCCGTCGCCCTGATACGTGAACACCAGGTTGTCGGGCGAAAGGCGGCTGAGAGCCGTAGCAACCGCAGGCGCACGGCCATGGGCGGCCTCCACCCAGTCCACATCAATATAATTATAGGCGAAAACCGCACATCCTACAGGAGCAACGCCTACGGCGCGGTTCTCCAGCCCCATTTCGTCGAGCAGTTCTGCCACGATGCGGTGCACCACTCCATGGCTGCAACCCGGGCAATAATGAGTGTTTACCTCCGTGAGCAGACGCGGAC
>OFHA01001052.1_pt1 | contig 20952 bp, 16 predicted proteins | sample 1521891 | NCBI WGS metagenome assembly OFHA01 (sample SAMEA3504089, study PRJEB24116) | mouse gut metagenome | biome: mouse gut; feature: mouse-associated habitat; material: faeces | place: Denmark | collected 2011
TCCGGCTGCCAAAGCTGCATATCCAGAGCAGCTACGGGTTTTTGAATTACCCGGAAACGGCCTGTGATTATATCCGGGCGGGTGTTGCCTTATACGGCGTGTACAGTTCGCTGGGAGATGAGACAAGGCTGAAGCTGGACCTGCGCCCGGTGCTTTCGCTGAAAAGCCGGATTGTGCTTGTCAGGAACCTGAAAAAAGGAAGCAGCGCCGGATATGGCAGGGCATTTACAGCACAGCGCGACAGCCGGATTGCCATTCTTGCAGCCGGGTATGGCGACGGCTATCCGAGAAGCCTGTCCTGCGGGCGGGGCAGCGTGCTGGTCAGGGGGCAGCGGGTGCCGGTTATCGGGCGTGTCTGTATGGACCAGATGGCTATTGACATTACAGATGTAAAGGATGCAGCAGTGGGCGATACAGCGCTGCTGATTGGGGAAGAAATCGAAGAACTTACAGCGCCGGCAGTAGCAGGACAAAGCAGCAGCATCAGCAACGAGCTGCTGTGCAGGCTTGGACAGCGGCTGCCTGTGATTCTGGCATAAAAGCTTCTGGCTGCTGCGGAAATCTGTGCGTGGCAGAAGATGCGCAAAAGATTCCGGAAAAAATGCAAATGGTTCCTGTCTTCTTTGCAGAACATAAAAATTCTGCTATGCTTTTCGTACAGAAAGACTTACAGAGGAGAAAATGCATAGGAGGAGAATTATGTTAAGGAGGATTGTCCAGCAGTTTTTTGCAGCTGCAGCTGCGATGGCAGTGACGTTTCTGACCGGAAACTGGGCTGTACAGTATGCATATGAAAGAAGGGGGTATCAGGCTGCCGGCGGCGAGTATTTGTTTATCCCGGTGGTTTATTTTGGCGTATACACAGCCGTCGGCTTTCTGTCCGAATGGATAAAACAGCAGGTAAAGGAGCAGGGGTAAGATGCTGGGAGGTTCGTTTTGGATTGCACTGCTGCGAAACAGCATGGGTGCGGGGCTGATGATGGGGGTATTTCTCCTGCTGGACCGGCCGGGGCCTTCCATGCGCAGAAAAGCGGCTGGATATATGATATTCGGACTGCTTGCAGGCATTGCCTTCAGCTTCTGGTATGTGTATGACTATGAGAATTATGTGCGGTTTGCGGGGATGCTTTCCATTCCGGCTATCGGGATTTTCTGCATCAAAATGAGCCCGGACACAATTTATACCGGACTGTATAAGCTGGCGCTCGGGTTTTACCTGCTGTCCATAACGGTATTCTGCGGCATTGATATTTCCCGTGTCTGCTTTGGCGGGAGCATCTTTGCAGATATCCTGATCCGCATAGGAATAGCAGCCGTGATGCTTTTTCTGCTTGCGTTTCGGGTACGCAGAAATTTTCTGGACGGAATCGAATACCTGAGCGGGGAAATGGACTGGTTCAGTGCGGTTACCGTGGTCTTATCGATACTGATTGCTGCGCTGATAGCGTTCTGGCCGGGCACGCATGAGCTTTCTGCCATCCGCATGATACGGACAGCCATTTTGTTTTTTATGTCCGGGGTCATCCAGTATCTGGTATACCAGCTGTATTTCCACAAGGGCAGGGAGCGCCGCTGCCAGATAGAAAAAGAACTGCTCGAAACGAATGAAAGGCTGATCCGGCACCAGCTGGAGCTGATGAAGGAATCCAGGCAGGAGCTGGACAGAATCCGCCACGATGCAAGACACCACTGCCTGTTTATTGAGGAATATGCCAGGAACAATGAAAAAGAGGAGCTGCTTGCCTATGTCAGGCAGTACCGCCAGGAGCTGGAGCAGCATAAAACGCAGGGTGCTTTGAGTTACGCCAATGGCTGTGGAACGATTCATAATATTTTATCCGTTTATGCAAGGCGGGCAGAGCAGGAAGGCATCCAGGTCACGATGCATGTAAAAGCGGCCGGAGAGATTGCAGTAGAGGATATTGACCTGGTTGCCATTATTGCAAATATTTTTGAGAATGCAATTCACGGATGTGCCGCAAGCGGCAGAAAGGAAAAGAAAATCCATATATCCGTCATGCGCAAGGGCTGCAAAATCGTGATTCAGTGCTGCAATACCTGTGCTGCGGACGTGAAATTAAAACACGGCCTGCCAGAGTCCGGAAAGGGAAGCAGAACAGGCATTTTCAGCGTGCTTAAGACAGCGGCGTTTTATAATGGGGAAGCAGAATTTGCAGTGGAAAACGGGATGTTTGCAGCCAGGGTGCTGCTGAATGCCGGGAAGGGGTGTGTAAGGGTGTCATGATTTTGCGGCTTTTGTGTATGTGGATGGGCTGTTTGCGGGGATTTTGAAAAATGATAAAGCGGATTGTTTTTCTCCGAAACATGGGAAGCAGATGTATTTGCACCCTGTACCAGATTATGATATGCTTGAAAGCAGGGAAAAAGGTACAGTGCAGATGCAGTCTGCTTTTTGCATTTGCGGAAGGAGAACGATTATGATAGTATACGATGGAAATAAGACAGATTTTCTTATCGGTGTGGAACAGGACACGATAGCAGAAGAAATCGAGCGGAATATTTACCAGAAGATGAACAGGCGCACGGCGGCCAATGAATTCCGCTCATGGGAAAATTCACTGGAATATATGTATAAGGTATTAAATGATAAGGAAATTCCAGATAATGCAGGAGTAGCAATTGAGTATAACATTCCGCAGACGTCCAAGCGTGTGGACTTTATTATTACGGGGTACAGTGTAAATGATGCGCCGAATGCTGTCATTATTGAACTCAAGCAGTGGGACAGGGTGGAAGCTGTCGACGGGCAGGACGGCCTTGTGGAAACCTATACAGGAAATGCACTCAGGAAAGTGGTGCATCCGTCTTATCAGGCATGGTCCTATGCCTCGCTGATTCGGGATTATAATAAATCTGTCCAGGATGGCAATATCAGGCTGTGGCCATGTGCGTACCTGCATAATTACCGCAGAAAGGACAACGATGCTCTGGACAGGCAGCAGTATCAGGACTATATCAAAGACTCGCCTGCTTATACAAGGGGTGAAGCTATGCAGCTGCGTAATTTTATCAGAAAATGTGTCTGCAGAGGGGACGATAAGAAGCTGATTTATGCAATAGACAATGGAAAAATCCATCCGTCAAAAAGCCTGCAGGATGCTATTACAAATATGCTCAAGGGTAATCAGGAATTTATAATGCTGGATGAGCAGAAGGTAGTTTATGAGGAGATTTTAAAAAAATCGCGCCAGTCAAAGCGGCAGAACTGTAAAAATACAATTATTGTGAAAGGAGGGCCCGGGACAGGAAAAACAGTAGTTGCTGTAAATCTTCTGGCTGAACTGACAAGACAGGGACAGTTTGCACAGTATGTTTCCAAAAACAGCGCTCCGAGAAATGTATACCTGAAAAAACTGAAAGGGCACCTTAAAAGAAGCAGTGTTGACAATATGTTTAAGGGTTCCGGCATTTATACAGATACAGAGTTAAATGTGACAGATACGCTTCTGGTGGATGAAGCACACCGGCTGAATGCCAAATCGGGCATGTTTCACAATATGGGGGAAAACCAGATTAAGGAAATTATCCATTCGTCGCTTTGCAGTGTTTTCTTTATAGATGAAAGACAGCGTGTGACGCTCAGTGATATTGGAAGCGTGGAAGAAATCAAAAAATGGGCCAGGGCAGAAGGGTCGCAGGTTACGGAGCTGGAGCTGGTTTCGCAGTTCCGCTGTGACGGCTCAGACGGATATCTGGCATGGCTGGACAGTGTTCTGGAAATCCGGGAAACGGCAAATCATGACATGCGGGAGATTGATTATGATATCAGAATCTGTGATTCCCCAAAGCAGATGCAGCATATGATTCTGGAATGCAACAGGATTTCAAACAGGTCAAGAATTCTTGCAGGGTACTGCTGGGACTGGATATCATCCGGAAAAAACGATACCTCAGTGCATGACATTAAAATCGGGGATTTTGAAATCAGCTGGAATCTTGGAAATACAAGTACATTTGCAATTGACAAAACATCGGTAAATGAAGCTGGCTGCATTCATTCTTCACAGGGACTGGAATTTGACTATGTCGGAGTTATTATTGGAGAAGATATGCGGTATGAAGACGGCAGTGTTATAACGGATTTTGAAAAACGGGCAAAAACAGACCAGTCCCTGCGCGGCATTAAAAAAATGAATAAAGAAAATCCAATAAAAGCCCGGGAAATAGCAGATGAGATTATCAAAAATACATACAGGACGCTGATGACACGCGGAATGAAGGGCTGTTATGTATATTGTGTGGATAAGGCACTGCAGGATTATTTGAAAAAACAGCTGAAAGGCAAATAAGCATAAGGGATTATGAAACAACGGAAAGGGAGTGTTTTGCCGGATTCTTTGTTACAGGTTAAATATTAACAGATGAAAATTTCTTGCAAAAACGCTGTAATCGATTATAATAGATAGAGAAATTGCAGCATGGAATCGGAACAGTTACAGGAAATCCGAACGCCGGAAAGAAAAACTGCATAAACTATTGCAAAGCGTGCCTGCAGCTTTCTGGCGTACAAAACGGGCACGCTTTGCTGGAAAAGAAAGGAACAGCGAAAGCTGAAGAAAAGGATGATAAAAATATGGCATATTATTTAATTGATTACGAAAATGTGAGAATTCATGGCCTGGACGGATTAAGCACCCTGTCAGAACATGACCGGGTCTGTATTTTTTACAGTGAAAATGCAGACAGCCTGACGTTTGACCTTCATTTTATTTTAAACGAGGCAAAGGCAAAAATATCCTATCAGAAAGTAGAAATCGGAACGAAAAATGCGCTGGATTTCCAGCTGTCTTCGTATCTCGGGTATCTGATTTATAAGCACAGGGACGATAAAAACACGGAATACTTTATTGTGACCGCAGACGGCGGCTTTTCGGTGCTTGTCAATTACTGGAATAAAGAAGGGGTGATTGTAAAAATCGTGATGGACTGCACGGGAAGGGATGAAAATGCGGAAAAGGAAAAACTGTATGCGGATATTGAAAATCTGATTCAGGACAGGGCAGATGTGCCTGTAACCGCAGAAATTATACAGCGCTGCAGGTCAAAGCAGGAAGTGCATAACGCCCTGATTAAGGAGCTTAAGGACAGCGAAAAAGCGGGCAGCATATACCGCGCCATCAAGCCGCTGCTGGCTGACAAGCAGGGACGAGTGTAGAAAAGATGCACAAGGCAGATATGCAGGAAATCTGTGACATTCAGTTTTGACAATATCCGTTTTGAAAATACGAATGAAAAAATGTAAAGAGGGGGAGAATCCATGGAAAATGTATTTTTAATGAACCATCCGCTGATTCAGCATAAAATTTCCATGCTGCGGGATAAAAAGACCGGTACGAATGAATTCCGCAAGCTGGTTGAGGAGATAGCGGTTTTAATGGGCTATGAAGCGCTGCGTGACCTTCCGGTGGAGCCGGTCGAGGTGGAAACACCGCTGGAAACCTGCCAGACGCCGATGATATCCGGGAAAAAACTGGCCGTTGTGCCGATACTGCGTGCCGGGCTTGGCATGGTAAACGGTATACTGACGCTGGTGCCAAGCGCCAAGGTCGGCCATATCGGGCTGTGCCGCAATCATGAGACGCATGAGCCGCAGGAATACTACTGCAAGCTGCCAAGCCCGATTGAGGAGCGCACGATTGCCGTTTTGGACCCGATGCTTGCAACCGGCGGCTCGGCAGTGGCAGCCGTGGATTTTATCAAAGAGCATGGCGGGAAAACCATTAAATTCCTGAGCATTATCGCAGCACCGGAAGGCGTGCAGCGCCTTCATCAAACACACCCGGATGTGCAGCTGTACTGCGGCTGTGTAGACCGCTGCCTGAATGAGGACGCCTATATCTGTCCGGGCCTTGGCGATGCGGGAGACCGGATTTTTGGCACGAAATAAGGAGAAGCCGCAAATGGACAGTGAAAAAGTATACGGAATGGATTTTGCAAAGGTCTACCAGCTTCTTGTGGATAAAGCCGTGAGGAAGGGCAGGACAAGGGAAGAAGTAGACGAAGTGACAAAATGGCTGACCGGCTACAGCCAGCAGCAGCTGGACGAAATGAATGGAAAACAGGTTTCTTATGGGGCGTTTTTCCAAAACGCCCCTCAGATGAATGAAAAAAGAGTCCTGATAAAAGGCGTGGTCTGCGGCGTCCGGGTGGAAAACGTCGAAGAACCGCTGATGCAGGAAATACGCCGCCTGGATAAGCTGGTGGATGAGCTTGCAAAGGGGAAGGCAATGGATAAAATACTGCGTGAATAAATGCAGCGTCCTGCTGGCTGCGGATAAAGCCAGCAGGACGCTGTATTATAATTGTCCGCTTTTTTTTCTGCGTTCATAATCCGCAAGCGACTGCACTGCCTGCGGCGCAAGCGGAATCAGCGCTGTCATGTTAAAAATCGTCATCAGGCCGATGCCGACATCTCCCAGATCCCAGACAAACGTATAAGCAGCCATGCCGCCGATAAAAAGCATAATCAGGGCCAGAATTTTGTACAGCGTCTGTGACAGCCAGTTATCCCCGAACAGGTAGGCTGCATTGGACCTTGCATAAAACAGGATGCCGATAAAGGTGGAAAAGCTGAACAGCCATAAGATAGCTGCAATAAAAACCACGCCGGCTTTTCCCATATGATACTGCATCGAAGCCTGCAAAAGGTCCATGCCTTCCAGCCCGTCTGTCAGCCCGGAAGGGGTCAGCAGCATAATCATGGCAGAGCAGCTGCAGATGACAATCGTATCGATAAACACGCCGAATGCCTGCAACAGGCCCTCTTTGGCCGGATGGCTGATATCTGCTGCGGCAGCGGCACACGGGGCAGAGCCGGAACCGGCTTCGTTGGAAAACAGCCCGCGTTTGGCACCGTTCATCAGTACCGCGCCGAATCCGCCTGCCACAGCCTGGCGCAGGCCGAAGGCTTCCAGGAAAATCCGCTGGAATACAGCCGGAAGCTGCCCGGCATTTTTCAGGATAATAAATATGGTAATGACAAAGTAGCAGGCTGCCATTACCGGCACGATAATATCCAGTACTTTTACGGTGGCATTTTTGCGCAGCACGATGACAGCTGCAAAAACAACGAGTACAATCGTCGTATAAAGCGGCGGGATATGGAAGGCATTTTCAAAGGCAGACGAAACCGAGTTGCCAATGACCTGGCTGATGCCGCACCAGCAAATCAGCCCGGACAGGGCAAACAGGCATGCGATGACAGAGCGCCTGCCATTTTTTGCATCTTTTTTGAAAAAATGGTGTATGTAATAGGCCGGCCCGCCCCGGAATCCGCCATAAAGCGGGTCTTTTTCCTTGTAAATCTGCGCCAGGGTGCCTTCTGCAAAAGCAGTGGAAGAACCAAGCAGCGCAATCAGCCACATCCAGAATACTGCTCCTGCGCCGCCCGCAGAGATGGCAGCTACAACGCCGACCAGGTTTCCCATGCCGACGCGCGTGGCCGTCGATACAATCAGGGCCTGTACGCCTGAGATGGCATCCTTCGGGCCCTGGGCGTCATCCTTTGCAGCGGACTTTTTTTCCGTTGTGATTTTCAGCATTTCGGGAAAAAGACGCAGTGGCAGAAACCGGGTTTTTATTGTAAAATAGATTCCGGATGGAATCAGGATAAGTACGAGCAGCGAAAGCCCGAGCGAGCTTTTGCCAGGCAGCGGGATGGTAATCAAATCGCCCCACAGAATAAAATAGACCGTATGAAATACGGATGTAAAAAACTGGCTGACAGCAGTTATCATGAAGGTATCTCCTTTTTGGTATGTAATATCAGCCCTGACAGGCATCTGCCCGGATTCCGTGCACGGGGCATGCTGTAAGAATGCCTGGATTTTATTTCTGCGGGCTGGCAGGGTGTGAACAGTGACTTTTTTATTATACAGTCTGTGGATGGATTTGTAAATTAAAAAAATTCGGCTGCCTGTCTGCAGTGGAGTAAACGTTACTGTTCACACAGGACTTTGCGTTTGCAGGAAAGGAGAAATGAAATGATAAAAATATCGGTACTGATGGAAGATACCTGCGGGCAGGCGGGCTGTGCATATGAGCACGGGTTCAGCGTCTATATCGAAACGGAGCATCACAGGGTGCTCGCAGATACCGGGAAAAGTGAAAAAACGGTGCAGAACGCGCAAAAGATGGGCATTGATTTGTCCCGCGCAGATACGGTGGTTATCAGCCACGGGCATTATGACCATGCAGGCGGGCTGCTGGCTTTTTGTGATATCAACAGCAGTGCGGTTATTTACATGCACAGGGCGGCGCTTGGGGATTATTATCATGGCGGGCGTTATATCGGCATCGATAAGCAGATTGGGCGGCTTGCCAATCTGCGGCTGACCGAAGGCAGGCTTGATATTGATAAAGAGCTGTCTCTTTTTTCGGATATTTCCGGAAGGCGGTTCTGGCCGCAGGGCAATCTTGTGCTGTCCCAAAAACAGGAGGGGCAGATGATACAGGATGCCTTTGTACATGAGCAGTGCCTGGTGGTACGGGAGTCTCAGACGGTGCTTATAAGCGGCTGTGCGCATAACGGAATTTTAAACATCCTGGATAAATATAACGGAGAATACGGCGGGTACCCGGATGCGGTTATCAGCGGGTTTCATATGATGAAAAAGACAGGTTATACACAGCAGGAAAAGGACATCATCCTGCGCACGGCAGAAGAACTGGCAGCCACGGGCATAGTGTTTTACACCGGACACTGTACCGGGCAGGATGCGATAGGCCTGATGAAGCCGGTGCTGGGAGAGCGGCTTGTGCAGCTGCACTGCGGGGATGTGTTTAAGCTGCAGGTGCCTGCTGATGGAAAGAAGAAAGGATAGGACAACGGTCTTTTCAAACTCAGCCAGTTGGGAGAGCTGTGCCGTGTTGTGGATACTTCCTTTGCAGAGTCCCATCCGGAAATTCCCTGTATGGTCTGCGAAATCGCATTGTCCACGACTATGAGGGCGTAAATCTCCGGCTCGTTTGGGAGATTATCAGCGAGGACATCCCGGAATTGCGGGATAAAACAGAATCATTTATCTGACTGGAGACTTTGAGCAGCCCTGGCCAGTAAAGTGATACCGGATATGTTCTGGATTGATTCGTGGTTTGCAAAAGATGGCACAATGGAAAACTGCATGGATTCAGAGATTTGCATGATTCAGAATGAAAGAATCGATGAAATATCAAAAGTTATTAACGAGGATTTTGACAGGCTTGTGGATTTGCAGGAGCCAGAGGGGGAAGGTGGGAAAGAGGAATGCCGCTGAAGGGCTTTCCATCGCTGTGCGCGAAACATGCGCCCTGCATCATATCAAAGGAAGAAACAGGCATGGCATACCTGATAGAATTAAAAGGTTCTGACCTGGTAAAGGCAGCAGGGCAGCTGGAAGCTTCGGCAAAAGTTCTGAACCGGTTTCTTTCCGGCTATCAGATGCAGTACCGCATTATTGCAAATTGATCTGCCGTATTGAACTCCCGGCACAGATATGCTATGATTTATTTTATGAATCAGTTTAGGAGGCCCCGCAATGAACACAGCGTCAATTCCGGTAGGAATTTCTGATTTTGCCAAGGTACGTGCCCAGGGCAGCTATTATATTGATAAAACAGGACTTATTAAACAGCTGCTGGATGCGCGGGGAACGGAAATCATGCTGTTTACCCGGCCGAGGCGGTTTGGAAAAACAATGGCAGTGAGCATGCTGGCTGAATTTTTCGATATACAAAAAGACAGCAGGAGCCTGTTCGAGGGACTGGAAATTTCGCATGAGAAAAAGCTGTGTGCAGAATGGCAGAACCAGTTTCCGGTTTTGTATCTGACGCTGAAGGACGTGGGCGGGCTGGCGTTTGACACGGCGTATGGGCAGCTGGCATATGAGCTGGCCGGCCTGTGCCGGGACCATGCTTACCTGGGGCGGGATGAAACCCTGGATATCCAGGAGCGGCAGCAGTTCCTGCAGCTCAAAGCAGGGGAAGCAGGCAGCACCGAGGTCCGCAATGCGCTGCGCTTTTTGATGAAGCTGATGCATGCGCATTATGGACGGAAGGTAATTCTGCTGTTAGATGAATATGATGTGCCGGCTGCAAAGGCAGAAAGCGGCCATTATTATGCGGAAATGATGGATGTTATGCGTACCATGTTCAGTACGGCGCTCAAGGATAATCCGCACCTGCAGTTTGCCGTGCTGACGGGCTGCCTGCGTATTGCAAAGGAAAGCATCTTTACAGGAGCAAATCATTTTGTGGTGAATACCGTTTCAGATAAAGGATTCCGCCAGTTTTTCGGGTTTACTCAGAAAGAAGTGGAACAGCTGCTTGCAGATATGGAATGCGAAGGCCACGCAGAAATTATCCGCCAGTGGTATGATGGCTATAATTTTGGCGGCATGGATATGTACTGTCCATGGGATGTGCTCAATTATGTCAAAAAGCTGAAAGCCGGCCAGCTGCAAAAGCCGGAAAATTTCTGGGAGCATACGAGTGATAATGCAGTTATTGGCAGGTTTTTAAGCCGGACTGGATTTTCCGCAGAAGAAAAATTTGAAACACTTTTAAACGGGGCTTATATAAAAGAAAGGATTTCAGAAAACCTTACTTACGATGTTATGGAATCTTCTGAGTCAAACCTGTGGAGCCTGCTTTATATGACCGGATATCTGACCAGGGTACATAAGAAGGAGCTTTTAAGCGATGACTGTCTTTTGGAAGGAGAGACGGCACTGCGCATACCAAACGAGGAAGTGAAAGATATTTTCCGTAAAAGCGTGGCAGAATGGTTTGAAAAAAAGGCCGCAGGAAGTGACCGCAGGACGCTTTTTGCGGCTTTGTGGAATGCGGATATGGATAAGCTGACCGGAATTTTATCGGATTTGCTGTTTGATACCATCAGCTATTTTGATTACCGGGAGAGCTTTTACCATGCATTTCTGACAGGGCTTTTTTCCAGCGCAGGCTATGCGGTGGAATCGAATTATGAAAACGGGCTGGGCCGGACTGATTTGGTTATCAAAGACAGGGGAAACCGCCGGGCAGCAGTTGTAGAAGCAAAAACAGCGGGCAGCCAAAGCACGCTTGAGCAGGAGTGCAGGAAGGCACTTGCGCAGATAGAACGTAACCAGTATGCGCGCAGGGTGCAAAGGCAGGGGTATCAGAAGGTATTGTGCATTGGGATTGCTTTTTACAAAAAGATGTGCCTGGCAAAGGCAGAATCAGAAACGATGGGAAGCTGTCTGAAATAGCAGAAAAAAGAACGGAGCAAAAGCATGGGTTCATTCGTACAGTTCAAAAAAGTCAGCAAAACCTACCACATGGGCGAGGTCGATATTGAAGCATTAAGGGACGTGAATTTTGTCATTGAAAAAGGCGAATTCTGTGTTATCGTCGGGGCATCCGGTGCGGGCAAGACGACGATTTTAAATATTTTAGGCGGGATGGATTCGCTTTCGGCAGGACAGGTGCTGCTGGATGGCACGGACATTTCTGCATTTGGGAAAAAGCAGCTGACCGCTTACCGGCGTCACGATATTGGATTTGTCTTTCAGTTTTACAACCTGGTGCAGAACCTGACGGCACTGGAAAATGTAGAGCTGGCGGCTCAGATTTGCAAAAATCCGATGGATGCAGGCACGGTTCTTGAAATGGTCGGCCTAAAGGACAGGGCCGGGAATTTTCCGGCGCAGTTATCCGGCGGGGAGCAGCAGCGGGTCGCCATTGCGCGGGCGCTTGCCAAAAATCCGAAGCTGCTGCTGTGCGACGAACCGACCGGGGCTTTGGATTATGAAACCGGAAAGGCCGTGCTCCGTCTGCTGCAGGATGCCTGCCGCGAAAAGGGGATGACGGTCGTGGTCATTACGCACAACCAGGCGCTGACCGCCATGGCAGACCGCGTCATTACGGTAAAAAACGGAACGGTTGCCAGCATGGAGCAGAACCGGAATATTGTGCCGGTAGAAGAAATCGAGTGGTAAAGACAGGAGCAGATGCATGAACAGTGGGATGATAAAAACGACGGTCAGGGAAATCAGGGCGGGCCTTGGGCGCTACCTTGCCATTTTTGCAATCGTAATGCTGGGCGTGGGGCTGTTTTCCGGGCTGAAGGCAACAACGCCTGCGATGATAAAAACAGAAAATGCGTATTTATCCGAACAGAATTTTTTTGACCTGCGCCTGTTATCGGATATCGGATTTGAAAAAGGGGATGCCGGACAGCTGGCAGAAATGGAAGAAACAGCCGATGCGGAAGGGGCAGTTTCTGTGGATGCGCTCTGTGATGCCGGGGACGGGAATGAGTCTGTTTATAAATTCCATACCGTGCCCGAATCTATCAGCCGGATTGTCGTTACAGCCGGAAGGATGCCGCAGCGCGCGGATGAATGCCTGCTGGACTCGGCGCAGTATGGCAGCGAAGCGGTTGGAACAAAAATTACAGTTACGGATAATAATGAGAAAGATACGCTCGATATGTTTGGAGAGCGCACATTTACGGCAGTCGGAATTGTGCGTTCTCCTTATTATATCAATTTTGAGCGCGGCACGTCGTCTGTCGGGGATGGAAAGGTTACGGCATTTTTATATGTGCCGCAGGATGCGTTCAGCTGTGATTACCTGACGGAAATCTATGTGACCGCAAAGCAGAAATATGACGTTTATACCGATGAATACGAATCTTATATTGATTCCATTCTGGATGGCATGGAAGAAAAAACGCAGGCGCTTGCACTGGCACGCTATCAGAGGCTGACCGGCGACGCGCAGCAGGAAATCGACGATGCACAGGAAGAACTGGACAGCAAAAAAGCAGAAGCACAGGAAGAACTGGACGATGCGCACCGTAAAATCCAGGATGCACAAAAGGAGCTTTCCGACGGACGGCGGGAACTGCTGGATGCACAGAAAAAGCTTTCCGGCGGACAGCAGGAATATGCAGACGGGCAGCAGGAGCTGCGGGAGCATGAAAAGGAGCTGGCAGGCGGCAGGGCACAGGTGCGGGAAAACGAACAGAAGCTGGCCGGTGCACAGGCGCAGCTTGACCAGAAAAAGCAGGAGCTTGCAGTGAATGAGAAAAAGCTTGCAGACGGCAAGGCTGCAATTGCAAAGGCAGGACAGGACATCCGCAGCCAGCAGGAAGGGCTGCCTGCCAGAGAAGCAGAGCTGAAAGAGCAGGAAACCCGTCTGGAAACACAGGAAACAGAACTGAACGCGAAAAAGAAAGAACTGGAAAGCCAGAAGGCATCCCTGGAAGCGCAGGAAACAGAACTGAACGCGAAAAAGAAAGAACTGGAAAGCCAAAAGGCGGAGCTGTCCGGCAAAGAGGAAGCGTTAACGCGGCAGGAAACAGAACTGGCAGAAAAAAAAGCAGAACTGGCAAAGCAGGAAGAATTCTTAAAAAGCCAGGCAGCATCCCTGGAAACACAGGAATCACAGCTGCAATCCAAAGAACAGGAACTGGAAAGCCAAAAGGCGGCACTGGACAGACAGAAAGCACAGCTGGAGCAGGCATATGCCAGCGGACAGGCAGACCGGGAGCAGTACGGGGCACAGCTGGCTGAAATAGAAGCGGGCCTTGCAAAGGCGGCATCTGGAAAGCAGGAAATCGAAGAAGGCATGCAGCAGGTACAGGCTGCAAAGCAGCAGACCGAAGCGGGCCTTGCACAGACAGCGTCTGGAAAGCAGGAAATCGAAGAAGGCACACAGCAGCTTCAGGCTGCAAAACAGGAAATCGAAGAAGGCATGCAGCAGCTTGCGGCAGGCATCCGGGAAATCGAGTCAGGACAGGAAAAGCTGCAGGACGCCCGGGCCCAGGTACAGGACGGCCTTGGACAGGTGGCAGATGCCCTCGCCCAGCTTGCGGCAGGAAAAAAGCAGATAGAAGCCGGGAAAGGGGAGCTTGCGGCAGGCAGAAAGAAACTGGAAGCCGCCAGCGCAAAGCTTGAAAGGAACAGGCAGCAGCTGCAGCATTCCAGGAAACAGCTTTCGCAGGGAAAGCAGCAGCTGGACGATGCGCAAAGAGAGCTGGAAAACGGGCGCAGGGAGCTTGCGGCAGCGAAAGCAGAGCTGGAAAGTGGCCAGGCGCAGCTGGAAGACGGGCGGCGCAGGCTGGCGAAGGCACGCACGAAACTGGCGGATGCACAAAAGGAGCTGGAAAACGGCCGGGCTGACTGGAAAAAGGGAAAGAAGGAGTTATCGGATGCGAAAGCAGAATACGCCGATGCCGAGGCAGAATTTGAAAAAGAAACGTCCGATGCACAGGCAAAAATCGAGGATGCCAGAACGGAGCTGTCAGAGCTGGAAAAGCCGGATTCTTATGTGCTGACAAGAAATACAAACATTGGATATGCCTGTTATGAAAGCGATGCCAATATCGTGGCGGCAATTGCGGATGTATTTCCGGTATTCTTTTTTCTTGTGGCCGCGCTTGTCTGCATGACCACGATGAACCGGATGGTAGAGGAGCAGCGCACGCAGATTGGCGTGCTCAAGGCGCTAGGCTATGGGGACGGCGCGATTATGGGCAAATACCTGTTTTATGCCGGTTCAGCCGCAATGCTCGGGGCAGCAGCCGGCTGCGCGGGCGGCACATGGCTGTTCCCGAAGGTTATCTGGATGGGCTACAGCATTATGTACAGCATGGGGGATATTTCATATTTTTTTGACCCGTGGCTGGCTGTCCTGTCGATGGCGGCTGCGCTTTTGTGTTCCGCAGGGGCGGCCTATGCTTCCTGCCGCCACGAGCTGCACAGCGCTGCGGCCGATTTAATCCGTCCGAAGGCACCCAAAAGCGGCAGGCGGATTTTTCTGGAATATGTACCGTTTCTCTGGGGCAGGATGAAATTCCTGCACAAGGTGTCCATGCGCAATATTGTCCGGTATAAAAAACGGTTTTTTATGATGGTGCTTGGCATTGGCGGCTGTACGGCGCTTTTGGTCACCGGGTTTGGAATCCGGGATTCCGTATCGGATATCGCGGGCATGCAGTATGAGCAGGTCCAGATTTATGACATTGGCATTACGTTTGCCAACGGGGTGCAAAAGCCAGATATGGAAGCGTTAAAAGCCGGGTCAGACGGCAGGATTGACCGTATTTCCTGTCGCCTGGAAGAAAGCGTGGATTTGGATTTTAACGGCAGGACAAAATCCGTCTATCTGGAAGTCCCGGAGGATGTACAGGAAAACAGCATGTTTTTAAACCTTCATACGCAGGACGGGGAACCCATTGGCTATCCAAAAGGCGGGGAAGCCGTGCTGAGTGCAAAAATTGCAGAAAGCCTTGGAATCCGCCCGGGAGATACGGTGACGCTGCGCGATAACAGCATGAACAGCTTTCCGGTAAAAATATCGGCGCTTTGTGAAAATTTTGTCTATAATTATATCTACATAAACCGGGAAACATACCAAAGCCAGCTTGGAAAAGAGCCGGAGTTTAAAAGTGCTTTTGTGTGCGTAACCGAAGGCGCGGATATTCATGAGACGGCCGCGCAGCTTTCCGGCCAGGACAATGTACTGGCAGTTTCGATTACCGGGGATATGGTGGAGCGGATCAGGTCTATGATGGGAAGCATGGATTATATTGTGCTGCTGATTATTGTCTGCGCCGGAAGCCTTGCTTTTATTGTGCTGTATAACCTGACGAATATTAACATTACGGAACGCATCCGTGAGATTGCCACCATTAAGGTGCTTGGTTTTTATGACAGGGAAACGGCAGACTATGTATTCCGGGAAAACCTGGCGCTGACTGCGATAGGGGCACTGCTCGGGCTGGGCCTTGGAAAAGGGCTGCACGCCTTTGTCATGTACCAGGTCAAAATTGATATGCTGTCGTTTCGGACACTTATCCTGCCAGGCAGCTGCGCATGGAGCCTTCTGCTGACGTTCTGCTTCGCGATGCTTGTAAACGGCGTTATGTATTTCAAGCTGGAAAAGATAAATATGGCGGAGTCCCTGAAAGCGGTGGAATGATGGTGATGGATAACAGCCAGGGGGTGAAAAATATGTATGGCATGGGTATGAAAATGCTTCCGGCAGGAATTGAAAATTTTGAAGAAATCTGTACAGAAGGCTATTATTATGTCGATAAGACGGCCCTGATTCGGGAACTGCTGCAAAAGAGGGGAAAAGTGAATCTGTTTACCCGCCCGCGCCGCTTTGGAAAAACACTGAATATGTCCATGCTCCGGCATTTTTTTGAATTCGGCCAGGAAAAACCGGCTTTTGACGGAACAGAGATTTCAAAAGACACCAGTCTTTGCAGGGCATATATGGGAAGGTTTCCGGCTGTGTCAGTCAGCTTAAAGAGCGTGAACGGTGCAGATTATGAGACGGCCCGTGCAGTTTTGTGTGCCGTAATCGGCAGTGAGGCGCTGCGGTTTGAGGAGCTGCTTTCCAGTGATAAGCTTTCTGACAGGGAAAAAGAACTTTATGAACAGCTGATTACAGTTGATAAAACCGGGCAGGGAGTCTATGCCATGCCGCAGCCGGTTTTGATGGGAAGCCTGAGGACACTGACGGTTCTGCTGGAAAAGCACTATGGCCGCAAGGTGATTCTGCTCATAGATGAGTACGATGTTCCCCTGGCGAAGGCAAAAGAGCAGGGATATTATGACCAGATGCTGTTTCTTGTGCGGAGTCTGTTTGAACAGGCTTTAAAGACAAATGACAGCCTGTATTTTGCGGTTTTGACCGGATGCCTGCGGATTTCCAAGGAAAGCATTTTTACAGGGCTGAACAATATGATTCTGTTTTCCATTACCGATGCGGAGTGCAGCTCTTATTTCGGATTTACCGATGATGAAGTAAAAAAAATGCTGGATGATTATCACCTGGGCGGAAAATATGAGATTATCCGGGAATGGTATGACGGATATCGTTTTGGCGATACGGATGTGTACTGCCCCTGGGATGTTATCAGCTATGTCCGAAAGCTTCTGGCAAAGCCATCGCTGCCGCCTCAGGATTACTGGTCTAATACAAGCAGCAATGATGCCGTAAAAAAACTGCTTGAAAAAGCATCTTCCGGTACAAGGGATGAAGTCGAGCGCCTGATATCAGGCGAGCCGGTCTGGAAAGCGGTCCGCGAAGAACTGACTTACAAAGAGCTGTATGACGATGTGGAAAATGTCTGGGGAATTTTGTTTGCTGCCGGCTATCTGACACAGCGCGGGGAAGCCGCAGGGAATATGCGCCAGCTTGCGATTCCAAACAGGGAAATTCATAATATTTTCATGACGCAGATTCGGGAATGGATGCAGGAAAAGGCAAGGGCGGATAAAAAACGGCTGCAAGCTTTTTGTGAGGCATTCCAGAATGCGGATGCCGCAGCTGTGCAGCAGATTTTCACACAGTTTTTAATTGAGACGGTCAGTGTCAGGGACACGGCTGTGCGCAAAGAGCTGAAAGAGAATTTTTACCATGGATTCCTGCTGGGGCTGCTGCGTTTTCGCGAGGACTGGAAAACCATTTCGAACAGGGAAAGCGGCATGGGGTATGCAGATATCTGTATCGAAATGCCTTCGGAAAAGCGGGCCGTTGTCATTGAGCTGAAATACGCGGAAAATGGAAATCTAAAAGCCGGCTGCAGGGCGGCCATGTGCCAGATTCAGGAAAAAGGGTACAAAAACCTGCCGTTTTTAAACGGATGGAATCCTGTGACAGCATGCGGCATGGCGTGCCATGGGAAGGAATGCATGGCAGTCTTTGAAACAGCAGGAAAGGAAGAAAAATAATGAAAACACTTTTTGCCATGGATATTAAAAATTATGCCAGGTCGGATGTACCCTGCAGGCGGCCTTCGGCAAGAGCTATTATCCGGATGGAAGATGGCAGGCTGGCTATGGTTTACAGCAGAAAATACGGATATTATAAATTTCCGGGCGGCGGAATCCGGGATGGGGAACAGCCGCAGCAGGCGCTTGTGAGGGAAGTGCAGGAGGAAACCGGGCTTTTGGTCTGGCCGGAATCCATTCAGGAGTATGGAAGCGTGCTCCGGTGCCAGAAAAGCGCCCGCCAGAAAGATGTGGTATTTGAACAGCAGAATGTTTATTATTTCGGCAGCGTGCAGGAAACAGCGGGAAACCAGAATCTGGACGAATACGAAAAAGAAGCTGGCTTTGTGCTGCGTCTGGTCCGCCCGGAAGAAGCGATAGCCGCAAATAAAGCCTGTCATCTGCAGGATGTTTTTGACCTTGTGATGATTGCGCGGGAAACGCAGGTTTTAGAGCGTTTGTGCGGCCTGGAGCCGGAACCGTATGATTCCATGGCTCAGTTTCTGCTGGAAGAAGCGTCCAAAAGCAATCCGGGGCCGTGGGTGCAGCATAGCCGGTATGCTGCAGAAAGCGCCAGGCGCATTGCTTCCCGCTGCCCGGGCCTGGAGCCGGAGCGGGCATATGTATACGGGCTTTTGCATGATATCGGGCGAAGGTATGGCATCAGCGGACTGGCACATGTCTATGACGGGTATCATTACCTGATGGATATGGGCTATAAAAATGCTGCGGGAATTGCGCTGTCCCATTCGTTTCAGATAAAAAGGCTTTCCGATTATATCGGGCCGGCTGACATACCAAAACAGGCACAGGAAGAAATGAAAATGCTGTTAGAAGCCCAGGTACAGGGCGATTATGATTACCTGATTCAGCTGTGTGATTCCATTGCAAAAGCCGATGGCATCGTGACGCTTGAGGAGCGGATGAACGATGTGAAAAGCAGGTACGGGCATTATCCACGGGAAAAATGGGAGCGGAATCTGTGGCTGCGGAAATATTTTGAAGAAAAGATGCAGATGGATTTATACGAAGCGGTCAGGGCGTAAGCCAGAAGCAGGGATAATTCTGATTTAATTATATAAAATCGTTCCTGTTCTGGCAGTTTTAGGGGCTATCCGGCATGAAGCAGGGATGTGTCAGTCTGTCTGCGCACATCCGAATGCTTCAGCCAGAAATAACACCTGTCTTGCCCAGTTCGTATGGGTCTTTTTCTCGTTCATGCGCTCCCTGGAAGGATTTGCTGATACATAAGAAGCATTGTGCGCATCCCAGTCCAGAATGCTTTTCGCGTCCGCATAGTCTTTTGGCGTAACCTGGTATGCACGGTTTACGGTTTCAATCTGGTTAGGATGGATAACCGTTTTTCCAATAAACCCGCACAGCCTGTCATCTGCGATTTCCCGGCGCAGCCCGTCTTCCCAGCCATCCCCGCTGTAATATTCAAAAACAGGGCCGGATATGACATAATCCATGCCATAGACAGTCACAATGTCTGAGAAAATATCAGCTACCGGGCGGATTTTGTGAATCGATTCGTCGACGCGCCGGCGCAGGGAAAACAGGTGGCACAGGTCATTTCCGCCGACACGGATATTCAGCACAAGTTCTTCTATGGCAGACAGCTTTTCTTTCAGTGCATATAAAATATCAGGCCGTCTGCGCAGGTCTGTCAGGCAGGCGCTTTCATAAATCGGCATGCAGTAAACCGGGACAGAGGACTGTTCATTTGCACGGATTATGCCCTGTATGTATTCGTCTGCATTTTCCGGAGAAAATTTGGGAATGATAAATCCGCTGATAAGTGCAGCGCTGCTGCCGGCCAGCTGCCTGACCCGCGCAATCTGCTGCGGGCTGCGCACGCGGATAAATATTTTCGGCAGGTAAAAATTCCTGTATTCCCGGGCGGTACAGATGCTGTGCAGGGAAGCGGCAAGGCTTTGCTCGGCGGCTTCTACGCAGGAGTCCTGGATGGTATCTTCCAGGCACAGTGCCAGGGAAAAGCTGCGTCCGAATTTCTGGCCGGTAATGGACGGGGCAATGGTTTCACGGTTTGCAGGGCAGTAGAGGAGAGGACCAGTGCTGTAATAAAGGGAAGCATTTTTCATAGTGTCGGTTCCTTTTTGGTTTTTTATGTATTTTTTTGATTCCAGGTTACTGTTCACTCCGTGACCAGTAACCACACGAGCATAATATAGCATATATTCTTATGAAATGGTAGCGAAAAATAGAAATATGTGCTAAAATAGTAACAGTTCAGCCCAGGACTTTGCATATGCTGCAAAGTCCGTAAGAATGCGTAAATGATACCAGGAGTGAATCCAGCCCTTCGCAAAGCGAATTCCCATGGGCTGGATTCCGTAACAGTTTAGCCAAAGGCTGAACTGTTACCTAAAATAGGCAGCAGAGAGGGTTGAGGAAAACAAATGCAGTCATAAGGTGATGAAATGGAACAGGCAGTTATCAATACAATCGAATGTTTTGCAGACAGACGGTCCAGTGTCCTGCAAAACAGCAAGTCCCCCTGTTTTGTGCGTCTGCTTGGCTGGAACGGGCATTGCAGGGATGCGCTTTTGAATATGGATGCAAAGCTGTCGCAGCAGATGCGGGCCGGGAAGCTGTATTATGCAAGGTGCGCCGGTCTGCCAAAGCTGCTGTCCGCAGAGGAAGCAGAACGTTACAAAGGCTGCTGTGACTGCTGGGCAGAGTCCGGGAAGAAAATCATACGCACCCGTCAGGACAGCATCAGCCGTACCAATGACAGGCTCGCCATGCAGCTTGGGGAAGCATGCCGCAGGGCGGCAGAGATTTACCGCAGCCGCAGGGATTCCGTGACGGATTCCATGATGAAAAATTTTATCGTAAAGCTGCTGTACTGGCATGACTTTGTCCTGGGCGGCCTGCGGCAGTGGAATGCGGACAGCTGTATCAAGGTTGTGGCAGATAATGCAGGAAAGGAGCAGGAATACCTGTTTTATTATTTTCTCGCACAGGCCGGGTGCGATGTCCTGCTGCTTCAGAGCCGGGAAGATGTACAGGGAGCACAGAACCAGGCGCTTTCGAAAGCAGCAGTGATTGGGGAATTTAGTCATGCAGAAATTCCGGCGTACCGTCCGTGCGCGGGCCCGGAAGATAACACCGGCAGAGTTATTGTAAAAATTCCCCGGCATCCGGGAAGGCATTCGCA
>OFHA01001057.1_pt1 | contig 20887 bp, 16 predicted proteins | sample 1521891 | NCBI WGS metagenome assembly OFHA01 (sample SAMEA3504089, study PRJEB24116) | mouse gut metagenome | biome: mouse gut; feature: mouse-associated habitat; material: faeces | place: Denmark | collected 2011
GAACCTTGAAATGACGGAGTCAGAGTCCGTTGCCTTACCGTTTGGCGATGGGCCATTGTTTTTCAACAAGATGTATTATATACGAGTTCCGGCAGAATTGCAAGTACTTTTTTAAAAAATTTTTATTTTTCCGTCAATTAATGCAAATTCCACGGAATCTCCCACCTGAATCCCTGATTTTCCGCTGGTTCCCTCTGTGATTTCCTGCCGAAGAAATTCCAGTTTTTCCAGGGGCACCATAACTTCCGTTGTAACTTTATCTGTATAACGGGTATCCATGGAGGTAATCTCATTCTGTGCCAGAATATACTGAATCTTTCCAATATCCGTATAATCACTGTCAATGGTAAGGGGTCTTCCCTGTATTTTTTCAATCACAACACTGTTGCGCAGCCCTTCCTGTACGGCTTTCTGATAGGCCCGCACCAGCCCTCCGGTTCCCAGGAGGGTTCCGCCGAAATACCTGGTTACCACCACCACCAGATTATGAATCTCTTCTTTAAGAAGCACATCCAGCATGGGGCGTCCTGCGGTTCCGCCCGGTTCTCCGTCGTCGCTGCACCGCTGAAGGTTCTGACTGCTCCCGGCCACAAAAGCATAACAGTTGTGGCGGGCGTCCCAATACTGCTTTTTCATTTTTCCGATAAACGCAAGGGCTTCTTCTTCTGTGTTAATGGGTTCCAGATTTGCAATGAAACGTGATTTTTTCTCCACAATTTCCCCGGTTCCGCCCTGATATAATATTTTTACAGACATAATCCACCTTTTTCAGGAAACCGGGAACAGCGCCCTTAAGCGGCAAATTCCCGGTTTGCTTTAAAAAATATAATGTTTAGAAATCAACTTCTGTTCCATAATATGTACAGGTAAACAGTTTTTCCATGGTAGCCGGATCTATTTCTCTTGGATTGGAGCCGGTACATGCATCGCCTACTGCCCGTTCTGCAATGCCGGAAACTTTTTCTTTAAATTCGTCTTCGTTGATTCCGAATTCTTTCAGAGTCTTCGGAATGTTGAGACATACGTTAAAGCTGTCGATTTTTGCACAGAGGCTGTTAATCAGAGCTTTCTCAGAAGTTCCTTCCAGTCCCATTCTGCGGGCTATTTCAGCGTAACGTTTTGCTGCGACAGGATCTTTTGCATTGAATTTAATTACATAAGGCAGATAAATGGCATTTGCACATCCGTGGGGAATATGTCCGGTGGAGAATGCAGCCCCTGTCTTATGAGCCATGGAATGTACGATTCCCAGAAGAGCATTGGAAAATGCCATGCCAGCCAGACACTGTGCGTAATGCATCTGCTCTCTTGCAGCCATATTGCAGTTATAGGAAGCCGGAAGATAATCCAGAACCATTTCGATTGCCTGCAGTGCAAGAGGATCTGTAAAGGAGCAGTTCATTGTGGAAACATAAGCCTCAATGGCATGGGTCAGAGCGTCCATACCGGTGTAAGCAACCTGCTTCGGCGGAAGTCCTGCCACCAGATCCGGATCCACAATTGCAACATCCGGTGTAATGTTAAAGTCAGCCAGCGGATATTTTACGCCTGTCTGATAATTGGTGATAACAGAAAAAGCTGTAACCTCCGTTGCAGTTCCTGAAGTTGTGGGAATTGCACAGAATTTTGCTTTCTGTCTCAGTTCCGGGAAGTTAAAGGGGATACACAGATCTTCAAATGTGGTATCCGGATATTCATAAAATGCCCACATTGCCTTGGCTGCATCAATGGGTGAACCCCCGCCCATGGAAACAATCCAGTCCGGCTCGAAACTGCGCATGGCCTCTGCACCCTTCATTACCGTTTCCACAGAAGGATCCGGCTCTACGCCTTCAAAAAGCTCCACTTCCATGCCTGCCTCTTTCAGATAGCCCACTGCCTTGTCCAGAAAGCCCTGACGTTTCATGGAACCTCCGCCCACTACAAGGATTGCTTTCTTTCCTTTCAGGTTCTTAAGTTCCTCCAGACATCCCGGTCCGTGATAAACATCCCTTGGTAACGTAAATCTTGCCATAGTATTCTTCTCCTTTTCTTATTTTTATGCAGCAGTCCTGTCCCATAGAGACAACCCACTGCGCCTTATTTACATTTTACGATATTTTTGCTTTATTTACCAGTCCTTTTTTGTTATAATACTGTGATAAATCAATAACTTATACTATTGACCTGATTTAAGGAGGCTTACTATATGAACTATGGAAAGAAAGGCGTATCGCGGAAGGAAAAACAGATTACTTCCACTTCAACACTGGTACGCAAAAAATTTTCAGTCATTTTCTTTAAAACACTGCTTATCTGCTTTCTGGCCGCAGTCGTAGTGGGCGGCTGCGCAGGTATCGGTATTTTCAAAGGTATTATTGATTCGGCTCCCGACATCTCCGATATTGATCCCACGCCTACCGGCTATCTGTCCGTGGTACTGGACAATCAGGGCAGACAGACCGCCAAACTGGTGGCTTCGGGCTCTAACCGGGTCTATGTCACCCTGGATGAAATTCCCAAAGACTTGCAGCATGCCTTTGTGGCCATTGAGGACGAGCGGTTCTATGAACACAACGGCATTGACCTGAAAGGTATTATCCGTGCAGGCTTCAAGGGCATCAGCAATGGATTTCATTTCAACCAGGGGGCCAGCACCATCACCCAGCAGCTTCTGAAAAACAATGTATTCGAAGGCTGGACCAACCAGTCGGGCATTGAAAAAATTAAACGGAAAATACAGGAGCAGTACCTTGCCATAGAGCTGAGCAAAATCAAATCCAAAGACTGGGTTCTGGAAAATTATCTGAACACCATCAACCTTGGACAGAATACCCTGGGGGTCCAGTCTGCTTCCCGCCGCTATTTTGGAAAAGACGTTTCTGAACTGACCCTGTCCGAGGGAGCGGTAATTGCAGGCATCACAAAGAATCCTTCTGCCTATAATCCCGTCAGCCATCCGGAAGAAAATAAAAAGCGCCGGAAACAGGTGCTGAAAAACATGCGGGATCAGAACTACATTTCGGACGAGCAGTACGAAGAAGCTCTGAAAGATGACGTTTACTCCCGGATTCAGCAGGTAAATATCGAATATGCAGAGGAAAATCCCAATTCCTATTTTGTGGACGCGGTCATTGACCAGGTGGTACAGGACCTGGTGGAAAAGAAAGCATACACCGACACTCAGGCTTACAAAGCCATTTACAACAGCGGTCTTACCATTGAATCCACCCAGGACATGGACATTCAGCAGGTATGCGATGAGGAAGTGAATAATCCGGATAATTACTCCACCGCCGCAAAATACTCCTTTTCCTATCGGCTCACCGTGGAAAAAAGGGACGGCACCATGAAAAATTACAGCGACCAGACCATGATTTCCCACTACAGCGCCTCTTCTTCGGACTATTCTCTGAATTTTTCCAGTCAGGAGGAAGCCCAGGCCGCCATTGACGCCTACAAAGCTGAAATTATGGAACCGGGAGACACCATTCCGGAGGGGGGAGAATCTGTGGTATTCACCCTGCAGCCCCAGGCCGCTGTTACCATTATAGACCAGTATACCGGAGAGGTAAAAGCCATCGTAGGCGGCCGGGGAGACAAAACCGGAAGTCGTACCCTGAACCGGGCCACCGATACCACCAGACAGCCCGGCTCCACCTTTAAAGTGCTTGCAGCTTATGCACCGGCCCTGGACACTGCCGGCATGACCCTTGCCACCGTACAGGACGACGCGCCTTTTTCCTATTCCAACGGAACTTCCCTCCGCAATTACGATGACAGCTACCGGGGATTCACCACCATCCGTTACGCCATCACCAAATCCATCAATGTGGTGACGGTGAAAACACTGGCCGAAATCTCTCCCCAGACCGGATATGACTACCTGAAAAATTTCGGTTTTACCACTCTGAAAGAGGAAGACATTGTGGAATCCCTGGCTCTGGGCGGCATTACCCAGGGTGTAACCAATCTGGAACTGGCCGGAGCCTACGCCACCATTGCCGACGGAGGAACTTATATTAAACCCAGATTTTACAACAGGATTCTGGACCACAACGGTAACGTACTGATTGACAACATCCCGGAAACCCATACGGTATTAAAAGAAAGCACAGCTTATCTGCTGACTTCTGCCATGGAGGACGTGGTCAATGTGGGAACGGGAGGCGCCGTCAACTTCGGCAATATGCCCATCGCCGGAAAAACAGGAACCACCACCAAAAACCGGGACGCACTCTTTGCAGGTTTTACTCCCTATTATACCTGTACCGTGTGGTGCGGCTATGACGACAACAGCCCTCAGGAAGGGGCCCTTACCGCCAATCCCAAAGCGCTCTGGAAAAATATCATGGGACGCATCCACGAAAATCTGGAATACCGGGAATTTGCCCGGCCGGAAGGCATTGTAACCGCCGATGTGTGCAAAAAATCCGGAAAACTGGCTGTAGAAGGCCTGTGTGACGCAGATCCCAGGGGCAGTATGGTGGAGACAGAGCTTTTTGCCGCCGGAACCGTCCCCAACGAATACTGTGACCATCATGTAAGCGCCACGGTCTGTTCAGCCTCCGGAATGCTTGCAAACGAATTCTGTCCGGAAGAAAACCGACAGAGCGGTATCTATATCGTAGGCGGTTCCCCGGATACGGACGATGGGCCTTACCTGCTGTCTGATTCTCTCAGCCAGGAAAATTACTGCACGGTCCACACCGCCATCTCTGTCATACCGGAAATACCGGAAGTCAGCCTTCCCACTGACAATAATAAAAAGCCTGATAAAAATGACAAAAACAAGAACGACAAAGACATGAACGAGACCGATAAGAATGACAAAGAACCGGAGAAACCGAAAGAACCGGAGGAGCCGGAAGAACCGGAAAATGACACCGGAGAGCCGGAAGAACCGGAAAACGGCACCGGGGAAAACGCACCCTGACCCTGACAGATCAGGCAAACACGTACAGTCTGAAAATTCTGTACTGTTTCAGAAAGAACAGATTGCGTATTACAGAACAGTTATGATATGATAAGAACAAAGAATCCTGCTTTGCAGGATTCTCCGCCTGCGGCGGGTCGCTTTAGCGACATATTTCTTTTCCGCCGCAGTGTGATAATTGTCTTTTATTCTATAGGAAATCCAGAGGAATTTCCTATAGAATAAAAAAGAATGCGCCCGGCGCATTCTCTGCACGCACGCGAATTGCGAAGCAATTATTTATCAAATCACAGCGAGGAGGATATTACAGTGAGATTAGTTACCCGTTCCGATTTTGACGGCCTGGTTTGCGGTGCACTGCTTTTAGAGGCAGGTATTATTGATACATGGAAATTTGCACATCCGAAAGATCTGCAGGATGGTCTGGTGGAAATCAATGAAAATGACTGTCTGGCAAACGTACCTTTTGTGGAAGGATGCGGACTGTGGTTCGACCATCATTCCAGTGAACATGAAAGGCTGGAACTGGAAGGAAAGTATAAGGGCGAGAGCCGGATCACCCCTTCCTGTGCCCGGATTATTTATGAATACTATGGAGGCAGTGAACGTTTTCCGCAGTTCGGCGAAATGATGGAAGCCGTAGACAAGGTAGATTCCGGTAATCTGACCATAGATGAGGTGATGAATCCTTCCGGATGGATTCTCATTGGTTTTCTGATGGATCCAAGAACCGGACTGGGCAGATGGCGTCAGTTTTCCATTTCCAATTATCAGCTGATGGAAAAACTGATGGAAGCGTGCCGTAGCATGTCCACAACAGAAATTCTGGAACTTCCTGACGTGAAGGAACGAATTGAAGTGTACCAGGAACAGACGGAGAAATTTAAAGAGATGGTGAAAAAATACACACGGACAGAAGGAAATGTGATTATTTCTGATCTGAGAGGTGTGGATCCCATCTATACAGGAAACCGTTTTATGATTTACAGCATGTACCCGGAACAGAATATTTCTGCATGGATTGTCAGCGGCCGGGGCGGACAGGGCTGTTCTGCCGCTGTAGGTTACAGCATTCTGAACAGAACCTGTGAAGTCAATGTGGGCAGCCTCATGCTGAAATATCACGGCGGCGGGCACCGGAAAGTCGGCACATGCCAGTTTCCGGAAGAAACCATGAACACGGAACTGCCGAACATGCTGGAAGAACTCTGCAGGATGGCAAATAAAACAGAACCGTCCGTTTCCTGAGTATGCTGTCTGAATCTGTTTCAAAAATTAACAGGAAAGCCTTTCGCGTGACAGGGTCTTTCCTGTAAGATAAAAAAGAATCCTGCCTGGCAGGATTCTTTTTTTATACGGCAGAACCCAGAAGGGCGGCATCTTCCTGCGCCATCTGTCTGCCGGCTACTTCCATATAATAAACCACTTTTTCATCACTGATACTCTGATTAAACCGGTCTGCAAAACACTCCAGTATGTTCTGGGTCACACCTGTCATCACCCGTGCCACCCGGTCTTCATGGGCTTCGCCCCAGACCTTTTCCGGAAATATGGCTTCCACCCTTACACGGAACCGTTCCTGATTCACCGGCATAACAGCCATTTTTACATGGAATACCCAGGAAACCATCTCAAATCTGGTAAGAAGCAGCCAGATAATAAAATGGAGATTTGTACAGAAATACGGGTCCATCTCCTGGGGGCAGCTGTCAATATCCAGCACTACCTGCTGATCCCGTTCCGGATGCAGGAAATGTTTATAAATATCCCTTCTGACCTCTTCCATTTTCCCGGGGAAGCCTCCCTCCTTTTCCAGAAGCCGGAATAATACTTTCCTCTCATATTCAATCAGCTTCCATTTTTCCTGTCCGGACAGTTCCGACTCAACATCCCGGACAAATACGTTCAGCAGTGCATGAAGGAATTTCATCAGTTCCTTCTTTTCCCATGACCGTTCCACAGCCACCCGTTTCAGCATGGCCGCCTTTACCGATGCTTTTTTCAGATTCTGTTCCAGTTCCCGGCGTTCCAGGGCATCCGCTTCTTTCCGGTCATATTTGATAAAACCATCCATTATGGCCCCGTACATCTGAAAATAACTCATGGGCCGCTGGAAAATCCGGAATACCTTCCGCTCATTTACCAACAGCTTTACATGGGCCAGTTCCAGCCGCCAGGTATATACAATACAGACAGTCCGGGGATAATTGATGTTCAGATATTCAATAATTTTAGTTCCGTCATAGGTGGGCAGATCCAGCCCTGTGATCACCACCTTATATTTCTTTTTTTTCAGAAGAAATGCCGCCTCCAGGCCGCTGTCAGCCGTATCAATTTCCATGGGGCCTTCTCTGCCTTCCATCGCCTCCAGAAATTCCTGGATAATATCTTTATTCTGATTGATAAATAACAGATTATTTTCCATTTTTCTTCCTCCGCGCTTTATTTTACATTTCTGTCTCCATTATAATCGTTTTGAAAGAAAAAATCCATAAATTTCTGAACTGTATTTCTGTTCACAGATTATTCATTTTAGATTCAAAAAACTTTCATTTCATCAACACGGAAACTTCATTTCTTCCACATATAATAAGAACATAACAAAAGAAAGTCTCAGGTAATTATATAAAATTACTTTTTCGAATAAACTTTTTCATAATAAATGCCAGGCAGCGGTTGCTGCCTGGCATCCTCCCTTTTCAGGAGCATATACCCATGCAGGGCACCCTGTTTCAGATCCCCTGCACCGGCGTTTCTTCCTTTTCTCTTATACTTCAAAAATCAGATCTCCATAAGACGGCATGGGCCACATATCTTTGTCTACAATCATTTCCAGTTTATCCACCGGCGCACGAAGTGCATCCATGGCTGTTTTTACCTGATCCCGATAACAGATGGCCTGCTCCCTGCCCTCTGCCATGGCAGATGCCTGGTCTGCAATTTCCGTCAGATTTTTCAGGGCATTTTTTGACTCTGCAAGGAGTGAAGATACCTCTTTCAGCAAATCTGTCTGGACACTGACATCTGCATCACATGCCGCTTTCACAGAATTGATGGAATCTGCAAGTGCTGTGGTATATTTAATCACAGCCGGGATAATCTGTTTTCCTGCCATATCAATCATGGCACGGGCTTCAATATTCAGGGCTTTTGCATAGCTGTCATAGAGAATCTCACTTCTGGATATCAGCTCGGCTCTGGTAAATACATTGAATTTTTCAAACAGGGCCACCGCCTTGTCTGTAATCAGCACCGGAACTGCGTCCACCATATTGGTGATATTGGGGAGTCCCCGGCGTTCAGCCTCTTCCACCCACTCCGGTGAGTAACCATTTCCGTTAAAGACAATATCCTGATGGGCGGTGGCCTGTTCTTTGATCAGGTTATGCACTGCCATCTCGAAATCATCTGCTTTTTCCAGCACGTCGCAGGCGTCGGAAAAGGCTTCTGCCACAATGGTATTCAGCACCACATTGGGAGCTGCAATGGAATCGTTGGAGCCTACCATACGGAATTCAAATTTATTGCCGGTAAAGGCAAAGGGTGAGGTACGGTTCCGGTCGGTGGCGTCTTTCATAAAATCAGGCAACGTCTTCACGCCTGTCTGGAGCACTTCCCCCTTCAGGCTTCTGGTGGCCTCGCCGGTGCTGATTAACTGGGTCAGCACATCCTGAAGCTGTTCGCCAAGGAAAACGGAAATAATGGCGGGAGGCGCTTCGTTGGCGCCCAGTCTGTGGTCATTTCCGGCGTCTGCGGCAGATTCCCTGAGCAAATCCGCATGTTTGTGCACTGCCTTCAGAATACAGGTCAGAACCAGCAAAAACTGAATATTGTCATGGGGCGTCTTGCCTGGGTCCAGAATATTAATTCCGTCATCTGTAATAATGGACCAGTTGTTGTGCTTACCGGAACCGTTCACACCTGCAAATGGTTTTTCATGCAGCAGGCAGGTCATGCCATGACGTCCGGCCACCTTTTTCAGGGTTTCCATTACAAGCTGGTTGTTGTCCACAGCCACATTGGCTTCCGCATAGATGGGCGCCAGTTCGTGCTGAGCCGGAGCAACTTCGTTGTGCTGGGTCTTTGCGGTAACTCCCAGCTTCCACAGTTCTTTATTCACATCCCGCATATAAGCCGCAATCCGTTCCCGGATAGCCCCGAAATAATGGTCGTCCATCTCCTGTCCTTTGGGGGGCATTGCTCCGAATAAGGTACGTCCCGTGAAAATCAGGTCTTTGCGCTTCAGGTACCTGGCCCGGTCCACCAGAAAATACTCCTGTTCCGGCCCTACGGACGGGGTCACCTTTCTGGATGTGGTATTTCCAAATAATCTCAGGAGCCGCATGGACTGGATATTAATGGCTTCCATGGAACGCAGCAGCGGCGTTTTCTGGTCTAATGCCTCTCCCGTATAGGAACAGAATGCAGTGGGAATACAGAGAGTCGCTCCTGCTGCGTCCTGCCTTACAAATGCCGGTGAAGTGCAGTCCCAGGCAGTATAGCCTCTTGCTTCAAAAGTTGCCCGCAGCCCGCCGGAGGGAAATGAAGATGCATCCGGTTCTCCCTTAATCAGCTCTTTGCCGGAAAAGCTCATCAGGACTTTACCGTTGGCCATGGGAGCTGTAATAAAGGAATCGTGCTTTTCCGCTGTCACTCCGGTCAGAGGCTGGAACCAGTGGGTATAATGGGTGGCTCCCTTTTCAATGGCCCACTCTTTCATCTCATGGGCAACCACGTCTGCAGTTTCCAGATCCAGCTCTCTCCCTTCGCTGATTACGTCCATCAGCCGTTTATACACTTTTTTGGGGAGACGCTCCTGCATCACTGCGTCGTTAAATACATTTTCCCCAAAGATTTCTGATACGTTGTAATATTCGCTCATACACTCTCTTCCTTTCCAAAAAAAGGGCATTCCAATTCTACTGGAACGCCCTTGTTCTATCGCCTGTTTTCTGTCTGGTAATACGATACTCTACTTTTCAGTAAAAAGCAATAGAAATATCAGAAATATTTTATTTTTTGCTATTCCGAATAAATTTATCCGTTTTATTTCTTTTTTTTATGAAATATAGACAATGGTTCTCTGTCTGGCTGTGAAACAGTCTTTCTTTACGCTTTTCCAACAGAGCCGAATAATTCCATTTTCTCTTTTACGGTAGCTTTGATTGCCTCTGTACCAGGAGCCAGCAGCTTTCTGGGATCAAAGCCTTTGCCCTGCTGATCTTTACCTGCTTCAATGTATTCTCTGGTTGCTGCTGCAAAGGATAACTGGCACTCTGTATTTACGTTGATCTTAGCCACGCCAAGAGAAATTGCCTTTTTAATCATATCTTCCGGAATACCTGTACCACCGTGAAGTACCAGCGGCATATCGCCTGTCTGCTGCTGAATGGCATCCAGTGTTTCAAAACTCAGTCCTGCCCAGTTTTCCGGATATTTGCCATGGATATTGCCGATACCTGCTGCCAGCATGTCAACGCCCAGGTCTGCAATTGCCTTACATTCGTTGGGATCTGCACATTCTCCTGTTCCCACAACGCCGTCTTCCTCGCCGCCGATAGCTCCAACTTCCGCTTCAATGGACATTCCCTTGTCATGAGCAAGTTTTACCAGCTCTTTTGTCTTCTCCACATTTTCCTCGATAGGATAGTGGGAACCGTCGAACATAATAGAAGAAAATCCTGCTTCGATACATTTCATACATCCGTCATAGCTGCCATGGTCCAGATGAAGTGCAACGGGAACTGTGATGTTCAGCTCTTCCAGCATTGCATTTACCATTCCAACTACTGTTTTGAAACCTGTCATGTACTTTCCGGCGCCTTCGGATACACCCAGAATTACCGGGGATTTCAATTCTTCTGCAGTCAGTAAGACAGCTTTTGTCCACTCCAGATTGTTGATGTTAAAGTGCCCCACTGCGTAGTGTCCTGCTTTTGCTTTCTGTAACATTTCTTTTGCAGATACTAACATTTCTCTTCCTCCATTTCTGCCCCCTGTCCACGACAGGGAACGCACCTGAATTTCAAATCTTTCGGCAAACTGTTGGGAACAGTTACATCCTTAGCTATTATATCCTACTTTTTCCAAAAAGAAAAGGTATTATCCTGATAATTCTTTCTTTTTTACCATAATCTGAACAGCCTGTTTTCCGTTCTGAATCTCCACCTCACTATGGGTCCCTCCGTATTCTCCGTCCAGGGTCCAGGGGATTTCTTCCAGAGACTTCAGGGTAATTCTGTCTGTCTTAAAGGTATAAATCAGGTCCGTATCGTCAATCAGGTTGGTCAGACTTCCGATAATCTCATTCAGCTCTATGGGGTTTTTGGGCATACGGATTAACGTAACTTCAAAAAGGCCGTCATCCAGCTCCACATTTTTTCCGGTAATATTTTTAAATCCTCCGGCAGAAGTGGAATTGGTCACCATTCCGTAGATAAATTCATCCTCAAAAGTATGTCCCTCACAGGTAACCTGAAGATGGTAAGACTGGATACCGGGAATCCGTTTTACTCCCTCCAGCAGATAGGCCAGATGGCCGATTCTGTTTTTCAGCTCCTGGCTTGTTGCATAGGATACATCTGTAAACAGGCCAAACGCCGCGATATAGACAAAATAATCTCCGTTAAAGCTGCCAATATCACAGCCAAAGGGCTCTCCCTCCACTGCAATTCTGGCTGCCTGCTCCATACTTTTGGGAATATCCAGTGAATTGGCAAAGTCATTGGTACTGCCTGCGGGAATGTATCCAATGGGCACTTTTTTCTCCCGTCTCATCATTCCTGTTACAGTTTCATCCAGGGTGCCGTCCCCGCCGCTGCAAACCACCAGATCATAAACCTCTTCTGTCTCTTCCACCAGTTCCATGGCGTCCTGAGGCTTCTGGGTGGGATATATGGTCACTTCATATCCGCTTTTCACAAACTGATCTACGATTTCCGATAATTTATTCTTAATCTGCCCTTTTCCGGAAAAAGGATTATATATAAACAGCAGTTTTTTTCTTTTCATAGGGGCGCCTCCCTTAATCTTTCAGAAACTGCCGGACAGACTCCATGGCGTCTGCTTCCCGTTCCCCGTCTGTCATCACTGTGATTTCCTCTCCTTCCGGAAGCCCCAGGCTCATCATTCCCATCAGGCTCCTGGCGTTGATACGTTTTCCGTCTTTTTCCAGATAAACACTGCACGAATAGTAATTGGCCACCTGCACCAGCTCTGCCAGTATACGTGCATCCGCCCCATTTTTAATTCTTATTTTCATGGTTTCCTGCAGCATAGACCTGCCTCCTTACTTTACGCAGACGAATTCTCGCCTTACATATTCTCACAATCTGTCTGTCTCAGTTCCTGTGCCAGTTCGCATAATCTGCGGAGCCTGTGGTTTACCCCTGATTTCCCCACCGGAGGCTCCAGAAAGGTTCCAAGCTCCTTTAATGGGGCCTGGGGATACTGCAGACGAACCAGCGCCACTTCTCTTAAATTATCCGGCAGACTGTCCAGTCCTCTGGTAAGTCTGATATAATTGATGTCTTCCACCTGACGTACTGCAGCGCTGACCGTCTTGTTGATGTTGGCTGTCTCGCAGTTTACCTGGCGGTTGACGGAATTGCGCATTTCCTTGATAATCCGTACATTTTCCAGATTCATCAGGGCCACATGGGCCTCCATGATATTCAGTATATCCACAATCTGAGCCCCTTCTTTCAGATATACCACATGATTTTTCTTGCGCATAACCACTTTGGCATCCATGTCAAAGCTGTTGATGATTTCCATCAGCTGTCCGGCCTTTTCTTCTCCTGTGCAGACAATCTCAAAATGATAGGATTTCTCCGGATCGCTCATGGAACCGGCGCTTAAAAAGGCCCCCCGGATAAAAGCCCGGCGGCAGCAGGATTTCTGTACCAGAATCTTATGCGCCAGCTCTCTGGTGCGAATATCCTCATTTTTCTCACTGCGCCATTTTACCGCCTGCAATACCCTGCTGACTTCCTTCTGTCCTGACAGGGAAATCACAAAGGTTCTGCTTTTATGAAGGTAAATGTTCTGCCGCACTGCAATCCGGCAGGTAACCTGAAAGGTCTGTTTCATCAGAATAAAATATTTCCGGGCCAGGGAAAGATTCTCTGTGTATACTCTGAGAATGCTCTCATCCTCTGTTTCTTCCAGCTTTCCGGCAAAGCTCAGAACCGCTGCAATCTCCGCAATCCGGCAGTGTCTGCTTTTATGAATCTGGCGTGATAATTCTTCTTTTACCTGACCAGAAAAGGACATGAATCTCTCCTCCCCCTATTTCCCCCGAAGGGCATCCTTCTGGATGTCCCGGTGTTCAATTTTTATTCCGTATTCTTCCTGATTTTTCAGCCTTTCATACAGTCCGTTGGCAAGGGTTACGGACCGGTGCTTTCCTCCGGTACACCCTATGCTGATTACAAGCTGGGTTTTGCCCTCGGCAATATAATGGGGAATCAGGAATTTCACCATATCTTCCAGTTTATCCAGAAATGTTCCTGCTTCCGGGTGCTGCATAACAAAATCCTGAATTTCCCTGGTATTTCCTGTTTTGGCCCGAAGCCCCTCCACATAATAGGGATTGGGCAAAAACCGCACGTCAAACACCAGGTCGGAATCTGTGGGAATTCCGTATTTGAACCCAAAGGAAACTATGGTTACAAACAGATTCTGATAATCCTGGTTCCTCACAAATATTTTCTCCAGCTCTGCTTTCAGCTCTCTGGTGAGCATGTTGCTGGTGTCCAGAATATAATCTGCCTGCTTCCTCAGAAATTCCAGCCGCATCCGTTCTTTGCGTATGCCTTTGTCCACCCGTTCCCCTCCTGCCAGGGGATGGGTCCTGCGCGTTTCTTTATATCGTTTGACCAGAACCTCATCTGTGGAATCCAGAAAGAGTATATCAAAGGAAGTACCTGCCTGGCGAAGCCTGTCCAGAACGTTCTGCAGCTCATCCAGTGACTGGCCGCTGCGGATATCCACTCCCAGGGCCACTTTCTGCAGTTCTGCCCCCGGCACGTCCGCAAGCTCCGCAAATTTCTCAAGAAGGGCAATCGGAAGGTTATCCACACAAAAATACCCGATATCCTCCATCACTTTCAGAGCCGTACTTTTTCCTGCTCCGGACATCCCTGTCAAAATCACAAATTTCACTGCTTATCCTCCTTAAACTCCCCTTAAAATTCCCCTGTAAACCTGACCTCCGGCTCCAGACGCACACCGGACTGTGCTTCCACCCTGTCCTGCACATCCCGGATTAACTGACGGATATCTCCGGCTGTTGCCTGATCCCGGTTGATGACAAATCCGCAATGCTTTTCCGACACCTGGGCGCCTCCTACCTGATAGCCCCGAAGTCCTGCATCCTGAATGAGTTTTCCGGCAAAATATCCTTCCGGCCGCTTAAAGGTGCTTCCTGCGCTGGGATATTCCAGAGGCTGTTTCCCGGTTCTCTGTGCTCTCAGCTCTTCCATCCGCTGCCGGATGGCCTCCTCATCTCCCTTTTGCAGCCTTAACTCTGCCTCCAGTACAATATAGCGGTTTTCCGGAATACAGCTGTGGCGGTATCCAAGGTCCAGTTCCTGCAGTTCCAGGGTCTTTTCCTCCCCCTCTTCTGTGAGAACGGTCACCCTTTCCAGAATCTGTTTCATTTCACCCCCATAGGCGCCGGCGTTCATAACCACCGCACCGCCCATGCTGCCGGGAATTCCTGATGCAAATTCCATACCGGTCAGTCCCTGCCGGGCTGCCTGCCAGGCCACAGCCGACAGCAGAGCCCCGGCTTCTGCCCGAACCAGAGTCCCTTCCAGGGTAACAGTTTCCGCCATCTTTCCCAGCTCTATCACCAGTCCGCGGATCCCTCTGTCTCCCACCAGCAGATTGCTGCCGTTGCCCTTCACCATCCAGGGGATTTCAAACTGTCTGCACAGTGCAAGCACCGGCCGGATCTGCTGCCCTGTGGGACGCACATAATAATCTGCAGGGCCGCCCACCCGAAAGGTAATGTGCCTGCTCATGGGCTCCTGTATGAAGCACTGTTCCTCGCCCAGTATCTTTCGTAACTGTTCTGCAAAAATCTCATTCAACATTTATGCCTCTTTCAAAAACGCTGTATAGCCTCGTTTTGCCTCATATAAATCCACTTTGCTGATGATTTCCCAGGGAGCGTGCATATTCAGCACCGCCACGCCGCTGTCAATCACAGACATATTGTAATTTGCCAGAATATAGGCAATGGTTCCGCCGCCTCCCTGGTCTACTTTTCCAAGTTCTGAGGTCTGGAAGGATACGTCGTTGTCATCCATGATTTTCCGCAGCTTCGCCATATATTCGGGATTGGCGTCATTGGAGCCGCCTTTTCCTCTGGAACCTGTGTATTTGTTGAATACCAGACCGTTTCCAAAATATGCGCAGTTTTTCTTTTCCATTACAGATGCATACAGAGGGTCGAAAGCCGCACTCACATCGGAGGAAAGGACTTTGGAACTGCTCATGGCCCGGTTAAAGATAATCTGGTCATAACCGTCCATTTTATTCATGATTTCCGCCACTGTATAGGCAAAAAACTGAGACTGCATACCGGTAGCTCCCACGCTTCCGATTTCTTCTTTATCCACCAGCAGGCAGACTCCTGTTTTTTCACATACGCCTGCTTCCAGAAGGGCTGCAAAGGAAGGATATGCACACACTCTGTCGTCATGGCCGTATCCCATAATCATGCTGCGGTCAAAACCGTAATCTCTGGCTTTTCCGGCCGGAACCACTTCAATTTCCGCTGACAGGAAATCATCTTCTTCTATATTATACTGTTCTTTCAGAATATTCAGTACATTTGCCTTGACAGTTTCTTTGGCTTTTTCCTTATCTTCTTCTTTTTCAAAGGGAATACTGCCCACCAGCACATCCAGATTTTCCCCTTCTATGACTTTGGCAGCTTTTTTCTCAAGCTGGTCTGCGGCCAGATGAATCAGAAGGTCGCTGACGCCGAATACGGGATCTTCATCTTTTTCTCCCACATTGACGTTTACTTTTGTGCCGTCTTTTTTCACAATCACTCCATGAAGGGCCAGGGGCAGAGCCACCCACTGATACTTTTTCACGCCTCCATAGTAATGGGTATCCAGAAGGGCCAGCTCCGTATCTTCATAAAGGGGTACCTGTTTTAAATCCAGTCTCGGCGAGTCAATATGAGCTCCCAGGATATTCATGCCCTGTTCCAGAGGCTGTTTTCCGATGACAAACAGCGCCAGCAGTTTACCCATATTTTCCGCATATATTCTGTCCCCGGTTTTGATGGTTCTGCCGGAAGCCAGGATATCCTTTAAATCTTCAAATCCGGCGGCTCTGGCCTGAGCCACCAGCTCCGTCACGCATTCCCGTTCTGTTTTACAGTCTGAAATGAATTTTCTGTACTGCTCTCCGAAAGCAAATACCGCTTCCCGTTCCCCTTCCGGGTATTTTTTCCATGCATTCTTTCTTTCCATTGATAATTTCCTCCTGTTCATTCTGATTATTCCCATAACGGGTGGTTTTCTGAATCAGTCCTCTTCTTCCTCTTCATCTGATTTCTGAAGATTCTCCTGCACCCGGCGATACAGTTCTTTCGCCGCATTATAGCCCATTTTCTTCTGTCTGTGGTTTACCGCCGCAGATTCGCAGATAACCGCCAGGTTACGTCCGGGGCGGATGGGCAGTGAATGGCATACTACCTTGTTGCCGAGAAATTCCGTGTATTCTTCTTCCAGGCCCAGACGGTCGTACTCATTTTCTTTCTTCCAGTCTTCCAGTTTAATCACCAGATCTATATTCTGCTTTTCTTTCACACATTCCACACCGAACAGGGTCTTGACGTCAATAATGCCCACCCCCCGCAGCTCGATGAAATACCGGGTAATATCCGGCGCCGTTCCCACCAGCGTATGCTTATTGATTTTGCGGATTTCCACCACGTCGTCACTGACCAGACGATGGCCTCTGCGAATCAGCTCCAGGGCAGCTTCACTTTTTCCGATGCCGCTCTCTCCCATAATCAGCAGTCCTTCTCCGTATACGTCCACCAGCACTCCATGGATGGAGATACAGGGCGCCAGCGCTTCTCCCAGATAGTAAATCAGCTCTGCCATAAATGCAGACGTACCGTAATCTGTGGAAAGCACCGGAGTGTCATATTCTGTTGCAATTTTAAGAAGATCTCCATCCGGCTCCAGGTTCCGGCTGAAAATCACGCAGGGTACGCTGTGGGAGAAAAATTTGCGATACAGATCCAGTTTTTCTTCCCGGTCCAGCTTCTGCATATAGGTGTGCTCCACCATTCCCACAATCTCAACTCTGCTCTTTTCAAAATAATCGAAATATCCTGCTAACTGCAATGCCGGCCGGTTTACTTCAGCGGTTGTTACCTTGCGGTTCTTAATGTCCACCTCCGGATTCAGTATCTTCAGATTCATTTTTTCCACTATCTTTTTCACGCTTACACCGTTCATCATATCTCCTTTTCTCCGGTTCCTCCGGCAGTAAATGATTTCACTTTACAGGCTGAACTCTGTACGGATATTTTATCACAGATGATGTGCTCCTTCAACCGACAGCCGGCCGGTCCATGTTTTTCTTCTGCCAAAAGGAACTTCATGCTTCCGTGTGAACATTTTTTTCCGCAGAACGGAAAAACTGATAAACTGCCCTGGCTGCCTGCTGATTCATAGAGGGAATTTCTGCCAGGGTTTCCACATCTGCTTCCCGAATGGCTTCCAGTGACTGAAATGCCTTCATCAGGGCCTTTCTTCTGGCCGCACCAATTCCCGGAATATCATCCAGGACGGAATGTACCTGTTCCCTGCTTCTCAGGGACCGGTGATATTCAATGGCAAACCGATGAGCCTCATCCTGGATTCTGGTAATCAGCTTAAATCCTTCTCCATGCCTGTCAATGGGAATCTCCTTATTCTGATAGTATAACCCACGGGTACGGTGATTATCATCTTTTACCATTCCGCAGACGGGAATCTGCAGTTTCAGTTCCTCTAACACCTTCAGGGCCACATTTACCTGCCCTTTTCCACCGTCCATCATAATCAAATCCGGAAACCGGGTAAAACTGCCGTAATCATTTTCCAGCGCCCGCTCTTTCATTTCTTCCTGTTCTTTCATCCCATGGGAAAACCGTCTTGTGAGCACTTCGTACATGGAGGCGTAATCATCCGGCCCTGTGACGGTACGCAGTTTGAACTTCCGGTAATCACTTCGTTTTGGCTTTCCTTTTTCATAGACCACCATGGAACCTACTGTCTCAAATCCATTGATGTTGGAAATGTCAAAGGCCTCCACCCGTTTCAGTTCTTCCAGATCCAGCAGTTTCCCGATTTCCTTCAACGCGCCGATGGTCCTGCCCTCTTCCCGCCTGATTTTCTCCTTATCCTGCGACAGCACCATGGATGCATTCTGAGCCGCCAGTTCCACCAGCTTTTCCTTCATGCCTTTTTTGGGAACCCGAAGGGAAACTTTCTGCCCCCGCTTCTGGGTCAGCCATTCCTCTATGACTTTCGCCTCTTCTATTTCTTCCTGAATCATCAGCTCTCCCGGAATAAAGGGGGTTCCGGCGTAAAACTGTTTCAGAAATGTGGCCAGTACCTGAGGCCTGGTGTCCTCGCTGCCGATATTTACATGAAAATGGTCTCTTCCAATCAGTTTCCCTTCCCGTACAAAAAACACCTGAACCACTGCGTCTTCTCCGTCCGAGGCCATGGCAATAATATCTTTGTCTTCTCCGTCCGAACTGGTAATCTTCTGTTTCTGGGCAATCTGTTTCACCGCTTTTAAAAGCTCCCGATACTCAATGGCCTTTTCAAAATTCATATTTTCAGAAGCCGCCTCCATCTTTGCTTCCAGCTCTTTCAATACCGGCTGGTAATTTCCATTGAGAAATTCCATGACGCGGTGTATTTGTTCCCGGTATTTTTCCCTGCTCACCTCTCCCTGACAGGGCGCCATGCACTGATGAATATGATAATTCAGACAGGGCCTTTCTTTTCCGATGTCTTTTGGCAGGGAACGGCTGCAGGTACGCAGAGAATATATCTTCTGAATCAGTTCAATGGTATCTTTTACAGCGCCTGCACTGGTATACGGCCCGAAATACCGGGATTTATCTTTTTTCATCTGACGTGAAAAGAGGACTCTGGGAAAATCCTCTCCCAGCGTCACTCTGATATAAGGGTATGTTTTGTCATCCCTCAGCATGGTATTATATTTCGGCCGATGTTCCTTGATAAGATTGCACTCCAGAATCAGGGCTTCCAGCTCGGAATCGGTGATGATATATTCAAACCGCTCAATCTGCCTTACCATCTGCTCCTTTTTCAGTCCCTCATTGTGACTGGGACGGAAATACTGGCGCACCCGATTCCGCAGGCTGACTGCCTTTCCAATATAAATAATCGCATCTTTCGCATCGTGCATAATGTACACTCCCGGTTTCTGAGGGAGTTTTTTCAGTTCTTCCTGAATATCAAACATTATTTCAATCCCTTTAAGAGTTTATCCAGATAATCCTCTCCATCCCCGGAGTCATCCTGTACTTCTTCCTGCTGTCCCAAATCCTCCGCCTGAGGGGAAATCTCTTTCCCTTTCCCGGAAATTCCTTTTTTTACAGGGAAAAAGCCCCATTCTTCCGGTGTGTCCGGCTCTGCCCCAAAGGCCTTTTTCACAGCTTCTTCCAATACAGGGGGGCTGCTTTCCTGCCCCACTGTTTCTTCAGAAACAGATGGTCTTTCTTCCTGTTTTACCTTTTCTTCAAAAGCAGAGGGCTGCTCTGTTTCTGCAGCGGTCTGTTCCGGCTCCATATCTGCTTCCTGCTTTGCAGCCTTTTTCTCCTCATGCTTTTTCCGCAGAGAGACAATGGCTGAATTCTCAGGAATCTCCATATTCACCAGCAGTTTGTCTTCCGAATCCGGTTCCTGTGATCCGTTCACCACCACAGGGATAATCTGTATTTCTTCTTCCCCATGTTCTGCCAGCTCTCCGGGAAGGTCTTCTCCTTCCAGCGTATTCACCTCCAGAGTATTGACTTCCAAAAGCATATCTTCCGGTATGTCATCCTCCTGAACCAGTTCTTCTCCGCCTTCCAGTATTCTGGCTTCCAGCAGCTCTGCCGTGCTTAAGGTATTTACTTCCAGAACGGGTTCTTCATCCGGAGTATTGACGGACAGGAAAATCTCCGGTTCCGGCTCTTTCTGTTCCACAGCAGTTATCTTCTGTTCCTCCGGCTCCTCTGTGATACTGTTCTGCTCTTTCTCTTCTTCCGGTTCTTCTGTGATATTCCCCTGGTCTTCTTTTTCCGATTCTCCCGGAATCTGTTCCGGTTTCTTTTCCTCCGGGGTTTCCGGTCCCGAAACAGCACTCTCTGATTCTTCCGCCGCTTCTTCCTTTTCCGGCTCTTCGGAAATCTGTTCCGGTTTCTTTTCTTCCGGAATCTCCGGTTCCCCAAAATCCTGCTCTGGTTTTTCCAGGGCCTTTTTATCCAAAACCGCCGATTCTGCCTCTTTGGATAAAACCTTTTCTTCCTGTTTTGCAAACTCCCATTTACGGGTTTCCTCTGCCTTGAATTTTTCGGCCGCTTTTTCTGCCTCCGTTTTTTCTTCCGGCTCCGGAATCCCCTTCAGTTCACGGAAAATCTTCATAAACTCTTTTCCGGTAATTGTCTCGTGCTCATAGAGGTACTGGGCAATTTCATCCAGAATGCTTCTGTTTTCCTGAAGGAGGCGCACTGCCTCGTCGTAGCTTTCTTTCAGGATCTTCATAACCTCCTGGTCAATCTGGGCTGCTGTTTCTTCTCCGCAGTTCAGGCTTGCCCTTCCATCCAGATACTGGCTCTCAACCGTTACCAGCCCCATAAGGCCGAACCGTTCTGACATACCGTACTGGGTCACCATGGATCTCGCAATCTTGGTGGCCTGCTCTATATCA
>OFHA01001059.1_pt1 | contig 20882 bp, 26 predicted proteins | sample 1521891 | NCBI WGS metagenome assembly OFHA01 (sample SAMEA3504089, study PRJEB24116) | mouse gut metagenome | biome: mouse gut; feature: mouse-associated habitat; material: faeces | place: Denmark | collected 2011
TTAAAACAGCTAATTAAGAAACAGGGGCATCATTTATAAAGTTGTAAAGTAGTGTTAAATAAAGAAATTTATTTAAAAGAAGTGGCAGGAAGCCTTGCTTTATTAAGTAAAGAAGTGACGATACTTAATGCCGTTAATCTATATGATATTAACATTGTTGCTGAAGATTTTTTTCCGGGCTTGTTGAACCTTATTTATGAATATAAATTAAAGAATGTGAATTATTTGGAAAAGAACGCACCAGCTATTGACCTTTTTGACAAGATAAATAAAATTGCAGTGCAAGTGACATCCGATAATTCCAGCAAAAAAATTAATCATACAATAGAGGAATTTAATAAGAATGAGTCTTATAAAATATACAACAGGCTGATTATTTTGATTTTAACGCAGAAGAAAAAGTATACGACGGAATTCAATACAGATGGAAAATTTGTATTTGATAAAATGAAGGACATTTGGGATGTTGAAGATTTAATGAAAGATATTAGGGAATTGGAAACAGACCGGATAAAAGAAATAAGCAGTTATTTATCAAAGGAATTATGTGACAAATACTATGCTGTTAAAGAGACGCAAGCCAGTGAGATTGATACAATTATAGCTTTGATAGAATATATTTCAGGGCATAGGAAAGTTAAAAAAAATCGGGATACAGAAGTCGATCCTGAGTATAAGATATATAAAAGATTTCGGAAATTTGCCGATAAGCTGATTATGGAATACACAACGTTATATTCCATTTATGGAGATGCCTTAGATGTTGTTAATGATACATTGGGCATTGATGAAGCGCAAGACATTATTATTATGTTTTACCTTCAGGATATCAGTGTGCAGTTTTTAGACGAGGCAGGCGATAATCCGGTCATTGCTCTTAATAGGTTAGTTACATATTTTGCCGAGAGATTAAGCGTTAATGGCAAAAAATATGATAGAGCAGCAATTAAGTTCTATTTAGTTAATGAAATGATTAAATGCAGAGTTTTTCCAAATGAAAGGAGTGAGTATGATGATGGCAAGTAGTAACGCTTTAAAATCTTCGGCAATGTATATTGGTTATCTCATACTCAAAGAGATACAGAAACAGGGAAGGGATAAAGTTTCGATTTATGATGTGTCAAAAGCCTTGAAAAAAAGTGGTATTTCCAGCAGCAGACAGCTGGTTTTAGGACTTTTATTTCTATACTCTGTCAATATTGTAGAGTTTGAGGAGGCGAATATATGGGTAAAGAAATAAACCGTATCCGTATTAACCGCCTATATTCTGAAAACGATATTTTTGAGGCAATTCCATTTCATGATGGCGTAAACATTATCTTAGGCGAAAAATATGATGACAGCCTTGTTAGGGGACGAAAAACAAATGGTGTCGGAAAATCCATGAGTATGGAATTTTTAGATTTTTGCTTTTTAAATGATTATGATAAATCCAGAGTTGCACGAATACCGAAAGAGGTATTTGAGCTGGAAGAAAATGTAATGTTGGATTTGGAGATTGGCGGTGAAGCTATTACTATAAAACGAAATAGAATAGAGGCAGATAAGCCAGTAATTATTAGAAATGGCAAGGTTGTGTCATTTGATAAAATCCAAGATGCAAGAGATTATCTGGCAGAAATTATTTTCTCAGAGTTAAATGGAAAAATGGTTCCTGGTTTTAGAAATCTGTTTTCTATCTTGATGCGTGATGAACGTTCAGAGTTTACAGATATTATTAAGTGCCGTGATTTAAGAAAAAGGATACCGGATGATTTGAGTGCGCACTTATTTTTGTTGGGATTTTCTTTAGAAGCGTATAGAAACACTTTAAGCAAGATAAAGGAAATTGAAAATGTAACAACAGTTATATCAAAAAATAAAAAGGAATTAACCCAGGAAGGGAAAAAGAAAATTTCTGATGTCAGGGCAGAATTAAACGCACTGGAAGATGAGCTGCAAAAGTTGGAAGATGCGATTGAAAGTTTCAAGACAAATGAAACATTTGATTCAATGGAGGCAGAGCTTATTGAACTGGAAAGCCTGCTGGATCAGTTGCGCAAACGACAGAAAGCATTGCGTCATGACTATGAAAAGATAAGGAGAATGCCCAAACCTGAACAAATTGATGATAATGAAATAGAACTGGTATATAATCAGTTTAAAAGTGATTTGGGAAAGGCAGTAGTCAAATCTTTGAATGAAGTTGTAGGGTTTAAAAACAGGGTAGAAGAATTCCAAAGAATGCTGGTAAATCAAAAAGCAAAGGAAGTGGAAAAGCAGCTTAAAGATATTGCGGAACAGATAAGGGTAATTGATGACGAATATTCAGAAAAATTAAAAGTGATAGATAAAAAAGGGGTATTGAAGAATCTAAAAACAAGTTTCAAGATATATGAAACAAAGAAAGACGCCCTTTCCCATACAAAATTCTTGTTTGAGCAATATGAGAAAAATGATAAAAAGAAAAAACTATTAAGATTACAAAAGACACAAGAGATTATGAAGATTGACAATGAGATTGAGGAAAACAGCAAAATCCTTCAAAGTTTCATGAATACTATTTTGGAAATTCATGAATCAATTATGGGAAACAAAGAATGTTCATTTAATATTCAGACTGTTGATAATGCAAAAAGTAAAACGCCAGTAGAGTTGATTTTAAGAATTTATGATGATGGAAGTCATAGTGTTGATAGGACAAAAGTGTTTATTTATGATATGGCATTGCTGTTCAACAGTTTTACAAGGGAAAGACATCCGTTGTTTTTAGTACACGATAATATATTTGATGTGGATCAGGATACACTTGTACAGTGTCTGAATTATCTTTATAAGCAGGAAGAAAAATTTCAAGATTTCCAATATATCCTGACATTAAATAGGGATAAGATAGAAAATGAAGAACGTAGGAAAGATATTAACATGGATATAGATTCACATCGTGTAGCTACTTTTACGAAGGACAAAAAATTCTTAGGAAGAAGTTATCAGGAAATTTAACGGAAGGAGCGTGGAACTTTTATGGTACTAAAACACATTAATACTCAAAATAACTTCAAAAATATGTATAATATGAATACGAGAATACAAGGGAATGCGACTGAAATACCACCGTTACACATTTCCTTTGAGGAGTTCGAGTAACGGATAAAATCCCGGAAATGCTGATAAAATGGGTGTTCCCGGGATTACTTTATGCCTGTTGGCTCTAAAATGACTCTAATTATTCATGACAATAGAAAGTATGCGGAGCGTGCTTTCTATTGTATGAGAAATACTGGATTTTGGACGGGTATCGTGATACCTGCTTTTTTCATATAGAGGAATTTCTCTCTCACTTCCAGGTGTAGAAGATCTATATTCGTACCGGATGCACGGATATGAGAAAACAGCTGGACGGTCTGATCGATATCATCCGGAACAGCTTTCGGCTGGATTCTTACAGCAATACCTTATTCCTTTTCTGAGGAAAACGTACTGACCGGATCAGGGCAGTTCACTATGAAGGAGACGGCGTCTGCCTTTTCTATAAGTGCTACGAAAACGGCTGTCTCCAAGGGTGCCGCCGCAAGTGTGGGAATCTTACACCCTGATCGAAACAGACAAAGCCAGTGGCCTGGATGCAATGAAATATATAAAATATATCCTGTCAGAGTTTGTAGCGGAGAATCAGGACGGCAGCTTGTGTGCCCATATCCCGGTTGCATGGATAAAGATAAACCCTGCAAAACAGCTTTCAGAGGGACAGCGCAGAGATTCAGCGGAAATAGTTTTAAATGCCTTATAGCAGGGCTTTCAGAGGGACAAATTCGGCTTGAAATGGCGCGAGGGTAAAAGATAAGGGTAGGGTGAAAATAGGCTTTAAAAATATGAATAGACAGAGAAAACCGCCCTTTGTACTTTTGGAGAGTGTCGGGGCGGTGTTCTTATCAGGTTTGGAAGTGAGCGTCTGCTGTCCGGTATCTGATATATGCCGTAGGGCTGCAGGGCAAGCGCTTATTGTCTGCTGGACGTGGGGATTTGCAGATAATCGATTAGGGCAGTTTCCAAAAGTCGGGAATAGTTTACCTTTTGCTCTTCTGCAATCCTTTTCAGCCATGCCGGGAGAGTGATGTTTGTTTTGATGCGCTCATTATCCTTTTTCATGCGGAATAAGTCAGGGTGGATTGTAACGGGCATTACAACATTTCCCTCTGTATCTTCTTTGGAGAGGTTCACGGATGGAGTGGGGATTTTCTCATTGTCACATTCCATACTGTAAACATGGAGGCTTGCGGCTTCTGCTGCCATGCGTGCAGCTTCTTCCAGATTATCCCCAACACTGATACATCCGGGTAAATCAGGGAAGTAGATACTATATGAGCCGTCTGTTGATGGTTCAAAGACTGCAAGATAAGTTAAATTCTGCATAGATTACGCTCCTTTCTATGATAAGCGCAGGCAGTAGGGCTATTTAAGCCCCGCCTGCTTGTAAATGCTGTTTAGTGTTCCCGGTTTCAAGTCCCCGTTGTGATTTGGTACTGTGACTTTTCCGGGCTTTGTTGGGTGCTTTAGGCTTATGTGGGAGCCTTCCTGATTGGTGGTGTACCATCCATCTTTGCGAAGCACCTTTAGTATTTCCCGAACTGTCATATTGTGTCCTCCTTATATTATGTATTATACGCCTTTTTTATGCGTATGTCAATAGTTTTTTGCGTATAAATTATGCGTATTTTACAGAACATAGGATAGAAAACGGACTGGCAGCAGGAAATAAGGGAATCCCCACAAATTGCACTAGTCAACAAAAATTGGACACTTAAATTGTATTTTTTCACATACAATCTGCCATTATTGTACAGCCGCATATGTTTCCCTGTACTGCCTGGGTGTAAGATATCCCAGCGAATATGCAGGCCGTTCTTCGTTGAAAAATTTTATATATGCGGCCATTTCTTCCTCAATATTTTCTCCCCGTAGGTGAAAATCAGTAAATAGTTCGGATTTAATCCATCCATTGATTGATTCCATTGCGGCATTGTCTGTAGGCGTTCCGGCACGTGACATGGAATGTATAATGCCACATGGCCCAAGCAGGTCATTATAGTTTTTTGATGCATATACCGAACCCTGGTCCGAATGCAGGATCATTTTATATTCCGGATAATCTTCCTTAAGTTTTATGAGGTCATTCAGGCCGCTGATATATGTCATCCGGTCTCCGCGCTTTGCCGAAAGCGAATGGCTCAGGATTTCATTGTTCCACAAGTCCATGTACAGTGTCAGCTCATAATAAATGCCTTTTAAGCGGAATGCAGTCATATCACTTACAATGCACTGCATCGGCCCGTCAATTTTAAGGCCTGCCAGGATGAGGTTCGGATACACTTTACGCGGTTCGCCCGGTTTTTTATACCGGTAATGTTTAGATCTGCTTTTAATACCTGCAATCTTACAGCATTTATGCGCATAGGGATCTGAAACTTTAAGCCCTGTGTCCAGCCGGATTTTTGCATTCAGCCACCGGTAGCCGTGTGACGGATATTTCATATGATATTCACTGAATAAAATGACGCTGTCTGCGAGCATTTTTGTTTTCGGAGCCGGATCAGAAAGGCGTTTCTTCCAATAATAAAAGCTGTTCCTCCGAATTCCCATGGATTCACATAACAGCTTGACGGGAAATTCTCCGGATAATTCCAGTATTATTTCATATTCCAGTTGTCGAAGATTGTGACTGTCTTCGCTGCACCAACCCCTTTCACTTCGTATCCTTTTTTTAACCGCGCTTCACTGATCCGTGATTTTACCAGTTCCATGATAAGTTCATCTTTCGTCATTGACTCATATTCGGACAGATCCGGTTCAGAGGAATGCATGCTTATTTTTACTGTGTTTTCCTCTTTCTGGATTCTGTTTTTTGGCGGCAGGCCGTTCACATCCCGGTACAGCCTCATATAATCTCTGGCTGTGCCTTCACTTATACTGTATTTTATGGCCGCATCGCTTTTGCTTATTTCATTGTTATAAATTTGTTTTCCGATGTCCAGCCGTTCTTCTCTTGTGTAGCCCATTGGTAAACCTCCTGTTCATATAGCGGGGAATTATGTCCATGTACAATATAGACAGTGTTTCATCTTATCATGTACCCTGTCCAATTTCTACCCCCTCCGTGTCCAGTTTTAGTATACCACTTCATCCGCAGAAAAGCCTGCCGTCTGGGGCCCCGGTTCACCCCTCCCCCGCTGCCTGTCTGCCAAACTCTGCAATGATTCCATCCACCCTTTCCCGGTTCACCCGCAGAAATTCCTTTGTGATCTCCCCGTCCACAATTCTCCTCTGATCCACACTCAGCATGACCGTCCTCCCTGCGCACACAGCAGATACTTTTACATGATATAACGACATCCTGCAGAAGAAACTATGTAAATAATCACTCCTTAATTTGTACTATATTATAGCCATACTATAATACTGCACAACTATCAATCTACTTCTCCTAAAATGTCATAAAAGTCAGATTATATCTCTTCTTCTCCTTTGTATACATACAATTTGTGTTCCTTTCTTGATATCCCTCTCCTGAATGAGATATAATAAAAATGTCCCTGCAGAAAAAACAATTTTTCTGTCACAGGGGCGGGGAAAAGTTGTCTAATACAGAGACACTGCTTATGACAGGAGGAATAATTTTATGAGCAAAAACACCAATGAAGATTTAAACGCCCTGGCCGACAGAGCCGCCGCAGGGGACAGGGACGCTCTGGAAGCTGTCATCGCCGGCGTACAGGACATGGCCTTCAGCCTCTCCCTGCGCATGCTGGGGACCTTTGCCGACGCGGAAGACGCCGCGCAGGAGATTCTGATGAAAATCCTCTCGGGCCTTCCCTCTTTCCGGCAAGAAAGCGCCTTCACCACATGGGCCTTCCGTGTGGCCGTGAACCACCTGAAAAACTACAAAAAGCACATGTTCGCCCACGCCCCGCTGAACTTTGAATTCTATGGAAATGACATAGAGAACGCGGATCTGCAGAACATACCCGACCTGTCCCAGAATGTGGAACAGTCCGTGCTGGCTGAGGAGCTGAAGCTTTCCTGTACCAATGTAATGCTCCAGTGCTTGGATCCCGAGAGCCGCTGCATCTTTGTCCTGGGAACCATGTTTAAAGCCGACAGCCGCATGGCCGGGGAGATCCTGGGAATCACCCCGGAGGCATACCGCCAGAGACTTTCCCGAGTGCGGGGAAAAATGGCCCAGTTCCTGTCCGCCTACTGCGGCGAGTACGGCAGCGGAAAATGCCGGTGCCGTGACAGGATAAATTACGCCATCCGCAGCCACCGTCTGGACCCTGCACAGTTGGATTATACCTCCGCCTCCAGTCCGGATATGGAGCAGCTCAGGGAAATAAAGGGCGCCATGGAGGAAATTGACGGGCTGTCACAGCAGTTTTCTTTCTGCAAAATGTACCAGACGCCGGAGCGCCTGAAAGAATATATCAGAAAATTTCTGGATTCGCCCGCTGCGGCCGCTGTCAAAAATGCCTGACAAATGCCCGCCTGGGCGGAAAGGAGAATACAGCCATGAATACACAGATCATACTGGACTACCTGGAGGGGCTGAGAACCCATAACGAGAGAGAATGGTACCATGAACATAAAGGAGAATATAAAGCAGCCTGCGGCGAATTTGAAGCCCTTCTACAGGAAATGATCCTGCGGATCGGACGCTTTGACAACAGTGTGCTTCACCTGAACCCCGGGGATCTCACCTTTAAGCTGGTGCGCGATACCCGTTTCAGCCATGACAAATCTCCCTACAATCCCGCTTTCCGCGCCCATATCTCCTCCAAGGGAAAACTGCCCATTCCCACAGGCTATTATATTATGATAAAACCAGGGGATCAGTCCTTCCTGGGAGGGGGTCTCTTTGCAGACATGTTCCAGGACGCGGTGAGCATGGTGCGGAACTATCTTTCACAAAATCCGGAAGAGTGGAACCGGATCATCCACGAGAAAGAATTTGCAGCCTGCTTTACCGTAAAGGGCACCGCTCTGAAAAACGTACCCAGGGGCTACGAAAAAGACCATCCCCAGGCCCAATACCTGAAACACAAAAGCTGGTACCTGGAATTTCCCCTCAAAGACCAGGAGCTGCTGGACCCGCAGGGCTTTCTGGACAAAGCTGCCCTCCTCTTTGAGAAAATGAAACCCTTCAACGATTATCTGAACAGGGCTCTGGAGGGCTTTCAGATGCCCACACGGTGAGCTGCTCCGATCCCCCCACTGCTTTTCTCTGATATCTATTTCTATTCCAACAGTCCTGAGGAGTCTGCCCGGGCAGGCTCCCAGAACTGTCCCTCCAATTCCCACGGCTTGTCAGCAGGACATACCAAAATTTGACAAAATATGACAAAATATAACAAAATATAAGGGATACTGACAATAGGATGCCGCTTTTTGCGGGCTGTGCCGGTACCCTTATTTCCTCTGTCTCCACATGCCGGTTCAATGTCCTCAGAGAGGCATTCCTAAGCACGTCAAAGCGGAGGTACAAAAGCATGCCGAGGAAAGGCGAAAACATTTACAAGAGAAAAGACGGGCGCTGGGAAGGGCGCTACATCAGGGAACGGGTGGACGGAAAAGCCCGGTACGGCACGGTGTACGGAAAAAGCTACCGTGAAGTGAAAGAAAAACTGGATGCCATCAAAAAAGAACTGGAAGAGCGGAACCTTGCCGCCGCACAAAATGCGGGGAAAGTCCGGGAGATGGGGAACAGATGGCTGGAGGAAGCGGCTGTGACACTGAAAGAATCTTCCATAAACAAATATAAGGACATACTGAGCCTCTATATCTATCCAGAGCTGGGGGATGCGGAACTGTCCGAGATCACCAACCAGCAGGTGACAGACTTTATGAATCTCCTGCTCTCCACCGGGGGCTCAAAGCAGCAGGGTCTCTCCCCGGCAACCGTGGCGGAAGTCCTGTCCACCATGAACAGCATCCGGGTCTATGCCCTCAGAAACGATCACAGAGTGGTCTTTACCTCTGACTGTATCGACCTGAAGCGGGAACAGGGAGATATCCGGGTGTTCAGTCTGGAGGAAGAGGAAACACTGTTGCAGTACCTGCAGGCCAACCTGGACCTTACGGCCCTGGGCATTCTGGTATGCCTTTACACAGGAATCCGCGTGGGAGAACTCTGCGCTATGAGCTGGGATGACATCAGTCTTTCAGAGTGCAAAATGCATGTGTGCAAGACCATGCAGCGGGTCCGGGTGAATGCCTCAGAAGGCGGGCGCACCGAAGTGAAAATCCTCAAGCCCAAAAGCGCCTGCTCTGTCCGCACCATTCCCCTGCCGGAACCCATCATGAGCTTTCTGGAAGATTTCCACACCTCGGGAACCTTCCTTCTCACCGGGGACGCCAGACGGTATCTGGAGCCCAGAACCATGCAGAACCGATTTAAGAAAATCCTTTCGGCCTGCAACATCCAGGACGCCAATTTCCATGCCACAAGGCATACTTTTGCCACCAGATGCATTGAACTGGGGTTTGACATAAAAAGTCTCAGCGAGATTCTGGGACATGCCAGCGTATCCATCACCATGAACCGGTATGTCCATCCCTCCATGGCCCTGAAGACTGAAAATATGAACCGCTTCTCCACTCTTTTCAGCACCCCCTAGCCAGCGGGAAAACAGCAGAATCTACCGGGGCAGGCGCCGGTAGATTCCCCGGACGACTTCTTCTGACAGAATATAGAGCGACCAAAAAAGAGGCATTTTCCCTGGGGAAAATGCCTCTCTGAAGATCTTTACCTAGGATGTCATCGAAAATAGGTTAGAACCCCCTTTCCCTCAGGATTGACTTTTCCGACTGTTGATATTAATATTAACAATATAATCGAAAGAAAGTGGATAGCATGAAAAAGAAAAAGAATATTTACATTTGCCTAATAACAATTATAATGTTGACTTATATATGCCTGGTAGCCCTTTTATACTGTTCAGAATCCTCCGACAGCAATGCGACCATCCAGACATTCGGCGATGCATTATGGTATTCCTTAGTGACCCTGACCACTGTGGGGTATGGCGATTTAATACCGGTAACGCCGCTGGGGCATATGGTGGGGCTGATCTTTCTGCTCTCTTCCGCCGGCATTATGGTCACATTACTTGGAGGTGTGGTATCCTTTGTCACTAACGAAGGACTGCCCCTGTTCATGCTTGGCCTGCAGCGACACAAAAACTGGTATTACTTTGCAGACTGCGGCGTGGAGTCCAATACCCTTGCCGCAAATATCCACAAGGAAGATCCTGATGCCCTGATCATCTATGGGGAGAAAAAAGGCAGTCAGGGTGAAACCCCAAACTATCCCTGCCTCTATTTAAGCATTTCACCAAACCGTATCGTGGCAAAAAAGAAGAATACCGGCACAAAATGCAAGGTATTTCTAATGAAAGAAAATGATATCGGTGTCAACAGCAGAGCAGTCAACCTACATGAACTACCAGTAGAAGTCTATGCTCGAACCACTAACGGGCAGGACAAGCTCTCCGGCAACATCAACTTTTTCCACAGTTATGAGTGCTGTGCCAGGCAATATTGGCGTTCCAAGCCCCTGTGCCGCCACGAGAACACAATTGTCATCATCGGTTTCGGAAATTATGGGAACAGCATCCTGGAGCGGGCCATTCTGACCAATGTCCTGTCCATAGAACAGCATGTAGCCTATCATATCTTCGGCGGTGTCGGAAATTTTCTTACTGTACACCCTCACCTGAACCAGCTGTTCTCCCTGAACAAGGAATCCCTGACAGGGGACTCCCTGATTTTCCATGAAGATACCTGGGAGGAAAATCATTCTCTCCTGGAACGGGCTGACCGCATTATCATCTGTGTGGATGATGAACAGAATGGCTGGAGTATATTCTGGATCTTAAACAAATATTATAAACTATCCGGCCGCATTGACCTGCGAAGCAGCCGGAAAGCACCGGGCGTCTCTTTTTTCGGCACTAACGAAGATATTTACACACCACAGCAGATCATCCGAACAGAACTGAATCAGGCGGCGGTGACGATCAATGAGATTTTCCGCAGGTCAGTCTCTTATCCTACACTCAGCTGGAACGAACTGGATGATCTTCACCGTCAGTCCAAAATTGCTGCTGCAGATCATCTCCTGATGAAAACGAGAATTCTCCTGGATGACGAAACCATCACAAAACTGACCCCTTCCACGGTAAAGCGGGCTTATGACAGATACTGTATAACCAAAACATCCAACTCAATAAGGGAAACTTACCGTAAGCTGGACCACATGCGCTGGCTGCGTTTCTATATCTTTTACAACTGGAACTATGGCTGTGTCCGCAATGATGCCAAAAGAGAGCATCCCATGTTATGCGAATATGAAAATTTGACTCCTGAACAGCGGCTGGAAAGGGATGCCGCCTGGGAACTGATGGGAAACATTTCCCTTGAACTTGACCCTGGAACATCTTAATCGGAGAAGCCCGGCTCCTGTCACTGCTGCGTCTCAGAATAAAATGCTTCCTGGGTGCTGTCATTGTACAGCACATAAAAAGGCAGCTTCTCCGGCCTGGCGCCGTCCCAAAACTCCCTGGCGCCCCTGATCCAGTCAAAAACCGCCTCCGGCAGATCCTCCGTGGGGTATCCGGGAAGAAAAACCAGCATCTCCTCCACGTCCTCCAGGCCCAGGGGACCGGCTGTGATATACCGGGTCCGGTCCTCAATCTCCACTTTCCCGGGGGTGTCATATTCCAGGGACTCCAGCCGGAGGGAACAGAGAAACTCTCCCTTCTGCTCCGGCGCCGAAAATCTGCCGCGGAATTCACAGAGATAAAAGGTACCGCCGGGATATTTCTCCCCACTCTCCCAGCTGTGAAACAGGCCGGAAAAACTGCCCTCATCCTCCAGATACAACTCAGTGGCCCAGCCCCCTGCCCCGCTTGAAAAGTAAAAAATATCCGGCATCCGGGCAAATAAATCCAGAGCGCCTTCCCCGCCCTCTGTCTCTGTCCCCAGGCCCTGCCGGGACCAGTACCACACAGCTCCCCACAGGAGGACCAGAATCCCTGCCAGCACAGACGCCAGAAACCACTTATTCCTGCCGCCTGCCTTCCTGGCTCCGGACAAGGTATCCCCTTTCTGATTATCCGCCGCCTTTTTCCAAATCTCTTTCATACCTGCCGCCTTTCAAATCTCCCGGCTCAGGGGTCACTCCATATGCGCTATGTATGTCAGGTGGTCCCCCAGTCGTTCCAGGTTGGACACCAGATTGATGAACACCCCGCTGCTCTCCGGCCTGCACTCCCCGGAATTGAGCCTCTTGATATGGCTGTCGATGAGCTTCTTGCGGAATGCATCCACTTCCTCTTCCACCTGGTCGATCCGAGGCAGCAGTTCCTTCTCCCGGCTTAGCATAAACTGCTTCAGCAGCTGATAGAGATCGTCCACCTTCCCCACCATGGCGTCCAGTTCCGCCATAACGCTCTCGGAAAAATGCAGATTCTGCTCAATGGTCCTGGCGGTGTACTTTGTAAAATTGTCCGCAATCTCAGCGATTCTCATAATATCGCCCACATTGTTATGAAGATTGGAAATGCTCCTCTCATCAGAAAGCCTGCTCTGGGCAGAGAGGCGGATGAGAAAGTTCACAATCTCCTGGCTGGTGCCTCCGGCCTGTTCAATCAGATTCTGGGCAGGCCCAATCAGGCTCTTGTCTTTAGACTGAAAAGAACGATAGGCCGTCCGAAAGGCCTCCATGGCGGTGTCCGACAGATGCACCATCTCCTTCTCCAGCTGGGAGATGGCCAGGGACGCGCTTGCCAGCATTCTTTCGTCCAGACAGGTGGACGCCCTGTCCTGCTTTTTCCCCCGGACCAGAAGCTCGGATATCTTCACAAACACTCCGCAGAAGGGCAGAAAAAGCACAGTACAGGCCACATTGAAAAAGGTGTGGAACATAGCGATCTGAGTGGCCACGGAGCCAAACCAGCTGCGGAAAGTACACTCCAGAAAAGAAGGCCAGCACATGAGAAGGATAAAAAAGAGAAGGGAGCCGAAGGTGTTAAAGAGCAGATGGATAAAACCTGCCCTTCTGGCATTGGTCCCTGCCGTAAAAGAAGACATCAGCGCCGTAACACAGGAGCCGATATTGGTGCCCAGAATCAGGTACAGCACCTCGTTGCCCCCGGTTCCCACCGTCAGGCCGGCCACGGACATGGCAATGACCACAGAAGTGATGGCCGAACTGGACTGAACCAGGGCCGTTAAGGCTATCCCCGCAAAAAGCAGCAGAAAAGGATTGGTCAGTGACTCAAACATGCCCTGGACCGCGTCGTAGCTGCCTTTCATGGCGTCGGACATCAGGGACAGGCCGATAAACACCAGCCCCAGACCGGCCAGAATCAGGCCGGTCTTTTTCAGGTTGTCGCTTTTACAGACCATGCTCATCATGATCCCCACAAAGACAAACACCTGGACATAGGTGGTGATGGGAAAGGCGCTCAGCGCCGCCACCTGGGCGGTGATGGTGGTACCGATGTTGGCCCCCATAATCATGGCGGCAGCCTGGTGCAGGTTCATAATTCCCACATTCACAAAACCCACAATGAGCACGGTGGTCACGCCGGAACTCTGGATCAGAGCCGTGGCCGCCGCCCCGATGCCCACATTGGCAAGCTTTCTGCCGGCGGTTTTTCCGAACAGCGCCTTGATCTTCCCTGTGGCAAGCTGCTCAATATTTCCTGTGAGCAGATGCACCCCCACCAGGAACACCCCGGTGCCGGCGGCTAATCTTACCATAAATAACAGCAACTCTTCAAAAGTCATCTCTCTTCCCTCTCATCTGTTTCTCTTATTGTCTCCGGTTCATATCACTGCTTGACTCTTCAGGCTTTCCCACCGTTTTCATAAGCTGCTGGGCATACTCTCTGTTGTACTCCACCACCTGGGACACCGCCTCATCCCCGCCGCCGATATTTATGGAAAAATCGTCGTCGATCTGGCCGTTCTCATCATAGTTTCCTGTGGAACACAGGACGTCATGTCCCCCTGCGGAAGGGATATAGCTGTCCCTGTCCCACGCACTGTCCCCGGGCATCAGCGCCGCCTTCTTTTCCCCTTCCACCACGCCTGCGGGAGGCAGATACAGTTTTCCGATTTCTTCAATTCTCATTCCCATTTTCTTTTCACTCCTATTCCAATTCATCTAATCACAGCAAACACCATATGGGCAGCATACATCAGCACCATCACCGCTCCCTCCGGCCGTTTCAGAGTCCTTGCCGTAAGGAGGAAGAGAAAGGTCAGCAGACTGACAAAGATCAGAATCCCCATGTCATACACCGACGCCACATTCACCGCCACCGGATGGATGGCGGCTGAGATGCCCAGAATCAGCATCAGGTTAAACAGATTGGATCCCACCACATTGCCCACCGCCAGGCCTGTCTCCCCTTTTCGGGCCGCCACCACGGAAGTCACCAGTTCCGGCAGGGACGTCCCCACGGCCACAATGGTGAGCCCGATCAGTGTCTCCGACATGCCCAGGGCCCCTGCAATTTCCTTGGCGCCGTACACCACAGCCTGTCCTCCTGCCACAATCAGCCCAAGGCCCGCCCCAATGAACAGGGCACACTTCCACAGGGGCTTTTTCTCCACATCCTCCTCCGGGGCCGGATGCTTTCTGGCGTCCAGAATGAGGTATGCAATGTAAGCCCCAATCAGCAGTATCAGCAGTATGCCCTCGCCCCTTCCCACCACTCCAGCATCCCCGTCCATGCCGGCCCGGGCAATCTGTCCCGAGAACACAAAAGTCCCGCAGGAGAGCAGAAACACCAGCGCCGTAACCCCGATGGACAGGGGAAAGTCCCTCTTCAGCACCGCCTTCTCCGAAGAGACCGGATGGATAAGAGCGCACATTCCAAGGACGCAGAGCAGGTTAAAAATATTGGACCCCACCACATTGCTCAGAGCGATCTCATTGGACCCCTGGACTGCCGCCGTAATACTCACCGCCAGCTCCGGAGCGCTTGTCCCAACGGCCACAATGGTCAGGCCGATAATCAGGCCCGGCACCCTGAAATTTCTCGCCAGGGCCGCACTACCGTCCACAAAGATACCGGCGCCCTTGACCAGGGCAATAAACCCCGCAATCAAAACTGCCACACACATGAAAAACATAGTCTTCCTCCATTTCAGAATCCATTTTTCCTCTTTTCAGAAAAAGCGAGGCTATTACTGCAAACATAAGTTACAGTAAAAGTCTCGCTTCTTTTCAACATATCCCGGGGAATTTCCTTCCCGTATTGACGCAGATATGCTACATGCCAACGCATGCAGGCTACTCCCTCTTACACCACTCTTATCATAACAGACCGGAGAGAACCTGTCAACACATTTCAGAGCCCATTTTTCTGAGTGAAAATGTCAATATTAAATGCGACATTTTTTAAATTTTTTTCAACCGATTTTCCTAACCTCTTCTTTGAACAATTCCCCAGCAGAATGATAGTCATGTATCCGGCGGGGGTAGTTGTTTATCCAGTTTTCCATTTCCTCTACTTCTGCGTCCGTCATATCGTCAAAATTTGTCCCTTTTGGCACTTTCCGCCGTACCATCTTATTAGTTACCTCATTCGTGCCACGCTCCCAGCTACTATACGGGTGACAATAATATAGCTGCGTCCGTTTCCCATCCCCCAATATAGAACGCTCCAACTCTTCGCAGTACGCAAATTCACTCCCATTGTCTACGGTTATGCTTTTAAAGACTTGTTTAAACATTCCGCCCCATTTTCTTTCTAAAGCGTCCAGGGCGTCTACTACCGCTTCCGCCGTCTTATCCGGCAGCTTAAAGATAATTTCGTCCCGTGTTTTCCTCTCTGTTAATACCAGCAGCGTATTTTTTGATTTTCCCCGCTGCCCTATCACGCTATCCATTTCCCAATGCCCAAACTCTTCCCGGCTGTCTACCTCTTCCGGGCGTTTTTCTATACTCGTACCAGCCGCAGCCCTGGCCTGCTGCCGCTTCACTTTTTTATAATCCCGCTTCTTATTGGCTTTTACTGGCAAGTCTTTGTTGGTCAACTGCAAAAAGATACCCTTATCAATGTAACTATAAAGAGTGGTTACGCAGATTGTTACAGAAAATTCCCCTTCCCGGTTCTGCGCCTTAAGTTCTCCCAGGACGGCCGCCGGGCTATATCCATCATTTACTATTTTATTTTCTATATAGTTGGCTAGTTTTATATCATTACCAATCTTTAATACTCCGCCCTTGCTCTTTAAATTCTCTTTATACTTATCGTCTGCAATATCCGGGCTGTATCGTTCCTCTTGTGTAAGGTCGGAATTAAGGGCAGTATAAACCCCTCTTTTTATTTCCCGGTATACTGTGCTTCTGTGTACGTGCAACTGTTCCGCTATTTCTGCCTTGCTATGCCCCGCCTTTAAAAGCGCTTCCATCTTTATTCTATCGGATTTTGTTAAATGCTTAAATGTCTTCGCCATACCCTTTTTTCGCTCCTTTGTACGCAGAAAAGCCGCAGGCTATTTCTGTCTGCGGCTCCCTTTTTTACTTACAACACTTTTTGCATGGGGTGTATTTAACCTTTGCCCTACTAATCGGTATGGCTTTCGGATTTTTCATACCGGAACAATTAGGCTTAACATGGTATTTTTTACTGCTGCGGTCTACATATACATAGGCTTCACTTACCGGATTTTTGGTACTTTCCTTTGGTTCCTCAACAATATCTATTTCTATATTGCACCCGAACGTCTGTACCCCCCCGGAAATTTCCAGTATTTCCGCTGTATACCGGGCGTTCGGATACTTCCTTGCTAAATCTTCCGCAAGTTCCGCAGACAAATTTCCTAATATTTTATTGCCCCATTTAACATACGCAGCAGGCTTCCCTTTATAGGTATATTTTTCTATTTCTATTTCTTCGTCGCCACTCATACGGCCTAATATATCCTGTCTGTTTTCGCCGTCCTCATTTTCAAAAGTAACGCCTACTATTTTCGTGCGTATGGTATCCACAACCTTGCCGCCGGATACAGGCGTAACCGTTCTTGTCTGCGCCTTCTGCTGCTCTTCTGCTTCATGCCCCGGCCTTCTCGCTACCAGGAAGCATACGGCAGCAATCACTATGCAGCCGATACCGCCCGTTATATTCCCGGAAGGAAACGCAACTACTCCGCTTACTGCAAACAACGCAGCCACCCCATAAAGTACCATTTTCTTTTTACCCATGTTTATGCCTCACTTTCGTAATAATTATTTCAATCCTAAAATTTCATCAGCCGACGCGCCCAACTCTTTACATATCCTTGTAAACACTTCTACAGAAGGCGTCCGCTCTCCGTTTTCCCAGCGGCTTATGTCTTTTTGGTATACCTGTAATCGTTCCGCAAGTTCTTTTTGAGAAACGCCCGCCGTTTTTCGCGCCTTTTTTAAGTTCTCCGTAAAACTCATTCAATGCCCTTCTTTCGCTGTCCGGCTCTGCCGCTTATTTTTCTTTTCTCCTTTCCGTCTATATCTTATACCCTTTTGGGTATTTCGTCAATGGTTTAAGCGGAAATACTTTTATTTTCGCGCAATAAAAAAGAGGGTAAGCAGCAAAAACTACCTACCCTACTTTCCTATGCTTCCGGCGTCTTCTGCGCCTTCCTTTTATACTCTCTTACCACTTCTATGGCCTCTTCCAGCTTCTCCGGCTCCATCATTTCGTTACAAGCCTGCTGCTGCTTTTCCCTGTCCTTGCCTTCCTGGTATGCCGGGCATTGTTCGCAGCCTACGGGTACCGCTTCCGTACAGATTGAAAAGGCCTCCAGGCGGTCGGCTGCTTCCTGGTAATCCATAGTCTTACACCTTCAATTTCCAGCCAATTACAATATGGTCGGCAGAAATCTTCTGATACTCCGCCTTATTGGCCGCTACAATGGCGTCCACGGTGGTACCGTACTGCTTTGCCAACTTCCCCAGGGTATCGCCCTTCTTTACCTCATGGACGGATACAGAAACATTACGGTACAGCACCTTCCCGGCGGCGTCAAATACTGCGTACCCTTCCGGGCAGTTATTTACGGCATTGTCGTACACCTTGTAGGCGCCCACCTGGCTGGCGGCGTCTTCCCAGGACTTGCGGACACGGTACCAGGAAGTAGCCGCCTGGTCTTCTGCCTTATTGGTGAAAATGGCTTTCCCTGTTTCGTCAAATACGCTATAGCCTTCCGGGCAGTTCTTCACCGCGTTATCTTTCACCCTGTAGGCGCCTACCTGGCTTTTGCTGTCTTCCCAGGACTTACGGACGCGGTACCATGTTGCCGCAGCGTCGGACGCGCCGGGCTTCTCTTCCGCTGCCTGGCCGGGCGTCTGTTTCACCCCGTAATAATCCGCCAGGGCTGCCGCCTCTGCCTCTGCCATCTGCTGCAGGTGGTTATCATCCAGCAGCCAGGCGGTTGCCGCCGCATTGGTATGAAAAGAATGTTCCAGGATAATACCGGGAACCCCTACGCTTTTGGCTCCGTGAAGGACGCCGTAATATTCATCATCAAAAATACCGTTCCCGTCCCGGTCGTTGCTGCTCTGTTTTGTGTATGTCCTGGCCTGCTGCCTTGTCTGCATAACCTGGGCTACCGTCTGCGCCAGCCGTTCGCCCACGGCCTTGCTTTCTTCGTCTATGGTGGTCTTATCATCATTCACCATAGTAATGGCTACCGGATAGTCTACAGAATTGTTTACCCCGCTTCCTACGGCGTTGGAATGAATGGAAATAAACAGATTGCAGCCCGCCGCCTTCCTTCCCCTGGTTGTTAATGCCAGGTCATTGGCCTGGGCGTCCCTGGTTGTGCCTACAGAAATACCACGCTTTTCTAACGCAGCTTTAAGCAGTTTATGGAATTTCCATGCAAAATCGCTTTCATAATATGCCCCGTTTGCGGGTGAACGGTTATATTTCCCGTAGTGTCCCGCGTCCAGCATGATTTTAATACCCTTCATTCCTTCTACCTCTTCTTTCCCGGCGTCATAGGCCGTAAGTTTATATTTGTCGATAATGTTCATTATCTTTTCTACATAGTCCAGTGAAGTGGCATACCCGCCGTTCTTAATGATTGTTATAGCCGCCCTGGCGTCCTTTTCCCCGGCCAGTCCTTCATACCGTTTTTTCCCGTCCTTCATGGCTCCGGTAAGGTATGCGCTATGGTCTGCCACGCTGGCCGCTGCGTCCTGGTACTTTCTAAAGGCAGCCGTAACCGTGTAATGCTCTCCGTTTTCCTTCTGCTCCCCGGTGTCCTTCGTGTAAGTCGCCCCATTCCAGGCAGAAGGCCAGGTATTCCCGGATAGGCTGGCTTTCATGCCGAAAAAGTTACAGGCATTTACCGCCAGTTCCGACGTTCCCCAGCCACTTTCTAAAATGGCCTGTGCCAGTGTTACGGAAGCCAGTACCCCGCTTTTCCTCATATCTGCCACGGCCAGCGGCGCCATTTTTGTGATAAATTCCGCTGCGCTCATATAATCGCCTTCTTTCCATCAAAAAAGGCCTTACGCTTTACCGCAAGGCCTCACCCTTCTGCTACTCTCTGAAATTTCTGGCAGCTTCGTACTCTTCCGCCGTCACTGTCCCCGCCTTCTTTCCGTCCGCGTCGTAAGCGTTATAGGTTCCGTCCGGGTTCTGCTCCATTGCTCCAGGCGGTACCATGTCCGTAACCGTCACGCCATCCGGCAGCGCCTCTCTTTCCTGTTCTGCGTCCTCTTCTTCTGTGTCCGGCAGTTCTTTGGTGTACTTCATCAAAAACCCCTGTACCTTTTTCCATAATCCTTTCACGGGCAGCCCACATAATGCCATGTTCTTAAGGATACTTACCACTTCATAGCAAAGATACAGAAGGCCAAAAAACTCCGCCAGGCCTATGGTGGCCGTCGGCAGATACCCTCTTACCTCTTCCGGGATAAACCCTATCAAATTGATATGTACCAGTACGTCCACCGCTCCCAGGAATACAATGGAAACAATCATAGCTATTTTTCTGATTGCTCCATCAATCCCCACGCTGCTGTTAAACCTGTGTTCCCGGATAGCCCGGCCAATGCCGAAAATACTATCCATCACCACCGCGACAACTACCAGGCGCACTATGGTATTATACGCCAGGGTTAAAATAATCCTTTCTACTGCTTCCATCTTTCTTTTTCTCCTTCCATTTTCTGCTATGCTGCTTTTGCTGCGGCCTGTTCATCCGCCCGCGCTACCAGCGTTAATATTTTCTTTTGCAGATTGTAACTATCTGCATGGCTGGCGTGTCCCGTCCAGCTTCTTACACTCTTTTGTAGTTTCTCCTTTGTAATTTTTCCTTTAACGTACCATTTGATTTTCCGTTTCATGCGCTTTATGCTGTCCCGGCGTACCTTCTTATGGGTTCCCCGGTGCTTGTAGCCCACAAAATCAATACCATTCTTTGCCGCCAGTATAGTGGTCTTCGGATTCAGCTTAAGCCGTAATTCATCCCGTAGGAATATTTCTATAGCTTCCAGCCATTCCCGTAACTGCCCTTTGTCCGGGCTTAATAAAATAAAATCATCCATATATCGTACATAGTGCTTCACGCCCAACGTATGCTTTATGAACCTATCCAGCTTATCAAGGTATATATTTGCAAAAAGCTGGCTGGTAAGGTTCCCCACCGGAATACCTACGCCATCCGGCATATTCCCGTTATGGTCTATTATCCGGTCTATCAGTGTCAAGGCCTCTTTATCCTTTATCACGTGGCGGATTTCTGCCTTTAGTATCCCATGGTCGATACTTTGGAAATAATGGTGTATTGTAGTGGTCAAGCTTTTTTGTAACACTTGTGGCTAAAATTTATTGGATTGTTGC